>Ga0335394_10000769_pt1 | contig 35113 bp, 24 predicted proteins | sample MAT03_FD_205741 | JGI IMG/M metagenome (GOLD analysis project Ga0335394, IMG submission 205741) | Freshwater microbial communities from Lake Fryxell liftoff mats and glacier meltwater in Antarctica - MAT-03 (spades assembly) (version 2) ...
AACATGAAGTTCCAAAGCCTAAGCTTGACAAGTCTCTTTTATTAAAACTTGCCATTACTGGATTTTGCTTTGGTAATGTTATGTTGTTTAGTTTCCCGGAGTACCTTGGTATTGATCGCAGTGAGAAAGGATTGATAGAACTTTTCTCCTGGCTAAATTTAGTATTAGCCGTTCCTGCTTTTTTGTACGGGGGATTTGATTACTTAAAATCAGCAGTTAAGAGCTTTTCGCAACGACAAATCAATATTGATGTGCCGATTGCTGCCGGATTGGTGGCACTATTTTTTAGAAGTGCCTATGATATCATTTCGTCAACAGGACCCGGCTATCTCGATTCACTTACCGGATTAGTTTTCTTTTTGTTAATCGGTCGCTGGTTTCAAAGTAAAACATACGAGAGTCTTTCATTCGATCGGGATTATACAGCTTACTTTCCGCTTGCAGTAAATAGACTGGTAAATAAGGAGTGGAAATCTGTAATAATCTATAACCTTAACAAGGGCGATCAAATCCGAATTAGAAACATGGAGATCATTCCTGCTGACAGTACCTTGTTGGAAAACTTAGCATTTATAGACTATAGTTTTGTTACTGGAGAAGCGCGTCCTGTTAAAGTTAAACAGGGTGACACAGTTTTTGCCGGTGGGCGATTGGTAGGAGCTCCAATAGTGTTAGTAGTCAACAAGAAAATTTCGCAAAGCCATTTAACAAGCTTATGGAATAATGAAGCATTTCGCAAAGGCAATGAAGCTATCTATAAGAAAACGATCGACCATGTTGCTAAATTGTTTACTTGGGTGGTACTAGCCATAGCATTTATCACCGCCATATACTGGTATTTTATTGATCCCACCTCTATGTGGTTAATTATTACTTCGGTATTGATGGTGGCTTGCCCATGTGCGTTAGCCTTGTCGGCTCCTTTTACTTTTGGAAGCGTGGTGCGGGTATTTGGTAAACACCAGCTGTATTTGAAAAATGTAGATGTTGTTGAACGCATGGCTGCAATTGATGCAATTGTGTTTGATAAAACGGGCACAGTAACACACGGAGCAAATCCACAAATTGATTTTGTCGGTAAATTATGTGCTGATGAATTAGCGATCATCAAATTGCTGACAAGCTATTCAACACATCCGTTAAGCAGGCTTATTAATAAATATATTAAGAAGGAAAGTCACGAGGTCGTTGATCATTTTAGTGAAATTCCGGGTAGGGGTATAGAGGCAATGGTGCATGGACAGATGTTTAAGATAGGCTCGGCTGAATTTGTTGAGTTTCATAATGGAGTAGACTCATCTACTACTGCTGTTTTTGTGAAGATTGACAATGAGGTTCGTGGTTACTTTACTATCAGCACGATGGTGCGAAATAGCATCCGAACAATGATTCAGAAATTGGGTGCCAAGTGCAAAGCCCTAATTTCTGGGGATAGTGCAATTGAACACAATAAGATGACTGATTTATTTGGGCCTGGCGTCCAACTGCTTTTTAATCAAAGCCCCCACGAAAAACTTAACTACATAAAAGAATTGCAAAGTCACGGAAGCAAGGTGATGATGATTGGAGATGGGTTAAATGATGCCGGGGCTCTGAAGCAAAGCGATGTAGGTATCTCCATTACAGATGATATTTCAGTTTTTACTCCAGCCAGTGATGGTATCATGCATGGAAGTCAATTAGCAAATCTTGATAAGATGTTGCAAGTAGCAAAATCTTCAACCACAATTCTTAAAGTAAGTTTTGCCATTTCATTCTTATATAATGCTATTGCATTAAGCTTTGCAGTTACGGGGCATCTAACTCCGCTGATTGCTGCTATCTTAATGCCTTTAAGTAGTATTAGTGTAGTAACTTTTTCCACAGTATCAGTTAACATTATTGCAAACAAAAAACTTTCTAATAAATCTATATGGAAACTTTAGCAAACGATGCATTAAAAGTTATCAAACCCGGTGATCGTGTTTTTATTCATGGGGGCGCAGCCACGCCACATTATTTAGTAAAGAAAATGGTGGAGCGTTCTGAAGAACTATGGAACGTAGAACTTACCAGCATTAGCCAACAGGGTGAAGCCTATTTCAATGATCCAAAATACAAGAATAGTTTTTATCTCAATTCGCTTTTTGTTTCTGCGAATGTACGTGAGATGGTGAATGATGGCCGTGGCGACTACATCCCGGTTTTTCTAAGCGAAATTCCAAATCTTTTCAAACGAAACATTTTACCGCTTGATGTAGCCTTGGTGCAAGTATCACCACCCGATAAGCATGGGTATTGTTCATTAGGTGTTTCTGTGGATATCACTTCAGCAGCTATTAAAGCGGCCAAAATAGTAATTGCTCAAATCAACTCACGTATGCCTCGCACACATGGCGATGCGATGGTTCATGTTAGTGTTTTTGACCATGTTATTTATCACGAACAAGAGTTACCGGAAGTCGTGTCACCTGATTCGCATCCCGAAATTTCAAAACGTATAGGAGGGCATTGCGCAGAACTTATTGACGATGGAAGCACCTTACAAATGGGTATTGGCTGCATTCCTGATGCAGTGCTGGCCAGTTTAACAAACCACAAAGGACTTGGCGTACACACCGAAATGTTTTCTGATGGCATTATCCCATTAGTCGAAAGCGGAGTGATTACCAATGAGCACAAGAAAAAGCATCGCGGCAAGATTGTATCCTCCTTTATGCTCGGTAGCAGAAAACTCTATGACTTTGTAGATGACAATCCCTTGATAGCAATGTTGGGTATTGATTATACGAACGATACAGCCGTTATACGAAAGAATCCTAAGGTAATGGCAATCAATAGCGCTATTGAAATTGATGTAACCGGTCAGGTTTGTTCCGATTCAATCGGAACCTATCATTATTCAGGTGTTGGCGGGCAGATGGATTTTGTTCGTGGCGCATCTTTATCGGAGGGTGGCAAACCGATTATTGCTATTCCATCAACAACTTCAAAAGGTATCTCAAGAATTGTATCTATGCTTAAGCCAGGTGCCGGAGTTGTAACCACTCGTGCTCATGCTCATTACATTGTTACAGAATATGGTATTGCCTATCTATATGGTAAAAACATGAAGCAGCGCGCGAAGGCTCTTATCGATATTGCGCACCCGAACCATCGCGAAGAACTTGAGCGAGCAGCTTTTGAGCGTTTTCATTCTTATCAATTCGAACGAACAATCTATTAGTATGGGGATCATCGTATTATTAATTCTGATTAGTATTTCTATTGCTGTCATTTTCCTGATCATCTTCATATGGTCAATGAAAAGTGGTCAATATGATGATACCTACACACCTTCCGTGCGCATGCTCTTCGAGGATAAGCCGTCAAAAAAGAACGCTGAAATTCCTTTAGTGAATAAAAAATCTATTGAAAATGATTAATGGGCATCTCTAAAAACTCCGCTTACCCTTCTCTTTTGGAGAAGGGGCAGCGGTTGAGGTAATGAAAGCAAGGGTTTTTAGAGATGCCCTAATGATAAAAATCATGTTTTCAAATAATCAATATCAGTCGTGATGTTTTGCAGCCGTTTTACTTTTATGAATTGAAAATTAATGCTAACCCCAAAGCCTGTGTATGGAAATTGAAAAATTTAGTTACGACAATAAGATTGTAAAAGCCTTTATGATTGCCACCGTTACCTTTGGGCTGGTGGGGATGTTAGTTGGGCTCACGGCAGCACTCCAATTAGTATACCCAATTTTTAATTTTGACTTGCAGTACACGACCTTCGGGCGAATTCGTCCTTTACACACCAATGCTATCATTTTTGCTTTTGTGGGTAATGCGATGTTTGCCGGAGTTTATTACTCCACACAGCGGTTGCTAAAAGCAAGAATGTTCAATGACATGCTTAGCTGGATTCACTTTTGGGGTTGGCAACTAATTATTCTTGCCGCAGCCATTACGCTTCCATTGGGTCTCACCACGTCAAAGGAGTATGCGGAACTTGAATGGCCTATCGACATCGCTATTGCCATTATTTGGGTAGTGTTTGGTTGGAACTTGATTGGTACAATGGTAAAGCGGAGGGAGCGGCATTTGTACGTGGCGATCTGGTTTTACATTGCTACGTTTGTTACCGTGGCGGTGCTGCATATAGTAAACTCGGTTGCTATTCCGGTAACCCTTTTTAAAAGTTACTCCTGGTATGCGGGTGTTCAAGATGCCTTGGTGCAATGGTGGTATGGCCACAACGCGGTTGCATTCTTCTTAACAACTCCGTTTTTAGGAATTATGTATTACTACTTACCCAAGGCCGCCAACCGACCCGTATATTCCTATCGACTTTCCATTATTCACTTCTGGTCACTGATTTTTATCTATATCTGGGCGGGTCCACACCATTTGCTCTATTCATCGCTACCTGATTGGGCGCAGTCTTTAGGGGTCGTCTTTTCAATCATGCTCATAGCGCCATCATGGGGCGGTATGCTAAACGGATTAATGACTTTGCGCGGTGCCTGGGATCGTGTGCGGGAAGACGTTGTTCTTAAGTTCATGGTTGTAGCTGTTACTGCCTATGGTATGGTCACACTGGAAGGGCCATTGCTTTCGTTGAAAAACGTAAACGCTATCGCACACTTTACAGATTGGATTGTTGCACACGTGCACGTAGGAGGTTTAGGCTGGAATGGCTTTTTGATCTTCGCTATTTTGTATTGGATGACACCAAGAATGTGGAATACAAAATTGTATTCACCTAAACTGGCAAACCTTCACTTCTGGTTAGGAACGTTAGGAATAATTTTCTACGCGTTGCCCATGTATGTTTCGGGTGTAGTGCAAAGCCTGATGTGGAAGGAATTCAATGCCGAAGGATTTTTGGTCTATAAAAATTTTTTAGAGACCACTGTTCAAATTCTTCCGTTGCATGCCCTGCGCGCAGTGGGAGGTACTCTTTATCTGACGGGTGCAATCCTCATGACCTATAATTTAATTAAGACTGCCTACTCAGGAAGTTTTATTGCCAACGAAGCTGCCGAAGCTGCACCACTGGCAAAAAAATATGTAGCTAACTCGGGGGGCTGGCACTACAGATTATTGGAGAGCAAACCAATATTGTTTACTACCCTTGCTTTGATTGCCATATTAATTGGGGGTGCTATTGAAATGATTCCAACATTTTTAATAAAATCTAATGTACCTACTCTTTCGAGTGTAAAACCATATACACCGCTCGAACTTCATGGTCGAGATATTTATATCCGCGAAGGCTGTGTGAATTGTCATACACAAATGGTAAGACCGTTCCGCTCAGAAACAGAACGCTATGGTGAGTACTCAAAAGCGGGTGAATTTGTATATGATCATCCATTCCTATGGGGTTCTAAAAGGACTGGTCCGGATTTGCATCGCATAGGAGGGAAATATTCTAACACCTGGCACTTCAACCACATGCTCGCACCAGATGCAGTTTCAACCGGATCAATTATGCCAGCCTATCCATGGTTGTTTGAACAAATGATTGATGAGGGCGAAACTGCCGGCAAGATCAAGGCGTTGCGGACAATCGGGGTTCCTTATGAAGACGGGTATGAAAATATAGCTAATCAGGATTTGGAAAAACAAGCGGCAGGTATTTCTGAATCGTTAGAGATGGAAGGAATAACGGTAGCAAAGGAAGCTGAGATCATTGCGTTGATTGCGTACCTGCAACGGCTAGGTACTGATATAAAAGGTGAAAAAGTAACTAGTAACTAAAATTTAACCGATTTCAATTATGTATAAAAACGTTCTTCAAAGTATCGATAACATAGAGATCTGGCCGATAATTTCATTTCTGATATTCTTTTCCTTCTTTCTGGGATTATTGATTTGGGTCTTTAAAGTCGATAAGAAATATATAAACAAAATGAAGTCCATGCCGATGGATGATGCAACCGATAAAGAATTGTCTTCTTTAACTCACGAATAACTATGTGCACCACACCTAAATACAATGCAGCAGTAAACCTTTTCAGCGTTAAAAAATCTGCTTCCGAAGCTGAAAAGAGATGTTCGGGTAAATGCAAAGCGTGCCGTAAAGTTGAAACTATTAATACAAGGGTAGCTGCCATGCAAAAGCCAGGTATTGCTTTCTTTTTTTTTATTTCCGCTAGTTCTGTGGGTTTTGCCCAAGCAACAGAGAACGCAACGCAGCCATCATTTTCTGATGATTTGTTTAACAGCCCTATGCTTCCTTTAGTAATAATAACAGCATTGATTTTTATTGCCGTTATCCTGGTTGCCGTTGTAGGAGTTTACCTTGTTAAAATTCTGAATATTTTAGCCAGTCAGGCCGAGAAAGAAAAAGCGGAGCGTCTCGGAATAATAATTACACACAAAGCAAGCTGGTGGAGTAAATTCATTGACTTAATGAATGCAGCAGTTCCGGTTGCTCAAGAAAAGGCTATTGTACTTGATCATAACTATGATGGAATAAAAGAATTAGATAATCACTTGCCACCTTGGTGGTCATGGCTTTTTATTGGAACCGTAATCTGGTCCGCAGTTTATTTATTTGTCTATCACGTTTCAGGATCAATGCCCTTGCAAATGCAAGAGTATCAGACTGAGTTGGTAGATGCCGAACAGCGGGCTATCAGGCTTAGAGCTTCACAACCGCAGGCAGTTATTGATGAGAACGCACTTGTGTATGCACCCGATGAAGCAATTATTATTAAAGGTAAAGCTGTATTTCAATCCAGTAACTGTGCATCCTGCCACAGAAACGATGGTGGTGGAAATGCAATTGGTCCAAACTTGACGGATAAATACTGGATTCACGGTGGCGATGTGAAGAATGTTTTTGCCTTAATAAAAAATGGCGCTGTCGAAAAAGGAATGCCAGCCTGGGGTAAAGTAATGAGCCCCAAAGATTTACATGATGTAACTTTTTATGTGATTAGTTTGCAAGGCACTAATCCACCGGATGCGAAGGCTCCTCAAGGAGTAATATTTGAGCCTATGGTAGTAAAACCAGATAGCGTAAAAGTGCAAGCTTTGCTAAGCAACTAAGAAATGGAAGATGAATTGAAGACGGACATTCGGAAAGAAAGAATAGCAAGCAGTATAAACTACGAGGAATTTTATAACGAGGAATTTCGCGATAGCATCGCTACGGTTGATGAACACGGTAAACGTATTTGGATTTATCCTAAAAAACCTTCCGGCAGTTTCCATACCAAAAGAGTAATTGTTACGGTATTTTTACTGAGTTTACTTTTCTCAGGACCATTTATAAAGATCGGTGGTCAACCTTTCTTATTACTCAATGTATTTGAGCGCAAATTTGTAATTCTAGGTCAGGCCTTCTGGCCACAAGATTTTTTTCTGCTAGCCGTTCTATTAATTACATTTTTTGTCTTTGTTATTTTATTCACCGTGGTTTTCGGTCGCGTTTGGTGCGGGTGGATGTGCCCCCAAACGTTATTCATGGAAATGGTTTTTCGGAAGATTGAATATTGGATAGAAGGAGACGCTGGCGCACAGCGCAGACTTTCAAAACAGCCCTGGGATTTTTCAAAGATTTTCAAGAAGACTGGCAAGCATATAATTTTTCTTACAATCTCGATTCTCATTGCCCATACAGTCATGGCTTACCTGATTGGCGTTGAAAATACAATTAGCATAATCACTCAACCGCCAGCAGCAAATCTCTCAGGGTTTATTGGGTTGGTTGCTTTTACAGGAATATTTTACGGAGTGTACGCTAAATTTCGTGAACAAGCTTGTGTGGCTGTTTGCCCATACGGAAGACTACAGGGTGTTCTGCTCTCAAAGGAATCAATAGTAATTGCGTATGACTGGTTGCGCGGTGAACCACGCAGTCGTTTAAAAAAAACTGAACCACAAACTCAATCTGCTGGCGATTGTATTGATTGCAAATTATGCGTTCAGGTTTGTCCAACAGGTATTGACATTCGAAACGGAACGCAACTTGAATGTGTCAACTGCACGGCCTGTATTGATGTTTGTGATGATGTAATGGTAAAAATCGGTAAGCCAAAAGGGCTAATTCGCTTTGCCTCCTATAATTCAATTAAGGATGGAATTCAAAAGATTTTAAACACACGGGTTATCGCTTACTCAGTTGTGCTCGTTGCCTTGGTCACCTTTTTAAGTGTAGCCCTGATTACGCGCTCCGATGTTGAAGCCACTATTTTGAAAGTACCGGGCACGCTGTATCAACGCGAGCCTGGTATAATTACCAACTTATACAACGTTGAATTTGTAAATAAGACCTTTGAAGAAATTCATCTTGAGATTAAAGTGGAGTCGCCTCCTTCAGCCACAATTACCCGAGCCGATGGAAATGCAATAGTAGTTCCTGCCGAAGGGATTGCTAAAAGTGTTTACTTCATTCGTATTCCCGATAAGGACGTAGTGCATGCACGCACAATAGTTGAATTGGGCGTGTACCGCGATGGTAAAAAGATTGAAACTGTAGAGGCTAAATTTATTGGCCCGGTAACGAATGCCTCAGACGCAAAACGAAATTGACATGATTGCTCGAAACTTAATTATTGGCTCATTTGTGTTCTTCGCACTTTTTATAGGAACGCTGGTTGCTGTATGCATGCGCGAAGACATTAGCCTTGTGTCGCCTGATTATTATAAACAAGAACTTGCCTATCAAGATCAGATTAAGAAAATAAACAACACAGCGGGCTTGGCCATAAAACCCTCGGTGGAAATTGTTGATGGCAATTTGATTATCGAGTTTGATAAAGCTAATCTGGTTGAAGGGGGAGAAGTACTTTTATTTTGCCCATCTAATTCAAAAATGGATCGCACGTACAAATTGATGGCGAATGAAACTCCTTCTCAGAAATTTGATTTAGAAGGGCTGAACACGGGAATGTACCGGGTAAAACTTTCCTGGCGTGTTGACGGAAATGAGTATTATCAAGAGGACGTAATCTATCTCTAAATGTTTTTAACAGCGCTCATGTTAGGTTTGGCCGGCAGTTTGCATTGTGTGGGCATGTGCAGTCCGTTGGTAGTAGCTGTTACAAATTTAAATGGTCCCCAATTTATTAATCGCGTAGTTTACAATTCAGGTCGAATTTTAAGTTACACGTTGTTAGGAATGATCGCGGCTAGCTTTGGGGCGCTATTTAAATTTACCGGGTTTCAACAGGTAGTTAGTATGGCACTGGGGGCCTTATTAATATTAGGCGGTGTGCTCGGGCTGACTTATCTGAAGATCCCATTCTTAACAAAAGCTATTCTTGCTGTTACTGGGGGGATCAAGAAGACCTTTTCAAAATTCCTTTCCAAAAAATCAATGAGTTCACTTACGTTGATGGGCATGCTAAATGGTGTGCTTCCGTGCGGCCTTACTTCCATAGCGTTGGCATATTGTATTTCGCTTTCAACACCGCAGGAAGGATTTTTATTCATGCTTATTTTTGGACTGGCCACGTTGCCCGTGATGTTGGGGCTAACGTCTATTTTCCAAATCTATATTAAGAAACTCAATTTTAGTTTTCAAAGAGTAACTACAGTTACTATGATCTTACTAGGAATTCTACTTATCTCCAGAAGTATCATTTCTAACCATCATACGACTATTCCAGATACAGCCATCAATTCAATAACGATTTGCCAATAGTATTTGTTAGTAACCTATCGAGCCACATTCCAACGGATTACTTTTTCTAACTTACCCAGTTGAATCACTTTGATTTTACCGCCTTCTATTTTGATTAATCCCTCTTCTTTAAAATCGGAGAGCACGCGAATAACAGATTCGGCCGCAGTTCCTACAATCTTGGAAAGATCTTCCCGTGAGATACTGATTTTTTCCTCCGCTTCATTCAGCTTGCTCACCTTTAGCAGCGCCTCAGCAGTTCGTTGCCGCACTGAGTTGTAAGCAAGGTGCAGCAATTGCTCTTCTTTTTCAGAAACCTTTTTACACAAAAGAGAAATAAATTTTGATGAAACATCAGCGTGATTATTAACCAGAATTAAAAAATCATTTTTTGGAATAAGAATAATTTCAGAGTCCTCCAGGGCCACACAGGATTCCTGATATGGACTTCCTTCCAACAACGATTCGTAGGCAAAAAAATCTCCGAGCTTATATAAGTTGGTGATCAACTCCTTGCCATCCGGGTGAGATTTAAACGTTTTTATTGTTCCGGATTTAACGAAGTAGGCATAGGTAGGAGAATCGCCCTCTGAAAATAGTTCAGCTTTTTTCTTATAGGCCTTTACTTTCTTGCCCTTGCATAAATCTGTTAGGTTGAGAACATGCTGGGCGTCTTCGATAAAGTTATCTAAGCCAGTATGGTTGCTTTCATACTCTTTTAATCGAATGCTTTGTTTTCTTAATCGAGTTTCGATAGCATTAAGCAACTCAGTGTCATCAAACGGTTTCGTCAGGTAATCATCAGCCCCAAGGGTCATGCCTCTACGAATGTCGGAACGCTCTGTTTTTGCGGTAAGAAAAATGAAGGGAATGCCCGCTGTGATCGGATCCTTGCTCAGGATGTGTAACACCCCGTAGCCGTCAAGCTCTGGCATCATGATATCACACACAATTAAGTCAGGGTTAACCTGCTTGGCTAACTCAACACCAACCTTTCCATTTTCGGCTGTCAACACTTCGTAATTTGCCAGCGAAAGTATTTCGCCTGTGTTCTCGCGAATATCTGGGTTGTCTTCAATGATTAATATCTTCTTCATTTGTAATTCAATTAAAGTGGAATTGACACAGTGAAAATGCTTCCTTTTTTATACTGACTAGTGAAGGTAATATTTCCCTCGAGGAGTTCCACATATCGTTTTACGATATTCAATCCCAAGCCGGTACCCTGAATATTAGACACATTCCCGGCCCTGAAAAATCGTTGAAAAAGGTGTTTATGATCTTCTTCAGGGATTCCAATGCCGTAGTCTTTTACCGTCATTGTTAAGATAGAACGATCGGTTGCAATAGTTAAGTCAATGTTTGCGCTCGCCTCGGAATATTTGCTTGCGTTGGAGAGAAGATTGAATAAGATATTCCTAAGGACACGTGAGTCTGACAAAATGCTCTCTAATGGCGAGTTATTAATCAGATTAATAACTTGTCCTTCTTTCAAACTCGCCTTTATTTCTTCGATAATATCCTGAAATAAGCCCTTAAGATTAATTGTGTCGGTCACTACTTCTACTTTTCCTTCTTCCAATTTTCCAAGCGACAAAAAATCGTTTAGAATAGCTGTAAGGTGTTCCACGGAAGATTTTACCCGACTAGTATGTTTATCTATTTTGTCTAAATCCCCACGCTCTTTGTATTGCTGAACAAGTGACACAGAACTTAAAATGGTACTTAAAGGAGTTCTGAATTCATGCGAAGCAATGGAAACGAATTTAGTTTTCAGATCGTTAAACTCTCGCTCTTTTTCCAATGCTTTACGAGTTTCATCTTCCGCTTTTTTACGCTCGGTAACTTCTTTTTTCAATTTCTGAATTGTATTATGCAAGGCTTCCGTGCGCGATTGAACTTTCTTTTCTAATTCAGCAGCATAAACAATCAATTGTTCCTCACTGCGCTGTAAGGCTGCTTCTGATTTTTTTCTTGCCGAGATATCGCTGACAAAAGCCATTACAAGCAATTTCCCCAACAATTTTGTAAAGCTCAAACTTATCTCAATAGGAAACTCAGTTCCATCTTTTCTCATGGCGGTCAAATCCCTTCCAATCCCCATTCTTCTTGGCTCTGGATGATGGTTGAAACTGTCTCTAAAGTTTACGTGTCGCGCCCGGTACCTTTCAGGCAAGAGTTGCTCAAGCATTACACCGTTTAGTTCATTGGAGGCAACCCCAAACATTTGCTCAGCAATAGGGTTGGCTACCACTATAAGGCCAGTCTCTTCCACCATTACAATACCTTCCGACATACTGTGAAAGATCTCACGAAACGCTTCGTTTGTAATTTCTGGCACCGGTGCATTTAAGTCCATAAGGTGCAAATTACTCATCTAACAGTACCTGACAAAAATCATAATGGGAGTTGAGCAATGTTTTGTTGTTACAAACATAATCGGTATACTTTTGTAAGGTGAAAAAGATGAATTCGCGCCCTGCTAAGAATATTTTGTGCACCCTTGATTTTTCAGACTCAACAGACCAGGCAATGGAATGGGGCATTCTGATGGCTCGTCAGCTAAAAGCACACCTAACGTTTCTTTACACCTTTAGATTGATACAATCCAATTCGGGTGAGCTCATGAAGCTTAAACATACAATGGAAGATGAGGCCAGGAAAAAGTTTGAGCTTCTGGAGAAAAAATATTTGCAAGACAAAAAAATTTCGTACGATTTTCAAATTGAAATAGGATTTATATCTGACAGAATCGAGGATCATGCAAGCAAAAATAATCTAAACTTTGTTGTGCTAGGTAAAAGGAATAATGCTAACGACCACGAAACGCTTGAGGAGCTTGTTGATCACATTCATGTACCGATGTTACTCTTGCCCTGAAAGCGTTGAATCCATAAATCGAGCGACCGATTCAATCGCAATTTCTCTTCCTGTAGTAGGATGGCTGAATACAAGTTTACAAGCGTGTAAAGCAATTTGATTAGGAAAATAAGGTAGAGTGGATCCGTAAAGACTATCACCTAGAATAGGGCAACCAACGCTTGCCAATTGCGCCCGGATTTGATGATACTTTCCTGTATGCAATTCAATGTTCCATAGATACCGATCAGAGCTGTAGGCCGAAACTTCATAAGCTAATTGTGCATGTTCGGTGAACTCAATTTCTTCTTGATAGAGCGCTGCCTTCTTTTTTTCCTTTCTGTGCCAATGCTCGAGCTTGCCGAATTCTAATCCCGGTTGTTTTTCCGTAAGCGCTTGATAATACTTGCGCACCTGTCGCTGAGCAAATTGTTCGCTGAGGTTTTTAAGCACGGCTCGTTGTTTTGCAAATAGTATGATACCACTCACAGGCCTATCAAGGCGATGCAGATGTTGTGCATAAACTTCGATATCTAAACCGCTGACCGCTAGATAACGCTTTACCTGCTGGAGTAGGTTAGGGTGTCCATTTCGGTCGGGCTCCACCATTAAGCCGGCAGGTTTGTCAACCACTAAAACCGCTTCATCTTGAAAAAGAATGCAATCAGAAATATTTGTAACCATAGCCGGAATACCTGAACTTAATTATTCAAGGTAGCGTATTGTAAATGTTTGCGCCTAGTGCCTAAAAAATCTGTGGATTTTTCGTCAAATAGCTTGGAATAGTTAATAATTTCGCGTAATATGTAAACAATGCACTTTTCGCTCTGTTAAAACGTTTTGCTAGCAACAGCGGCTACAGTGCACACGGTTGCATTAAATTAATGATAATCTTAAACACAAATAAAAGTAATGAGACAATTAAAAATCACCCAAAAAATAACCAACCGGGAGTCCCAATCTTTAGACAAATACCTAAGTGAAATTGCAAAAATCGAGTTAATAACGGCCGAAGAGGAGGTAAACTTAGCGAAGCGAATTCGCGAGGGAGATCAGAAAGCGCTCGAAAAATTGGTAAATGCGAACCTACGCTTTGTAGTTTCAGTAGCTAAGCAATACCAACAAGCAAGCATGACCTTAAGCGATATCATAAATGAAGGAAATTTAGGCTTGATTAAGGCAGCTTCGCGTTTTGATGAAACCCGTGGTTTTAAGTTTATAAGCTATGCCGTTTGGTGGATCCGTCAATCCATTTTGCAGGCACTGGCTGAACAGTCACGAATTGTGCGCTTACCGCTGAATCGCGTAGGTTCCCTCAATAAGATAAACCAGACTTTTTCTGAATTGGAGCAAGTGCATCAGCGCGAGCCAACAGATGAAGAACTGGCCAAGGCATTGGATACCACTGTAGATGACATCCGTACAAACTTAAGTTACAAAGGGCGCAAGATTTCGATGGATGCACCACTGGGTCATGATTCGGACGCTGGGTCACTTTTAGATGTAATGCCCGATGAGGCCGGAAGCATTCCTGATGCCGAACTGATGAATGCGTCTTTGAAGAACGAAATACAACAAGCCTTATCTCGGCTTAGCGAAAGAGAGGCTCAAGTGCTTTCTTTGTATTACGGACTTTCGGGCGGCCATGCGTTATCACTTCATGACATCAGCGAGCAATTTGATCTAACGCGTGAGCGTGTGCGCCAAATAAAAGATAAGGCAACACAAAAACTTCGCAAGACTCCACGCTTCGAAGAGTTAAAATCTTTCTTAGGTTAATTGTGAATCGACTTAACCTTGAAATGATCGCACTACATTGTGCGATCATTTTTTTTGGTACCCATTACAAATCCACCGATTGGGTTGAGTCCGGTATTGCCCTTCCGGCTTTTTTTGATTCCGAGGCTGTCTCTGTTACTCGTCTGGAATTTATTTCTTAAAAACCGACTCTGGTAACAAGAAGTTTACAAAAAAATAATTTAATCCAGATTATAGTTTGGAGGTATAATCTGCCTGTAGCGCGCTAACGATGTCTGCAAAAAGTATGTGTGCCCAACCGCACGAGGACAGCGCAAACTTACACAGACTAACCAGAACACGCCAGAACGCCAGCCTATAATAGGGGTTTGCAAAAAATCGCGTTTAGTGGTTACATGAACATTTTACCTCGTATCAACTTTTGCGGATGAACGTTTAAACAAACACTAGATTTTATCGTTATTTAAAACAAAAAAACATATGGGAAAGCCGGCTATTTCAGGTTTAAAAAAAGCCAAAATTGTCTTGCATTTACTACTGACATTTATCTTTTCAATGCTGTTTTTGGCATGTTCAAAAGAAAATGATCCGGTTTCTGTAACGTCTCCGCCACCCGCACCGCCTGTTGTTACGCCACTCACTTTATTTGAAGACAGGATATTGATCAACGACATTGCGGCTCCCTGGGGCTTTACATTTGTCAACAACAACGAAGTTCTGTTTACTGAAAAGCAGGGAAAAATTTTCCGATATGTTATCTCTAGCAATACTCGTACAGAAATAACTGGCATACCCGCTGTTTCACAGAATGGCCAAGGAGGATTATTGGACATTGCCTTGCATCCCAATTTTAGCACCAACAATTTTGTTTATCTTACATATGCCGTTGATGCAACGGGTGGCCAAACAACTGCATTAGGCAGAGGAACGCTCGTAGGCAACCAACTTCAAAATTTCACAGAATTATTCAGGGCATTGCCAATCCTTAATTCTGGAACCCATTTTGGCAGTCGCATTGTTTTTGATAGAAATAATCTACTCTACATGTCTGTAGGCGATCGTGGGGCGCAGGACAATGCGCAAAACAGGAATAACCATTTGGGAAAAGTATTACGTTTCAATGATGACGGAACGGTGCCTGTAAGTAATCCTTTAGTTGGGGTAGCAAATACACAGCCTCAAATTTTTTGTTGGGGCAACCGAAATATTCAAGGTATGGCGATGAACCCAGCAACAGGCGAAATATACGCTCATGAACACGGCCCAAGAGGTGGTGACGAACTCAATTTAATTAAACCCAACACCAATTATGGTTGGCCTACAGTTACCTTTGGTATCAACTACAACGGAACTCCTATTTCTCCTAATACCACACTTCCAGGAATGGAACTTCCGCTTACGTACTGGATACCCTCCATTGCACCAAGTGGATTGACTTTTATCACGAATGGACAACCAAATAATGAAGCAGATATTTTAATTGGAGCTTTAGCGGGTACTCATATTCATTGGTTAAAGATTAGAGACAATAAAATAACATCTTCAACAAGAAGCATGAATGGTTATGCACGTTTTCGTGATGTGAGGCAAGCGCCTGACGGTAAACTTTATGCAATGACCGAATCTCCAAACCGATTTGTGTTATTACGTTTTTAGTGTTAGGCGTAGACCAAGCTGTTATGCATTTGTCATGTCGAACTACAGATAAAACGGATTTGTAAATCCTGCATCTAGCATCGGGATTGCAAATCTCTAAGAGCAATAACTGCCAGGGAAGAAAAGTATTCTCTATGGCAATCGGTTAAAATAGTGCTTCTAACATCCAGAAGCATCGTAATACACCCTAGTTTAGATCATGTGCCTGGCTGTCAAGAATATCCCAAAATTAAAACAGAAAATAATAATAATGCTCACCAAGCAACGCAAGTCAGCTCGTAAACAAATTTTAATCACTCTACAACCTTGCCTGATTACAAGGTGTCTAACTAGCAAAACCCAATACATTTATGAGTACACACTTTTTTTTCCGTAGTCTGATGGCTGCCTCTATGCTAATGGCAATAAGCTGTGCAGAAGAAGATATTGCAGCAAGCATCGATGATTTAAGTGAATCTGCCAAAGACTTTATAAACATGCGTCTGGCTTCGCCTGGTTCAATGAATGCAGGTAATGAAGCGGCCATTAATGGCTCTTTTCAAAATATGATGGTAAGCCGCTTTCCTAAAAATGGTCGAACGGCCAGTGATAGTACTGATAATGATGGTGGTATAAAAGATTCTGTTATCTACGTAGATCCTTGGATTTCGTGTGCCGAGGTAACCACAGAAGAGAAAGAAGACGGAAGCACGACCACCATTATTGATTATGGTGATGGCTGTAACGAAGGGTGGGGTGGGTACTTTATGAAAGGGCGTTTGGAACAAACCTATAAATATGTTTCACAAAAAATTGGATCTGCATATTCTGACAATTACTTGTTTACAATTTTTTATGTCGGTTACGGAGGAGGTTTTGAAGCCGATAGCACCCGTTGGCAGATGGATGGCAACTCTAGATACCAGGGTACTTCGGAATATGATACTCTATCTCAAAAGTTTAGTGGCAATTACCAATACAGTGATACCACCCTTTATCAATATGCCAATACCGTGTATAATTACAAATCCCGTGGACGATCTTCGTATGACGAAAATGGCTGGATAGTAGAGGAAAGTGAATATGAATACAAGGATGGTAACGACTTCTATCGATCTCTGGTCGTTGAACCGTTAATTACCAGCAATGCTTGCAATGTTTTTTCAGATGATTTACCACTCTCATTCATTTGGGTTCCCGTCTCTGGAAAAGAAAAAATCAGTTACAAACAAGATGGGAAGCAAGGAAGCTTTGAAGTGGACTATGGTAATGGAGAATGTGACAACATTATCTATATTTTGGAAAACGGTAAGCGTGTTAAAATCGACTTAAGTTCAGATTGGGGAGCCAAGGTTTCAAACAAGGGTTAGGATTTTTCGCAAACTGAAATCTGGGAGGATATGCTTGGCATAGGAACGAACAAAAATGTATCGTCCGGTCCTAAAAAAAACGATACACGATCAATAAAAGATAAGTACAATTTTCAAGCAGTAGCAAGGCCAATCTTGCTGCTGCTTTTTGTTTTATATCTTTTGCTGGTTCATGCAATTTGATTTACGACTACTTTAAAGCGTTGTAGTCAATGGGATTTTCCAGTGATTGATTTTTTACATAAGTAATTCTGTTTATGCTACTGAAATGAAAGTGATGGCAGCCATGTTATTGTTATGAAATTGTCATATCGGCAGAGGCACGAGAGCCGATATGTCGTTGAATTTTGACGAACGCTTTTCATAGCCTTTTTCACTTCGGCTTCCACGGAATCCCGGCTCTCATTTTCTTGATGAGCTAATGATTACAATTTGTAATTCGGCCGGGATGACAGCTTCGGTTGAGTGATTGGCGATTGGTCATTCTTTACGTGTTCGTTGATGAAGAACATCAACGAAGGCAAACGAAGGAGTCCTGTTTCAACTCTAGTCTAGTTTAACAAATCTTTAACATCTCGTTTTGAATTCGTTATAACTTTGTGAGAGAAGAAAGATGATTTGATCAACAATGAAATTTCACTCAAGCTCAAAATAATAGCCGTAAAAAGCACCGCGAAAAATCTTTTGGATTTATTTTTTCGTCCAAGCAAACGTTATCGCGGGCAATAAATTGGCAAGCCTCGATGCGAAGCAGTGATTGTGGTTAGCCTTGTAGCGCAAACAAAGGCTGGTACCAAACGAATCGAATAAGTCTATGTTTTACCACATCATGCAATAGAAATGCATTTGCATAATTTGACGAAGGAAAATCAAACACTTACGTTGAAAAATATTTTCCCATTGGGTGATTTTCAATGTCAGGTAATGACGCCTCGGGGGTTTATTCTTCGCAGATGCCTAGTTCAGTGCTCCACGGGAATCACACTTTTGGTATTTAGCAAAATACTAAATAATTTAGTATTTTAGTGCCATTGACTTCTGGTTCTTATGTCCGCAATCCCCGCCTCCAAGGCAACTATTCTTAAGCAATTACAATCTGAATTACTTCATATTCAGGGTTTTAAATCTATTAATTCAAGTAATAATCTAAGGATATTAGCCCCCCTATGCTTGGCTTTTCCCAACGCCACATTTCCAACCGGGGCGTTGCACGAATTTATCTCTGACAGTAAGGAAGATTTGTCTGCCACAAGCGGGTTTATAACCGCCATGCTCGCTTCGCTTGTTTCGAGCGATGGCGTGGTAGTGTGGATAAGTTCGTATCGAAAACTTTTCCCACCCGGTCTGCAGGTCTTTGGGGTTAACCCCGATCGAATTCTTTTCATATATGTACCCGCCCGCGAAGTACTGTGGGCGATGGAAGAAGTTTTGAAGTGCCCGGCCCTTGCTGCCGTGGTGGGCGAGCTGCGCAATTTAAGTTTTACCGAATCGAGGCGCTTGCAGTTGGCAGTAGAGAAAAGCAACGTTACCGGATTTGTGCTGCGTACACCTGGTTCGGCAACCGGCACAACAGCCTGTGTATCGCGATGGAAAATTACTTCGTTACCCAGCACGCCAGTCGATGAACTGCCTGGCATTGGATATATTCATTGGCGGGCCGAATTAATGCGCGTGCGCAATGGGCATCCTCGGGCGTGGAACCTTGAATGGAAAAACAATCAGTTCGCAGAGTCTGCAGTTGAAGCCCAGCAAAGTATTGCTCCTTCAGCACAAACATTTAAGCAAGTGGGTTAAGTGATGAATCGGTTTATGTCAATATGGTTTTGTCATTTCGCTACCGACTGGTTTAGTCTAAAGCAACCGCTGTTGAAATCAAAACCATTCGTTCTTCGAACACCTGCACACGGGCGAATGATTGTAACCGCACTGAATGCAAAGGCCGCGCAGGCAGGCGTGACTAAACACATGGCCTTAGCGGATGCGCGGGCATTGGTTCCTGATTTGGAAGTAGCAGACGATCAACCCGAATTAATAAAGCAAGTATTGAAACGATTGGCCGAGTGGTGCATTCGATTCACTCCGGTGGTAGCCCTTGATCCACCGGATGGACTTTGGCTTGATGCCTCGGGCTGCACCCATCTTTGGAGTGGCGATGAGCCCTATCTTAATCATGTACTAAATAAACTTAGGGCGCGCGGTTACACAGTGCGCGCAGCAATGGCGGGCACTCCGGGTGCAGCGTGGGCTGTTGCCCGTTATGCTACTGTGGCCGGAGTTGTTGCCGATGGTCAACACACAAATGCCTTGCTTGCCTTGCCACCTGAATCGCTCCGCATAGAACAAGAAGCTGCCGAGCGCTTGCATAAACTTGGACTGCATCAAATAAAACAATTTATAAACATGCCGCGGGCTGAACTGCGCAGGCGGCTGGGTACTCACTTTCTTTCGCAATTAAATAAAGCGCTTGGCCAGCAATTAGAATTACTAGAACCTGTTGAGCAGCGTGAACTCTACCAGCAGCGATTACCTTGCCTCGAACCGATTGTAACAGCAACAGGAATTGAAATTGCACTCAGGCAATTATTGGAAACACTTTGTCTTCAATTGCAACAGGCTCAAAAAGGGTTGCGCACGGCAATCTTCAAAGGCCTGCTGGTAGACGGGAAGACAGAACAAGTTTCGATTGCCACCAACCGGCCTACGCATCACGTATTATACTTGTTCAAATTATTTGAACACAAATTAGCCACGATAGAACCGGCCCTCGGCATTGAATTATTTATTCTGGATGCGCCTCTTGTTGAAGATTATCAACCGCATCAGGAAACGATGTGGCAGGATGCCGGTGGATTAAAAGATGTACGCATCTCAGAATTGATTGATCGGCTTGCTAATAAATTAGGTGCTGAAAATATTCACCGCTATCTACCTGCAGAACATTATTGGCCGGAACGCTCTTTTAAGGAAGCCTCCATTCACGAGCCCGCCTTGGTTGACTGGCGAAGAGATCAGGTACGCCCGATGCACGTGTTACCAAAACCTGAACCGATTGAAGTAATGGCACCCATTCCGGATTACCCGCCCATGTTGTTCCGGCATCAGGGAAAACTGCATCAGATAATTAAAGCCGATGGCCCCGAACGCATCGAACAAGAATGGTGGCTGCAGCAAGGGCAACACCGCGATTACTATCGGGTAGAAGATGAGCAAGGCAATCGCTACTGGTTATTTCGTTCCGGTCATTATCATGATAAAATATTCCAATGGTTTCTTCATGGCTACTTTGCTTAATCGGTAGAACGTATGACGTATTCCGAAATTCAGATTACTTCTAACTTCAGTTTTCTTCGCGGAGCCTCGCATCCAGAGGAGTTGGTAGAAGCAGCAGCAAGTCTTGGCTACACGGCCATTGCGATTACGGATCGCAATACCTTGGCGGGAATTGTAAGGGCACATGTGGCGGCTAAAAAACATAAGATCAAACTTATTCCTGCCTGCCGGATAGATTTAGTGGACGGCCCAAGTCTGTTGGCGTTACCTAAAAATATTCGGGGCTATGCACAACTCTCGGGCTTACTCACCAAAGGCAACCTTCGAACCGAAAAAGGAAAATGTGAATTAAATAAATCGGATGTGTATCAACATGCCGAAAACATTCAGTGGGTAGTTGTTCAACCCGAACTACTTGATCGGAGATTTGAATTGGATGCGAACTTTATTAAACACGTTACTGAATACCGCGAAAGCCTGGGCGCTGATTTATCGCTTGCAACAGCGCGTAGCTATGATGGACACGATGCCAAACGAATCAGTCGGATTGCTCAACTCGGAAAAAGATTAAACATTCCAATCGTGGCAACCAATGATGTGCATTACCATCTTGCACAGCGCAGAGAATTGCAAGATATCGTTACCTGCGTGCGCGAAAAATGTACCATCCATGCAGCAGGGTTTCGTTTGCACCCAAATGCTGAACGCTATCTCAAACCGGTGGAAGAGATGCACCGACTGTTCCGCCAATACCCACACGCCATTGATCAGGCAAACGCCATTGCAGCTGCCTGCCAATTTTCGCTTAACGAATTAAGCTATCAGTATCCAAAAGAAATAACCAGCGAAGGCCGCACCCCACAAGAAGAACTTATTTTTTTAACCTGGCTTGGCGCTCACGATCGGTTTGGTGAAACCATTCCAGAAAAAATAAGGCATACCATTGAGTATGAGCTAACCTTTATCGAGTCCATGAACTATGCGGAATATTTTCTCACAGTCTATGACATCGTGCGCTATGCACGCGAGCAAAAAATTCTGTGTCAGGGTAGGGGATCGGCTGCTAACTCAACGGTATGTTATTGTTTAGGGATCACCTCCGTTGATCCTTCTAAATTTGAATTGTTGTTTGAACGATTTATCAGTTCGGCACGCAATGAACCACCCGACATTGATGTGGACTTCGAACATGAAAGGCGCGAAGAAGTGATGCAGTATATTTATACTAAGTATGGCCGCGATCGCGCAGGTATAGTGGCAACCGTTACCCATTTGCATCACAAAGGTGCAATCCGCGATGTTGGTAAAGCCATGGGCCTGTCGGTTGACACCGTCACACGCTTATCAGGTTTGATCTGGAGTTTTTCGGAAGATGGATTTGATCGCAACCGTATTTTGTCGCAAGGCATTAACCCCGATGACTCAACAATAAAAAAAGTATTAGATCTCACCACGCAATTCATGGGCTTTCCCAGGCAACTGGGGCAACACACTGGCGGCTTTGTAATTACTCAAGGAAAACTGTCTGATCTCTGCCCCATACTTAATGCGCGGATGGAAGCCCGCACAAACATTGAATGGAACAAAGATGACATTGAAGCATTGGGCTTTTTAAAAATTGATATACTCGCCCTGGGTATGCTCACGTGTATTCGCAAAGCATTTGACTTAGCCAAGCAGCATTACAATCTTGAGTTAACGTTGGCGAATATCCCGCAAGACGATCCCGCTGTGTATGAGATGGTCAGTCATGCCGATACCATTGGCGTTTTTCAAATTGAAAGTCGGGCGCAACAATCGATGCTACCCAGACTAAAGCCAAAATGTTTTTATGACTTGGTGATTGAAGTGGCGATTGTTCGGCCGGGGCCGATACAAGGTGATATGGTACATCCGTATTTGCGCAGACGCAATGGGGAAGAGCCTATTGAATATCCTTCCCCAGCGTTAAAAGAAATTCTGGGTCGCACTTTAGGAGTGCCGTTATTTCAGGAACAAGCGATGAAGATTGCCATTGTGGGTGCTGGGTTTTCGCCAGCCGAAGCCGATGAGCTGCGAAGAAGCATGGCCACTTTCAAAGCGAAAGGCCTGGTTTCGCACTTCGAAAAGAAATTGATTATGGGCATGATTAACAACGGCTACACCGAGGATTATGCCAAGCGAGTGTTCCGACAACTGGAAGGATTCGGTAGCTATGGATTTCCGGAAAGTCATGCCGTCAGTTTTGCGTTGCTCGTGTACGTATCATCGTGGCTCAAGTGTTATTATCCGGATGTGTTTGCTTGTGCAATACTAAACAGTCTGCCGATGGGTTTTTATCAACCAGCTCAACTGGTGGGTGATGCGCGCAACCATGGGGTAGAAGTGCGCCCGGTTGATATCAATTATTCTGCATGGAATAATACGTTAGAAGAAAAGTCAACTAATTTTTTTGCGTTGCGGTTAGGATTTCGTCAGGTGAAAGGATTGCGGGAAGAAGAGATGGCGGAATTAATTAGCAAAAGAAAAAATGGATACACCGCTGTACATCAATTGCGGGAGGCAGGGTTGAGCGCAACCACTTTGGAGAAGTTAACCGATGCAGATGCGTTTCGATCCATTGGCCATGACAGGCGAAATGCCCTGTGGGAAGTATCAACCAAAGACCATCAGCTTGCCTCCATCTTTTCTGATCAACTAGAACCACAAGAAAAAGTATCTCTTCCAGAGATGACGTTATCGGAACATGTGGTGCATGATTATGCTTCCACCACACTATCGCTAAAAGCTCATCCCGTTAGTTTTGTTCGCGAAGCATTGGAAAAATTGCATGCGATTACTACAAAGGCACTACTTCAGGCAAAAGAAGGAACGCTGATAAAAGTAGCTGGGTTAATTTTGGTGCGACAAAGACCGGGAACCGCAAAGGGCGTTTGTTTCCTAACGATTGAAGATGAAACCGGAGTGGCGAACCTGGTAATTTTTCAAAAATTGTTTGATCAATACCGAAAGGAGATTATTCAATCGCGATTGCTGATGGTAGAAGGAAAACTGCAACGTGAAGGGGAAGTAATTCACGTGATTGTAATACGTTGCTTCAATGTATCTTCATTACTAAAGACGCTTACACCAACTGCACAAGAAAACCTGGCAGCAGCAGTATCGCGTGCCGATGAGCGGACGTCAGTGTCCGATCCGCGAAGAAAAAAAGTAACACAACCAACCCAGACAAAAATCTGGGATGAAGGTCGGAATTTTAAGTGATGCGTTCGTTACGCTAATTTCTTGTTGAAAAAATCTATTGTTCGCTGCCATGCTAACTCAGCAGCGGGTTTATCATATCGCGGAGTGGTATCATTATGAAATCCATGATTGACTTCTGGATAAATATAGCCGGTATGCTCTATATTATTTTCGGTAAGCAACTTATCATACGCTGGCCAGCCTTCATTTACACGAGTATCTAAACCAGCAAAGTGCAGCAGGAGTGGAGCCTTAATTTTAGGTACATCTTCAGCTGCAGGTTGGCCACCATAAAAAGGAACGGAAGCCGATAGCGAAGGAATACGAACGGCCATCATGTTACAGATCCAACCACCAAAGCAAAATCCTACCACACCCACTTTACCTGTGCAATCGGGGTGCGCTTTCAAGTGGTTGTAAGCAGCAATAAAATCTTCCAACATCTCATTTCGGTCGCGCTTGCTTTGAAGTGCGCGGCCATCATCATCATTGCCCGGATAACCGCCCAGTGGAGTAAGTGCATCGGGTGCTAATGAAATAAAACCTGCAAGGGCAGTTCTTCTTCCTACATCTTCTACGTAAGGATTAAGTCCGCGGTTTTCATGCACAACAATTACCCCCGGTAGTTTTCCTTTTGCGTCTGCAGATTTAGAAAGCAACCCTTTTATGCTGCCACCACCTTTGGGTGAATCGTAGTTGATGTAATCCGATTTTAAGCGTGGATCCGTAGGCTGAACCTGAATGATTTTATAATCGGGACTAACAAAACTGAGGAGCGAGGCAACCGTAATACCACCAACGGCATACAAGGAAAGTTTATCAAGAAATTCGCGCCTTTCAATTCGGTTATGTGCATAGGCGTCATACAAATCATACACCTCCTGCTTGATGTCTTCCTTCGTGAGCTCTTTCATAGTTGTATTTTTTGATTGTTTGACTTACTTGGCTTAGGGGTCAGACCGCTTTGAGCGTCAGACCCCTCCCTTCAGTTCAAGATAGCGAATTCAACTTTAAGAGATATTGATTTTTTATTTAGCACATTGGGTTTAACGAAACGGGTTAGATGCTATTTCTTTGGTATGGGATGCCTGAATAGTATAATTCCGAAAAGTATGGCCAGCACAACATAAATAACACTGACTATTGATAGTAGCATTGGAAGCTCAGGATTGGAAACTGAAGCTTTCGCCAAGGCGAGGGTAGCAATCATAAAATGAGAAAGGTTGGCAACGGCCAACGGGCGATTATAAATTTGTTATTTGTCCTTCTGCCTTAAAACTAACCAAAAAAAGATCGCCTGATTACTCAGGCGATTATGAAACATAATCTATCTTAAAAGTTAGTTATCTCCTCTTTTATGAACAGGCTTACTTCCGCCACCCGAACCACTACTTCCAGATCGTTGTCCACCCGAGTTGCCTGATGATGGCTTTCGATCGATTTGAGGAGCAGACCTTTGTGGTGTAGGCGCTGATCGTCTTTCAAGCTGTGGAACCGTGCTTTGAGTACTTCTCGTATCAAGCGTTCTGACTTCACGTTTTGGCATAACCGGATTTGTGTTGACCTGGTTACTCCGATTTCTCGAATCATCCCGCTTTACTTCGCGCTGCTTTGACTGCCAGTCAGAAGATCGGTTATCATTTATAGCTGGCCGATTTTTGAATGTCGAGTTATCTTGGGTTATAGTGGTGCTTCTTCTATTTTCCGATGATTGATTTCTATCCTGAGCACTTCTATTACTTTCATTTCGTTGTCTACCATTATCGTATGAACGTGAACCATTTCTATCATTCGAAGTTGACCGTGAGTGATCATTACCCCGGTTATAGGCACTGTTACCAGATCGTCCATTGTTATCCCGACCTCGGGTATCACCTACATGATTTGAACGGTAGTTGGCTATTTGTTCCCGATGACGGTTGTACACCACTACTGAGGTACTTCTATATGGCCTATAAATTTGTGTGGCATAATGTATTCGGTTTGTATAACATACTGAGTAATAAGGACGATATGAATCCCAACGTGAGTAATAACTTACGTACCCGACTGGTCTCCATGGATTCCACCACATAGGTCTATAAGCCCAGGTCCAAGGTGAAACCCAACCATAATAATAAGGACTATATACATACTGCACTGAAGGCCAGGTCCATACGTTCACAACTGTTTGGACAGCACTTGTGCCTGCATTCACACGTACTTCCGTTGTAGGTTCTATAATGGTTTCAATACCATAAATATCAGCATCCCCGATAATCTGCAGCAACGCTTTGCCATTGCCCAATTTTTCCAACGCAATCACGGCAATATCCTGACTCTCATTTGATGAGATAATAGCCTGCATAGTAAATGTATGCACATTGCCTTCATTGCGATCGATCACCCGGATGTAATCAATATCACCATCGCCATTTAAATCGAGATTATTGACACCTGCATTGGAGGAGTTGAGTAACTTTTCAAATTCTTCCGGTGAGGCAGATTTCTTGAAAAGTTCAAGTGCACCTTCCAGACTAAATTGATCGCCTGGAACTTCAAGTCGGTTTTGTTGACCATACATTGTTGTCCATCCAACCATCAGGAAAAACAACGTTACTATTTTAAGTCTAAGCGTTTTCATAAGCGTTTGTTTTTATTGAGTGTATACGTGTTAGACTACAAGAAGTCCGCCAAAGGCGGCACATTGGCATAACTACCGCAATTACCCTTTGTTTAAGTTCTAGTTGAGCATGATGTGATTGCCTAATACCCATTCGGATTTGCCTTTGAAAAGCCGGAATTGGTCGAGATTCAGAAACTCGTACCAGAGACACTCGTTATATTCAGAGAGTTAAAAAATCAACAACGACTGAGTAAAACTCATTTTAGATTAATTAAAGAATCACCATATTTCGAAAAATTTTAAACCTTTAAATGCCATGAATCCTGTTAATGAAAAAATGAGAGTCTATCACCGTTACCTTGGTTTTTTCCTTACCGGTATTATGGCAGTTTATTCTATTAGTGGAATTACCTTAATCTTCAGAGACACAAATTTTTTGAAATATGATAAGGTGATTGATCGCCAATTGAAACCTGAGCTTGGTACCGAAGAACTTGGTAAAGAGCTACGTATGCGGGATTTTAAAGTGCAAAGTGAAACGGATGAAGTAGTAACCTTTCAGAATGGTACGTACAATAAGAAAACCGGGGCAGCGGTAATCACAACTAAAGAGTTGCCTTATATTATGGACAAGCTTACCAATTTTCACAAAGCTGAAACCAGCAAACCCCTTTTCTTTTTAAATATTTTCTTTGGAGTGTCACTGTTATTTTTTGTGGTGTCGTCCTTCTATATGTTTTTGCCCCATACTTCTGTTTTCAAAAAGGGTCTATACTTTGCCTTGGCGGGATTGGCTTTTGCGTTGGTTTTGATTTTTGTGTAGTTGTTTAATTCTGACTTTATAGCCTCAACCTGTGTTCAGTCCACTGCGCCACATCACCTTCGTAATGCGTAATTAAAATTAAGGTGGTGTTTTCATCGAGATGAATATTGAGATATTCATTTACTCGTGCTTTTTGCATTGGATCTAGAAATTGAAAAGGCTCATCTAATAGCAGTAATTCTTTCTGCGACAAAAACAGCGCTATTAGCAACACTAATTGCAACTCGCCATTGGATAGTTGTCGCAACCTTTTTAGTAGGAGGTGTTTGATCTCAAAAAAAGTAACAAGTGTTTCAATCTCTCTCGTATCATGTTTTGAGTTAAGATATTGAGTCACCGTGAGTATGGATGTGTTAGCATCTAAAAAATGCAGTTGTTCCGGACCGAGGTAACTGATTCGTTTCTTAATATCCCAAATGGATTCGCCTGTGCCTCTACGTTTTCCAAAAAGATATACTTGCTCACTGTAGGCCATTGGATGGTCGGCATAGATTAGACTGAAGAGGGTGGTTTTGCCTGAACCATTTGATCCGGTAAGTGCCCATCGTTCCCCACGGTTGATTTTCCAGTTTAGATTTTTTAGGATCACCGTGTTGCCATATTGAATTTTAAGATTGTGCATTTCCACAACAGGCTCAGTCTCTTTTATAGGCGCAGGGTTAGCATGCATACCTATTGAATTGAGCTCGTTTTTCTTACGCTCACTATTCAACCCTTTTGAAATGCTCAGCTCAATTTTTTTTGTGATGGCATCAGGAAGTTGTGGGTGGTCATGATCGGCAATAATCAATTGGATGTGATGCTGGGTGGCGAGGTGATCAAGAAATTCTTTTAACTCAATGCGACTGTTGAGATCAAGGCCTTCAAAGGGATAATCCAACAGTAATACTTTCGGTAGATTATCCAATAACTGTTTCAGGATGATAATCTTTTTGAATTGCCCATTGCTCAGGCGAGGCAGATCAAGTTTATGTAAATGATCGATGTTAAAGGATGTGGGAAAATTGAATTCGTGAACCTTGTTGTATCGTTCACCAAAGAAATCTTTTACAGTTGGCACTGGGGTGGTGTCTTCGATAGTATAATAACGTTGCTGATAATATAAATCGGGGGCGCTTATTAATTCGTGCAGCGCATGAGTGGTTACATAGTGAAGATTCTTTTTTCGGAGTTCGTGCTTTTCATCCCACGAAAGGGAAGAATCAATAAAGTCAATATTTACAGTACCACTTTTTGGTTGAATTTTTCCTGCAATCAGATTAAGCAAGGTAGTTTTGCCAACTCCATTCTTTCCGGTAATCAGGTAGCTAACTCCAGTTTCAAGCCGCAAATTCAATTGTTTAAAGATAATCCTATTCTGAATTGAAACCGAAACGTTGTCTAGACTAATCATAACCAAATTGGGCAAATTGAATGTTTTACTTTGAGGCTATCGTCTAACTTGCAAGTAAAATTTTTTATTAGCAAGGAAATTTATTTGATACTATTAATTCCTATCTGTTATTTGTAGTCTCAATTGATAAAATAGATGTTTTCCCGGTCTTACATCAGCGAATTGGTTTAATCCCGGCATGGATTTAAGGCTCAGAAAAAAAGTAGACCGATTTTACAAACTCAACTAGTTAACTTGCATAACTCATCACTAAAATTTTCAATCATGAAAAAGCTCATTATTACGAGTGCACTTTTGATACTTTTCAAAGTTGTTCTTGGACAGGAATTACAATCACCCAATGGAAAGTTAACGATGTCTTTCTCGTTGCAGAATGATGGAACTCCTACCTATAATGTAAACTATCGCGGTAAGCCTGTAGTCAAACCCAGTAAATTAGGTCTTGAACTTAAAGAGGATAATAAATCGCTCGTGAATGATTTTGCCATTGCCAAAACGGAAACGACTACAAACGATTCGAACTGGGAGCCAGTATGGGGGGAAGTGAAAACGATCCGCAATCATTATAATGAACTAGCCGTTACCCTTACGCAAAATAGCACCGACAGACAATTGATTATTCGCTTTCGAATGTTTGACGAAGGACTGGCGTTTCGGTACGAATTTCCTTCACAAAAGAACTTGATCTACTTCGTGATCAAAGAAGAACGGACTCAGTTCGCGATGACTGGCGACCACACAGCCTATTGGATTGCAGGTGATTATGATACGCAAGAATACGATTATACTACCTCACGGTTATCGGAAATAAGAAATCTGATGAAGAGCAGCATTACACCCAATGCATCACAGACACCATTCTCACCCACGGGTGTGCAGACTTCATTGATGCTCAAGACGGATGATGGAATATACATTAATCTGCATGAGGCTGCGCTGATAAATTACTCCTGCATGCATTTAAATCTGGATGATGCAAACATGGTATTTCAATCCTGGCTAACTCCAGATGCCACGGGTGATAAAGGATATATGCAGGCACCTGGCAAATCTCCGTGGCGAACCATCATGATCAGCGATGATGCCCGCGAAATTCTTGCTTCTAAAATGACGTACAACTTGAATGAGCCCAGCAAGATTGAAGACACTTCCTGGATTAAACCTATGAAATATATGGGCGTATGGTGGGAGATGATTACAGGAAAAAGTTCATGGTCATACACCAATGATTTGCCCTCTGTTAAGATTGGCATTACGGATTTTTCCAAAGCAAAACCAAATGGAACACATGGTGCAAACAACGCCAACGTTAAAAAATATATTGACTTTGCTTCACTTCATGGCTTTGATGGCGTGCTGGTAGAGGGATGGAATATTGGGTGGGAAGATTGGTTTGGACATGCTAAAGATTATGTATTTGATTTTGCTACACCTTATCCAGATTTTGATTTACCAGGCTTGAGGGATTATGCAAAATCAAAAGATGTGAAACTTATTATGCATCACGAAACATCTGGTTCAACACGCAATTACGAACGTCATCTTGATGCTGCCTTTAAATTGATGAAGGATAATAATTATGATGCGGTTAAGACTGGCTATGTAGGTCCAATCCTTCCCAAAGGTTATCATCATTACGATCAATGGACGGTGAACCACTACCAGTACGTTTTAGAAAAAGCCGCAGACTATAAGATAATGGTGAACGCCCATGAAGCAGTGCGCCCTACAGGCGTTGCCAGAACATATCCCAACCTGGTGGGCAATGAATCCGCAAGGGGTAATGAGTATCAGGCATTCGGTGGCTCTAAACCAAATCATGTCACTATTCTTCCCTTCACGCGGTTGATAGGCGGGCCAATGGATTACACGCCTGGAGTGTTTGAAATGGATATTAGTAAGATCAACCCAGGCAACGATAGCCATGTAAACAGCACACTCGCTAACCAATTAGCACTTTATGTTACCATGTATAGCCCGATACAAATGGCCGCAGACCTTCCCGAAAATTATTCGCGCTTTATGGATGCGTTTCAGTTTATTAAAGATGTGGCCTTAGATTGGGACGATAGCAAATACCTTGAGGCCGAGCCTGGTCAATACATTACGGCAGCGCGAAAAGCAAAAGGTACAACCAGTTGGTTTCTTGGAAACGTAAATGGCGAGTTGCCTCGCGTTTCCAATGTGTCTTTTACTTTTCTTGAACCCGGTAAAACCTACGTTGCTACGATTTATGCCGATGCGAAAGACGCGCATTACAAAACAAATCCGCAAGCCTATACCATTCGAAAAGTGATCGTCACCGATAAGTCTAAATTACAGCAATGGTCAGCTTCGGGTGGTGGTTACGCCATCAGCATCATTGAAGTTGATAAAAGTGAGACAAAGGGTTTGAAAAAGTTATAACCTAAAAAGTTACGTGGTAAAGGTCTCCGCCACCGTCTATAAGAATTATAAAAGGAGAGGTGATCCGTTACCAGATCACCTCTCAATACTAATGACTTTAGGGCATCTCTAAAAACTCCGCTTACCCTTCTCTTTTGGAGAAGGGGCAGGGGTTGAGGTAATGAGAGCAAGGGTTTTTAGAGATGCCCTTTATACTAAAGTCTCCTTTACGCCAGATCGAAGCGATCAAGGTTCATCACCTTTGTCCACGCTGCTACAAAATCATTTACAAACATCTCATGAGAATCCGCACAGCCATATACTTCAGCGAGTGCGCGAAGTTCTGAGTTTGAGCCAAAGATCAAGTCGGCACGAGTACCTGTCCACTTTAGTTCATCGGTTTTACGATCGCGACCTTCAAATGCATCTTGCCCATCAGACGTTGCCTTCCAAGTGGTGCTCATGTCTAACAAGTTCAAAAAGAAATCGTTAGTTAGCGCCTCAGGGCGTTTAGTAAATACTCCATGTTTTGATTGATCGAAGTTGGCGTTCAGCACGCGCATTCCGCCAATCAATACTGTCATCTCAGGTGCGGTTAGGGTGAGTAACTGCGCTTTATCAATCAACAGTTCTTCTGAAGCAATTGTAAATTTGCCTTTCAGGTAATTGCGGAATCCATCAGCAATCGGTTCAAGTGCTTCAAATGCTTCTATATCAGTTTGCTCCAGACTAGCATCGGCACGTCCTGGTGTGAATGGCACAGTAACATCAAGTCCAGCATTCTTTGCGGCCTTCTCAATACCCGCTGAACCTGCCAAAACAATTAAATCGGCTAATGAAACTTTTTTATCGCCTCTGTTAAATTCTTTTTGAATTCCTTCTAAAGTTTGTAACGCTTTGGCAAGTTGAGTTGGATTATTTACGACCCAATCTTTTTGCGGAGCTAAGCGAATACGCGCGCCATTAGCACCACCGCGTTTATCAGAGCCACGGAATGTAGATGCCGAAGCCCAGGCTGTTGATACTAATTGCGATACGGATAAACCTGAAGCAAGTATTTTACCTTTTAGAGTTGCAGCATCTTTATCATCAATCAATTTATGTGTTACCGCAGGAATAGGATCTTGCCAGATCAATTCTTCTTTAGGAATTTCAGGACCAAGGTACCGATCAATGGGTCCCATATCGCGGTGAGTTAATTTAAACCAGGCGCGGGCAAATGCATCGGCCAAGGCCTCCGGATTCTCATAAAAGTGTCTGGAAATTTTCTCGTAGATCGGATCTAACTTCAATGCGAGATCAGTTGTAAGCATCCGCGGCTCCTGTTTTTTTGATTTGTCGAATGCATTTGGAACAGTACCTGCGCCAGCACCACCTTTTGGTTTCCATTGATGGGCACCAGCAGGACTTTTGGTTAATTCCCAATCATAGCCAAACAGGTTTTCGAAATAGTTGTTGCTCCACTTAGTAGGTGTGGTAGTCCAGGTTACTTCAAGACCACTAGTAATGGCATCTGCACCAACACCTGATCCAAAGCTATTCTTCCAACCAAGACCTTGTTCCTCAATAGCTGCACCTTCTGGTTCAACTCCGACATGCGTTGCCGGAGCAGCACCATGTGTTTTACCAAATGTATGACCACCCGCTATCAAGGCAACAGTTTCTTCATCGTTCATTGCCATGCGCTTAAATGTTTCGCGAATATCATGTGCCGAGGCAATAGGGTCAGGATTTCCATCGGGGCCTTCCGGGTTTACATAGATCAAACCCATCTGCACGGCAGCCAACGGGTTTTCCAAATTACGATCGTGTATTTTTCCATCGGCATCATCGTCTGACACAACAACTCCTCCTGCTTTCGCCACACCTTCTGAGCCATGTGCATATCGGATATCTCCACCTAACCAGGTAGTTTCTGAACCCCAGTACACATCTTGTTCAGGTTCCCACACATCTTCACGGCCACCGGCAAAGCCAAATGTTTTAAATCCCATCGACTCCAGTGCAACATTGCCCGTAAGAACCATAAGATCGGCCCATGAAATTTTCTTGCCATACTTTTGTTTGATTGGCCATAACAGCCTACGTGCTTTATCGAGACTCACGTTATCGGGCCAGCTATTTAGTGGAGCAAATCGTTGCTGGCCAGCACCCGCGCCACCGCGCCCATCACCTGTGCGATAGGTACCCGCTGAGTGCCAAGTCATGCGTATAAAAAATGGCCCGTAATGACCAAAGTCAGCCGGCCACCAGTCTTGAGAATCAGTCATTAAAGCATGAAGATCCTTCTTCAACGCTGCCAGATCAAGACTCTTAAATTCCTTTGCGTAGTCAAAGGTTGAACCCATCGGATTGGATAGGGTTGAATGTTGTCTTAGGATGTTCACCTTCAATTGATTAGGCCACCAGTTTTGATTTTGTGGACCCCCGCCAGCGGCTTGTTTAACGGCTCCGGTAAACGGACATTTAGCTTCTCCGTTTCCTGAATGTTCGTGATTTGACATTGTTTTGCTAGTTAGTCGTTTATAATATTAATTTTTTCAGTGCTTAAACCTGACTGCATATTACTTACAACGGTTCAAGTATACCATGACATAAGTCAGCGACAAGATTACAAACCTACGTGTAATAAATCAAATTGATTATTTTTATGATCGTATAGCTAAAATCTATGACTTTAACACAACTCGAATACATTGTTGCACTTGATAGTCACCGCCATTTTGTGCAGGCGTCTGAGAAATGCTTTGTAACGCAACCCACGTTAAGCATGCAAATTCAAAAACTGGAAGAAGAGCTTGGAGTAAAAATCTTTGACCGTACAAAGCAACCAGTAATCCCGACAGAAATAGGGACAAGTATTATCGAGCAAGCACGAATCATTCTTCGCGAATCAAAAAGGATAGAACTGCTAATCAATGATCAAAAGGATATTATGACGGGAGAACTCCGCATTGGTATCATTCCCACGTTAGCGCCTTATCTATTGCCACACCTTTTTAAGCGCATGCGTGAGAAATATCCGCAACTCAACCTCGTAGTCAAAGAAACCATTACGGAAGAGGTGATTCAGGAATTAAAAAAGAACCGACTCGATTGTGGGTTGGTAGTAACTCCGCTAAAAGATCCATCTATCAAAGAGCATGTTCTATTTTATGAAGAGCTGTTTGTATACGTTTCGAAGAAGAATTCGCTGTATGATAAAAAATATGTGCTGGCTACTGAGATTGATCCCGACCAACTTTGGCTATTGGAGGAAGGTCATTGTTTTCGATCACAAATTCTGAACTTGTGTGAGCTGCGGAAGAGCGCTGATTCCCACTTTAAATATGAAACCGGAAACATTGAAACCTTAAAGCGCATGGTTGATAAAAGCGATGGTATTACTATTTTGCCGGAGTTGGCTGTGATGGAATTCACTAAGTCGCAAATGAAACTGGTAAAAAGATTAAAAGAACCAAGCCCTGCGCGAGAAGTAAGTCTTGTAACGCATCGCGATCACATTAAAACTAAGCTCATTAAAACATTGATGGAAGAAATACTCGATATTGTGCCGAAGCAAATGCAGAAATTGAACAGCAAAAAAGTGGTGGAGATCAATTATTGAATCCTAGTCAGCAATAATTGAATAGATCAAAATTCAAAAAGTCGTATAACTAATCAATACATTCTAAAAGCCTTTGAATTATTATAGTCTGAGTTTTTTATATTTAACCTATGATTTACAAGTCGGTAAAAACATTCTTTTTGAGTGCTACTATGTTTTTTATTTTCTCGTCATGCGTGGAAAAAAAAGCAAAAAAAATTGAGCAATCGAGGACTACAAAGAAAGTATCAATTGGTGAAATTGAACAGGGAATAAAAAGCTTCATCCAAAGGAAGGCCGAAGAAAACGGTGGCTATTTTAAGATCAGCGATCGGGGTCAAGAATTTAGTATGAAGCTTGTACGCGTTCATACTGAATATCTCTCCAATCTTGGACCAAACAGTCATTTTGCCTGTGTTGATCTTGCCGATGAGAGCGGTGATGTGTATGATGTCGATTTTTTTCTTGAAGGTGAACCAGGGTTCATGAACGTAACTGAGACCAGTGTTCATAAGTTAAATGGCAAGCCTTATTATGCATGGAAACAACAACCAGATAAAACCTGGAATCGAGTTCCCGTAAAGGAGGCAGCCACGCGCCTATTAGGAG
>Ga0335394_10000772_pt1 | contig 35071 bp, 20 predicted proteins | sample MAT03_FD_205741 | JGI IMG/M metagenome (GOLD analysis project Ga0335394, IMG submission 205741) | Freshwater microbial communities from Lake Fryxell liftoff mats and glacier meltwater in Antarctica - MAT-03 (spades assembly) (version 2) ...
CCCCGGGTCGGGTCTGGGTCGGCGCGCGGACGCCAGATTTGAAACTTCCGTGAACTTCCGCCGTCCGGCGCTTCCGCACCGCGGCAAGTCGGGGTATCCTGTCCCCACTCGCCTCCCCCGCCGGAGACCCCGTCGTGAAGAAGCTCCTCCTCGCCGCGGCCGTTCTCTCCGTCCTCGGCGTCGTCGTCGCCGCGTCGCAGACGCGCACCGCGCAACCCGCCGCGGGCGGCCCCGGCGGCGGGTTCGGCGGCCTCGAACCGGGCGACAAGAACCCCTGGACCGGCACCCGCCCCAACGCCGGGAACGGTCAGTTCCAGTTCGCCGTCGTCTCCGACCGCACCGGCGGCCACCGCGAGAAGGTGTTCTCGAAGGCCGTCCAGCAGGTCAACCTGCTCCAGCCCGAGTTCGTCATGTCCGTCGGCGACCTGATCGAGGGGTACAGCACCAAGGAGGAGGTGGTCGCCGCCGAGTGGGACCAGTTCGACGCCTACGTGAAGAAGTTCCAGGCGCCGTTCTTCTACGTCCCCGGGAATCACGACCTGACGAACCCCATGCAGGTGAAGATGTGGGGCCAGCGGTACGGCAAGCGCTACTACCACTTCACCTACGAGAAGTGCCTCTTCCTGTGCCTGAACTCGGAGACGCCGCCGGACGAGATGGGCACCATCGACCCCGAGCAGCAGGAGTGGGTGAAGCAGACCCTCGCCGCCAACCGCGACGCGCGCTGGACGTTCGTGTTCCTCCACAAGCCGATCTGGACGGCGAAGGACCTGACGAAGAACGGCTTCGGCGCCGTCGAGGAGGCGCTCGGCGGGCGGAAGTACACCGTCTTCTGCGGCCACGTCCACCGCTACCAGAAGTTCGTCCGCAACGGCAACAACTACTACCAGCTCGCCACGACCGGCGGCGGCAGCAAGCTCCGCGGCCTCGAGTACGGCGAGTTCGACCACGTCGCCTGGATCACCATGAAGTCCGACGCGCCCCTCATCGCCAACGTGATGCTCGACGGCATCCTGCCGGAGAACCTGAAGGAGCCGGAGAGCGACGAGGCGGGGGTGAAGCGGAAGATGCTGCCGACGCACGTCGCCAAGGCGACGGTGACGCTCGACGGCGCGCCGCTGGCGCGGGCGACGGTGGCGCTGCACAAGCTGGGGAAGGACAAGACGGGGAAGGACGTGTACAGCTACGTCGCCGACGGGCTGACGGACGCGGCCGGGGTGGTGCCGTTCTCGACGTACACCAAGTCGGACGGCGTGCCGGTGGGCCAGTACACGGTGACGGTGGTGAAGACCGGCCGCGGCTACTACGACGGCGAGGAACCGCTGAAGAACACCATCCCGGCCCGGTACGCGACGCCCGCGGCGAGCCCCCTGCGCGTCGAGGTGAAGGAGGGCGCGAACGAGTTCCGGCTGGAGCTCCGCAACTGACGCCCCCTGTTCCGCCGCTCGCGGCGGTGCAACGCGGTGCAACGCCGCGAGCGGCGGGGAAGGGCTGTTGCCGAACGCCCGTCACACGTCCACGTCGAACGGCGCCTCGGCCGCGGTCCGCCCGCCGACGAGGAGGTCGTCCCCGCCGCCGCATTGATCCGGTCGTTCCCGCCGCCGAACAGATCGTTCAACAGTCGCGGGGCTCAGCATGCCGTGAACCTGGGAAGCGCTACGTGCCCCCGCGTTCTGCTGCAGCGGATTGTTCGGCGTCTGGCTCTCGCCAACCAGCGAGCCGCATGACGGCCAGAACTGCGAGTCCCGCGCCGCCGACGGCCGACACGCCCAACCCCGCTAGCACTGCCACCCCGGCCCGGTCGGTGTCGCGGCGCTCTTGGGCCGCGACCGCCGGCGTGGCGTCCGGGGTCGGAACCCCGACGGTGAAGATGCCGTAAAACAGCCCGCTGGCGGAGAGACATCCACCCGCGACGAGGACCACGACGGGGTTCAGCCACTTCACCACCACGACGCCCTCCGTCGCCGAACAAAAAGCTCAGCAGCCGCGGCCGGTGCGAGCTGTCCTGATCCTACTCGCTGACGAGGCCGCGGTCTGCTGCAGCGGCGAGTTCGGCGGAACCGCCTCTGCGCCCGCCGACCGCGATGCTGCGGACGGTTGCCCGCACGCGGCCAACTCCTGCCCGGGGTATACAGCCCGGCAAGCTGGGGGGCGAGCTGGACGTGTTGGGCGCGCAAGGAGGCCCGCCCCCGGGCGCTCGATTTGCGGGGACGCGCCCGCCCGGCCCAGTACCTCGCCCGAGAGCCCCACCGTGATCCGCAACCTCGTCCTCGCCGCGGCCGTCGCGGCCGCAGCCGGCGGAGCCGTGTCCGCACAGCCCAGCCCCCGATACCCGTACCCACCGCCCCCGGGGCCGTTCCCCGGCGTGCCGGCCCCGGCCCCGCAGTCGTCCCCGGTTGACGGGCCATGGTACTTCCGCGGGGACCCGTACTGGCCGTGCTACGTCCAGACCGTCGCGACTCCCCACGGCCCGCGGCTGATCTTCACGAACGAGCGGGGGACCCCCGCCGAGGGGTGGCTGAGCCGGGATGGGCGGCGGGTCACGATCCCTGACTGGAACCTGACCGGGTCGGTCCGCGGCAACGCGATCGTGTGGCCGAACGGGGACTTCTGGGGCCGGTAGCGGCGACCGGAGTAGGGCCGGCGTCTCGTGTCCGTTCCGTTTTGCTTCCCTGTCGCCGAACATAAAGCTCAGCTGCCCGGCCCGCTGTGACAGCTCGATGTCACAAAAAAGCTGAGGCGGGCCGGGTCATCTGCAGCGCGGGGTTCGGCGCGCCTGACTCCACACGATCGGAATCTCTATCTCCCTGGCGACAGCCGTAGCTCGCCACGATCCGGGATTGTCAGTTCCAGCACCTGCTCTCCGACCTGCAACCTGAGCCGCATGGTCTTGCTGACGTTCGGTGCCGGATCGGTCCCTAATACCGGGCCGTCCACGACCACGGGCCTCCCCTGGGCGAGCAGCGCCGCGACCCGCTCCGTCACATCGGCGTTCCGGTTCCCGGCACCCCATGTGGCGCTGATCACTCGGACTTGGTTGGGTGCCACACGCCCGAGCTTCGGGGGGACCCCCGCCACCGGCCTTGTCCCGCCGGACTTGCTGAACTCGGCGATTTCGGCATCGACGACCTCTGCCTCCGCGATCTTCCCCGCTTGGGTGTATTCCTTCCGCCCCTGGGTGAGTGACGCCGACAGCCGCTCTGCGGACTTCTTGAGCGCAGCCTTGTACCCCATCGGGCTGACCGACTTAGGCGACTCGTCGGCGTCGGCGAACGCCTCCCGCTCAGCCCGCAACTTCTTGAGGAGACTTAGGTCACCGGTCTTCTGGACCGCCTCCAGCTTGAGATCGAGTTGGGCCAGCAGGTCGGCCTTAGCCTTCTCGTTATCCTTCTCGAAGGTGGCCCGCGCCTGGTCGAGCCGGTTTTTGATCGGGTCGCCATTGTCCTGCCCCGCCAGCGCACTACACGCCACTGCGAGGGAGATGCAAGCGATCACAGCGCGACTCATCGGTAAGCCTCCTCGGGACGATGCCTCGCCGAACCATGTTTCGGCGTACTCGCCGGGGTCGGGGCGGCTCCCCGCTACGGCTCCGCGGCGGGCACCGCCCGTCCGCAGGAGCGTACCGTACCCCGCGGACGACCGCCAGAGGGTACACGGGGAAAGGTCGGCGATCGTCGGCCGGCCCGCGCACCGGGCTCCCGCGGATTCCGGTTGCATCCTGCGGCGGGTCTGGCACACTGGTTCTGCCCCCCGCCGCGGCCGTTCCGTATCCTGACCCCCACCCGCCGGCCCGCCCGTCGTCCGTCCGAAGGATGCCTCCGTGGACCACGCCCTCGACATCCCGCCCGAACTGGCGCCCAGCGCGCCCCCCAAGCTCAACTCCGCCGCGTTCAAGGCCGTCCCCGAGACGCGCGAGCTGCGCGACCGCGTCCGCGCCGCCATGCAGGCGTTCGTGCGCACCCTCGACAAGGCGAAGCCGCTCACGCGGGACGACACGAAGTCGATGGGCGAGCGGGTGCTCGCCGACCTCGGGCTCGGCGGCCAGTACCTCGGGTTCACGATGGTGATGCTCTCCAACGAGTTCTGGCGCGACCAGGTGGCGGCGATCCCGTTCCACCGCCGGCTCATGCTCCTGCCGCACTGCCTGAAGAACGCCGAGGGCTGCCCCGCCGAGTACGACGACCTCGGCCTCGACTGCAAGAAGTGCGGCGCCTGCGAGGTCGGCGACTTCCGCACCAAGGCCGAGCAGCTCGGCTACAAGGTGCTGGTGTCCGAAGGCACGCCCATCGTCCTAAAGATCATCGTCAGCGGCCACATCGACGCCATCGTCGGGGTGGCGTGCCTGAACGTGCTGGAGAAGGCGTTCGACAAGGTGCTGCTGGCCGGCATCCCGTGCGTGGCGACGCCGCTGCTGTCGAGCAACTGCAAGAACACGTCGGTGGACAACGATTGGGTGTTCGAGTCGATCGCGCTCCACACCCCGCCGCCGGCGACGATCACGAAGACCTACGTCCACCTGATGCGCGCCGCGAACGGGATGTTCGACGAGCCGGAGCTGTCGCGGCTGGTGCCCCGAGCCAGGGGACAGGAGACAGGGGACAGGGGACAGGGGACAGGAGACAGGAAGCAGGAGACAGGAGCCAACGGCGTACCGGCGTCTCCTGGCTCCCGTTCCCTGTCTCCTGTCTCCTGTCTCCTGTCTCCCGATCCACTCGTGCGGCACGAGGCGCTGGCCTACGACTTCCTCGCCCGCGGCGGGAAGCGGAGTCGGCCGTTCATCGTGCTGTCCGCCTACGACGCCCTCACCGGCGGCGCCGCCACGCGCTCCGCCGACGGCTGGCAGCTCCCCGACCCGGTGAAGCGCGCCGCCCTGGCCATCGAAACGTTCCACAAGGCGAGCCTCGTCCACGACGACGTCGAGGACGACGACGCCTATCGGTACGGCGTCGAGACGCTGCACCGCACCCACGGCACCGGCGTGGCCATCAACATCGGCGACTACCTGATCGGCCTCGGCTACCGGCTCGTCAGCCGCGACCGCAAGGATATCGGCGCCGAGGTCGCGGCCGACGTGCTCGACAAGCTCGCCGACGCCCACCTGAAGCTGAGCGAGGGCCAGGGCGCCGAACTGCTGTGGCGCGACGCCGCCGACCAGGCGCTGACCACGCTCGACGCGCTGAAGATCTACGCGCTGAAGACGAGCCCGGCGTTCGAGGCAGCGCTGTACACCGGCGCCCGCCTCGCCGGCGCGGCCGACGCCTACGAGAAGATGATCGCCGACTTCAGCCGCAACGTCGGGGTGGCGTTCCAGATCCTCAACGACATCAAGGACTGGACCGGCGACGACGACAACAAGCTGACGGCCGGCGGCGACGTGCTCGCGGCCCGGCCGACGCTGCTGCTGGCGCTGGCGCTGGAGGGTTCGACGCCGGCCCGCCGCGAGGAGCTGCTGCACCTGCTGAGGGCGAGCTGCGGCACCGCGGACGCGCTGCCGCGGGTGCGCGACCTGTACTTCGCGGCGGACGTGTTCGGGAAGGCGGACAAGCTGGTGGACAAGTTCCGGGCAAAGGCCGAGGCACTGGCCGACGCGGTGGAGCCGGAACCGTTCCGCGAGTTGCTGTACTACCTGGTGGACACGGTGCTGGAGAAGGGCGATCTGCCCGCCCGCGGGGTGACGCAGTTCGTGCAGCTCGGGCGGTAAGGGGGCGGCGAGACTTCATCAGCCTGCCGGGAGCGATCATGTTAACACTCTGGGACGAGGGCCGGGATCGACGCACCGGGGCCACCCGGCGCGGCTTCCTCAAGATCGGGGCGTTCGGCGGCGCCCTGTCCCTCGCCGACATGCTCCGGGCGCGTGCGGGCGTCGGGGGCGAGTCGAGCCCGCGGCCGAAGTCGGTCATCATGATCTGCCTCTTCGGCGGCCCGCCCCACACGGACACGTATGACCTCAAGCCCGACGCGCCCGCGCAGTACCGCGGCGAGTTCAAGCCCGTCCCGACGAACGTCCCCGGCGTGAGCGTCTGCGAGCTGTTCCCGCTGCAGGCGCGGATGTGGGACAAGCTGGCCGTCGTCCGCAGCGTCGCCGCCGGGCAGTCGGACCACCGCGACCACGAGACGCACACCGGCTTCATTCAGGCTCTCGGCCGGCCCTGCTTCGGGTCGGTCGTCTCGAAGGTCCGCGGCGTCGGCCCCGACGGCATGCCGCCGTTCGTGAACCTGCGCTTCGAGTCGAGCGCCCTGGAGCCGTCCTACCTCGGCCTGGAGCACCGCGCGTTCGCGCCGCGCGGCGACGCCCTGACCAACCTCCGGCTGCCCCCCTCCGTTTCGCCCGACCGGCTCAACGACCGCCGGTCGATGTTGCACCACTTCGACGACATGCGGCGGGACATCGACGCGACCGGCACGCTGGAGGCGATGGACACGTTCCGGGGGCGGGCCTACGACATGATCCTTTCGGGGACCGTCCGCCGGGCGCTCGACCTGTCGCTCGAAGACGCCCGCACCCGCGAGCGCTACCGCGGGGTGGAGAAGTTCCTGCTCGCCCGCAGGCTCGTCGAGGCGGGCGTCGGGGCCGTCACCCTCGACGTGGGCAACTGGGACACGCACTTCGACAACTTCCCGTACCTCCGCGAGTGGCTGCCGAAGGTCGATCGCGGCGTGTCCGCCCTCGTGGACGACCTGCACGCCCGCGGGCTCGACCGCGACGTGGTGACCGTCATGTGGGGCGAGTTCGGCCGGACGCCGCTCATCAACAACCGAGGCGGCCGCGACCACTGGCAGCCGGCGATGTCGGTCCTGCTCGCGGGCGGCGGCCTGAAGATGGGTCAGACGATCGGGGCCACCACCGCCCGGGGCGAGGAGGCCCGCGACCGGCCGTACCGCGTCCCCCAGGTGTTGAGCACGGTCTACCACGCCATCGGCATCGACCCGGCGCGGACGTTCAACGACCTCACCGGCCGGCCGCGCCACATCCTCGACGACCGCGAACCGATCCGCGAGATGCTGTGACCGGCGGCCGCTCACCGCCAGTCCACCTGCCCGAACACGAACGCCGAGCTGACCCGCCCCTTATCGGTCGCGATGGCCCGGGCGTTCCGCCCGTCGGCGTCGGCCACGACGAGGAACCCGTCCGTCTGGCGCCGCGGGTCGTCGCCGCGCCCGTCCGTCGCCAGCAGATCGGCGTGCAGCCGCGTCCAGGTGTACGCCACGCGCTTGCCGTCCGGCGACCAGCACACGCCGACCGCCTGCCCGTCCTCGGGGAAGCCGACCAGCGGCTCGCGCTTCCCGGTCGCCACGTCGAACAGGTACGGCCGTTGGCTCTTGCCCCACTTGTGGGCGTCCTTCCGGGCCGGGTCGCCGTCGGTGAACAGCACCTTCTTCCCGTCCGGCGAGAACCGGGCGGCGACGGAACCCGGCGGCGACTTCAGGTCGGTCAGCAGAATGAACTTGTCGCCCAGCGGACTTGCCAACAATACCAGCTTCGCCGTCTTCTTCTCCGCATCCCGGTGCTCACACAGGTAGCCCATGACTTCCGCGTCGAAGTCCAGCACTCGCGGCCGGGCGTCGTCGAGCCAATCCGGCGGCGGATCCTGGGGGGCGCCGGTCTTGGGATTGATCGCGGAGTGCTTGTAGGCCGTCCGGCCCGGGTTCGTGGCCCGGGCGACCACCACCACCGACTCGCCGTCTGGGATCCGGAGCCAGTGCGGCTCGACGGTAAACCCCGGCAGGTCGATCACCTTCGGCGCGTCGGGGACGTCGAGAATCTTCCGGACGACGAGCTTGAGGTCGAACCCCTTGTCGAGCCGCGGGAACGCTTCGGGGATCGTCATCGCCGCGGCCGCCACCCACTTCCCGTCCGGCGACATCGCCACCCCGCCGGTGAACTGGAGCCCCCGCGGGGGGTGGATCTCGTCGAGCTTCTTCCCCGCCGGGTCGAACCGCCACAGCGGCCCCCCCACCGGCCGACCACGATCTCCCCCGCGGGTGTCGCTTTCTCCGGGGCCGGCAGCTGCGCCGCGACGCGCGGCCGCGGGGCTGGTGGAGGGGGCACGTCGGTAGAGCCGGCGGAACCGGCGGCGAATGCGACGACGGCGAACAACCCGAGCGCGACGGGGGCGGCGCGGAGCTTGTGCAGGACCATGACGCGAACCACTCCCTGGGCGAGGGCGGCGACCCCGGCGGGCGGGGGGCCGGATGCGAGGGCGGAGGTCGCGGCCGTCAGCCGCGCGGACACCGGGACCGGCGCCAGTACCGCGAGCCCGGCCGCCGTGACGCCGCGCTTCCGCAGTCGCCCGGCGAGGAGCTTCCGCCCCTTCGCCAGCCGGCTGGAGAGCGTCCCCTCGGGTACCCCGAGCCGCGCCGCTGCGTCCCGCCGGCTCACGCCGTCCAGCTCGCACAGCACGATCGCGGCGCGGAGGTGCTCCGGCAGCGCCGCCACCTCCTCGTCCAGCGCCCGGAGGGCGTCGGCGTCGGGCGGCGAATGCGCTTCCGCGGCGCGGTCGGGAAGAAGGGCAACGGGCGCCTCGCGGGCGCGGCGGCGGGCGGACACGGCGCGGGCCTCCCGGGCGACGCGGACGGCCACTCCGTACAGCCACCCCCGCACCGCCTCCGCCGGCCGTACGTCAGCGGCGCGGCGGACGAGCACCAGGAACGCCGCCTGGAAGGCGTCGTCGGCGAGGTGCGCGTCGCCGGTGACGCGGCGGCACACGCCCAGCACCATCGGCCCGAGCCGGCGGACGAGTTCGGCGAAGGCGTCGGCGTCGCGGGTGCGGGCGAAGCGGGTGACGAGTCGGCCATCGGCCGGCGGGTCGGCGGCGCGGGCGAGTCGGCTCAGGGTGGCGGACAGGGCGGGGGAAGGCATCGGCACCTCCGCGGCGGGCCACCGCGGCCCTCCACCCATCTTGGGGCCGGCGGGGGTGGCGCGTCGCGGGAAAATGATTCTTCCGCCGCCCCCCCCACCGGGTCGCGGAAACATGTCACGTCGTCAGATCGACTGGCGATGGAATCACGACGCGGGCGTAACACGTGATTCGACATAAAGATCGGTTGGCGAGCCGCCTCTCGATAACCCCGCCGTGCCACCCGGCACGTTGCGGGGGAACGAAAATACCCAGTCGGGGCCGCCGGCCGGGTTCATCGTTTCCCGAGGCCGCGGCTACCGCCAGTCGATCGCCCCGAACGACCAGTTGCCCGCCGTGGACCGGTCGGACGCCACGACCGTCGCGTTCCGCCCGTCGGGGTCGCACACGATCGCCCGCAGTTCGATCTTCTGGTCCGCGTCCAGGTGTCCCGGCTTCGGCTCGACCCGGTCCGACTGCCAGGTGTACGCGATCCGCCGCCCGTCGGGCGACCAACAGTACCCGGCCACGGTCCCGCCGGGTGGGACTCCCGCCACCGGGGTCGAAGTCCCGGCGGCCACGTCGAACACGAACATTACGCCGGTGTCGCGGAGGTCGCCCGACCGGACGGCGCCGCAGAGCACCCGACGGCCGTCCGACGAGAACCGCCCGCCGGCGACCCGCATCCGCTCCGGCGCCTCGATCTCGCACACGACTTTGCCGAGGTGGTCGAGGACCCAGGTGCGGCACGTCGGGACGCCACCCTTCGGCTCGACGAGCTGGCAGGCGACGAACCGCTCCCCGTCCCGCGACCAGTCCGTGACGGGGTAGTCGGCCGGGATCGGTAGCCGCGTCCGGCGGCCCGTCGCCACCTCCACCACCTCGTGTCGGATGTCGGCCGTCGCGACCGATGTCGCGTCCATGTCCGCGCTCGTGACGACGAGGCGGGTGCCGTCGCCGGACCAGCAGAAGCCCAGGGTCGCGCGGCCGCCCCCGAGGTCGGTCGCCGGGCCGGTGCCGTTCGCCGCGAACACGAGGAGCTTCTGGACGGTCTTGCCGCGTGCGCCCGCGTCGAAGGCGTAGAGCACCGTCTTCCCGTTCGGCGAGAGCGAGCAGGCGTTCGGGTGCGGGTCGCGGCAGTCCGGGTGCGACACCACGCGGCCGTTGCGGCCGTCCGGGTCGCAGAGGTAGAAGTCGTCGCCCTGGCAGAAGAACAGCTTGTTCGGCCCGGCCGCGGGTGCGACCGCGGCCCGCGGCGCGGGTGCAACCGGCGGCGGTTGCGGGGCGGGCGCGCCCGGGGCGGCGAACGCCGCGACCGCGACCAGCCCGGCGAGGAGGGGAACGAGCGAGAGGCGGCGAACGTCCATGATCGGCAGCACTCCGCGGGCGAGGGTGGAAACGGTACGGGGAACGGGGTCGGTGACGATGCCGGCGGCCGCCGCCGTGAGTCGACGCGGCACGACGGCCGGGGCGAGAACGGCGAGTACCGCCGGGGCGAAGCCGCGGGCCGCGAGCCGCGCGGCCAGCCGCTTCCGCGCCGCGGCGAGGCGGCTGCTCAGGGTGCCCGCGGCGACCCCGAGCTCCCGCGCCGCGGCGGCGCGCGGGCGGCCTTCGAGTTCGCACAGGATCACCGCCGAGCGGAGGAAGTCGGGGAGCCGCCCGACCTCATCCAGCACGGCCGCCGCGGCGTCGGCGTCGAACGGCTCCGCGGCCCGCGCCGGCACGTCGGGCACGGCTTCGACCAGAACCTCGCGCCGGCGCCACGACCGGGCGGCGGCGTTCCGCGCCGCCCGCACCGCGACGCCGTACAGCCACCCGGCCACCGGCTCGCCGGGGCGGACGCGGTCGGCCTTCCGCGCCAGCACCAGGAACGCGGCCTGAAAGGCGTCCTCCGCGTCCTGGGTGTGGCCGGTCAGGCGACGGCACACGGCGAGCACGGCGGGGCCGTGGCGGCGCACGAGCTCGGCAAACGCCGCGTCGTCCCGCGTCGCGGCGAACCGCGCGAGCAGGTCGGCCCGGCGAGCCGGGCGAGGCCGGCGACGGTCGGTGTCATCCGTGAACCTCCCACCAGTATCGTCGCCGAGTGCCCCGGCGCGTCGCGCGAATCGGGTGCGTCGGGGTGGCTCCGCTTGTGGCTTTGCGGCGCGCGTGCCGCGAAGCCGCAAGCGGCCGTGCGAGTTATACCGAATGGCGTTGATTCGTTTCCGTTGCCCGTGCGGGTGGCGTGGTTCGTCGGAGCCCGGAGCGTGAGCGACGGGCCAGCAGTACCCGTCGTCCGCCGACGCGGAACAACGGGGCAGCTGGCCCGTCGCTCACGCTCCTCCGACAGAAAGGAATCAACGCGATCTGGTATTATCCGGTCGCGTTCGCCTTCAGCAAGTCCTCGACCACACCGTCGGCGACGCAGAACCCGCGGCGCGTCAGCCGCACCGCGGCGCCGTCGTCGGACAGCAGCCCGGCGCGCACGAGATTCGCCACGCGCTCCCCGACCAGCGCGTCGAGGGCGAAGCCGGTCTGCTCGAGGAAGCGCGCCCGCCCGATGCCGTCGGCCCGCCGCAGCTGCGTCGCCAGCGTCTCGAAGGCGCGGTCGCGCGGGGCCAGTTCCTCGCCCTGGAACGTCGGCGACTCGCCGGCCAGCACGCGACGCACGTACACCGCCGTGTCGCGGACGTTCAGCTCGCGGCGGCCGCCCACGTACCGCGCGGCGCCGGTGCCGAACCCGTGGTACGCCTCGTTCGCCCAGTACCGCTCGTTGTGCCGGCAGCGCCGCCCCGGCCGCGCGAAGTTCGACACCTCGTAGTGCTCGAACCCCGCCGCGCTCAGCCGGTCGATGGCGTGCTCGTACATCGCCAGTTCCGCGTCCTCCGCCACGACCGGCACCGCACCGCGGCGGCGCGCCTTCCACAGCGGCGTCCCCGTCTCGTAAGTCAGACCGTACGTGCTGACGTGGTCCGGCTCGAACGCCAGGGCCGCGGCCAGGTCGGCGGCCCAGTCGGCGGGGGTGCTGCCGGGGGCGGCGAAGATCAGGTCCAGCGACAGCGCCAGCCCGTGCCGCCGCACCAGATCGACGGCCCGCGGCACCTGCTCCGGGGTGTGGCGGCGGTCGAGCGCCGCGAGCGACCCGGGGCGGAACGACTGCACCCCGAGGCTCACCCGCGTCACCCCGCCGGCCGCGAGCACGGCCGCCTTCTCGGCGGTGAACGTGTCGGGGTTCGCCTCGACGCTGAACTCGCTCCCGGGCGGCGCCGGCAGCCAGCGGTTCAGCAGCGCCAGCAGCCGGGCGAGCTGGTCGGGGGAAAGGTGCGTGGGCGTGCCGCCGCCGACGAACCGCGTCTCGACCGGGAACGGCTCGCCGAGCCCGGCCAGCTCGACGCCCAGCGCCTCCAGGTACAGCTCGACGAGGTGGTCCTGCCCGGTGGTGACGGCGAAGTCGCAGTACCCGCAGTGGTGGGCGCAGAACGGGACGTGAACGTAAGCGGTGCGCGGTTGAAGCCAGGCGTCGTTCATCCGCGTACCGCCCCGTCGTAGTCCAGCGCCGCCAGCCGTGCCGCGAGCCGGGCGCGGGCCGCGTCGCGGTCGGCCGTCAGCCGGATCTCGTCGGCCTTCATCTCCTCCAGCCGGTCCTCCTGCAGGCCGAGCGACCGCACGAACCGCTCCCGCAGTTCCTTCTCCGTCGCCCGGTCGCCGAGGCTGCCGAGGTTGTCGCGGAGCCGCTTCTGGTCGGCGCCGATCGCCGCCCGCTCCTGCGCCAGCGCCGCCAGCCGCGCCTCGAACCCGGCCACCTCCGCCCGCGCCGCCAGCACGTCGCGCAGCGCCGCCTCCGTCGCCGCGTCGAGCCACGCCGCCGACACCCAGCCGCCGAGCTGGTCGGCGGTGAAGTCGGCCAGCCCGACCGCCTGCCAGATCGCCTGCTCCTGTTGCACCGCAAACTTCGTCGTGGCGTTCGCCGGGAGCGCCAGCTTGAAGCGCCAGTGGTTCTCGGTCGTCTCGTGCGGCACCGCGCCGCCGCCGAGCTTCCACTTGCCGCCGTCGCGCGGGTGGTCCAGGTACAGCACCTGCTCGCGGTCGGCCTTGCTGGCGAACGTGTACGTCGTCTTCACCACCCGCGCCGCGTGCGTCTTCAGCGCCCCCTTCTTGATCGTCACCCGGGTGACGGTGCCGTCGTGGCTGTCGGTGTTGTCGAGGACACGCACGCCGAGCTCGACGGCGTACCCGACGAGGCGGTGCTCGTTCGGCTTCATGGTGTCGAGCATCGCCTCGCCGACGTAGCTGCCGCCGTCGAGGACGGTGACGGGGCCGCCTTCGAGGGTGAGGCCGGTGGTGTTCTCGAACTCGACGCAGCGCACCGGATTCTCGGCGCGGGCGGCCTTCTGGTACAGCAGCACGCTGCGGCCGGCGAACGGCTTCAGCACGATCGGCACCAGCGCCGATTGGTTCCGCCGCACCGTCACCGGCTTCTCGATGGCGTACTCGAACAGGTCGCCGACCTGCCGCTCCCGGGTCTGCGTGTCCACGGACGAGGGGCCGGCGTACCCGCCGCGCCCGCCGCCCCCGCCGAGCGGCGCGGACTTCATCTTCCGCGCCGCCGGCCCCGGCTCACCGGGCGCGGACATCATGACTGCCTCGGCCGACATCGGGCCGAACGCCGCGGGGAAGTCCTCCTCGATGCCGTATTCGGACATCGGCGGGAGGACGCCGGTCGTCTCCTTCACCTGGACGACGGGGCGGCGGATGTAGCGCGGGGTGTACAGGTCGTGGACGAACGACACCGGGAGCCCGGCCACCAGCGTCAGCGCCACGTCGGTCCAGTCCTCGTCGGACGTGTTATCGACGACGGCCCAGCCCTGGATGAGGGGCTCAACCCCTCCCCCGGCCCCTCCCCCAGAGGGGGAGGGGTGCCCGCGCAACGATTCCTCCCGTGACACCGCTGTCGCTGAGGCGGAGCCCGGCAAGTCGGTCGGTACGTCCCCCCCCTTCCCTCCCAGGGAAGGGGGGCCGGGGGGGTTAGGTGGCTCGGGGCTTCGTCCACCTTCCGCGAGCAGGATGCGGTACGTCGCCTTCCACACCGGCGCCTCGAGCACGTAGCTGAGCCGCAGCGTCCGCGCGCCGGCGCCCTGCGCGAACAGCGTGAACGTCCGCGCGTCCTTCTTCTTCGCCCCGAGCTGCGTCCGCAGAAGGAACTCCAGGTCGCGCCGCAGCCCCTCGTCGAGCAGCGTCAGGTCGAGGTCGAACAGGTCGAACGAGCGCACCTCGCCGGCGTCCGTCAGGATCGACAGCCGCGGCGTCTGCTGGAGGCCGGCGGGGGTGCGCACCTCCGCGGTGTCGATGCCGAGGACGGCGCCCACCACCGGCTGCGCCCCCGCGGGTCGCACCGCGACGCGGGCGCCGCGCAGCTGCGGCAGGAGCTTCGTGAGGCTGTTGCTGTCGGGGATGGTGAGGGCGATCTCGGACAGGAGTTGGTCGGCCGGCGTGGTGCTGTCGTAGGACACCGCGGACACCGTGCCGCCGCCGAGGTCGAGCACGGTCAGCGACTTGAGCACGTCGCTCACCTCGCGCTGCTTGAACGCCAGCGTCAGCGTCTCGTCGCCGGAAACGGCCGCCTCGCGCTCGAAGTACCCGACCCCGTGCTTGTACAGCACCACCCGGCGGATCGGCAGGTTCGACATCGCCTTCCCCCTGAATTCCAGACGGGTGCCGAAACGGGCGAAGCCCACCGGTCGCAACCGGTGGGCTCCTCGCTGTGAGGAAGCCCGGGGACGGCCGTCCCCGGGCTCCGACACTTCATTACCCTACCGGTTCCCGAGCGGACCGCCGCCCTCCGTCTGGTTGTACTCCTCCTCGGCGTTGATGATGATCCGCGGCGTCACCATGATCATGATGTGCCGCGTCTCACGACCGATGCCGACGTTCTTGAACAGCCGGTTCAGGTAGGGAATCTTGCTCAGGAACGGGGGGCCGAACTCGTTCCGGCTCTCGCCCAGCGTCTTCAGCCCGCCGAGGAGCACCGTGCCGCCGTCCGGGCAGACGACCGTCGTCTGCACGGCCAGGGTGGTGAACGCCGGCTGCTGCAGGAACTGCGTGAACGGGATCGGCTGGCCCTGGCTGCCGCCCTCGAAGACCGGCGTCACGAACGTGGTGAACGGGAACAGCGGGATGGTCGCCCCGGACTGCGCCACCATCGTGATCGGCAGGTTGAGCCGGACGAACCGGCGGTCCGCCGACACCACCGCCTGCACCGAGATGGCCACGTTCGCCAGCCCGATCTGCCCGGTCGGGTCCTGCACCTGCTGGGCCGGCAGCAGGGTGTTCTGCGGGACGAACACGATCTGCCCGTTCACCGAGTAGACGGCCACGTTGGTCACCACGAACTGCGTGTCCTGCACCGCCAGGTTCGCCGTCTGGCCGTTGAACAGGGTGATCTTCGGCGCCTGCATCACGTTCACCCGGCGGTCGCCCTGGGCGGCCTCCATGAACATGAACACCTGGATGTCGTTGAGGAACGCCAGCCCGAGGCTCACCCCGCCGTTGTTCCCGGGGTTGTTCGGGTAGTTGCCGAACCCGGGGATGGCGTACTGGAAGCTGGTGCTCCGGATCGGCACGTCCAGGTCGCCGGTAAAACTCCCGGCCGGCGTCAGCCCGACCGTCGCCCCGCGGCTGTTGATGTCGTTGATGAACGGCTCCGGGCGGAACTGCCCGCTCGTCAGCCCCGGCTCGAACCGGGTGTTGTGGGTCTTGATGTTCATCGAGAAGTCCACGCCCATCCGCTCGAAGAACGTCTCGGACAGCGAGATGATGCGGATCTCGACCGCCACCGCCAGGTCCTGCAGCTGCCGGAGCGACCGGAGGAGGTCGTCGATCTCGGTGATCACGTTGGCCGTCTGGTTCACCACCAGGGCGTGCGCGATGTCGTAGTACTCGATCTTCCCGGGGCCGCCGGCCGGGCCGTCCCAGCTGTGCGGGTGGACCAACTTCTGGATCAGCCTCATCAGCTGCTCCTCGCGGGTGCTCCCGGCCCCGGCGTACCCGGCCGTCCCCATCGGGTCGTTCTGCAGGGTGCCGCGCTCGTTGCCGATCACCTGGCCGCCGGCGATCCCGGGCATGCTGGCCTGGGAGCCGCTGACCGGGTTCCCACCCTGGAGCCCGTTGCGGACGTTCCCCGGCCCCTGCGGCGCGTTCAGCCCCGGCATCATCACCGTCGCCGCGCTCTTGTTGATCATCTTCCCGAAGTCGGCGTAGTCGGGCAGGGCGTAGTTCGGGATCGGGGTGATGAGGTCGGCGACCGCGTACACCTTCGTGTACAGCCGCCCCTTCACCTTCTCGCGGGTGGTGATGCGGACCGTGTCGAACTCGATCGTGTACGCCAGCTTGGCGTTGTCCAGGATGATGTTCAGCGCGTTCTTCGCCGAGATGGTGCCGACCTGCGCGGTCACCGGCATGGCCGTGCTGATGCCCGCCTTGGTGATCGAGTCGGTGTCCCACGACACCGGCAGCCCGGTGAGGGCCCGCACCCCGTCCACCGCCTCGGTCAGCGGCGTCTGCACGAAGTCGAGCGCCACCGGCCGGTCGAGCTTCACCTCGATCTCGTACTCGGCCGGGCTCCGGGTGCGGAGGTACGACTCGTCCAGGGTGCCGCGCTTCTTCGACTGGATCGCCCGGTCGAGCCGCACCGACACCGGGTTGTCGATGTCCACGAACGGACCCTGCTGCTCGGCCCCGTTGAGCCCGCGGAGGACCATCTCCTCCTTGCCGTTTTTGATCTGCTCGGCCTCGCGGACGCGGCGGGTCATCTTGGCCATGTGGGCCAGGGCGGCGACGCCGGGGTCGTCCGGCTCCAGCTGCTTGGCCTGCAGCGCGACGCGCTCGGCGGCGGCGTAGTCGTGCTGGTCGACGAGGGTGCGGTACTGCCGCACCAGCCGCGCCACCTCGGTCTTGCGCTGCTCCTCGGCGGCGCCGCGGCCGGTGACGAGCTCCCGCGACTCGCGGCGGTTGGTGTTCTCCCGGGCCAGCGCCTCGGACTGCCCGCGCATCACCCGGAACATCTCCATCCGGGCGTCCACCGGCCGCATCAGCAGGGCGGTGTCGCCGGGGCTCAGGTTCGCCGCGCGGACGCGGGCCGAGTAGTCGTTCAACAGCTGGATGGCGAGGTCGGTCTCGCCGCGGCCGAACGCGGCCTGGGCGTCCGCCTGAATCTTCAGCCCGTCGGAGCGGAGCTTCTGGGACGCCACCTTCCGCATGGCGTCGGCCTGACCGACCAGCTCGCCGCCCTTCGTCGCGTCCGGCCCGATCCGCGCCACGCCCGGCGTGGTCGTCGTCGGGTTCGCCGTCGGCGGAACCACCGGCGGCAGGACGCTCGTCTGGCCTCCGACGGCCACGACGCCGCTTCCGGTCTTCTCGAGCGCGGCCTTGCAGTTGTCGATCAGCTCCTGGCGGCGGGTCTTGCCGTCGGCCGGGAGGAGGTTCGGGTCGATGAGCACGAGCACGCCGAGGGCGTGGCCGTGGTCCTTGTTGCCGGCGGCGGCGGCGGCGGCGTCCAGCGACCGGGCGGCGGTCCGCTGCTTGCTGGCGAACACCTCCGTGTCGATCTGGTTGAGTAGGCCGCGGGCCTCGGCCTGGACGCCGCCGACGTTGTGCGCCTGCAGCGCGATGCGGCGGGCGGCCTCGAAGTCGCCCTGGCGGAACGCCAGCGTCGCCTGGTCGATCAGCTGCCGGCCGGTGACCGAACCGGTGGTCGGCGCTTCCGGCGCCCGCACCAGCGTCTCGGGGCCGCCGGCCGGGGTGACGACGCCGGGAAGCGGGTTGCCGGCGACGCCGCTGGAAGCCGTCCGCAGGGCGGAGCGGGCCTCGTCGATCGGCCGCTGGAACAGGCTCAGCGCGGACGCGATCTCGCCGGCCGCGTCGAGCGCCGCCTCGGCGCGGACGAAGTCGCGGGCGGCGGTCTTGCCGGCGGCCTCGCGGACCAGCCGGTCGATCGCGGCGGCGCCGCGGACGTTCAGGTCTTGCAGCGCCAGGCCGGGGCTCGGCTCGGTCGACGCGAACTCGGCGCCGACGCGGACCGCCTCGGCGAGCTTGGCGTGGGCGCCGGCGAAGTCGCCGCCGTCGGCCATCCGCTTGCCGTCGGCCATGAGCCGCTGCGCGGCCACCTTCTTGGCGTCGGTGGTGGCCGGGGTCGTGGCGACCGGGGCCGTCGGGCTCAGCGGCGCCATCGGGCTCAGCGGCCCGGCGACCGGCGTGGTCGGCATCACCGGCGGCCGCGGGGCCAGCGGTGCCAGCGGTGCCGCCGCCGGGGTGACGAAGGCCGGACCCTTCGCGGTGCCCGCGGCCGGCATCACGCCGGACCGGGCGCCGGGGGTGTTGGTGCCGACGGCCGGGCGAACCCCGGTCGGCGGCGCGGCCTTGTTCCCGCTGGCGACCGGCGTCGAGGGCGGGAGCGTCATCGCCGGGCCGAGCTTGGCGCGGGTCGATTCCAGCTCCTTGACCATGCGGTCGGGCCGGTCGCCGAACTCCATGACGCCGTAGCTCGGGCCGTGGAGCTGGTCGGCGCGGCGGGCCAGCTGCAGCGCCTGGTCGATGTTGCGGGCCTTCTCGGCGTCGCTCGCGGCCGGGCGGGTGGCCAGCGCCTTGGCCTGCTTCGTCAGGTTCTCGACCTCGGCCGTCTTGGCCTTCACCTGGCCGGACTCGACGTCGCGGCGGAGCGAGTTGGGGGTGTCCTCGAACAGCCCCCACTTGCCGGTCGGGTTGGTCGCGTCGGCCCGCTGGGCGAGGTCGCGGGCGTCGTTGAACCGGCCCTCGGAGAGCGCCCGGCGGCCCTCCTTGAGGATGGATTTCGAGTCGCCCGCGGGCGCCGGCGTCTGGGCGCCGGGGCGGGTCGGTTGGGCGGTGGCCAGGGCGGCGGCCCCGCCGGCCAGCACCGGCACCAGCAGCAGCCGGGCGGCGATCCGCTTCCAGCCCGTAATCGTAGCCTGGAACACCATGGCCTCCTTCCCCTCCCCGTAGGAACCCGCACCGCGGCCCGGCCGTCGCCCCCCGGCGCCGGCCGAACCGCCCCGGCCGCACAGGCCGGGGGCACGGGGCAGTCGGACCCCGCGTCGAGAGTGTGTGAGAAAGCGTTCCGGCCATAGCCGCCCCTTTCCGGGCGGTCAAGCGAAAACGACTGAAGTTCCGGCCGATTCGGCGCTTGACCGCGCTCCCCCCGTCGTCGACAGTGGGTGCGGCTTACCCCCTCCCGCGAGTCCGCCATGCCCCGCCTTTTCGCCGTGCTTGCCCTCCTTGCCGCGCCCGCCGCGGCGCCCGCCCAGGAACCGCCGGTGCTGGTGTTCCTGCTGTCCGGGCAGTCGAACATGGTCGGGCACGCCAAGGTGAGCGTGATGGACTACCAGGCCACGCAGCCGGCCACCCGCGAGTTGTGGGCGCCGTTCCGCCACGGCTCCGCGTGGGTCGAGCGCGAGGACGTGTTCGTCAAATTCCTCGACCGCAAGGGGAAGCTGACGGTCGGCTTCGGCGCCCCGAAGGCCATCGGGCCGGAGTTGGGTTTCGGGCAGGTGGTCGGCGACCGCTACCCGCAGCCGGTGCTGCTCATCAAGCCGGTGTGGGGCGGCAAGAGCCTCTACCGCGACTTCCGCCCGCCGTCGGCCGGGCTCCCGCCGCGCGAGGCGCTCGACAAGATGCTCGCGGAGCTGAAGAAGCGCAACCCGAACGCCACGGAGGCGGACGTGAAGGCGCCGTTCGGCGCGAGCTACCGGGCGATGCTGGACGAGTACCGCGGCACGATGAAAGACCTCAGCACGCACTTCCCGACGCTCGCCGGCCGGAAGACGGAACTGGGCGGGTTCATCTGGTTCCAGGGGTGGAACGACATGATCTCGGCGGAGGCCACGGCCGAGTACGCGGCGAACCTCGGCCACCTGATCCGCGACGTGCGCAAGGACTTGGGCGACCCCAAGCTGCCGGTCGTGGTCGGCGAGATGGGCGTGGACGGCGAGAAGGCCGACGGCAACGTCAAGCGCTTCAAGGCGGCGCAGGCGGCGGGGCTGGACAAGGCCGAGTTCCGCGGCAACGCCGTGCTGGTGAAGACCGATGTGCACTGGGACGCGGAGGCGGACGCGATCTTCCGCAAGGGGTGGCGCGAGAACGTGGAGGCGTGGAACCGCGTCGGCAGCGACTTCCCGTACCACTACCTCGGCAGCCCGCGGACGCTGCTGGGCGTCGGCCGGTCACTCGGCGAGGCGGCGGTGGCACTGCGGGAGCGAAAGCAGTAGCGCATCCCAAGGCGAGCCGACCGCCGTGAGGCGGCGGGTGACGTTCCCACATCGATCACGTCGAAGGTGAACGACACGCACCCCGGGTGCGTCCGCACATCGATCACGTCGGACGTGACACGAATTGCGGACGCACCCGCCGCCTGACGGCGGTCGGCTCGCCGGTCGTCACTTCCAGTCCACGCCGCCCAGAACGATGTCGCCCGTACTCCTCCCTTTCTCCGACAGGATCGTCCGCTGGTTGGCGCCGTCGGGGTCGCAGACCGTCAGGTGGCTCTGCGTCTCAGTGTTCGGGTCGGTGCCGGGCGGGTGTGTTTCGCGCCACACGTAGGCGATCCGCCGGCCGCCGGGTGACCAGCAGAAGCCCAGCAGTTCGGCGTTCAGCGGCACGTCTTTCACCGGCGTCCCCTTCGCTGCGGCCACGTCGAACACGGTCAGGACCGTTTGCGACTGCGACCGGGTCAGCCCGAGCTTGTCGCGCTCGGCTTTCTCCTTGGGCGACTCCTGCGGAGGGGCGTGTAGCACGCCGCCCAGGACCCGCTTGCCGTCCGGCGAGAACCGGCCCATCAGTGTTTCCCCACCGGTCAGCTTCCTGTGCGGGGTGCCGTCGCGGTTCATCACCCACGCCCCGTTGACCGGGGCGGCCTGCTCCGTGCCCAGCTCAATGGTCAGGAAGTGCTTCCCGTCTCGGCTCCAGTCGGTGAGGATGTGATTGTCCGGCAGCTTCACCGGGGTGCGGGCCTTCGTCGCCACGGTGAACACGGCCGTCGTCGCCTTCACGTCCTTCGGCGTCGGGGCGTCGGCGAACGAGCAGTAGGCCAGTTCGGCGCCGTCGGCCGACCACGCGGCCACCGCCGCCTCGCCGACATCCGCGACGCGGGCCGCTTTACCGTCGCCGAGGTCGCGGACGACGAGCACACCGAGCCCCGGGCCGCCCGCGGGCTCGTCCCCGCCCTTCGCCTCCACCACCGCCGCCCGCTTGCCGTCCGGCGACACCACGAACATGCTCGGGTGAAGCCCGAGGAGCCGACCGTCGAGGACCGTCTTCTCGTTCCCGCCGAGCGGGTCGAGCGCCACCAGCTCGCCCTTGCGCCACACCACGAGCCGGTTCGGCCCCGGTGGCAGCTTCGGAGTTGCCTTCGGTGGGTCGGCCGCCACGCGGAGCGGCGGCGCGGCCGGCGGCGGTTGCGGGGTCGGGGACGCGAGGAGCCCGGCGGCGAGCGCCGCGGACACGGCCACGACCACGGGGACGAGCCGGAGTTGTTGAAGGAACATGACGCGGAGCACTCCTTGAGACAGGGCCGCGACGGCGGCCGGGACGAGGTGCGGGGTGGTCGCCGCGGCGGCCGCGCGGGCCGTCAGGCCCGGCGGCACCGCGGACAGGATTACGGGTGCGAGCGCCGCGGGGAGCGCGAGCCCGCGCGCCCGCAACCGGGCGGCGAGCGCCTTGCGGGCGGCGGCGAGCCGACTGGAGAGCGTGCCTTCCTTCACGCCGAGTTCGGCCGCCGCTTCCGCCCGCGACCGTCCGCCGAGTTCGCACAGCACGACGGCGGCGCGCTGGGCGTCGGGAAGGCGCGCGAGTTCGGCGTCGAGGACGGCGGCGAGGTCGTCGGGCGGGTGGGCGGGAACGGCTTCCGGCCGGGCGGCGGCCCGTTCCCGCCGGCGGCGGCGGTCGCGCATGGTCCGGGCCCTCAGGGCGGTGCGGTGGGCGACCCCGTACAGCCAGCCGCCGAGCGCCGCCGCCGGGCGGACGCACCCGGCCTTGGCCGCGAGCACGACGAACACCGCCTGCAAGGCGTCTTCCGCGAGGTGGTGGTCGCCGACGACGCGGCGGCAGACGCTGAGGACGGCCGGCCCGTGGCGGCGGACGAGTTCGGCGAACGCGCCGGCGTCGCGGCCGGCGACGAACCGGTCGAGGAGGTCGGCGTCGGCCGGGTCCGCGTCGGCGAGGCGGTGGACCAGGGCGGACAGGTTGACGGTCATGCGGCCCCGGTGTCGGTGGGGGGCGTTGTCGTGGGGGTAATCCCCACCGCCGGGGCGGCGCGTCGGGTCGATGCGAGCTTTCCGCGGCGAGCGGCCCGCGTGAGCGGGCTGTTGGCTCGGGGCTTTCAGCCCGGAGGGCGCCTTGTGTAGCCCGGGGCGGAAGCCCCGGGCGGGCGATGGCGTAATTCCAGGGAGCCACGCTCCTCACACACCGCGGACGCCGCCCGGGGCTTCCGCCCCGGGCTACACAAGGCGCCCTCCGGGCTGAAAGCCCCGAGCCAACAGCCCGCTCACGCGGGCCGCTCGCCCGCCAGTTGCGCCGCCTACGCCGGTCGTGCCGCCGCGACACACTGACATTCCTCCCGCGCCGACCGGTGCGGCTGCGGGGTTTGGGTATACTGAGGGAGACTTTCCACGCCCGTCCCACGGTCGAGGCCCGCGATGCCGGCCGCCCCGCCACACGCCCGGCTCGCGGCCTTCGCCGTCGGGTTGGCGTTGGCCGCGGCCGCCGCCGGCCAACCGCCCGAGCCGCCGAAGCTCGGCCCCAAACTTCCTGACGGCACCTTCACCCTTCCCCCCGCCCCCGGCGTCGTCCTCGCGCCAGAGGAGTACGCCAAGCTTCAGGCCCAGATCGACCAGCTCAAGAAGCAGCTCGCCGCCCGCAAGCCCGGCCCGCCCAGCGGCTGCGCCGTCCGCGCCCGGGTCGAGAAGCGCGGCGACGCGCTCGTCGCCGCGCTGGCGGTGAAGGTGTCGTTCCGCACCGCGGCCCCGAACACGGCCGTCGCCCTCGGCGGGAAGAAGGGCTTCCTCGTGTCCGCGAAGCTCGACGACGGCCCGGCGCCGGTCCTCGAAACGGCCGACGACGGGCTCGTCGCTTTGGTCGAAACCGCGGGCGACCACACGGTCACGCTCGAACTCGAATGTCCGGTCGCGGGGCGGGCCAACAAACCCGAGGTCGGCTTCGAGGTCGGCCTGCCGCGCGCCGCCATCACCACGCTGGCGCTGGACGCGCCGCCGGGCGTCGCCCGGGTCGCACTCGCCACGCGCCTCCCCGACGCGAAGGCGGCCGACACCCGCCGCGGCGTCGACGTGAAGCAGTTGGCCGCGCAGCCCGGTCGCGACGGCTACCCGCTCGGGCCGGTCGAATTGCTCGACGTGACGTGGGAACCGCCGGCCGCCGCCCCGCCGCCGGACGCCGCCCTCGCCGCCGACTGGGAGGTGGCGACCGTACTCGGGGCCGGGTTCGTGGAGACGACGGCGAAGCTCCGGCCGCGCGGCCCGACCCGGGTGTGGAAGGTCGCCGCCCCCGCCGACGCGGTGCTGACGCCGGAGCGCGTCGCCCCCGCGGCCGCCGACGCCACCCCGTCCGAGCCGCCGACCGTCGCCCGCCCCGCGGACGCCCGGCCGGGCGTGTGGACGATCGACTTTCCGGCCGGAACGTCGAGCGCTGACTGGTCGCTGACGGCGGTGGTGCGGCGCTCCCGCCCGCCGGCCGACGACCCGACGAAGCACGCCGGCCCGTTTCCGATCGGCCCGTTCGCGCTGCTCGACGCCGTTCGCCAGACCGGCACCCTCCGCGTGTCCGCCGCCGCGCACACGCGCCTCACCGTGCGCCACGGCCCCGACGTGCGCCAGGACGTGCCCCCCGGCCCGGCGGGCGACGAGGCGGTCAGCTTCTTCCGCTTCACCACCGGCGCCACCGGCCCGACCCCGCCGCCGGCGCCGCTCGCGGAGGTCGAGGCGCGAACGACCACCGCCGTCATCGAGGTGCGGCCGACGTACCGCCTCACGCTCACCGACGCCGGCTGGCGGGTGCGGGCCGAGCTGAAGGTGTCGCCGGTGCGGCGCGAGGTCGAGGCGGTGGTCATCGACGTGCCGGCCGACTGGCGGGCGCCCGGGGTGTCGCCGCCGGACCTGGTGGACAGCGCCGAGCCCGGGAAGGAGAACGGCGCGCGCCGGCCGCTCACGGTGCGCCTCGCGGCGGCGCAGAAGCAGCCGTTCGACCTGGTGCTGACGGCGACTCTGCCGGTGCCGCCCGGGGCGTCGGCGGCGGCGGTGCTGCTTCCGCGCTTCCCCGGGGCGACGGAGCGCGACGCCACGGTGACGGCGACGGTGGCCGAGGGGCTGGAGGTGCGCGGCGCCGCCCGCGAGTGGGACGGCGACCAGCCGGCCGGGTGGGGTCAGCCGCTCGCCGCCGACCCGAAGGCCGGCAAGGGGCCGCCGACGGTGACCTGCCGGTCCGACGCCGGGTTCGCCCGCGTGGACCTGAACTGGTCGCCGGACCGCGTCGAGCTGACCGGCGAGCTGCGCGCCGAGGTGACGGTGCAGGCGGGGCAGGTGGTCGTTACCGAGACGCTGCGGCTGAAGGCTCCCGAGGGCTTCGGCAAGGGCGTGCGGGTGCGCGGGCCGGCGGCGGCGAAGGGATTGAAGACGAGCCCGCCGCTGTCGCCGGCCGGCCCCGGCGAGTGGGCGCTGCCGGTGCCCGCCGACGCGAAGGAGGCGACGCTGACGGCGACGTACGCTCTACCAGTGGGCGGCGCGGCGGTGCCGGTGGGGCTGCTGTGGCCGGTCGGCGCGACGCGCGTCGAGAGCACGGTCCGGGTGTGGAACGGCAGCCCCGACCGGGCCGTCGGCGTGGACCCCGGCCCGTGGCGCGAATTGCCCGCGGAGCCGGCGCCTGGCCGCGACGTGCTCCCCGTTCGCACCCTCGCCGGGTCCGGCGCCGACCTGACGCTGTCGCTGACCCTGACCGCACCCACCGACCTCGGCGGCGCGACGGCGCGGGCCGAGCGCGGCCTCGTGCAGGTGCGGCTCGGCGGCGACGGCACCGCCGCCGGGCGGGCGCGGTTCGTGCTGACGCGCTGGGTCGGCGACGGGATCGACGTGGCGCTGCCGGCGTCGGGCGCGGCCGCGGAGGTGCGGGTGGACGGGAAGCGGGCCGAGGTGGCGGTCGGGCCGTACGGGCTGCGGGTGCCGCTGCCGGAGGCGAAGGCCGGGCGGGCGGTGGTGCTCGACGTGCTCTACCAGTTCGCGGCCGGCGGGTGGAAGCCGGTGGCGGTGCCGGAACTGGTGGGCGCCGCCGTCGGGCACGTCCGCGTGCAGGTGACGGCGCCCGGGGCGGTGCCGCTGCTGGCCGGCGGCCACCCGGAACAGCGGTGGGCGCTGCGCGGGTTCGTGTTCGCCCCGTTCGCCCCGGCCGACGACGAGTTGGAGGCGTGGCTCCTCGGCGGCGTGGAACCGGGCGGCGGCGGCGGGGCGGCGCTGGACGCCGCGACCGTCCGGGCGGACGGCCCGGTGCGCGCCGCCGCGGTGCCGCTGGCGGCGCTGGTGGCGGCGTGTTCGGCGGTGGTGCTGGTGGTGGGGCTGCTGGCGGTGAGGCTGCCCGGGTCGGCGGCGGGGCCGGTGGTGACGGTGGCGGCGGGGGCGTTCGCGGTGGGCGCGGCGCTGGTGCCGCAGCCGGCCGGCGCGGCGGCCGCTGCTGCGGCGCCGGGGCTGGTGGTGCTGCTGCTGGCGCTGGCGGCGCGGGCCTTCACGCGGCGGGCGGCGCGGCGGCGGGTGACGTACCTGCCGGGCTTCTCCCGCGGCCGGCCGGCCGACGACGCAACCCCGCGGCCGGCGCCGTCGGTGCGGCCGCGCCCGGCCCCCGCGGGTTCGACCGGCGACCTCGGCGCCGCGGCGCCGGGGTGAGTTGAACGGAAGCCCCGAGCCACCTAACCCCCCGTCCCCCTTCCCCAGGAGGGAAGGGGGGACGAACCGACCGACTTGCTGGTCCCCATCACAAGCACGGCGGTGTCACAGGAGGGTCTATTGCGCGGGCACCCCTCCCCCTCTGGGGGAGGGGCCGGGGGAGGGGTTAACCACCTTCGCCCGTGTTCAACTCACCACGCGCTGCGAGAGCGACATCCCGACGAGTACGCTTCATGTCTCGCCCCCGGCTGCTGCTGATCGGCGTGGTGCTCACCGCGGCCGTCGCCACCGCCGCCCCGCCGGCCGAGGTCGCCGCCGTCGGCGCCCCCGCCGTCGTCGGCCGGGCGGCGGCCGACGTGCCCGACCCGTTCCCGATCGCGCGCGTCCGCGTGTCCGAGGCGCAGCTGCCGGACGCGGCGAAGGCGCTCGCCCCCGGCCCGCTCACCCGCCTGCCGCGCGCCGCGTTCGAGGCGAAGGTCCGCGCCGCGGGCGCCGCCGTGCTCGCCGCGAAGGCACAGCCGCGGCTCGTCGAGGCGAAGTACGCCGCGGCCGCGACCGGCACGTCGCTGGCCGGCACCGCCGAGTGGACGATCGCGCACGCCGGCCGCGGCCCGGCCGTGCTACCGCTCGACCCGCTGAAGCTCGCCCTCCGCGGCGCCGCGTGGGCCGACGGCACCCCCGCCGTTGTCGGCGCGTTCGCTGGCCTCCCGACGGGCGTCGGCGTGTGGCTGCCGGGGCCGGGCCGACACGTCCTCCGCGCCGCGTGGACCGCCGCCGGCAGCGGCCCGTCCGCCGAGCGCGCCTTCGACCTCCGCCTGCCGCCGTGCCCCGCGTCCGTCCTCGACCTCGACCTCGGCGACGACCGCACCCCGTCCGCCGGCGCCGACGTGCTCCTCACCGGGCCGCTGCCGGGGGCGCCCGCCGGGCGCAAGACGTGGCGGCTCCGGTTCGGCGAGAAGGCCCGCCTCGACCTGATCGTCCGCGGCCCCGCGGCCGGCGGCGGGCCGGTCGTGTTCGCCGCCGCGACGCGCTACGACCTGGCGCCCGGCGAGGTGACGTGCGAGTTCGACCTGGACCTGCGCGCCGCCCGCGAGCCGCTCGCGGAGTGGGCGTTCACCCCGTCCGCCGGGCTCCGCGTCCTCGACGTGACGGTCAACAACCGGGCCGGCTGGCGGACCGACGCGACGACGAAGGAACTGCGGGTGGCGCTGCGGCAGCCGGCGGCGTCGGCGAAGGTGCGGGTGACGGCCGCGGCCGCGCGGCTCACCGGCCCCGGGTCGCTCGCCGCGCTGCCGACGCTCCGACCGGTGAACGGCCTGCCGACGCAGGAGCAGGTCGAACTCCACGTCCCCGCCGACCTCGACCTTTCTGGCTGGGAGCCCGGCGACTTCCGCGTCACCGACGCCGCCACCGCCGCCGACGGCGCCCGCACCCTGGCGCTGACCGGCACCCTTCTCCCCGCGGGAAGCACGCTGCCGGCGCGGCGCCCGCCGGCGGTGGGCGTCGCCGGCGCGGGGCCGCAGTTCGACACCACCGAGGACGTGACCTGGGAGGCGGACACCGGCCGCACGCACCTCACTGCCGCGGTGCGGGTGCGGGTGCGGCGCGGGCCGCTGTTCCGCGTCGCCGTCCGCCCGCCGCCGGGCTACGCGCTCGGCCGCGCCGCCACCGACCCGGCCGACGCGCTGGCGACCGCCGGTCCCGGCCCCACGGGAACGACGACGGTCGAGTTCGCGCGGCCGCTCGCCGCCGGGCAGGACGTGCGGCTGACGCTCGAATTCCGCGGCCCGCCGGTGCCGCCGGGGCCGGTGGCACGGCTGCCGTTCCCGGGCGTCGGCGTCGTCGGGGCGGCGGAGCGGCACGGCGCGGTGCGCGGCTTCGCCGGCCCCGGGTGGGAGGCGCACCCGCACGTCGTCCGGCCCGCCGCGCCGCCCGACGCACCCGACCCGCGTGAGTCGTTCCACGTCCCCTACGTCGGCGCGGAGCCGGCCGGGGAACTCCTCCTCGCGTCGGTCCGGCCGACGTTTGCGTCGTCGGTCGAGACGCGACTCGACTTCACGGACGGGCGGTTGACCGCCACGTCGGTCGTGCGGCTGGACGTGAGCGCAGGGCTGGTCGGCGGCGTCGCCGTGTTCGACCCCACGCCGACCGCACGCACGTGGAAGGTGACCGACGGGTCGAACACCGTCGCCGCCGCGACGCCGACCCGCCTCGGCAGCTTCCCGGCGGCGCTGGCGCTGCTCGGCGGCAACGGGCTCGGGTCGCTCACCGCGGCGTCGGCGGCCGGCCGCGCGGACCCCGGCACGCTGTGGGTCGTCCGCTTCTCCCGGCCGGTCGAGGACGAGTTGCACCTGGAAACGACGACCGTGCTCGGCACCGGGCTGACGCACGCCGACGCCGCCCGCCGCGCCGCCGCGTGGGCCGGGCTGACGGTCGCCGGCGCGGGCGAGCGCACGACCCGGACCGACCTGCCGCCGGCGCTCGGCGGCGTGCCCGCGACGGCCGTGCGGCCCGCGTGGGTGGTCGGCGAACTGGTGCTGACCACCGAGTGCGGCGAACACGACCAGTCGGCCGTGCTCCGCGGCGTGGTCACCGCGCGCGGCGGCCGCGAACTGCCGGTTCGGCTCCCACCCGGGGCGCGCGTTCATGCCGCGGCAGTGGCCGGGAAGGCGGTCGATCCCGCGTCGCTCTCCGGGGCGGAGTTGCTGCTGCCGGTGCCGGCAGGAATCGACCCCGCGCCGTTCGAGGTGCGCTACCGCCTGCCGCGCGCGCCGGGCGGGCTTGGGTGGCGCGTCGAGAGCCCGATTCCCGAAGTCCCCGGCGTCGCGGCCGGCCCGCGGCGCGAGTGGGTGTTCGCGCCCGGCGTCGCGGCGGCGTGGCCGTTCGGCGGAACGACGACCGACGCCGTGGTCGTCGTCCCCGAGCGACTGGCGACCGCGGCCGGGCTCGGGCTGGCGGCGCTGGTCGGCGGGTTCGGCTGGGTCGGCGTGCGGACGGTACACCGGTCGGCCGGGTTCGCCCTGCTCACCGTCCTGGCCGGCGCCGGGGTTGCGGTGCTGGCCGGACCGGCGGCGTGGGGGCGCGTCGGCTGGCCGGTCCTCGCCGTCGGCCTCCCCGCGGCCGCGGCCGTCGTGGTTTCGCGCGGCCGGGTGCCGCGCCGCGCTGCTGCCGTCGCGCTGGTGTTCGTCGCCGCCGGCGTTTCGGCGCAGCCCGGCGCACCGGACGTGGTGTTCGTTGTGACCGGGGCCGACGGCGAAACGGTGCTCGCGCCACCGCCGCTGCTCGCCCGGCTGGAGGCGCTGGCGAAGGCGGACGCGCCCGCGCCGGTGGTCGTCGCCGCGACCTACGACGGCCGCGCCGAAGACGGGCTTGCGCGAATCACGGCGGCGTTCACCGTGCAGGCGTTCGACGCGGCCGGTCTGGCGGTGCAACTGCCGCTCGCGGACGTGCGGCTCGAGCGGGTGACGGTGAACGGAGCGCCGGCGAACCCGGCCGCGGTCGGCGGCGGGCGGTACGCGGTGCCGCTGCCGGGGCCGGGGCGGCACGCCGTCGAGGTGCGGTTCGCGGTGCCGGTCGGCGGCGGCGGCGGCGAGCGCGAGGTGAAGTTCGGCGTGCCCGAGGTGCCCGACGCCCGGCTCACGTTCGCCGCCCCGCCGGCCGCGCGGCAGGTGCAGGCCGGCGGCCGGTTCGGGGAACAGAAACTCGCCGGCGACCCGACGCGAATTGCGGCCGACCTGGGGGCGGTGAAGGCGGTGAGCGTGCGCTGGCGCGACGCCCCGCCGGGGGCCGGCACGCCGACCGTCCGCGAGGGGTGCGTGTGGGACGTGTCGGAGGCGGGGGCGGTGCTGACCGCGTGTTACGACGTGCGGGCCGAGGCCGGGGCCGCGGCCGTGTTCCGGTTCGACCTGCCGGCGGGGCTGGAGCCGGTCCGGGTCGCCGCGCGCGGGCTTGACGCGGCCGCGGCGGCGGTGCAGGCGTGGGGCGTGGTGGCGGAGAAGGGCGGCGGCCGCACCCTCCGCGTGGACCTGGCCGCCCCGGCCGACGGCCGCGTACTCGTGACAGTCGAGTGTCACACCCGGGCGGCGCCGGCCGCGCAGCCGGTGCTCCGGTTCCCGCGGCCGCTCGGGATGGAGCGGCGCGGCGGCGTGTACGGGCTCCGCCCGAACCACGTCGCGGTCGGCGACGTGCCGCGGGACGGGGTCATCGACTTCACCGCCGACGCGCTGGTCCGCGAGTTCGGCACGGTGCCGGAACTGCGGCTGGCAGTGGTGCCCGGGTTGCAGGCGTTCACCCCGCGGCCCGACGGCGTGCCGCCCGAGTTGCGGCCGGTCCTCCGCGCCGGGCCGGACCCGGGGACGGTGCGCGTCGAGGCGGCGTGGGGAGCCGACCTCCGCGGCGCGAGCGGAACAGGGTCGCTCGCGTGGTCGGCGACGGAGCCGGCGGCGCTGATCGAGTTCGCTCTGGCGGCCCGGGTGCGCGAGGTGCGCGCGGCCGAGTTGGCCGGCTGGTCGCAGACGGGCGAGCGCGTGCAGGTGTGGTTCCGCCGGCCGGTGGCGGCGGCGACTGTTCACTGGGTCGCGGACACGACGCACGGCGCGGCGGGGGTGGAGTCGGTGGCGTTCGAGCCGCCGCTGCCGCGGCCGGTCGGCCCCGCCGTCGGGGCGACGACGGTGCGTGTGCGGCCGGCCGACGGCGTGGGGCTGAAGGTCGGGCGCGACACGGGCTGGGCCGCAGAGCGCGTCGGCGACGGCCGCGAGTGGGGCTTCCAGGCGCCCGGCGCGGCGGCCCCGGTGCGGGTGGAATTGACCGCGACGCGCGCCGGCCGGCCGGCCGGGTTCGGCCTCCTCGACCTGACCGCGAAGGAGCCGACGTACCGCGTCGCCGTCGAGCTGCCAGTCGCGGCCGGGCGGCCGGTTCACGCCGTGGTGCGCGTGGCGGGGCTGCCGGCGGACGCGAAGGCGGAACTGGAACCGATCGCGGGGGCGCGGGTGACCGGCCGTTCCGACCCCGGCGACGCGACGGCGTGGGATGTGGACGTACCGGCGGGGCCGTTGCGGGCGGTGGTGGCGGTGCGATTGCCGGCCGGGTGGGCGGGGCCGCTCCCGGCCGTGTGGGCCGGCGCCGGCGCCGACGTGCCGGGCAATTGGGACGTGGTTCGATTCGTCGGACGGATCGGGCGGTCGGACGTGCGACTGAATGGGGCGACGCCCGCCACGCCGATCGAGCAGAGCGAGGCGCACGCGACTTGGCCGGGGGAGATCGAACGATTGCGGCGGACGGGCGGCGAGCTGTTCACGGCCGGCGGGCAGGTTGCGGTCGAGTCGCCGGCGCCGCCGGCCGCGCCGGTCGATCCGCCGCCGCCCCCGATCGCGGTGGCGCCGCCCGCGCCTGCCGCGGGTCCGCCGCCCGGGACGGCGGAGGCGGCGGGGTGGGTACTGGCGCTGTTGGCGGTCGGGCTGCTGTTCGTGCGGCTGCCGCGGGCGACGTGGCCGGAGCAGGCGGCGGCGCTGGCGGCGCTGTTCGGCCACGCCGTCGCCGGGGTGCCGTTCGTGGGGCTGGCGGTGTACGCGGCGGCGCGCGGGGTGTGGTTCGCGGACCGGTGGAAGGCGAGCCGCCCGCCGTCAGGCGGCGGGTGACGTTCCCATCACCCGCCGCCTGACGGCGGGCGGCTCGCCGGTCCCGACTTCACTTCAGCGGCGAGTAGTCCGTCGGCACCAGGTACTCGGACAGCACGCCGCCGGTCGCCTCCGTCAGCGAGCCGCCGGCCTTGTCCTCGCTCGCCTTGCGGGCGGCCAGCCAGACCGGGTCCAGGCGGAAGGCGTCGAACGCCTTCAGGCCCGCCGCCTTCGACGGGTGCGCCAGCAGGTACGTCAGGTTCCGGTCGGCGTCCGGCTGCCCGGCGGCGCGGTGCCAGTACACCACGTTCGTCATCCCGTGCTTCTCGAACAGCTTCATCGTGTGGTCGCGGAACCGGGCGTCCAGGCCGGGCAGGTTCCCTTTCGTCGTCGTGTACGTCCGCAGCTCGAACACCCGGCCGCCCGTCGTCTCGACCTTCGGCGCCGGCGAGTAGTCGGTCGTCGTCAGGAACACGGACTCGATCTTCGTGAGAATCTTGCCGTCCTTCTCGGACGCGGCGGCGGCGGCCTTCCACGCCGGGTCGGCGCCGAACGCCTTGAACGACGCGGCGCGCGCCTCCTTGTCCGGGAACGACAGGAAGTAGACGAGCTTGTTGTCCTTGTTCTCGCCCTCCGGGACGAAGTAGCCGACGTTGGTCATGCCGTGCTTGGCGAACAGCTTGACGGTGTGGTCGCGGAAGCGGGCGTGGAGGGCGTCGAGCTTGCCGGGCGGGGCGTAGTACGTCCGCATCTCGTAGAGGCGGGCGGTGGGCTTCTCCTGGGCCGGGGCGGGCGCGGTGGGCATGGCGAGGGCGGCCGCGAGGCCGGCGAGGGGAGCGAGGAGGCGCATGGGGGAGGGTGGGTTGTGGGGGTGGGTGGACGACGAGCACAGTGTATGCGCGAGGAAGCCGGCGAGCCGACCGCCGTGAGGCGGCGGGTGAGTCACACGTCACCCGCCGCCTCACGGCGGTCGGCTCGCCGGCCCGTTACTTCTTCGGCAGCTGAGGCAGCAACTCGGCCTTCGCGTACCGGGCCGGGTCCGTCTCGAACCGCTTCTTCGCCAGGTCGTTCCAGAAGTACACCTTCACCCCCATGTACGTCGTCGACGGGTCCTTCGACGACACCCGCTTGTCGCTGTACACCGGGCAGTACGCCTGCGCGATGTCGCGCGGCGGCAGCTGCTTGCCGGCCAGCCCGGGGATGATCTTCGGGTCGGCGTACGCGGCCGGGTCGCGCTTCCACCGGGCCACGCACGTGTCGCAGCACAGGTACACCTTTACCCCCATGTACGTCACCGTCTCGGACGCGTTCGGGTCGATCTCGTCCTGCGTCATGACGGGGCAGAACTTCTGGGCCTTCTTGCCGTCCTGGGCGTGGCCGGGGGCGGCGGCGACGAAGGCGGCGAACAGGACGAACAGCACCAGGTGGCGCATCGGGCGGGCTCCGGGACGGGGTTAGCGGGCGGGGGGCGGGCCGTAGCCGAGGAACGACAGGGCCACGAGGAGGAACAGCACGTCGAGGACGGCCAGCGCCAGGAACAGGAGGCCGACGCGGCTGAGTTCGCGCACCCACTTGAGGGCGGTGGGGGTCGGCAGCGGGTCGGGCGCGGCGGGCGGCGGCACGGCGAACCGGGCCTTGATCGCCGGCGGCAGGTCGTCCCACCACCCGGAGGCGCCGCCGTCGTGTCGGTTCCGCATCACCATCGCCCGCCCTCGGCCGCCGGAGAGGCGTGTTGATTCTACCAGATGCGCCGCGGGGCGAAAGTGTGAGTCCGGGGCGTTCAGCCCGGATGAGTCGCCAGCAGGTCCACGATCTGCGTCAGGATGCGGTCGCGGTCCACGCCGTCCAGCGCCAGCGCCAGCTGGGCCGTCAGCAACCCGTACTTCCGCCCCGTGTCGTACCGCTGGCCCGCCACCTCCAGCGCCAGGTAGCGCTCCCGGCGGGCCAGCTCCCTCAGCGCCCACGACAGGTCCGTCGGGTTCGACGCCGCCCCCCCGGACAGCACGTCCAGCAGCGCCGGCGTGAACACGTGGACGCCGAAGAAGCAGAGGTAGAAGCCGGCGCGCAGCCCCGGCACGTGCAGCGCCTGCTCGGCCTCGCTCGGCGTCGGCTTCTCCAGCACCTCCTGCACCTCGTACAGGTCGGCCCGCTGCGGCACCCGCCGGCCGCCGACCGCGCCGTAGAAGCGCAGCACGCTCTCCCGCGTCGGCTGCACCGCCGACACGGCGCACCCCTCCGCCCGCGCCAGGTCGGCCACCTGCTTCGCGGAGCGCACCGGCCCCCGCGCCACGTACAGGTGGTCGCCGACGAGGTGCAGGAACGGCTGGCCGGCGGTGAAGTCGCGCGCTAGCAGCAGCGCGGCGCCGTACCCGGTCGGCTGCTCCTGCGCCACGACGTGCAGCCGACCCGCGTGCGGCCCGGCGGCGGCGCGGTAGGCGGGCTCGTCGCCGGGGGCCACGACGAGACACACTTCTTCCGCCCCGGCGCCGACGGCCTCGTCGAGCACGACCTCGAGCGCCTTCTTCTCGGCGCCGTCGCGGTCCACGAGGGTTTGCAGCGGGAGGCCGCGCTGGGCGCGGCCGGCGGCGGTGATGACGGCCTTGGTAAGGTGCATGAGGTGGTGATATGAAGGGGGCGGGTGGCCGTGAACCGACCGGCCCCGCACAACGACCCCACCCCCGTCCCGGAACCGCACCCGTGCCCGACCCGCCCGCGCCCGCCGACGCCCGCCGGTTCGGGCCGTGGACGGGCTACCAGGTCGTCGTCGGCAGCATGATCGGCGCCGGCATCCTCGTCACGTCCGGGTACACCCTCCGCGACACCGGCAACCCGATCGGCCTCCTCGCCGTGTGGGCCGTCGGCGGCGTGCTCGCGGTGTGCGGGGCGCTGACGGTCGCGGAACTGGCGACGACGCTGCCGCGGTCCGGCGGCGACTACGTGTACGTCCGGGCGGCGTTCGGCCGCGGGGCGGGGGTCGTGGCCGGGTGGGCCGGGTTCGCGCTCGGCTTCGCCGCGCCCACCGCGCTCATCGCGCACACCGCCCTGTCGCACCTCCTCGACCCGTTCACCGCCCCGCTGTCGGCCGCGCTGCCGTGGTGGAACCCCGACCTCGCGGTGAAGGCGGGGGCGACGGCGCTGGTCGTCGCGGTCGGCGTCGGGCACACGCTCGGCCACCGGCACAGCGCCCGCCTCCAAACCGCGGCGACGCTCCTGACGCTGGCCGTGCTGCTGACGCTGAGCGTCGGCGGGCTGCTGTTCGGCACCGGCAGCTGGGGGCACTTCGCGCAGGGCGGTTGGCCGCGCGAGCGGGAGTGGCCGGCGCTGGCGATCGGGCTCATCTACGTCGGCTACGCCTACGCCGGGTGGAACGGGGCGGCGTACATCGCCGGCGAGCTGCGCGACCCGGCGCGGACGCTGCCGCGCTGCCTGGTCGGCGGCGCGGTGACCGTCATGGCGCTGTACCTGTTGGTGAACGTGGCCTACGTGTACGCCCTCGACCCGGCCGGGATGACGGCCCGCGGCGAGGACGAGGTGAAGCCGGTGGCGACGCTGGCTGCGGCGGCGCTGTTCGGGCCGGAGTGGGCGCGGGTGACGTCGGCGGCGATCGGGCTGAGCCTGACGGCGGCGGTGAGTTCGTACCTGCTGACCGGCCCGCGGGTGGCGTACGCGATGGCCCGCGACGGCGCCTTCCCGG
>Ga0335394_10000774_pt1 | contig 35058 bp, 25 predicted proteins | sample MAT03_FD_205741 | JGI IMG/M metagenome (GOLD analysis project Ga0335394, IMG submission 205741) | Freshwater microbial communities from Lake Fryxell liftoff mats and glacier meltwater in Antarctica - MAT-03 (spades assembly) (version 2) ...
TTTCAGATAATTTGCGCTTATATTTCACTCAAAATGAGGCAAGAAAAACTCATCTTTAACTCTGGTTGAATAATCGATCACTCCCGATCGTCAAAAAGCGATCAATTATTCAGCAAGCCCTAAATAGTTATAGAAAACAAGTTTTAAAACCAGAGAGAATGGCAAAAAATCAACACTTGCTCAATGCTTTCCTGGGTTTATTCAATTCTGCCTTGACTGAAGTTAGCACCCGTATAACCGGTTGTCAGCCAAAGAATAGCCCGAGCCCCGTCGCGAACAGCTTTTTGCACCGGTTCGGGGGTTCGCCCAGACGGAACTGCCACCGGCTTAAAGCTAATGCCTCGACTGCCGAGTACGATTTCGCCGATAATCTGAGCTCGCCGCATATGATCGTCCGAAGTGATCAGATACACGCTCTCAATCCCTTGAGCTTTCAATTCATCTACCAGGGTGGTAAAATTTGTTACCGTATCCACCGCTCTGTAGTCTAAGTGCAGGCGATCGGACTCAATTCCCGCTTCTGAAAACACCCATTCCGCGAACTCCGGATTGCTCCCAGACGACACCCAAATCGGCAATTCAGGATAATCCCGAGCAAATTTGGCGGCAAACACCTCTCGCTCCGTAGCCCCACCTAGAACTAACAAAGCTTGGGGTCTCTGAAATTCGCTCTTAACCTGCTGATAGCCAAACCAACACGCCATCAAAAGCCCTACTAGGAACCAAAAACTGCGTGAAGTGTTCAAACGCTGGTAATGCTGAGTGTTTGAATTGATTCTTAACCACATCTAAACCTATAAAAATTTTATGTAACTCACAAAGGAACCATAACAAAAAATACCGCACGTATAGCCCACTAACAGGAATTAAAAATTAAAAATTAAAAAAGGGTCGGGGGATCATAGATTTTAGATTTTAGATTTTAGATTTTAGATTGACTCTACGCTTGTGGTGGGGCTTAAATGGGGGATTTTAGATTTTAGCTTTCAGATTTTATAGCAACCGCCCAAGCGGTTGCTATAAAATCTGGGAGCCAATTCCTTAGCGGATACGCAAAACAGAGGGGTAAAACTTAGGCTTACCCCTCCTGCTTTTAATTTTTCTTGATTTTTAACGGGACTGGCCGGGTTCGAACCGGCGACCTAGCGCTTCAGATTTGTGTGAGTTTCCCCACTCTCTGGACTATACCTTCACCATATGCTTGCAGCTTTTAGGTGGTGACCGTCTAGTCTCTAAACCTTCCTGATTTCAATATAGGCGATTGTTTAATCGCGCTGAACTCAGGCTTGGCTTGGTATTGCCTTAGAGTCATAGGAATCCACGAACTCTTTAGGTTTCACCAAATTTGACCACATTCACTCCCAGAGTTTCCTCGCAGGGTGCCCGATTCTTCAGGAGGCGCTTGCTCTATCCATCTGAGCCACAGCCCCAGTTGCTAAACCGTTTTGATTATAGCAGTTAATGTCGATTTTGAATTTTTTATTTTGGATGATTAGCGATCGCCAGTTGCCAGTTTCGCAGCGATGCGGGCAAAGTTTTCTGCTGCGGTGAGTTTACCAGCACCGTAACAGGCGCGCTGCCTCCATGCGGTGACGGGGAGATGTCCGGGGGGAGCATTTTCGTTGAAGGAGAGCTCGCTGTAATATTTCCAATTTTCCTTGACTCGCCAGCCGACTTGATCGCAAAATTCAGTATAATTTGCCTCGGTACTTTCCCAAATCTGCTGCTGCACACTCAACCCGAACCGCCCGCTGCTGTATTGTTGCCAAAGTTGGTCGATCGTGCGAAGGTCTGTAGGAGGAAGACTGTCAATATCGGCTGCACTCAGCCAGCCTTCGTCTTCCCTGACAGCGATTTGCAGCAAGATTTCCCAAGTGTGTTCATCAGCTTTGCGCCATTTTCCGGTTTCTAATAGCTTTGTCAATTGTCGGTAGTCCATCCCCACTTCGGAGATAGCCGGAGTTGAGTCAGGTATGGCGCCGATTTTGTCTTCTAGTCGCAGTAGAGTGCTGACAATCAATTCGGGGTTTAGTTGTTCGAGGCGGTACAGAACCCATTCTAACTGAGATTGAAGGTATGTGCGGGCGATCGCACCTTGCTGCATTTCGCCGTGCAACTCATCAAATTTTGCTGACCAATTTTGTTGATTGCGGGTCAATTCCCACATTTGTTTTGCCCACTGCAATCTAACTTGTTCTTTTTTTAAATAAGTTTTGGAAGGCTTAGCGCGTTGCGGGTAGGGAGTCAAATCCCACCCGCAAATCGAGCAAAACTCTGCTTTTTCTTCTATGTATTCAGCACCGCACACTGGACAGTTAGACATATTGCCTTCAGTTGACAGTTGACAGTTGACAGTTGACAGTTGACAGCTTTATAGCTTTATAGCAAGATAGTTGACAGTTGACAGCAAGATAGTTGACAGTTGACAGCAAGATAGCGACCTCTACCTGGAAGGAAGAGGATTGGAGTAATGAATAGTCTTCTTTTAATTTCTCCCGCTCAGGGTTCCGGCTTTAAACCAATTCTTTCTGGTAAATTCGGTTGCCAAGTAATTATGTGACATCGGTATAATTTTCCGATTGCATTGCTTGCGGAGACGATCGCACGAGCGGTATCATGGCGATCGAGCGCGGATTGGAGACTAATTATCAGTGGTAAGGTGCGCCGAAAAGCACCCGAAAATTACAAGACTCCTATTGCAAACATTCGCTCTTTTATCACGAAAGGCATCTGCGTTAATCTGCGTTAATCTGCGGTTTCCCGATCAATCTAACAAGGCAAGCGAATAGTAAACAAACTGCCTTTGCCCAAATCGGATTTTACCTCGATCGTGCCGCGGTGAGCTTCGACAATTTGCCGACAGAGGTGTAGTCCCAAACCTGTACCGGATTTCTTGTGAGTTCCCGGACCAAACCTTTCAAATAACTTTGCTTTTTCGGTGGGAGAAATGCCGGCGCCGGTGTCTTGGATTTCAATAATTACCCATGCCAGCGGTTGGTTTTTGAAGCTCGTATAAGCAGGTGAATTGGCAGCTTTTAAGCTGACATCTATTGAGCCGTTGTCGGTGAATTTAATCGCATTTCCGATTAAATTTGTCAGCAAGCGGTGCAGTTCCAGACGATCGCCCGGATACTTCGCAATCGGTGCACTTTCTGCACTTTCTGTCAAATCTAAATTTACCGACAAACCTTTAGCATCCGCTAGGGGAGCTAGTTCTTCAGCTACCTCATTAATAAGCTGGCGCAAGTCAACGGCAGCGAAACTTAGGGATTTGCGGCCTGCTTCGTAGCGGTATACTTCCAGCAACATATTTACCATCGCGATCAAGTTTTTGTTGCTGCGAACCATCGTCCCGAAAGCGTCGCGGATCTCAAGCGAAATTTCTCCCAAAGCTCCCTGCTGCATTAAAGTTAGCATTCGATCGGCTGCTACGAGGGGCGTCCGCAAGTCGTGAGCGAGTCGGGAGACAAAATCTTCGCGCTGGAGGGCGATCGAATTGCGCTCGTCTACGCTGTGTTTAAGCCGCAGGAGCGATCGTACCCTCGCCAGCAGTTCATCCATTTCAACTGGTTTGCGGATGAAATCGTCTGCTCCCATGTCCAATCCCTGGACTACGCTCGCACTGTCGTGAGCCGTGATCAGCAAAATCGGGATAAAGGGCAATTCCTTATTTTGCCGGATTCGTTTAGTGACTTCGTAACCGTCCATTCCCGGCATCATCACGTCTAGCAGTACCAAATCCGGGGCTGCCTTGTCAATTTGACTCAAGGCAGAAAAGCCGTTTTCTGCCGTGCTAATTTCGTAACCTTCTTCTTCTAGGATTGTCTGAACCAACAAAACATTATCTGGTGCGTCGTCTACCACCAGAATGCGATCGGCTTTTGTGGCATTCGGAACAGATAAATAACTCATTTAATTGTTAGCCTGGAAATAAATACTAACTTTAATATGGCATCCGATTTATGTTTTCACATTTTTACAGTTGTTAACTCTGTCATAAGGAAGATCTCACAACTTTATCAAATCTTTTTACTTTTGATCACTCGGATGTAATCTAATCTACTACTTGGTTGTCATCGTATGCACGCCGTCCCAATCCTCGGGCGGGGGTACTTCCAAATAGCTCAGGGAGCGGTCGAGGTGAACTTCCACAGGTCGATCGCTGGGTCGCATTGCTAAAGCCGCTTCAAAATAACTAATAGCTTTCTGAAAATTTCTAGCAATATAAGCATCCCTACCGTTACTGTAAAGTTCCAAAAACCGAACGGTTTCCCCGTCGATGGGTTCAGAACTATTTTGCAGCAACTCGTAAATACCCACTGGCTGATTTTTGCCCTTAACCCGCACCTTGTCTAACTCTCGCACCCAAATTCCTTCGCGACACAAACTGTATGTAAATTCGCTCAAAATTATATCGCATCCGTACTCCTTTGTAAGCTGTTCCAATCGCGAACTCAAATTCACAGCATCCCCGATTACCGTGTAATCCATCCGCTTTTGGGAACCAATATTTCCCGAAACCACCTCTCCGGAACTAATCCCAATTCCGAAGCGAAACGGATCTGCACCGGGGCGAGAATCATTAAACTCTTTCAAACGCCGGCGCATATCTAAAGCCGACTGAACCGCCATCCAACCGTGACTTTCCGGGGGATTGAGCGGCAGGGGCGCGCCGAAAACCGCCATTAAAGCATCGCCGATAAACTTGTCTAAAGTGCCTTCGTAGTGGAAAACGGCCTCCACCATCGTCTCAAAATATTCGTTCAGCAGGGATACCACATCGGACGCTCCCAAATTTTCGGTCAGCGTGGTGTAGCCGCGAATGTCGGAAAATAAAATAGTGACTTCTTTGCGTTCGCCCACCATCAGGGCGCCTTCACCCAAGGCCATCACTTTATCTACGACTCCAGGAGTCAGGTAGCGGTACATCGTATTTTTCATCCGCTTTTCGCGGCTGATGTCTTCGAGCACCACTAAACCGCCACGCACGCCGCCCTCTGGATTGATCAGCGGGTTGACAGTCAAATTCAAACTACGTTCAATTACTTTAATTCGAGAGGCGGGGATGGGCAGCGGACAATAAGGGTGATACAGGGCAGAATTTCGCAGCGCAAATAGAGATTGGGCATTAGCTAATTCTGCCAGCGCTACTTCCTCAGTCCAGGCGCGGTTTTCGCCCCAAGCGTAATATAAATTGGGGTCAGTGCGATCGCGCACGGCCAAAATATAACTTTCTTCTTCTTCTTTATGTTGGGAATTTAACGTTTTTTCTACCAACAGTCCCACAGTTAAACTTTGTTCAGGAACATAATGTCGGGCAGCATTTTTGAGACTGTCTTCTAGTCGAAATTGCAAATTGTCGATCGGCACAACTTCCCAAACATAGCGATTCACAAGTTTATCTTCCCAAATCTGGGGATTGTGTTTGCTTTTAGCTTGATTTACCGGACAGCCCAACAATTCTAGGGCTGCTTCGTTAATAGTCACAACTCGCCCCTTCAAATCCGTGGAAATCACTGCATCAGAAAGACTTTGCAGCATATCTTTCTGATACTGCTTTTCCACCATCACGTTTTGAAACAGTTGAGAATTTTGCAACGCCATTCCCGCTTGGGAATTAAACGCTCGCAAAAACTCTTCGTCGGAAGGAGTGAAAGTACCTTGGTTCTTATTAATTAGCTGAGTTACCCCGATCAGCTCACCTTTAGCGTTATGCACCGGCATACACAAGACAGTCCGAGTGCGGTATCCCGTTTTCTGGTCTGTAGAAGGGTCAAAGCGGGGATCGTCGTAAGCATCTGTAATATTTAGATGTTGACCTGTCGAAGCGACGTAGCCAGCAATTCCCTTATTAGCAGGAATGCGGATTTCGACCATCGTTTTGTCGTCGGCCTTGGCAACTTTTGTCCAGAGTTCGTTGGTTTCCCGATTTAACAAAAATAGCGTGCTGCGATCGGCTTGCATCAAGTCGCGAGCTTGATCCATGACAGAGCGCAAAGTTGTTTCCAAGTCAAGACTTTGACCCAAAGTCGTGGTGGCTCTCAAAAGTGCGGCAACCCCTCGCTGGTTGCGCGCCACGACGTAGAAAGACTGACAGCTTTCGAGAATAATCCCGATCGAATCTGCAAAAGCCTGGAACTGCTGTTCGTCTTCCTCGCTAAAGGAGACATTGCCAGCTTTATTTAACAGTCTGACCACCGCTACGGGTTCATGTTGGCTCTTGCTGCTAAAAATCGGCATACAGAGCATGGTCTCGATCTGGTAGCCCGGTGGTTCGTCTACTTCGGAATTAAAATGCTCGTGCGATCGAGCTTCGGCGACATTGATCGATTTTCCGGTTGTTGCTACGTAGCCTAAAATGCCTGCATCCATAGGCAAGCGCACTTCTACATCCTCGCCCGTAAGTGGATCGAGTGTTTTGTGCCACAGTTGATTTTTGTTGGAGTCAACCAAAAAAATTGTTGTCCGGTCTGCTTGCAAAATTTGACCAATTTTGACAGTGAAGGCATCTAAAAGTTGCTCTAAGAGACTTTCGAGTGCTTCATTGTTAATCAGATCCATCGCCCGGATAAATTGTTGAAATTCAGCCGTGATAAAGTCCAGCAGGCACACTAATTCAGGAACTGGCAGGCTCTTAACACGGGAGGTCAATGCCCCCATAAAATTGACTTGAGTCAGTGTAGCCAGAACGCTACCAGTATTGGAGAATGTCATGATTAACTGCTTGCTCAGAGGGGTAGACTGACCGCAGGTCGATCGGCGCTTGATTCGGCGGCGGTGCAAACTCTTGAATTTGTTTGCAAGCGCATCGGCACTCGCTTGTCGCTTTGATGAATCGTGAGTTCAAAAGTGGCGCACGCAACTTCAGTTTGCTTGTTATGTATACTCGATCTTTTTTTTTACAAGACCGATACTGATCCTGGTTCGTGAATTAAAGCTGAACTTGAGTTCGGAACACTGCCAGCCTGAAAATTAATTTGCAGGCTGGTGCGATCGATCGCGGGCGATGTAGATTTTACGCTCTGTGCTCGGATGCTGCGCGGTGTGACTGTTTTAGCGCGATCGGCGACCGTATCCGGTCTGGTGTTGGGCGGTATTTTGTCACGGGCGAAACATTCCAAAGCTACTCATCAAAAAAATGGGTAGAAACCCCGTCCCTTCGGCAAGCTCAGGGCAAGCCTTTTAGGACGGCTTTACAAAAAGATTTGCCTAAAACCAACAATATCACAGAAAATGTGTTAACCTGTGAGAATGGAAAAAGCCTACCGCTACCGTTTCTACCCCACGAGCGAGCAAGAAAATCTCTTGCGACGGACAATGGGGTGTACACGGTTAGTATACAACAAGGCTTTGGCTGCTCGCACAATCGCGTGGTACGAGCATCAAGAGAAAGTTGGCTACAGCCAAACTTCCTCCATGTTGACGAATTGGAAGAAAGAGGAAGAGCTTGACTTTTTGAATGAAGTTAGCTGCGTACCTCTTCAACAAGGACTCAGACACCTTCAGGCGGCATTCAGCAACTTCTTTGCGGGTCGTGCTAGATATCCTAACTTCAAGAAAAAGCATAATGGCGGTAGTGCTGAATTCACCAATTCAGCTTTCCGCTGGAAAGATGGACAGGTGTTTTTGGCTAAATGCAACACACCATTACCTATTCGCTGGAGCAAACAGATTCCCGAAGGGTGCATCCCATCTACCATTACGGTAAGACTGACACCTGCTGGACGTTGGTTTGTTTCCATACTTGTAGACGACTATACAATCAAGCCACTTCCGAAGATAGAGAAATCTATTGGATTGGATGTAGGAATAACCAGCCTAATTGCTACTAGCGATGGCGATAAAATCGCCAATCCTAAGCACTTTAAAAAGCTTCGCAAGAAGCTAAAGAGGAAACAGAAAGCGTTAGCCCGCAAGCAAAAGGGAAGTAACAACAGGCAAAAAGCGCGGGTACAAGTAGCAAAGATCCATGCACAGATAACCGATGCGCGTCAAGATTTTCTACATAAATTAACAACTCAACTAATTCGTGAAAACCAAACGATTGTAGTTGAGAATTTGGCTATCAAGAATATGGTGAAGAACCATAAATTATCCCTTGCCATCAGCGACGCTAGTTGGGGTGAGTTAATTCGTCAACTTGCGTATAAATGCCAGTGGTATGGTCGAGAACTGATTAAAATAGACCGCTGGTTTCCCAGTTCTAAGCGTTGTGGAAACTGCGGGCATATTGTAGACAAATTGCCGTTGAATATTCGGGAATGGGAATGTCCTAAATGTGGGACAAACCATGACCGAGATATCAACGCTGCAAAGAACATTTTGGCGGCTGGGCTAGCCGTGTCAGTCTGTGGAGCAACTGTAAGACCTAAAGAGAGCAAATCTCGGAAGGCTGGTGCTACGAAGCAGAAACCTAATCAGTGATGATTGGGAATCCCCGTACCTTGACAGTCGGGGTGGATGTCAAAGTTTAATGGTAAACGCAACAACACGATAGCTACCGTAATCTAAGCAGCAAAAAAGTTCCGGTCTTTGAGGACATCCATCCCCGCTACAAACCGAAGTATCGCGCGAGACCAGCGAAGCTGTCAGTGCTGTTTAAAGGCACGACATCCCGGCATTTAGGCAGCAGAAGGCATGGACTGAGCAAATATCACCGATTGATAGTAGCGTCGCAGTTGTGCGGTAGCAGCGCCCCAACCCCAGCGTTCAGCTTCACAGCGAGCGTTTTGGCGCAGGGTTTCCCGTTCTTCTGGATTGGCAAACAGGCGCTTTGTAGCAGCCAGAGCTCCTGCTTCGTCAGCCGGATCAAATAAATATCCGTTAACGCCGTCAGTGACGATATCAGGAATTCCGCCACTGCGCGCCGCCACTACAGGCGTCCCTGCAGCCATTGCTTCTAGGAGCACTAAGCCCAGGGTTTCGGTGCGGGAGGGAAAAATGAAGGCGTCGGCCGATGCGTAAGCAGAAGCCAGTTCTTGCCCCTTGAGGTAGCCGACAAAATTGGTGGGTGTACCGGCAAAATATTGTTCAAGGGTTTGCCGATGCGGGCCGTCTCCCACTAAGGCGAGGCGGGCATCGGGAATCGCTGCGAGGACTGGTTTGATGCGTTCGATTTCTTTTTCTGCACCCAGGCGGCCGACGTACAGCAGCAGGGGACTGTCTGGGTTATTTTCCGAAAGGCGCGATCGCATTTCTCGACTTGCCAATCCCGGGACAAACATTTCAGTATCTACGCCCCGCTGCCACAAGTCTACTCGCTCAATGCCGTGAGTTCTCAACTCCTCCACCATTGCTGTAGAAGTGCAAAGATTCAATTCGGCTTGATTGTGAGCGCCTTTGAGCAATTCCCACAGCAAAGGTTCAAGCATTCCAAAACCGTAATGGTGCAAATATTTAGGCAAATGCGTGTGGTAAGAAGCCAAAATCGGAATATTAAACTTTTTGCCGTAATATATACCGCCCAATCCCAAAATAGCTGGATTGACAACGTGAATAATATCCGGTTTAAACTGCTGTAATTGTTGGCCGATTGCCGGACTGGGAAGCGCCATTTTCAGTTCCGGGTACATGGGCAAAGGCAAACCCTCTACACCGTAAACGCGAGCGCCTTTGTATTCTGTAATCCCGTAATCTGGAGAAAATATCAGAACTTGTTCGCCCGATCGCTGCAAGTGATCTACAGTGTGAATCAGGCGCGTCACAATGCCATCTATTTTTGGCAGAAATGTTTCAGTGAACAGAGCAATTTTCATAAAACGAAGAAAGAAGGAAGAAGGAAGAGGGAAGAGGGAAGAAGGAAGAAGGAAGAAGGAAGAAGGAAGAAGGCTGTAGTTATTCTTTATATATTATTGTTTAGGAAATCTATAGTCCCTGTCTTTGGCAAATCTCGCGGTTAGTAACAGGATTCACTGTTTAATTAAGTTAAGTGCGATCGAGAGGTTTCTGGGGTAAAATGCAAATCCCCTGAATACCAATTGATACAATTATTCCACCTAAAAGCAATCCCACACCTTCAGCAAAGCAGTTGATTCGGTGAATTTCCTGTGCAGTTCTGGCAATTAATATCTCCTTTTCCGCAGCCACAGGCGATGCGCTAACTCGGCGGTAATTTTGATAACTCGCCGTCAGTGCAGCCCATTCCGGTATTAAATAATAAGCACAAACTGCACTAGCAGAAAATCCCGGCAGAACAACTAAAAGCAACAAGATGAGAATTCGACTTTTCACGGTATTTCTTCCCAAACAAGCCAGGCGAAAAAACTTTAGGCGATTTTTAAATTCACCGCAGAAGAAGCAGAAGACACAAAGCCAAAAAGAAAAAATATAGATCGTGTTCCGACACGAAAAAAGTAATATACAGCCAACTCCCTTCAGAATTAGCGAACATTTCCCTTCTTTCCTCTTGCTTCGCGCCCTTCGCGCCTTCGCGGTTCGTTAAAAAATCTCTTACCCGCCAATAGATACCAGAACTTACTTCCAAGAAACCTTCGGCAAAATCTGGTTTTTATCGACACGATGCTGATATTTTGTAGCAAAATTCAGCAGAGAATCGAGCAGGGAATCTGAGAGATAGTGCGGCTGCAAGCCTAGTTCTAGTAAACTGGTGTTTTTGGCATTGAAATAATGTTCTTCTTTCTCGACTCTGGGATTTTCGAGGTTGTTGATTTCTACTTTTAATCCCATTGCCGTGCCTGCTTTTTGCACCAATGAGGCTAACTCGCCGACGCTGAATTGTTCGGTGAATTGGTTGAAGACGCGGAATTCTCCGGCGGCGGCGGGGTTGGCGATTGCTAATTCCACGCACCGCACGGTGTCCCGAATGTCTAGGAAGGTGCGGGTTTGCCCGCCTGTGCCGTAAACTGTCAGGGGATGACCGATCGCAGCTTGGACGCAAAATCTGTTCAATGCCGTACCGAATACTCCGTCGTAGTCCAAACGGTTGATTAACAGTTCGTCCATGCCGGTTTCTTCTGTGAGCACGCCGTAGACGACGCCCTGATTTAAGTCGGTGGCTCTTAAACCCCAGATTTTGCAAGCAAAATGGATGTTGTGGGAGTCGTGGACTTTTGACAGGTGGTAAAAACTGCCCGGTTGTTTGGGATAGGGTAGTGTATCTTTGCGGCCGTTGTGTTCGATCGTAATGTAGCCTTCTTCAATGTCAATATTCGGCGTGCCGTATTCGCCCATTGTCCCCAATTTCACTAGGTGACAATCGGGGAAGTCTTCGCGGATGGCGTACAGCAGGTTGAGTGTCCCGACGACGTTATTGACTTGGGTGAGGACTGCGTGTTCGCGATCAATCATTGAGAAGGGGGCAGAACGCTGTTCGCCGAAATGGACGATCGCCTCTGGTGCAAATTTTCTCATGCTTTTGCTGAGAAAATCGTAGTTGGTGATGTCACCGACGAACAAGTCGATCGACTTACCCGTTAAATCTTGCCATCGCTGGAGTCGTTGCTGAATCGGTGCAATGGGAGTGAGGGTGTCGCTGCACAGTTCCAGATCCCAGTGCCGCCGCACGAAGCTGTCGAGGATGCCAACTTCGTGACCTTTGTTAGAAAGGTAGAGTGCGGTTGCCCAACCGCAATAGCCATCGCCACCAATAACCAGGACTTTCATAAAACAACGGTGAATCTTGCTTGCCAATACTGGGTTAATGTACCAGGTTATGGTACATTCTGAACCTTTAATCAAGCGTGTTCGCCCAGGATGGACTCAGTTTTTTTTGCATTAAACCTGAATTTCGTCGGCGAAGCTGGCCCAGCGGATGAATTCAAAGGGGCCGGCTTGGGCTCCCCAGACGTGGGCGTCGGTTTCGGGGTCACGTCCGCGATCGTGGCTAATAAATTTGTCTTGGTCAATTTCGAATTCGCTGTCTAGATAGGTTTTTTTGCCCTTTCTGACCACCATACAGCCTTTTCCGGGTTCGACAGACCCTTTGAAGCTGTTGCCCGTCCAGTGCGTAAAAAAGGTGCAGCCTGGGAGGAGTGTCAGTTGTGCTTTTTTGATTTCTTGCAGCCGTTGCGGGTCGCGGGAAGCGCCGTAGAATTGCTCTTCGTTTTCTATGGCATAATTTTCGATGTCGATGCGATCGTCCACCGGGACTAATTTCAAAACTCGGACTCGGTACGGTACATTCAGTTCAATATCGTAGGCTTGTTCTAGGTACAAGCTGAACCCATCCAGAACTTCGAGCGGCAAAGGCCTCATGCAGACGCGGATGTGAGCGAAGAATGGCGGGTTTTCAAAGGCTTGGGCTTGGTTGCTGAAGTCGGCGGCCATCCAGCGGGCGAGGGTGACGATATCTGTGGAATGAGTCATTTCGATTTTAGATTTTAGATTTTAGATTTTGGATTGAGGGAGTAGAAGTTATTTTAGGGGAAAGCGGGCGATCGGCTATAGAAGGTGTTATGTGCTTTACGAACAAGTAAAGAAGCGGCGGCGATAAGTACGGCATTAATCAAGGTATCCCCGACGCGAGATCGCTCTTTTCTTCTACCAGGGCTCGAAGTTTTAGTCGAACTCGCCCCATTGGTGCGCCCTCAATCTTCCAAAATCTCGACCAAATCTTCCATTGTCACGTCGAAGGCGCGGGCAATTTTGTAGACAGCAGAAAGATCGACTGTGTTTAAAGCATCGCGCTGAACGTAGCTTCTGACAGTGTTGTAGTTAACTCCGGATCGATCGGCAACTTGCTTTAGTGTCCAACCCTTTTGCTCAGCTAGTTCTCGAATCCGCAGTCTAACGTATCCCATGTTTTAACTTGACATTGATGCGTATGCAACATATAATATCTATGTACACTGAAAACGATCGCCCTCCTAGCCTCTAAAACTTAAGGGCGACCGTTTTTCTACCAAATCCCGCTTTCGGCGGGAAGGATTACCCTATGATACCAACATCCAAGCCCAAATTAAACACTCATCCCTGGTGTATCGTGCGGCAATTGCCAAATATGCAGCGATTGGTGGTTGCTCGGTTCCACCGCCGGGGCGATGCTGAGGGATACATACAGATTTTACAGCGGTTGTTGCCGGCGGCTAAACACGCGATCGTTTTTGATACGACAGGGGCCCAGAAATTGGCAGAAGTGCGATCGACTCAATTAGAGCAAATGTTGTAATTAATCAGGAGCGATCGTGTTTTATAGCAAGTGCGATCGCTCCTTCAACCTCAAGGTGAATAAACCTCAGATTTAGCGTTACTCTCAAGATATTGCTGATAAGCTGCGTCATCTCCTCCAAAGGACTCGATCGAAATACGAGCACTTGGGACTGGCATCAGCGGACTAGGTTTAGGTGCGTACTGACAATAACAAACAGCAATCATATCGTAGTTGCTTCCTGGTTCCGCAGTTGGGTATTGTTCAACCCTGACAACTTCCCAATCTCCGACTCGATAGTGAGTATCGCTATCGGGGAATTGCGGATCGTCGAACTCTTCAATCCGGTAAAACTCGTAGGGACGATTCCCTGGTTGAGGTAGGGGTTCGTCAGAGGAATCGTAATACTCGCAGAGAATATCAGTTATTGCCCCAGTGTGAGCCAACATTCTATTTTCCCAGCCTTCTGCTGACATCGATTGAGCCTTAAAAATGATATATTTCCGCATAATTAATCTTCATCCTCATTTTCTAGATAGTTAGGAAAGCGAGTTTGTCCTTTAAAGATACAATTGACTTTTAAAATATCTCCTCCGACTCTCTTAATTCGCAGCAACTTCCATCCATACTTTCGTTCCATTTCCAAACACTTTTCTGGATCTGTTGCTGCGTGCCAAGAGGTATCTTCTGGGTTGGATTCATTAATATTGGTCATGCAATTGTCAATAAGTCAAATATCAAATTAATCAATTCTAGCCTAAAGTTATATTAGTCGAAGCATTTGCGCCTAAAATCTACAGATTAAATCAGAGATTTTAGGCGCAAATACTTTGTCGAACTGATACTTTTGCCAGAGATTAAATCCTCTGGTTCAGACATCTAAATTAGCAAATTAGATGAGTTTGACAGCCCGCAGACCAAACATCAGCACTGTCGCCAAGCCGATCATGCCCCCGAAAATCCCAAAAAAAGTTATTGCTCCGCTAAGAGTCATTGCAATTTCTCCAAAACAATCAATAAAAAGACATATAAGAACTATAATCGAAAATCTAATATCTAAATTAGATAAATATGCAATCGATAATTAAAGTTGACTTGGGGCCACAATCTTACAATGTTTGCGTGCGATCGGGCGGTTTAGACGAACTCGGCAGTCTGATGAGCGATCTAAGTTTGGGCAAAAAAGTGCTGCTGGTGTCGAATCAGTCGATTTTTCGGCAGTACGGCGAAAGAGCAACAGCAGCCCTCGAATCGGCCGGTCTGGAAGTCAGTAGCTGCATTTTACCACCGGGAGAACAGTACAAAACTTTAAATTCGGTGCAGAAAATTTACGGTGCGGCTTTGGCAAACCGCTTAGAACGTTCCTCGACAATGGTGGCTTTGGGCGGCGGGGTGGTTGGCGATATCACCGGTTTTGCGGCCGCGACTTGGCTGCGGGGAATTAATGTGGTGCAGGTTCCGACTTCGCTGCTGGCGATGGTTGATGCTTCTATTGGCGGCAAAACGGGGGTAAATCATCCTTCTGGGAAGAATTTAATCGGGGCTTTTCATCAGCCGCGTTTGGTTTTGATTGACCCGGATGTACTTAAAACTCTGCCGGCGCGGGAGTTTCGTTCGGCGATGGCGGAAGTTATTAAGTATGGCGTGATTTGGGATGCTGAACTTTTCGGGAAGTTGGAGAATTGCAAGCGTTTGGATCAAATGCGCTATGTGAAGGCGGATTTGTTGGCTGAAATTTTGAGCAGGTCTTGCCAAGCTAAGGCTGAGGTGGTTAGCAAGGATGAGAAGGAATCGGGTTTGCGGGCGATTTTGAATTATGGACACACGATCGGTCATGCTGTAGAAAGTTTGACGAATTACAAGGTGATCAATCACGGGGAAGGTGTGGCAATCGGTATGGCTGCATCCAGTCGGTTGGCTGTGGAGTTGGGAATGTGGGATGCTGAGTGCGATCGCCGCCAGTCTGCTTTGCTTGAAAAAGCGGGTTTACCTGCCAAATTGCCGGCGGGTGTGGATGTTGAGGAAATTTTGCATACTTTGCAACTCGATAAAAAGGTGCAGGATGGCAAGGTGCGGTTTGTGCTGCCGGTGCGCTTGGGTGAGGCTGCTGTGAGCGATCGGGTGGATGGAGATGTGATTTTACAAGTTTTGAAGGAAATGCTTTAGATTCCCGTTTTTGGGGGTTTTTAACCGCCGCTGAACGCCCATTAACGCCGATCGCCAAAGATGTTTTTTCTTTCAATGTGCGATCGGCGGTTGAGTTTAGGAGTCGCTGGATCGCGAATTAATTTCCTCCAAAATTTGATCTACTCTGTTAGCAGCTTGAGTTCTACCTTGCTTGATAAATAACTCCTTAGCTTTTTTGAGGCTGGCTACCGCCTCCGCTTGGTTTTCCTTGTCTCCTTGCTGGTACAAACCGACTCCTAAATTGTTTAAAGCATCGGGATATCGATCGTTAATTTTAACGGCTTGTCTCCACTGAACAATTGCCTCGGGCAACTGCCCCTGACTTGCCATCGCCACGCCTAAATCGTTGTGAGCTTTGGCGTGCTGCGGGTTGACTTCAATTGCTTTTTGGAATAGAACGATCGCATCGCTCATTTTACCTTGCCCCGACAGCATACTTCCCAATTTGTAATAAGCATCCGCTTGTTTGGGATAGCGAGCGATTAGTTGCCGGTACAAAGCTTCGGCATTAACAGCATTTCCTTGACCGTAAAGGTCGTTGGCCGTTCTCAAGCCCATCGTGTAGCCTTTACCTACAACTTGGCACTTTTTCTCGGAGTTGCCTTCCTGCTTGCAAATCCTGAGTTCGTCTCCCTTCATCTCGTAGGATAGAACTTCCCGAACAGCAGGGCCTCGGCGCGATGGCTGCAAGTTTTGCGACTGGAAGTTTTGCGAGAGTTGCAGGGCGATTGGCTCAGCTTGTGCCGGTTGGGCCACTGCTGTATTGCAGATTCCTGCACCCACCAAAATGCTTGGGGCAATCCACCTCAAAGGTTTGAACAAGCGAAACTCTCGATCGTTTTTCATGTCTTTTGTGGAAACGTGTTGTTGATATGCTGGGTTTCACTAGCGCCGTAAGAGTCCGAGCCGATGGGGCCCACCCGATGAAATAGTTAGTTATTAACAGTCGAGATATTTTAGCACTGCGGGGCCGAGTTTGAGTTAAATTAGAGTAGAATTCCGATCGATTCTCAGTCAACCTTAGCAGGAAAATAGAAATGGGGCAGTCTATTCTTACCATGCTCTTTGCGCTCATCCTCGGCTACGCTGTTAACTCAAGCGTCAAAATAGTCAGCGGTGGCGACGAAGCTTTAGTGGAACGTTTGGGTCAATACAAGCGCACCCTCAAGCCAGGATTCCACTTTATCAGTCCCCTGGTCGAAAAAGTCGTCTGCGTGGACACAAGCCGTGAAAGAGTTTTAGACATTAAACCTCAGTCAGCAATCACGGGAGATAATGTGGCTCTCGAAGTCGATGCCGTTGTGTATTGGCGGGTTGTGAATTTGCAGAAAGCTTATTATGGAATCGATCAAATTGAAAATGCGATCGCCAACTTAGTTTTAACGACGTTTCGCGCTGAAATTGGTCGATTGCCCATGCAAGACATCTTGGGTTCCCGAGATGACATGAATAAAAAGTTACTCAAGAAGTTGGACGAAGCTACTGAAACTTGGGGTGTCAAAGTAATTCGGGTGGAAATTCAAAGCATTACACCTCCGAAAAGGGTGCAAGAAGCTATGGAAGAAGAGCGGGCTACCAAGAGCGAGTGGCAAGCAATGGTCAATAAGGCGATCGGCACTAAGGAGTACATGAGGCTCTTAGTTGAAGCTTTAGACTCCAATCCGAATAGCCAGCAAGTTTTGAATTACTTAGTAACAGAAAAATACTTAGACGCTCAACAAAAATTAGGCGAAAGCGACAATGCCAAAATTCTGTTTATGGATCCGAGGAGCATGACGGAAGCCCTGGGCGAGCTGATGGGTTCTATGCCCGATGTGATTCATTCTGAGGGCGGGGAAATGAAAGTTATTGATACTAACACTTCTCAAGACTGATTCCTGAAGATAGCGTCGGCAACCAGACAAACATCGTGCATTTCTCTGACATCGTGAACTCGCAAGATATCTGCCAAATTTGCGATCGCACCTGTACAAGCCGCCGCTGTCCCCCAAACTCTTTGTTTAGCTTCTGGCTGATTCAAAATGTGACCGATGAAGCTTTTTCGCGATACTCCGACTAAAATCGGACAGTCCAAAACACGAAATTTTGGCAACTGTTGCAGAATTTCTAAGTTTTGACTGTAAGTCTTGGCAAAGCCAATACCAGGGTCAAGAATTATTTGAGATTTGTCAATCCCTGCAGCAACTGCTGCCGCAATTCGACTCTCGAAAAATTCCCCAATTTCCCCCATTAAATCCCGATAATCTGTCAGTTGTTGCATCGTCTGGGGAGTTCCCCGAATGTGCATCAAAATTATTGGCACTTTCAACTGAGCAACGGTTGACAGCATTTCCGCATCAAAAGTAGCTCCCGAAATATCGTTAATTATATCCGCTCCCGCCTCAACCGCTGCTGTGGCAACCTGCGCTCTGGTAGTATCGACCGAAATCGGAACTGACCCAAAAACATCGGCTTTTTGTCGCAGTATTTGTACTACAGGTATAACGCGATCGATCTCCTCTTCTAAAGATATTTCCGCTGCACCGGGCCGCGTAGATTGACCGCCAATATCAATAATATCTACACCGGATTCTACCATATTTTCCGCTTGCACTAAAGCAGATTCTATGGTATAGAAATCTCCGCCGTCGCTAAAACTGTCAGGGGTAACATTCAGAACGCCCATTAAATAAGTGCGTTTTCCCCACTCGAAAACTTTATTTCTAATTGTAATTTTTCCGCTTTTAGCTGTCATTTGTCTGGGGGTGCTGTGAAAGCCAGTCAATTACTTCTTCGGCATTGTGTTCAGGTGGAAATACAGGATAGAACACTTTTTCTATTCGCCCGTTTTCGACAATCAGTGTTAGTCTTTTAATCAAAGTCATCGACTCAACCTCAAAAGTTGGCAACTGCAAACAGTTCGTGAAAGCTAATTCTACATCGCTCAACAAATTAAATGGCAGGTGAAGCCGCCTAACGGCTTCTTGTTGATATTCGGTAGTTTGCGTACTCAAGCCAAAACACCCTGCACCAAGTGCTTGTAGCTCTTGGTAATGGTCTCGAAATGCACAAGACTGGGGCGTGCAGCCTCTAGCTCCTGGAATTTCATTCCAACCTTTCGGGAGGTCTGCATCAGGTTTACCAGTGCGTGGATAGCAGTACACAATAGTCTTGCCAGAAATGCTTCCCAAGTCAACAACAATTCCCGCCGTTGACATCAGGGGAATTGAAGGAAGTTGCAAACCCAAAAGATGATTTGTTGCCCCATCATCCACGGGTAATGGTAGATTTTCGGGCAACTGGTACAGATTATCGGTCCTTGACATCAGAACTTCAGGGAGAGACTATTATCACAACTTACTGATAATTGACAATGCGCGAGAAACTCGCAGCTTCCAAACTCGCACCGCCTACCAGAACCCCGTCAATCTCAGGCATCGCCATAACTTCATCAATATTCTCCGGTTTAACAGAGCCGCCGTACTGAATTGGCACGTCAGGATTAGTCAATTTACTGCGAATCAAACCAATAACTCGGTTAGCTTCCTTCGTTTCGCAAGTATCGCCAGTCCCTATCGCCCAAATAGGCTCGTAAGCAATTACTAGCTTCTGCTGGTCAACACCAACCAAATCTTTTTCCAACTGAGAAAAAATGTGAGATTCAGTTTCCCCTGCATCTCGCTGCTGCTTGGTTTCCCCCACGCACAGAATCGGAATTAAATCGTATTTCTGAGCAGCTTTCAGCCGCAAATTCACCGTTTCGTCAGTTTCCCCAAAATATTGGCGTCGCTCGCTGTGGCCGATGATGACATAACGGACACCAAGTTCACTCAGCATTGGCCCGGAAATTTCCCCAGTAAAAGCTCCAGACTCTTGCCAGTGGACGTTCTGAGCACCGAGTCTGATCCGGCTGCCGTGCAAATTTTTCGACAGGACAGCCAAGGAAGTGAAGGGAACGCAAAGCACGACTTCCCGTTCCTCTGGGGTTTCCGTCAGGCAGGACATGAATCCTTGAAGAAACTCTAGGGATTCTGCCCTAGTTTTGTACATTTTCCAGTTGCCAGCAATAACTATTTTCCGCACGGGTGACTCAGTAGCTCTGTGAACATCAAAATCAGGCAACTTATAGTTTAAAGCTTTAGGGTACATTTCGAGCCCTTATTGCCCAAACTCGATGCGAGCTTGCTCAACTAAGTCAACGGTGACGACTTCGGTTTCGGCTTCGCGCGCCAACTGCTCGATGCGGACGCGAGCTTGTCCCCGGACAAAATAGGGAATATTTTTCAGCTTCGCCTTGGCTTCTGGCGTCCATTTTAAATCATCGGAAAATTCGGAATCGGGCATGGCGTATTGAGCGATCGACTACAAGCCTTTATTGATCAGGCTTTGATGGAAAGCCTGGATGTATTAAATTTACCACGAGTTGCGATCGGGCCACACCTTCTGACTCTGCCTTAAATTTGTTGCCTAAAATAGCCGACGCTTCTTTTGACACTCCCCGTGCTAAAGCAGCGGGGATTCTTGGTTCTGGCGACACACCTTAAAACTAGCTATCCGAGCGGCAATACTTAAACCAAATACCCGTTCGATTGAACCAAGTATCGAGCCTAATTTAGTTAGTCCCAGAGGGTTTTATCTCCCCAAGCGTTCGAGAATTACTTCTCATGTTACCGGATGCCCTACGGTACGTTTTAACTTCCAAAAGTTGACTTTTCTGGTTTTGGCTTACGTTAGTTAGCCTAGCTGTTTTTTTCGTGGTTTTCGCCACCCACTAACCATTATTATTTTCCGACCAGTCGTTTGAGCTTGGTTTCTAATGTGTATCGGCGGTTATTCTACCTGTAGAATAGTCTCATTCTACTCTATTTTTAAGAGAATACAGTGAAATTTGAAAAATAAATATTAAGTGACTAAACGGTTATAAGGTAGGCAATTAATTAAAGCCGTCCTATAAGGACGGGGCTTTAGACTCAATTTCTTGGTAAACTTTTTAGGTTAGTCTCTTTCCTGATGGAATCTGATGAGAGAAACAGTTTGGACATCCATGCCCCCATGCTTTGAAAGATGGTGCCAATGCTTTGACGATGTGTTCCCCACTCAAGCCCAAAGACAGGAGTTTAGACACTATCTGGGGGGATTATTGGGAGAAAGGAGAGACAAAACCTATCCCAGCTCGCGCAGAACGCTGTAGATGTTTCTTAACAAAGTTTACGCCATGTTGCAGTCAGAGCTTCCTGGTGCGAACAAACGCTCAACCAAGGGCGAAGCTATACGCGATCGTGTGACTATCAGATGTATTCCCCAAAAATAGAGCGGACGATCGCTCGTGGGACAACGGAGGAATTTGATGCACCTGAAAAAGCCTGAATTAATTTAAGACATATAGCATATTATCCCGCGATCGCCCGTGGGATAACAGGTGCTCATTCGTCAAAGCTCGCTCGACGTTGTAAAAACTGTTTAATGCCCCCAAAAATCATTACATATTTACAAAAATTAGCGCAAGTTACCAGACTTTATATCTCCGAAAAAAAGTGATAAATTTTAAGCAGACTGTGGTCGTTAGTTAAAGAAACCCGACGCTGCGTCGGATTTTGTTGCGGAAGCTCAGCTTGTGTATCATTTCTGAGATATTTAAAAATTTTTACTTTCCATTACAAGCTCAAAATATGCTAAGCTAGAATGTTTCCAGAGCTTAAGATACACCATGACGTATGTATCAATCATTAGAAGAGTCAACCATTTTGACTACCCCATCTACGAAACCGTCCTCTCTAATTCTGATTGTGGATGACGATGCCTTGATTCGTTTGCAACTTCGACTGTATTTACAGAAGGAAAAATACCGAGTGGCCGAAGCTAGTGATGGGTTGACAGGGCTAGCAGCTTATGAGGAAGTACATCCAGACCTGATCCTACTAGATGCAGTGATGCCTACTATGGATGGTTTTGCTTGTTGTCAAAAATTATCTGAAGTGCCTGAGATCGATCGCCCACCTATTTTGATGATTACTAGCTTGGAAGACAAAGAATCTGTCGATCGAGCGTTTGCAGCCGGAGCGGCTGACTATATCACTAAGCCGATTCACTGGGCTGTTCTGCGACAGAGAGTGCGGCGGTTGATTCAGCAATTCCACTTGCAACAGCAACAAACCCTACTTTACAAGCACCTAGAAGCCGCCAATCGACAATTAAAATACCTAGCGTCAATTGACGGTTTGACTCAGATTGCCAATCGCCGTCAGTTTGACCAACAGCTAGAGGAGGAGTGGCGACGCATGACGAGGCAGCAAACTCCTTTGTCACTAATTTTGTGTGATATCGATTTCTTCAAGCTTTACAACGATACTTATGGACACCAAGCAGGGGATGTATGTTTACAGCAAGTTGCCGCAGCTCTCAATCGCAGTATTAATCGAGCTGGAGATTTAGTCGCACGTTATGGAGGTGAAGAATTTGTAGTGATTTTATCCGACACCGAGCTTGAGGGAGCAGTCCAAATCGTTAAGCAAATGCAGGCTCGTATCCAAGCTTTAGCAATAGTACATAAGAGTTCTCCGAATCATTGCATTACGCTCAGCTTCGGTATTACCACTGTGATTCCCACCCAAGAGATCCTGCCAGAAACTTTAATTACTGCTGCCGATGCAGCACTTTATCAAGCCAAAGACCAAGGTCGTAATACTTTTTGTACCAAGACTCATACAGTTAATGAGTTCACTCATTAAATCATAAGAGTAAAAACTAGGCCTCTCGTAATTTGGAATAATTTTTTCTTAAAAGTTGAGCGAAATATCAAGTCCTGCATGAGTAAGCCTTGGTTTTAGTATTAAAGCTTAAATAATCGGTGGTGCGATCTTCATGGAAACTGTCAGGTAAATAACAGATCGGCTCTATGGCGCTTTTTTTATCGGAATCAGGTCATATTCAGCAACTAGCGATTCTAGAAGTTTATGGGAGGGTCTAGCTCAGTGCATGATAAAAGATGGTTAGGTGCGATCGCCCTTCTCACTGGTGCGGGTTTTCTGGGCAACTATTTCAGTTTGTCTCTTTTATTTGGGGTTGATTTTCTCTTTGGCAGTATTGCAATACTGATTATTGCTTACTATTTCGGCTGGGGCTGGGGAGGCTTGGCTGGTCTAATAGCAGGCAGCTATACTTATTTCCTTTGGCATCATCCATACGCCACAATTATTTTGGTAATTGAGGCTCTGTTTGTAGGGTTTCTTTGCAAGAAGCGCAAACATCCGAACCTCCTTTTATTCGATGGGATTTACTGGTTCTTAATTGGAATGCCCCTCGTTTGGCTTTTCTACGGTCAAATGATTCACATGGAGGCGAATCAGGCCATCCTCGTTATGTGCAAACAAGCAGCCAACGGCATTTTTAATGCCTTAGTTGCCAGCTTAATCATTTCGTATGCGCCGATTTATCGGTGGGTTACTCATTCAAAACATCTCGCGATCTCTTTACAACAAACTATTTTTCATCTGTTGGTTGCTTTTGTCTTTATTCCAGGACTGCTCCTATTAGTTTTTGATGGTAGATCCTTTCTTGGTCAAATCCAAACGACGGTGCAAACGGAGTTACAAACAAACGCAAAAACTCTCACTAGCGCAATATCTAGATGGCATCAGCGACATCTCTTAGCTTTGAATACATTAGCTGAAAAATCGCTCATGCCTGAAGCCGCCACTGCTGCTAATACAGCGATTCAATCATCCGAGCAGCTACAACAAAATATTAGCCTGATCGAGCAGTTGTTGCCAGATTTTGACAAAATTTATGCTGCCGATTCATCGGGAACAATTTTAGCTACTTCTTCTCGTTTTAATCAAGCCAGTCGGCGGTTGATCGAACAAAGCACGGAACATAAATCTCTCATTACCCTGGCTCAAGAGCGCTCGAAACCTTGGATGACTTCTATCCACCAAGACCTATTAATTGACGAATCTCATGTAGGATTGAATTTACCTCTGCAAGTTCAAGGTCGTTTTCTTGGGCTGATCCACGGTTCATTAGGATTGAGCAAGATCAAAGCTCTCTACATTTTCCAGACAAACAATCAGCAACTACGCATTACATTGCTAGATGAAAACAACCGAGTCATTGCGAGTAATCAATCCGACCAAAAGCTTTTGACCAGTGTTGAGGAGTCAAAGGACGGCAGCACTCGCACCTTAGAGGGAACCTTGCAGCAGTGGCTTCCTAACAATGGCAAAAATCCGATGATCCGTTGGAAAAACTCTCTGTATATAGAGGAATTTACAATTAGCTCCGATCTGGATTGGAGATTGCGTTTAGAAATTCCAGCCGCTCCCTATGTAGAAAATTTACAAAATCGCTATAAGGCTGACTTGAGTATTCTACTCGTCATCACAATGTTGGCATTTGTGTTTGCAACGGTGGTTAGCGAACGACTGGTCAAGCCATTATCCTATTTAGCTAGTGCGACTACTGACTTACCCAACAAGCTTTCAGAAGAAACATTTGAATGGAAACATAGCCCTGTTACTGAAATCAATGAACTTGCTCGCAATTTTCAATTGATGGCGATCGCACTCAATCAAAAGTTTAGGGAGATTAAACAGGTCAACGCTACATTAGAACAGCGAGTTCAAGAACGAACGCAAAAATTATCCAGAATCAATCGATCTCTCAAAGGTGAAATTAAGAGACGTAAACAAGCCGAAGCTGAACTAAAAACAAGAGAGGCGGCGATACGAGCTTTATATGAAGTCACTGCTACCCAAAATCTCAATTTTGAGCAGCGCATCCAAGCGTTGATTGAGATGGGATGTCAGAATTTTGGGCTTGAATGTGGCATCTTGGCTCGCGTGCAAAATAATCTTTATGAGGTGATGGTGGCACGATCGCCCGATCGAGTCCTGAAACCAGGTGATGTCTTTGATATTAAGCAAACTTTGTGCTGTGAAGCTTTAGACACAAATGAACCCCTAACCATCGAACATATAGGCACATCAAAATGGCGTTACCATCCTGCCTATCTTGCTCTTGGCATAGAAGCTTATATTGGAACACGAGTGTTAGTTGCAGGCAAAGTCTACAGTACCCTCAGCTTTTCTAGTAAATCTCCCCGTGCAGACAGCTTTAAATCTGCTCATGTAGAATTACTGAAGCTGATGGCTCAGTGGATTGGTAGTCAAATCGAACAGCATCAGGCAGAAACAGCCCTGCAAGTTAGTGAAGAGCGGTGGCAACTCGCCCTGCGTGGTAGTAATGATGGGGTATGGGATTGGAACGTCAACAGCAATGAGGTATTTTTTTCGGCTCGCTGGAAAGAGATGTTGGGCTACGAAGACCATGAAATCCCTAATCACCTGGATGAATGGAGCAAGCGGGTGCATCCCGATGATCTCGGTTGGGTGATGCAAGTGGCTCAAGACCACTTTGATGGCAAAATACCCTTTTACGTTACAGAATATCGGCTGCTTTGCAAGGATGGGAGCTACAAATGGATTCTGGGTCGAGGGCAAGCGCTTTCGGATGAAACAGGCACGATTATTCGGATGACTGGTTCTCACAGCGATATTACCGAGCGCAAAAAGTTAGAGCAGGAAATTCAAGCCAGAGAGCAATTATTGAATGCTTTCTTTAAAGGAGCTTCCCTAGCAGGGGTGGGGCTGTGTATTCACGATCGGCAGTTTCGATTTTTACAAATCAATGAGGCACTAGCTGAAATTAATGGCCACTCTGTGGAGGCTCACTTAGGTAAGACAACTGATGAGATTTTGGGGGAATTTGCTCCTGGTATAAATGCACTGTTACAACAGGTTTTAACGACAGGACAACCTTCCATCAGCTTGGAAATTAGCTCAGAAGTATCCAGTCAAACTGGTGCCAAGCGCTACTGGCTCGTTTCTCACTTTCCCATTTTCAAAAATGCAGAGCAGCCTATAGCAGTGGGTTGCATTCTAATTGAAATTAGCGATCGCAAACGAGCCGAAGCAGAACTGCAACAAATGAGTGCGGCGCTAGCAAATGCCGTGGCAGGAATTTCTCGGCTCGACCCTCAAGGAGGCTATATCTTCGTTAACGAAACTTATGCCGCCATCTGCGGATATCAGCCAGAGGAAATGCTAGGGATGGAATGGCAAAAAACTGTTCATCCTGAAGATGTTGAGAAGATGGTGGGTGCTTATCAGCAAATGTTGAGAGACGGCAGAGTCGAAGTGGAAGCCAGGGGGATGCGAAAAAATGGCACGATCTTCTATAAACAAGTGGTGATGGTTTCTGCTTATGACGAGCAAAATGTGTTTGTCGGGCATCACTGCTTCATGAAGGATATTACCGATCGCAAGCAGGCAGAAGAAGCACTACAGCGACAGTTGCAAAAAGCCCTACTGCTGAAGCAAATTACCCAAGAAATTCGTCAAAGCCTTAATGCTCAGCAGATATTTGAAACGGCTGCTATTCAGATTGGGCAAACTTTTGGTGTCAGTCGCTGCTTGATTCGCAGATACCAGGACAATCCACAGCCTCAGTTTCCTGTTGTTGCAGAGTATCTAGCACCCGGATCTGCCCCCAGCGGGAAGCATGACATTCTGGCCGCGAGTCCTGCTTATACAAAACAGTTGATGGCTCAAGATGAAGCGATCGCCTCCCCGGATGTCTATTGCGATTCATTGCTCACCTGTACTCATTCAATTTGTACCAGCCTCAAATTGAGATCGATATTAGCAGTGCGAACCTCTTACCAAGGAGAGCCGAATGGTGCCATTTGTTTGCAGCAGTACGATCGCTACCGTCCTTGGACTACAGATCAAGTGGAGTTGCTAGAATCCGTCGCGACTCAAGTAGGAATTGCCCTCGCTCAAGCCAAATTACTAGAGCAAGAAACTCGACAACGAGAAGAATTAACTCTGAAAAACTTTGCCCTGGAGCAAACTAGACGAGAAGCAGAAGCTGCGAACCGAGCCAAAAGTGAATTTCTGGCGATGATGAGCCATGAAATTCGCACTCCGATGAATGCGGTTATTGGCATGACGGGACTACTGCTCGATACAGAACTCAAGGCTCAACAGCGAGACTTTATCGAGACGATTCGCAATAGTGGGGATACGCTTCTGAGCATCATCAACGACATCCTTGACTTCTCCAAAATTGAGTCGGGCAAGCTAGAGCTAGAAATGTATCCCTTGAGCTTGAGAGATTGCATAGAAGGTGCGATCGACCAACTTGCAGTTAAAGCAGATGAGAAGGGGATTGAGTTGGGCTACCTCATCCATCCTCAGACTCCTAAGTTGATTTTGGGTGATGTCACCCGTCTGCGTCAGATTCTAGTTAACTTGCTCAACAATGCGATTAAGTTTACTGAAACTGGGGAAGTTACCATTTCCGTGGAAGCCTCTCTAGTTGATTCTGAAAAAACGATTTCTGAGCCAGGTAACTTGTCAGAAAGCTTGTATGAAATCCAGTTTGCCATTCAAGACACAGGGATTGGTATTCCAGCCAACCGGCTCGATCGACTGTTCAAGTCTTTTAGTCAAGTAGATGCTTCGACGACTCGGCAGTATGGAGGGACAGGTTTAGGTCTGGCGATTAGTAAGCGACTTAGTGAAATGATGAACGGCATGATGTGGGTTGAGACCCGAGGTCACGTCGGAGGAACCCCTTCACCAAAATGGCAAGCCGCTAAGCCTCATCGAGTCACAATGGGTTCTACCTTCTACTTCACGATTGTGGCACCCGCTGTTGTTACTGAGTTAGCGGAACCGATGGAAATGGTACCAGAACTATTTAGCAAGCGTTTATTAATCGTGGATGACCAGGCAACTAACCGACAAATTCTGACGTTGCAAGCCCAGACTTGGGGGATGCAGAGTCTGGCTGCCCAATCGGCTGTGGAAGCGCTCAACTGGCTTGAGAGTGGAGAAACCTTTGATGTCGCTATTTTAGATATGCAAATGCCAAAGATGGACGGATTGACACTCGCCTCAGAAATCCATCAGCTTCCTAAGTGCCAACGTTTACCACTGGTGATGCTGACTTCAATGGGCAAACCAGAAGGGAGTTCTTCAGCACTCTCGACCCACTTTGCGGCTTGTTTAAGCAAACCCATCAAACAATCCCAGCTTTATGAAGTGCTGACTCAGGCACTACAAGCTCAACCGACAAAAGTTCAACAGCGGCCCCCTAGCTCTGTTCAGGATGATATTAAATTGGCCGAGAGACTCCCGCTGCGAATTCTGTTAGCAGAGGATCATCTGGTGAATCAGAAGGTGGCACTGCTGCTGTTAGAGCGTTTGGGATACCGGGCCGATGTTGCTGCCAATGGATTAGAAGTTTTGGAAGCCCTGCACCGCCAGCCTTATGATCTAGTGTTGATGGATGTACAAATGCCAGAGATGGATGGACTAGAAGCCAGCCGTCGTATTTGTGAGGAGTGGCCGGCTCCTGCTCGTCCCCGAATTATTGCCGTGACGGCAAATGCCATGCAGGGCGATCGCGAGCTTTGTCTTGATGCTGGCATGAATGACTATATCAGTAAACCAATTCGAGTAGAGGCTCTCATCCAAGCGCTGAGTCAGTGTCCACCCAACCCGGAACCGCAGCAGGCCCAAAAGGAGGAATCAGATAGCAACCAGCCAGAAATTGATATGCCAGCGGTTAACCTCACAGAACTGCAAGCTTTCTGTAGCAGCATCGATCAAGATTCAACCCAGATTTTGAGCTTGCTGGCGAACTGCTACTTTGAGGAATCTCTCAAGTTGCTACAAGCTATGAAATTAGCGATCGCCCAAGCGGATACTCCAACCCTAAACCGAGCGGCCCACACCCTCAAAGGCAGTAGTGCGAATCTAAGCGCGGCTCCTCTGGCCCAGCTTTGTAAAACGTTAGAAGTTATGAGTACCTCTGGTGAACTCGATCGAGCCTCAACCCTTTTGGCTCAAATCGAGGTTGAGTACGATCGTGTCAAGAATACTCTCCAACAAGAACTACAAAAAAGCGAAACTAATCTATTAAAGTCAATTAAATAGGCATCTTTTGGCATCAGGACTTAGGCAACTGTCACACGCGATGCCGCAAGGCGGCTATGCGATCGCATACGCACGATCAAGCCTGATTCCAAATCTGTTAGCATCGGAATTATTCATATATCTCTTCTTTTCATCTGCGTGAATCAGCGTCAATCCCTTGTCATCTGCGGTTAATACATTCTCTTTTTTTAACCGCAGATGAGGGCAGACTAACACAGATTAACGCAGATTAATTATATCAATTCTGGTTGCAGCGTCCGTGATATAGCAATCCTAAATCAGTTTCAATAACTGGTTAACTGGTTCCCAGGCTCTTGGCCTGGGAATCGATGTCACTCTTGCTCTGCCTCGCCTGCGAACAGGTCGGCAGAGCCTCCGGATCTGCGTTACCAGGCAGAGCCTGGTAACAAGTAGAATCATTTAGGATTGCTATAGTTGACTGTTGACTGTTGGCTGGATTTTACAATAATGACTAATGAGTAATGACTGCTGGCTGCTGTCGAAGCGGAATCTCGATCGCAAACTCAGTACCTTTCCCCAATTCCGAACTACACTTAAAAACACCGCCGTGTTTCTCTACCACAATTTGGTAACTAATTGACAATCCCAATCCAGTACCTTTGCCCACCGGCTTAGTCGTGAAAAAAGGGTCAAATATGCGTTGTCTCATCGATTCCGAAATTCCAGAACCGTTGTCAGAAATCCGAATCACCGCGCTAGGAACATTACCATTAAGTTGACCGACAGCAGTAGAAATTTTAATTTGAGGACTCACTGATTTACCAGGGAGCAACTGGTTCGATTCCAAAGCATCGATCGCATTTCCGATGACATTCATAAACACCTGATTCAACTGTCCAGCATAACACTCAACCAGAGGCAAAGTGCCGTACTCTTTAACTAGCACAATGTGTGCACTGTCGGGATTAGACTTCAACCTGTGCTGCAAAATTAACAGCGTGCTGTCAATGCCCTCGTGAATATCAACCGCCTTCATTTGACTTTCGTCAAGACGAGAGAAATTCCTCAAAGACAGAACTATTTGACGGATGCGATCGGCTCCCACCTTCATAGACAATAGCAACTTCGGCAAATCTTCGAGCAGAAATTCCAAGTCAATATCTTCGGTCAATTCACCAATTTCAGGACTAGAATCGGGATATTGCTGCTGGTAAAGTTCCAGCAAACTCAGCAAATTCTCAGTATAATCAGTAGCGTGATTGAGATTACCGTAAATAAAATTAACTGGATTGTTAATTTCGTGAGCAATACCCGCCACCAGTTGCCCCAAACCCGACATTTTTTCAGTCTGAATCAATTGAGCTTGAGTTTGCTGCAAATCCTTGAGATTTTGAGCGATTTGTGCTGATTGGCGCTTGGTTTGAGCCAGCAAATCGGCTTGTTGGATAGCTACGCCTAACTGATTGGCAATCTGAGCTAAAAACGTAACTTCTGAACTTTCCCAACAGCGGGTTCCAGAATGTTGATACGCTGTCAGCAAACCCCAAAGTTCTTGTCCTACAAAAATCGGCGCGATCGCATAAGCCTTGACCTGAAAATGCTCTAAAATACTAACGTGACACTCCGAGTTATCGGCTTGATAGATATCGTCAACGGCTAGAGTTTCATTATTGAGATACCTACCACCTCGGTTTGACTGCAAATAAGTATCTTGCCAAACCGTATTGATACCTTCCCATACCAATTTTTTCCAGCCATCTTTGACAAACTCGGCAACATATTGACCGCTCCAATCAGGATTAAAGCCATAGATAGCAATTCTATCGACTTGCATAAACTGACAAACTTCTTGGGTTGCCGTCTTAAAAATCGCATTGATATCGAGAGATTCTCGAATCTTGGCCACCACTTCAAACAGTATCCGCTGTTGCTCGGCTGCCCACTGGAGATCGATCGTTTGTTGCCGCGTTTGAGCGAGCAAATCAGCTTGTTCTAATGCTACGCTCAACTGAGATCCGACTTGCGTAGCAAACTGGATTTCCGAAGTGTTCCAAGTGCGTGAACCGCTGCACTGATGCACGCACAGCAAACCCCAAAGTAGGCTGCCATTCATCAGCGGCATAATCACCTGAGCTCTAATTTGAAATTGAGCTAAAATAGCAGCGTGGCAGTCTGAGAGTCCAGCACTGTCGATATCTGGCAGCACTTGAATGTGTCCCTTACTGTATTTATTGGCATAGTTTTCGCCAAAACAATGATCGCGAACTTTCACATCCATTGCGGAACCAAAACCAGGCAAAACATCTTCCGTAATAAATTCGCCTTCATTAAACTTTGAATCTGGGTCAAAGCGATAAATGCCAACTCTATCGGCCTTTAAAATCCGCCGCAATTCTGTAGTTGTCGTGCTAAAAATTGTATCTAAATCGAGAGATTGTCGAATCTTAGCAACTACCTCAAACAGTATTCTTTCCTGCTCGGCTGCCCGCTGCAACTCAACTGCTTGCTGCTGAGTTTGAGCGAGCAAATCTGCTTGTTCTAGGGCGATGCTGAGCTGAGCGGAAACTTGAGTAGCAAACTGAATTTCGGAAGATTCCCAGTTGCGGGGAGCCGAACACTGGTGCACGCACAGCAACCCCCAAAGATCCTTGCCTGTCATAATCGGTGCAACTAAAGTAGCTTTGACCTGAAATTGCTCTAATAGTTGCTCATAGCAATCTTGCAGTCCGGCCTGTCGAATGTCGGACATTGTGTGAACTCGTCCCTGAGAGTAGAGATTGGCATAGTTTTCTCCAAAGCAGCGATCGTGCACTTTGACTGCCATTACTGACACAAAATCTGGCAAAACATCTTCGGAAACGAATTCGCCGTCGTTAAATTCTGATGCGGAATCGAAGCGGTAAACCGCAACTCGATCGGCATTTAAAGCCTGTCGCACTTCCTGGGACATCGTGCTAAAAATCTTGTTTAAGTCGAGGGATTGTCGCATTTTTGCCACCACTTCAAACAGCACTCGCTGCTGTTGGGTCAACTGCTGTAGTTGAGCTGTGCGCTCTTGAACTTGATTTTCTAAATTAGTGTTAAGTGCTTCTATTTGTTGGTCGAGTTGATAGTGGTTAATTGCCTGAGAAAAGTTGCTACCAAAAGTTTGTACTAACTCAATTTCTTCCGCCTTCCATTCGCGAATTTGGGCGGTTTTTGACTCTTTCCACGTTTCAAAAGATATCCGAGATTGGGCGAGCCGGCCGTCGGCATCAAACTGTCCTGCCCAGAGAGTTTCGGTGTCAAATTCTTCTCGAAAAATGCTCAAGTAACCGAATATTTGCTGGCGGTTTCTGAGCGGTACGATTAAAATGCTGCGAATTTTGGTCGATCGAAATGCAGGTTGCAGGCTTCTCAAACTGCTAATTTTGTACAAGTCGGGAATTGCCCAAACCTCTTGCTCGCCGGATTTAAAATATTCGTGCCAGACGCTGTATTGCTCCACCTGCGGGTATTTTGCCAAAATTTGCATCCTCGGCCCCGATCCGCAAGTGTAGACTTTGAGCGGTTGAGTGGAATTGTCCGAGTTGGGAACTAAACTCGTGACTTTGCTGCTGTCAAAAATGCACAGTCTGCCGCCGGCTGCGTCTAGTGCAGCTACACATTCTGCCAAAGCTGCTTGCAGTTCGATCGCCGGCTGGGAGTGCAGCGCTGCGGCGACGCGGTTGACGGCAGCTTCCCGCTGAGCTTTCGCCTGGGATCGGGCGAGGAGGGTTGATTGAGCTATGGCGACGCCGAGCTGATCTGCCACTATCTGAACGCCTTGCAGTTCGTGTTCTGCGACACTCCGGGACTCGGAGTGGTGAGATACCAACAACCCCCAGAATTCTTCGCCGTGAAAAATTGGTACTACCAAGCAAGCCTTGACGCCCAGTGCAGTCAAGTATTCAGCGTGGCAGGGGTCGATCGCCCGAAAGCGCACTTCATCGGGCAGCAGTTGGCCGGAAACCACATCGCGGCGCGGACTTTGGCCTAGCTGCCCGGAATCTAGATCGACGATCGATCGCACCTGTACTTGCGCGAACAGTTGGCGGGCGTGAGGGGGAATATCGTCTGCTGGAAAATGCAGCCCCAATAGCGATGGCAAGCGGTTGCCGTTAATTGATTCGGCCATCACTTCACCGCTGCCGTCGCTATGAAATTTGTAGATTTTTACTCTGTCTGTTCCCAAGAAGGATTGAACTTCCGCTGCTGTTGCGCTGAGAATTTCGGGTATTTCTAGAGAGCGGCGAATGCGGTTGGCGATGCGTTCGAGCAAATTTGCTCGATCGTACCTCACCTTGACATTTTGGATCTTTAATGAGTCCATTATTAATCTTTTGCTTTCCCAGCAATAACATTAAGTGGCTGAAAAGTCTTGTGCCTGTTACAAAAATAGACAAGCACAGGCATTTAATAAAATATGAATATCCAGTAGGGCGATGGTAGATGAGTTTTGCGCCGCTAGGGATCTGCCTTGACACTGCAACTTCCCATTGCAACTTTCAATTTTGTGTGATTAAAACTTTTCTACTCTCAATATAAACTTTGTAGAGCGTGCCTTGCAAGCTCTTTACCCGAACAAATTAAAATTGTCAAGTGTCAAGACTTGCAGAATCATTCAGAGAACGGTCGATCGACTTTTGAGCCATTTTTTCCAGATATACTACCCTGACAACTAGAAAGTTCTTGATTTCCCAAAGCCACACAGTCTATTGCTTTTTTTCTTCTTCCTGACATCCGTTACATCCCGGGCGTTGCTGATTTACGGTATGAAACGCTAAATATGCCCGTCATAGAAACCAGTACCCACAAAGCTTTTGGATTTTAAAGTTATTTTTTCATACCCTGATTAAGCAACGCCACATCCCGTACATTGCTCGTTGCCGAACTTCCTTCTACTCTAAAAAAGCTCCCGCCGTTAAGCAGGAGCTTTTTTAGATTAGACCATCAAATCAGCAAAAGCGCGATCGATTAGTCCAAGTTAGGCATAGACAGCACAGCTTCATTTTCGCGATCGATACCCCTCTCAAAGCCAGCGACAGCCGCGCGAGCGCGACCAGCGTGCCACAAGTGGCCGACCAAGAAGAAGAAACCCATCACAAAGTGGAAACAGGCCAGCCAAGAACGAGGTGACGTATAGTTAAACGCGTTAACTTCCGTTGCCAAGCCGCCCACAGAGTTCAAAGAACCCAAAGGAGCGTGAGTCATGTATTCAGCCGCGCGGCGAGCTTGCCAAGGCTGAATGTCATTCTTGATTTTGTTTAAGTCCAAACCGTTAGTACCACGCAAGGGTTCCAACCAAGGGCCTTGGAAATCCCAGAAACGCATCGTTTCACCGCCGAAAATGATTTCGCCAGTAGGAGAGCGCATCAGGTATTTACCCAGACCGGTGGGGCCTTGCGCAGAACCGACGTTAGCACCCAAGCGTTGGTCGCGGATCAGGAAGGTCAAAGCTTGCGCTTGAGAAGCTTCCGGGCCCGTCGGGCCGTAGAATTCGCTGGGGTAAGCAGTGTTGTTGAACCAGACAAAGCAGCAAGCGATGAAGCCCATCAGGGACAAAGCGCCCAAGCTGTAAGACAGGTAAGCTTCGCCAGACCAGATTAAGGCACGGCGAGCCCAGCCGAAAGGCTTGGTCAAAATGTGCCAAACACCGCCAGCGATACAAATCAGGCCGAGCCAGATGTGACCGCCGATGATGTCTTCCATGTTGTTGACGCTGACAATCCAGCCTTCGCCACCAAAAGGAGAGCGCACCAAGTAGCCAAAAATCACAGCCGGGTTCAGAGTCGGGTTCGTGATAATACGCACGTCGCCGCCGCCCGGAGCCCAAGTGTCATAGACACCGCCGAAGAACATGGCCTTAGCCACCAGCAACAAGCAACCGCCACCCAACAGAATCAGGTGGTAGCCGATGATATTGGTCATCTGGTTCTTGTCTTTCCAGTCGTACCCGAAGAAAGAAGAGTATTCTTCGAGAACTTCCGGGCCGCGAACGGCGTGATAAATGCCGCCCAAACCGAGAACAGCAGATGAAATCAAGTGAAGAACGCCGACTACGAAGAACGGGAAGATATCCGTAACTTCACCGCCGGGGCCGACGCCCCAACCCAAAGTAGCGATGTGGGGCATCAAGATTAAGCCCTGTTCGTACATGGGCTTTTCTGGGATAAAGTGAGCGACTTCAAACAAAGTCATTGCACCGGCCCAGAACACGATCAAGCCAGCGTGAGCGACGTGAGCGCCCAGCAGTTTGCCGGAGAGATTGATCAAACGAGCGTTGCCAGACCACCAAGCGAACCCGGAGGATTCTTGGTCGCGACCGCTTGCGTAGGAATTAGAGAGCGTTACCACGCGGTAGAACCTCCAACGATTTTAGTTTTTGGATTTCGGGTTTTTTTGTTCCCTAGTAGGGCACGGGAGCACCGCGCCTGCGCCGGGGAATAGGGATTTGGATTTCAATTTCAGTTTAAAAAATTTAAATTAATCTGAAATCCAAATCCTGATTTTTTTAAAGTGCGTTACCGCGAGGCAGAACTTCTTCAGGGAAGATGAAGTTTTCGTGAGGTTGGTCCGTAGGAGCCATCCAAGCACGAATGCCTTCGTTAAGCAGAATGTTCTTAGTGTAGAACGTTTCAAACTCAGGATCTTCGGCCGCGCGCAATTCTTGAGAAACGAAGTCATAGGCGCGCAGGTTTAATGCTAAACCGACGATGCCAATGGAGCTCATCCACAAGCCTGTGACAGGTACGAACAGCATGAAGAAGTGCAACCAGCGTTTGTTGGAGAAGGCAATTCCGAAGA
>Ga0335394_10000779_pt1 | contig 35010 bp, 22 predicted proteins | sample MAT03_FD_205741 | JGI IMG/M metagenome (GOLD analysis project Ga0335394, IMG submission 205741) | Freshwater microbial communities from Lake Fryxell liftoff mats and glacier meltwater in Antarctica - MAT-03 (spades assembly) (version 2) ...
GACCGCTGGCACCCGAACGATGACGGCGGCGTCGAGCGCGACGCGGCCGAGACCGCGATGCTGGAGCTGCACAAGCGCATGCTCGACCTGCAAGAGCGCCTCTACGCCGGCCGCAGCCACAGCCTGCTGATCGTCCTCCAGGGTCGCGACGCGTCGGGCAAGGACGGCACGATCAAGCACGTGATGGGCGGCTTCAACCCGCTCGGCACGCGGGTACACGCGTTCAAGGCGCCCAACGAGCTCGAGCGGGCGCACGACTTCCTGTGGCGGATCCACCACAACGTGCCGGAGGCCGGACACGTGGCGATCTTCAACCGCTCGCACTATGAGGACATCCTGGTCCCGATGGTCCAGGGCGGCATCAAGGGCGGGCGGCTCGAGCGTCGGCACGAGCATATCCGTAACTTCGAGGCGCTCATCGCCGACGCCGGCGTCACGATCATCAAGTTCTTCCTGCACATCAGCCGCGAGGAGCAGCGCGAGCGACTGCAAGAGCGCCTCGACAACGCCGATAAGCGCTGGAAGTTCGACCCTGCCGACCTCAAGGCGCGCGCCGACTGGGACCTCTACGGGGCCGCCTACGAGGGCATCTTCCGCCAGACTTACACGGAACGGGCGCCCTGGTACATCATCCCGGCCGACCGCAAGTGGTTTCGCAACTACCTGGTCGCCACCATCGTCGTCGACACCCTCGAGCAACTGAAGCTCGAATACCCGCCGCCTCCCGAGGGCCTCGAGCACCTGCACATCGAGTAGCCGCCCGGTGCGATGATCTGTCCTCAGGGACAGGATGGCAGAGTCGCCAGCGGCGCGTCCGGGGCGAGCACGGCGGCCTCGCCGAACATCGTGGTGGTCAGCGAACGACTGTCTGCGGGCCCGCCGACGCGGTCGATCGCCTCGACGAAGAACCGCTCGCCGTCCTGGCGGACATGCAAGGGCACGTAGCGCACGCCGTGCACGAACGCCTTCTGACCCGGCGGCCGCGTGAGCCCGAGGTACAGCAACATCGTCGATCGCTTCGCCAGCTCGGGCTGGTGACTGGCGAAGTTGCCGAGCGAGTAGATCACGAAGGTCTCGCGGCCATCTGCGCCGGGCAGCACCTCCCATGGCTGCAGCACGTGGGGGTGGCTGCCGAGGATCGCCGTCGCACCCGCGGCCGCGAGCCGCCTCGCCAGGGCCTTCTGCGCGCGCTCCGGCTCCGGTTGGTACTCCCTCCCCCAGTGCGGCGTGACGATGACTGCGTCGATCTTCGGATCCGCCGCGAGCCGTGCGACCAGCGACTCGAGCGCGCCCTCGGGCTCGTAACAGCGCAGCACCTGGCCGTCGACATCGGCGATCTGGTTGGTGTGGTGGGCGCACGCCAGCCACGCGATCGTGATCCCGCGGGTCGTCGTGATCGCGTGCCACGGGGTCTGCTCGCCGCGCGCGCGCGTGCCGGTGTGGGCCAGCTTCACGGCGTCGAGCGCGGCGATCGTCGCGTCGACGCCGGGCGCCTCGCGATCGATCGCGTGGTTGTTGGCCGTCGAGACGACGTCGATGCCGCTGGTCACCAGGTCGTCGAGCAGGGAAGGGTGGTAGTTGAAGCGCGGGTACGACGAGTAGACGATGCGGTCGAACTTGCGGCCCGGGTCGTCCACCTTCACACCCTTGCGATTAAGGCCGGCCGCGGTGGTGCCCTCGAGATTGGCGTAGCTGAGGTCGGCCTGGGCCAGCAGGTCGCGGATGCTGCCCCAGATCGCCAGGAAGTTCTCGGGCGCGGCGTAGGCCTGGATCTGCAGCTCGTGATGCAGCAGCAGGTCACCGACCGCGGCGACCGTCACGGTGTCGCCCGCGACACAGGCCGCCTTGAAGCGCGGGGTCTTGTCGTCGGGCGGCGGAGCGACAGCAACAAGGGCGGGTGTTAGCTCCGTTGCGACAGGCGGTGCGGGGACTGGCACAACGACCGGCATGTCCGCAGACTGCGTCACCGGAGCGGCCGCGCTCGCGGGCGCGCGCGAATCGGCGGCGCTGCTGCACGCGGCGAACAGCAAGATCAGCAAGAGCAGTAGCGCTGGCCGGGTCGCCACGCCCTGACATACACCGCCGCGGGCCGGGCGTCGAAGTCCCAGGGAGTCAGGGCATCCGGCGCGGCGACCCGGCCGGGTCGCGCAATGGCATGGATTTCGCGGTCCAGGCGTTGCCACCGTACACTGCCGGACCGTGACCCGCGCTCGCCCCACCGCTCGCCTGCTGCGCTGGACCCTGACGGGTCTGGTGGCGCTCAGTGGTTGTGTGGATGCACCTGCCGGGCCAGCAGAGGCCCCGCAGGCGGTCGTGGCGGCCGAGCCGACGCCCACGCCAGAAGACTGTCCGGCGGGAGGCATCGCGCCCGATCTGCTGCCGCGGACGCGACCCGAGCACCAGACCCTGGCGTACTGGCTCGAGCGCACCGCCGAGGTCGCCGACCTCGATCGTCCGGTGCTCGACGCGGCGCAGGTGCGGGCGCTCAACGCCCGGGTCGCGCGCGACCCGGCGCTCGGCTTCGGCGGTCGGGTGGACCTGCGCGCCCCGATCGACGTCACCGTGCTCGCCAGCGGTCTCCAGGCGCGCCTCGGCTTCTTGCGCGAGCGCTTCACCACCGGCAAGTACGTGCGCCTGGACGGCACCCTGCTGCCGCAGGACCTGCAAGCGCGCTACGCCGCCGAGGTCACACCGGAGGCGTTGACCGTGGGTCTGCGCGCGCCACTGCTGTCCGCCGGGACAGGTCCGAAGGGACATGCCCGAAGGGACAGCCAGCACGTCACCCCCGAGCTCCGCGTCGCGCTCGACCTGATCCCGATCTACTGCGGCCCGCAATCGGAGCCGTATTACACAGCGAGCCGCGACCCGGAGTTCGACCGCAACCTGTGCAGCATGGCGCGCGCGCAGGAGGTGGTGCAGGTGCTGCGCCCGTGGGACGGCGATCTGGTGCTGGCGCGCACCAGCTACGTCGTCGGCTGGATCGACCTGCGCGCCGCTGCCCTGTCACCGCCGCTAAGCCCGGCCGAGGCACGCGCCTTCCTCGACGGCCCGCATCGCCACACCGACGGCGCGCTGAGCCTCGATCTCGAAGGCGGCGGCGCGCAGAGCCTGCCGTTTGGTGCGCTCGTGCCGGTCGCCTCCGGCAAGCCCGGCCGCGTGTTGGTTGCGACCCCCGCGGGTGTGCGCACGGCCGCCGCGGACGACGCCCGCCTCACCGAGAGTCCGCGCCCGCTGACCCGCCGCGCGGTGCTCACGGCGGCCTTCGCCTACCTCGGCGAGCCCTACGGTTGGGGCGACCGCAACGGCGGCCGCGACTGCTCGCGCTACTTGATGGACCTGTTCGCCGGCCTGGGTGTGCTGCTGCCGCGGCACACCAGCGACCAGGCGATCGCCGGCTCGTACGTGGTCGAGGTGGCGCCTGCGGTCGGTGAGCCGGATCGCCTGAAGCTGCTCGACGAGCACCAGCGCCGCGGCGTGCTCCTGCTGCACTTCCCCGGTCACATCATGCTTTACCTTGGACGCGACGCGGCGGGCACCCCGATGGCGATCCACTCGTTCGCGGAGTACCTGCTGCCGTGCGAGGGTAGGGCCGCCGACGCCGCGGTCGGCGAACGCGAGACCCTGCTCAAGGTCAACGGCGTACACGTCAGTGACCTCGAGCTCGGGCGTGGGACCTCGCGCACAGCCTTCATCCAGCGCATCACGAAAATTACCGTGCTGGGCCCCAACCGCTGAGGCGCCCGGGCTAAAGTGCCGCGGCAATGCGTGGCCCCCAGACCCCCGCCGACCCCACCCTCGACGCCCTCCTCGACGAAGTCTATGGCGCGGCCGAGGAGGACCCCGAGGGTGCTCTGGCCATGCTCGACGACGCCGCCGCGACCTGGCCCGACCACCCCGAGCTGCTGTTCGCGCGCGGCGAGCTCGAGTGGACCCTCAACGGTCCCGAGGCCGCCGAGCCGCACTACCGCCGCGCCGTCGAGCTCGCGCCCGAGTTCGCCGACGCCCGCTACGCGCTCGGCGAGGTGCTCGGTCTGCTCGGCGAGGAGCAGGCGATGGTCAGCGAGAACCTCGCGGTCCGCCGCCTGGACACCGAGGCCGACATCGGCGACGGCATCGGCACGAAAGATGACCAGCGTTTCATCGCCCAGGTCGCGGAGGACGTGCTCGCAGCGATCCCCGAGGAGTTTCGCGACCGCCTGCAAAACGTGCCCGTGGTGCTCGAGGCGCGCCCGAGCGAGTCGCTGGTGCGCGAGGGCTTCGACCCCCGCGCGCTCGGGTTATTTGAAGGCGAGGGCGACGTCGGCCAGCGCAGCGGCGTGGTGCAGAGCAGCCCGACCCGCATCGTGCTCTTCTACGCCAACCTGCTCGCCTCGTTCCAGGACGAGGACGCATTGCGAGAGGAGATCGAGGTGACGATCCTGCACGAGATCGGCCACTTCTTCGGGCTCGACGAGGACGATATGGAACGACTCGGCCTCGAGTGAGTGTCCGCGTCCGCGAGCAAGCGAGCCGTCAGGGACCGGCCCAGACGAAGCCGGCTTGGCCCTCGAAGATGTAGCCGAGGTTGTTGACCGCGTTGTCGCGTTCGGCCTCGCTGGTCGTATAGAAGTGCTCCTGGTTGCCGTAAAGGCGATAAAGGCCGATCGCGCCGCAGAACGGCTCGGTGCCGATGTGACCCATGACGCCGCCGTTCGGGCCATCGAGCGGGCCGGCGCCCTCGCAGGTCGCGCTGGTCGTGTAGAAGCGGCGGCCGTCGCCCTTGAGGCAGCGGTAAAACGGCACCAGACCGGGCAGCGCCGCGGTGTGTAGATAGTAGAAGTTGAGGAACTCGACCGTGAAGTCGCCCGACATCGCCTCGGCGGCGTCGATCGTATAAAAATGGCCCTGCGTCGGGCTGACGGAGCGATGGATCCCTTGCCGACAGCCGGCGACCGCGCCCTCATCGCAGGAGCCGTTGCAGTCGTCGTCGAACAGGTTGCACGACTCGGCGTTGCCGGGCTGGCACACCGGAGCGCAGCTCTCTCCGGGCGCGAGGACCTGCTCACAGCCGGTCTCGAGGTCCTGGTCGCAGTCGGTCCAGCCGGGATCGCAGCTTCCGATCGCGCAAGTGCTCGCAGCACATGCCGCGGTCGCATGCGGGATCACGCAGCTAATCCCACACTTGCCGCAGTTGTCGGGGTCCTCGACGAGGTCGACGCATTGCACGCCGCACAGATCGAGCGGGCCGCAGTCGGGCGGAGGATCGGGCGCCGTGGGCGCGGGGGCGTCCGTGGTCGCGGTGGTCGTACTCGCGGTCATCGGGCCCGAGTCGTCGGACGTGCTCGTGGGTCCCGGGTCCGTGGTGGTCGCGGTGGTGGTCGCGGTGGTGGTCGCCGAGTCACCCGTGTCGGCGTCGGAGATCACGCCCTGCGACAGGCCGCCGCCCTCAGCCTCCCCGCCACCGGCGCAGCCGGGAGCGAGGAGCACGAGCGTGAGCAGAGCGTGGTGCGGGCGACGGACGGCGATCGCCATGATCATGCCAGCAGCTCGGAGAACTGGTCGCTGGTCTCGCCGCCGCTAAAGCCGAAGCTCGGGGTGTCGAGGCCGATCGCCCGCAGCATCGTCACCTGGGCCTTGCTCATGTTGCCGAGCTCCTCGCGCACGTGCGTGTTCGGGATCAGCTTGCCGCACGCGCGGCCGGCGAGGATGCAGGGCATCTCGCGGTCGCTGTGCTGCCAGCCCTCGCCGTACTCCGAGGTGCCGTAGATGCACGCGCGGTCGAGCAGGCTCAGGTCCATCGCGTCCTTGACGGCCAGTTGGTCGAGCAGGCGCGCGAAGGCCTGCATCTGATAGTCGGTGATCGCCCGGACCTGCTCCCAGGCGCCGTCGTGACACACCTTGTGCATGTCGTTCGGGACGCCGAGGTTGTTGAACACGTGCGTCGTGGCTGGCGAGGTCAGCATGAACGAGAACACGCGGGTCAGGTCGCAGCGCAGGGCCGCGGCGAGCAGCTCGCTCATGACCTGGGTCTGGACCAGCAGGTCACCGGAGTCGAGCGGCACCGGTGGCACCATCTCGCAGGTGCCCGAGGTCAGCTCGAGGCGCCGCTGGATCTCGTTGAGGCTGGCGAGGTGATCGTCCAGGCGCTGGCGGTCGGTCGCGCCGAGGCGCACGCGCAGGCTCTGGGCGTCCTCGAGCACGGCGTCGAGCAGGCGGGCGCGGCGGCCGAGCGCGACGAGGTCGCCGGGCACGTCGAAGAGCATGCTGTAGAGCTGGCCGCTGTTGCTGATCGGCTGGATGGCAGCGTCGGGGCCGGTGTACGAGATCGCGTTCCAGTGGCCGTAGTCGTGGAACCGGGCCCCGCTGACGCCGAGCACCAGCGAACGAAAGCGCGGCGGGGCGTTGCCGTAGAACTGCTCGTGGGTGGCGACGTACTGGTCGAGGGTCGGCCGCAGCACGGTCATGGTGTGCGACGGGTGGTCGAAGCCCTCGCTGCGCATCTGGTCGCCGGTCATGGCGACGTGCCAGCCGCGCATATGGCCGTCACTTTGACCCGGCGGTTCGGGGTTCACGATCGTCTTCGGCTCGAGGCCAGTGATGATGCTGACCTGGTGCGCGGCGATCGGCGTCAGCAGTTGACTCGGCGCGTAGCCGGGGCCGGTCGCCTCGGGCGTCCACACGTCCGGGTAGCCCGACTGGGCCTCGCCGTGCTTGGCGTTCCAGGGCACGCCGTTGGCCCAGAAGAACACGCCGAAGATCGGCTGCGTGCTGGGGTCCTCGGCGTGGGCCTTGCGGATCGGGATCATGGCGTCGAGCAGCGGGATGCCGAGCGCGACGGTGGTGCCGCCGAGGGCGCCACGCAAGAAGGTTCGACGGGCGAGCGGGCTCCTGGGGGTCATGGGTCGATCTCCTCCTCGGCGACGCTGCGAAACAGGTCGCTGGTCACGAGGATCTTCAAAAGTTCGGTGAAGCGATGGCCCTCGTCGGCGAAGGCCGCGTCGATCTCGTCGAGCGCGGGCTTCTCCGACAACACGTCGCGGCGGCCGATCGCGTGGCGGTACAACTGGGTGACGATGCAACGGCCGACCCGCGCGTCGTCCTTGAGGACCTCGGCGAGGTCGCGGGCGTTTTGCAGCGGGATGCCGTCGAGGTCGCCGGTGGCGTCGATCGGCAGGCCGTTGTCGAGGGTGCGCCAGGCGCCGATCGAGTCGAAGTTCTCGAACAGGAAGCCGGGCGGGTCGATGAAGGCGTGGCAGCCGGCGCAGGTCGGGTCGGTGCGGTGCTGCTCGAGCCGCTGGCGCAGCGTCTGGGCGCCCTCATCCTCGACCGGGTCGAGGTTGAAGTCGGCGTCGTCGGGCGGTGCCGGCACGTCCTGACACAGCACCCGCGTGCGCACGTACTTGCCGCGCGCGGTCGGCGAGGTGTCGATCTCGTGGGCGTTCATCGTCAGGAAGGCGCCGAGGGTCAGCAGGCCGGCGCGCGGGCCGTCCTCCGGGAGGTCGACGGGCACGAAGGTGATCGGCGTGGCGCCCTCGGCTGCGACGCCGTAGAGGGCCGCGAGCTCGCTGTTCACGAAGGTGTGACGCGTGCCGAAGATGCTGCGGATGTCGCCGTTTTGCCGATAGATGAGGTCATCCACCAGCAGGCGCACCTCGGTGCGCATCGAGTCGATCATCGTCGGTGAGGCCAGGGGATAGCGCGTGGGATCGCGGGCGATGCCGTCGAGGCGGCCGAGGTCGAGGAACTGGGTGAAGAAGTCGCGCACGGCCTGGTTGGCGCGCGGGTCCTTGAGCAGGCGCTCGGTCTCCGCGGCGAGGCCGGCCTCGGTCAGCAGGTCGCCGACGGCGGCGGCGTCGAGCAAGGCGTCGTCCGGGGTGGTGTTCCACAGCAGGAACGACATCCGGCTCGCCATCTCGAAGGTGGTGTAGCGCAGGCGGGTGGGGTCGCCGAGGTCGGGCTCGCCGAGCTCGACGCGGTAGAGGAAGTTGGGCGACTGCAACAGGCCGGCGACGGCGTGGCGCAGGCCCTGCCAGGGGTCGCCGTTGGCCAGCTCGGTGGCCATGCCGAGCCAGCGGGTGGTCTCGTCGAGGCTGAGCGGGCGACGAAACGCGCGCCGACCGAACTTGCCGAGGAACTCGGCGACGCAGGCGTCACCGGGGGCCGCGGGCAAGCAGCCGACGAGATCCTCGCGGCGGGCGGCATCGGAGAATATGATCGTCGTGAACAGGTCGGCGGCGGCCTCGTACTGCTGAACGCCGGTCTCGGACAGCGTCGTGCTGGCGGCGCCGATCGTGAAGAACAGGTACGGGTTGGTGTCGGGCTCGAGCTGCGGCGTCGGCAGCCCGGGGCCGAGCAGGGCCTCGATGCTGTTGAAATACTGCCGCCGCGTCAGGCGCGGCAGCACGGCCGGGCCGGGCTCGAACTCCGGGATTTGATGACCGCCGTCGTCGCTCGAGCCGCTCTCGGCGGCCGTGTCGTCGCCGGTCGGTGTCGTGGGCGACGAACTCGCCGAGGTGGCGACGCTGGTCGCGTCGTCGCCGTCAGCACCGGCGGTGTCGTTGTAACAGCCGGCACACAGGGACAGCAGGGCAGCGCTGGCGAGGCCGCCGCCACGCCGTCGCCGCCGTTGAGGACTCAGACCAAATGGCATCCGCACCGGACACTCATCGCACACTTTCGGGGGCGGTTGCAACCCGTCCGGCGGGTAATCGTGCCATGCCCGGGTAGATCGGGAGACCTCCCGTGGCATCACGGACGTGCGCAGCCGCGGTGCCCCCGGCACGGCGAACGTAGGGGGAGCATACCGGCCAGGCTGTGGGTGTGGGCAGTTGCCCTCAGGAGCGTCGCTTGAGTTGCTCACGGATGCGCTCGATCCAGTCCGGAAGCTGGCGAGCTGCGGCGCTCATGTTGCTACGCACCTGATCGTCGGCCTGGTGAAGTACTGCGTCGCCGAATTTCTTGAGCGGCGCGAGCGCGGCGAGGATCTCGGAGGTCTTGATCGCCCAGTCGTCCTTCATAGTGTCGCCGAGCGCGGCGAACAGGCCCTCCAGGGGATCAATGTTCGGCTGGAGATGGTCGAGCCAACCCTCGACACCGAGGATATCGAACATGTGCGGCATGCCCTCCTTGGCGAGCATCGCATCCACGCGCTTGAGAAACTCGAGCCCTTCCAGTTCGTGCCGCTCTGGGTCGAAGATCTTGCAGTAGTCGCCTGCGATCCCGGCGAAGCGCTGGTCGACCTGCTGGGCGCCCTTGAGGAGCGCCGCGCCGTCGATCGGAATGCCCTGCCTCCGCGCGTCCCTGCGGGCGTCGTCGATCGCACCGAGGTAAGCGTACTTTGCGACCTCTGCGCGTCTGGCCGTCAGATGGTCGAGGATGGCGTTCACGGCGTGCCGGGCGGACTCGTTGGCGGCCTCCATCGTGGTCATCCTGGTGAAGGTTCGTACGTAGGTGCCGGCGAACACGAGCGTGTCGAAGTGGACCTGATACCCGCCGTGACCCGACTGCCAGATGTCCGGTTCGTCCTGGCGGTCGATGCGGGCGCGCGGGAAGCCCGGATCCCAGGGGTCCGCGCCTGGGCGATGCTTCCAGTCGCCGACGTTGTTCGTCAAAAACGGCGTGAGTGTCGTGCACGCATCACCGAAGCGGGAGAACACCAGGTGGTCATCGACGTGATAGTAGCGGGGCTCCGGGATCGGCAGCACCACGGAGTCCGCCTCGCGGCGGCGGTCTCGCGCCCGGCGCAGGCTCTCGGACAGTTGCCGCCAGACTTCGCGGGCGAGGGCTTCCTCCGGGCACTGCGACGCCGAGCGGTTGAGATACCGCGAGGGCCGGGAGAAGTCCCCGATGTCCACGCTGAGGATCCCGCGGACGCCCTGGTCGCGCAGGGCTCGCTTCTTCGTCCAGAATTGCGACTGGGAGATGGAGGACAGGCCCCAGTCGGTGTCCTGGTAATATGCGTGCCCGCGCGCGACCTCCAGGTCGTTGCTGAAGTAGAACTGCACCCCGGAGAAGATCTGCAGCCGGTCCTCGGGGCTCAGGCCGTAGACCGGCCACTCGAACTCCAGCTTGGTCCGCTCGTCGGACACGGTCGCCTTCGGACGATCGCGGATGGATTGCCCGTCGGTGTCGTCGTCAGACTCGAAGAGCAGAGTCGTGAATCCTCGCAGCTTGGATGGCACGCTTTCGGTGCCGAGGCGCAGTCTTTTGGTGACCTGCTCCGCCGTGACGACGTCGGTCGCGAGCACGATGTAATCGTAGTCCGCGACGTGGGGGATCGGCATGTCGGAGAAGCTGAGTTTCAGGCGCTCTCCGGGTCCGCGCGTCTGCCTGTCACGGTCGGGCTGAATGTCGGTCAGCTCGCCGACGAGGAACTCCACCCCCATGAGCTCGAGGTGACGCCGCCAGGGCGCGAACCATGCGGTCGTCGTGGGGCCGTTGAGCGTGCAGTCGGTCGGCCCGCCGCGATCCAGGATCTGATCGAGCATGAGTTGAACGACGATGTTGCCCTGGGTCCGCGCGTCGCAGGTCTCGGCGTCCATGGCCACCAGCGCCTGCGGGGCGGCGCGCAACTGCTTCTGGAATTCGTCGCTGTATTCGACGCGCGGCTCGTTCATCTTCGCGTGTGCGTGGGGCCGCTGCAGCGTCACATAGTCCCACCACGAGATATCATCGTAGTCAGCGCGCCGCTGCTTGCTGCTCACCATGAAGCGCAGCATCCGCGTCGAGAACCGGACGACGTCGCGGCGGTCGAAGCCGAGATCCACGAGCATTCGCTTGAGCCCGCTGCGGAAGCCCTCGATGCCTCTCGGCTTCTCGCGGGCGAGGTCGACGTCCTTGTAGGTGCCGGCGAACACCTGGGTGCGGGTCGGGATGAGGTTGTCGAACACCGTGCGATCGGTCTCGTTGTCGTGGCGATCGTAGAGCGGGATCCGGCGCATCGTGTCGAAGACGTGGCGATAAAAGCTCGGGAAGAACCGATATCCGTGCTCGCCGGGCAAGATGTCCTCTTCCTGCCGGATCTCCACGCGCCGGTTCATCGGGTCGTCTGGGTCGTCGCTGACGGGTGAGGCTGCGCCCATGTCGCGCACATGGATGCGCGGACTGGCGACGTGGTCCCTCCGGTTGCCGCCGTACAGACACAACAATGTGAGCAGGTCTCGGACCTTCCGCGCCCGCTCCGCGGCGATGTTCGGGCCCTCTTTCGGGCCCCCGGCATGTCCGCTCACCGTGATGGTGTGGGCCTCGACGGCGAGCTTTCGTCCCAGTGCGATCAGCTTTGCGATCTCGGCGGGCGCGTCCTCGAAGTCCGTACTCTCGGCCTTGAATCGGATCGTGGCGACGCTGTCGTTGAGGTAGCGCGGAGCGGCACGCTTGGCGAACGGGGGGAGGTCCTTGCCCGCGTAACCCAACGATTCCGGGGGTACCGAGGGGTTCGCTGGCGGCCTCGACCACTGGGAGGCCGCGAGGCCGCCGAGCACGGCTTCGGGCCGCCCGTCCTGGCCAGGGCCCTGGAGCCGCTCGATCACTTGCACATGACACCCACGCTCGGCGAGCTCGTGCGCGGCGGTCAGGCCGGCGACGCCGCCACCGATGACGAGGACGGTGGCGGTGGGCAGTGGCTTCCCCTCGCCCCATGACGGTCTCGGAGCATTCGCCGGAGCGCGGTGTTGCGGCCCGTACGGATGCATGGACAGCGGCCTGTCGCCCCGCTCGGGGGGCTCCGTGAGACGCTCGAGCTCGGCGGCTATGTTGGCAGGAGGGGGCTTGAGGCGGACGGGGATGGACCGCCAGAGCTTCGTCTCATTTCTCCACCAACCAACCATCCATAGCCGGAACTCGGTCGCGGGGTCCGCCGAGGCGTGGTCTGGCCCTGGGTCATCGGCGCCATCGACGACGGGCGCCTTGAGGACATCGGCGACAATCTCGTCCCGGGTCGCCCTGGAGATGGTGGCCTTGAGCGTGAACGAAGCCCCCTGGGGGGCGTCGGCGTGGACACGCCGCTCGGCGCGGCTGAGCTCGCTCGAATCACCGAGAGCATGGTCCAGCACCGCTTGAAAGAGCTTCTCCGCCCCGGCGGGTTTCTCCGTCGCCGCGGCCTTGGAGACCAGCTTGCGCTGCAGCTCGCCGAGTCCGAGGTGCTCGACGACCTGTGCGCATTCATCGACGTTGACCGACTCAATGTCCCAGGCGAGGTTTGGCCCGGCGATCGCGGGCGGCGGGATATTGGCGCAGTTGGCCCGCTCGTCCACGGATGCCGGGGGCGGTACGCGCTGAAGATACTGCTTCATCTGGCCGATGATCTGGTCCACGTCGCCGGGCGCGAGCCGCTGGCGAAGCTGGACCATGGTGGTGATGTGATGTTCTTGAATGAGCGCGGTCTGCCGCTTCAATATGCCGACGACGCGGCGCAGGAAGCTGGTGGAGCCCTGGAGCAGCCGGTCCATGCGCTGTTCATGCGATGTCACCGATCTATCATGGTAGGCGTGGCGCTCCCGGTTGCCGGTCAGGGCCTGGATATCCCTCGCCAGTTGGTCGTGGAGGGTCGCCGACCACGCGGCGCGGTCCACCGCGGGCGTACTTCGGGCCCAAATGGCCCGAGCCAGGGCGAGCCTCGCGGCCGCGTACTCCTGGAGGGCCACGAAGCACGAACGCGCGAGGTTGTCGCGTGCGTCGGCCATGCGTGGGTCGTCCATGGCCTGCGAGGCCATGGTGGCGGCGTGCTGGGTCCGGCCGCGGCGATTCAGGAGGGCAGCGTGGATACTGCTTTGGATCTTATCCCAGAGCGCATCCACGAGGGCCTCGATGTCGCCCGCGAGCTTGCTCTCGAAGTGCTCTCGCGGGGGCAGAACGGTCGTGTTCGCGGTATATTCGATGTCACGTGCAGCGCTCAGACCGAGCGCGAGCATGGTCGGGATCGGGGAGCCCATCTCCTCGACGAGTTCGGCCAGCGCCGGAACGTCGTTGAGGGCGCATCGAAGCGCGGGCACGATGGTATTGAGCAGATCGTCGTACAAGGCCTCGAACAGGTCGTAGAGCCGCAGCTTCAGCGGCCGCGGCCAGTGCCGTCGCTGCGAGGAGCGGCGCGTGGAGGAGCGGCCGGTGGCGGTGTCGTGCGGGCTGCCCTGCGTGACAGCGTCGGCGCGCTCGTCGGTTAGCGTCATGACGACGCGTCGCCCGGTGTGGACATAGATCGACGCGATGATCTGTTGGACGAGCCGCGCCACATCTTGCGAGAATCGTCCGCGGATATCCAGACCGAAGGGCAGACGCACGCGATTTTCGACCAGCTTGCGGAGATCGGTGTCGAGCTGCTCCAGGTCCTCCGGACCGGCCTGGGCCGCGCGCTCAATTCGCTTCAGGATCTCGTCGATCGTCTGCTCCAGGGCGCTTCTTTGGGGTACTTCGGTCATATCGGTCATATCGGTCCGGTCTCTCGCTGGTGTAGCGAGCGTAGGCGGGTGAGCAGCGCGGGGAAGGAGGGCGAGCGGACTGCGCCGTGTACGTAGTCGGCGAGGGCGGCATGGAGGATGAGGAGGCGGTCGATCGGGCCCTGGACCTCGAGGTGGTCGTCGCGGACGGCCTCACGAATGGGCAGCTCGCCGCCCAGGATGGCGAGGATCGTGGCGAGCTCGGTGCGGACGCGGACGGGGGCGTCGTGGGCGGGGCCGACAGTCAGCCGCCGGGGCTCGCCGCGCAGGGACATGCGCTGGCGGCCGATCGTCAGGTCGAGCGCGTGGCCAGACATATGTTGGCACATGCGCGCGTGGCAGCCTTGCGCCTCGCGCTCGAGGCACCCGAGGGACTCGGCGAGCAGGCCCGCGACGCTGTCAGCGGATGAATTCAAAGACCCCCCGTCCTGCCATCGTCACGGCCTCGCCGCGGATCGTGCCCTCGAGGCGTAGATCGCCGCAGGCCTCGTTGAGCACGACCAGGCGGTCGTCGCGGGTCTCGTCGGGGATCAGCACCTGCGCGACTGCGCGGGGCGTGAATGTCATGTGCACGCGGTCGCCGTCGCCGGAGGCCTCGACCTCGATCTCGGCGGGGACGTCACAGTGCCGGTCGGGGGCGAGGACGGCGAGCACGCTCGGGAGCTTGAACACCTCGTGCACGTCGGCGGTGCCGCGCAGGGTGACGCGCAGCTCGTCGTCGCGGAAGAAGCGGTGGTGCTCGCGGCCACGCCACAAGAACAGGCCCTGGCTGTGGACCCGCAGCCGCGCGCGGTCGGCCATGCGCACATGGATCAGGCTCCAGGCGTGGTCGGTGCGGTCGGGGAGGTCGGGGAGGCCACAGCCCCACTCCCACGCGAAGTCGTCGCCCCAGCGAAACGAGCCCCAGTTGTGGTCGTGGTAGGCGGGGACGTCGATGAGCGCGTGTCGGCGCCCGCCGATCTCGACGTGGCCGCTGACGATCAGGCGCGGGAGCATGAGCCACGAGAGGCTCGCGTGGTCGGCGAGGTGGATGTTGTGCGAGAGCGCAGGCAGGACCTGCGGGGTGCAGACGAGCTGTCCGGAGATCGCATGACGGCCGTCGCCGCGAAACTCGAGGTGGTAGCGGCCGTCGATGAAGTCCATGCGACTGGCCGCGAAGCGGGCGGCGAGGCGACCGCTCGGGGCGGTGAACGACCCCGCGGGGCATTGCTCGACGCTGCCGCTCCACTGTCCGTCGTATGCCAATAAGATCACGCGGCCGTGCGCGCCAGGAGACGACCCGCGATCTTCGGGGATGCCGGAGATGCTGGAGATGCTGGAGATGCTGAAATTGACGAGGAGATCGAGGCCGGGCGCGAGGACCAGGAAGTGCTGCCATTCCTTGAAGCTGCGGCCCGCCGGACCCGGCGGGGCGCGGCGAAAATAGTCCGCCTCACCGATCAGTCGGGTGATGGCGGGGTCGGGGCGTGAGGGGAGCGCCGACATGGGATCATCGCAGCAGGTCGGTCAGGTCGGTGGTGAGGGCCGCGCTCGGCGGAGGTGTCGGCGATGGCGCGCGACTGGGGTCGATCCCGAGGTCGTCGAGGCCACGTCGCAGGGTCTCGCGTACGGCGATCATGCCGAGCACGCAGTCGACGACGGGGTCGTCCGGGTCCGCGATCGCATGGAGCATCGGGGGCGGCGTCGTGGAGATGTCTGGTGTGGGTAACCAGTGATCGAGAGATCGCCCGAGGGCGACCAGCGCGAGCAGCAGGTCGAGCACCTGTTGGTCGCCCGCGAAGTCGAGCTGGACCTTATCCAGCATCGCTGTCTCCGGGGGCGTCGCCGGCGAACAGCCGGGCCAGCAGCGGCTCAAGGTCGGCGCGGGTGCTGGCGCGCAGGAAGGCCTCGACGAAGCCGCCTGGCAGCGCGCGGCCCGGGCCGGACGCGTCGGAGGCGGTGAAGGAGCGCAGGGCGGTCGCCTCCCACACGGCGCGGCCGCGACGGACCAGCGGCGAGTCGGCGAGCGCGAGCTTCCATCGCTGTCCCTCGGTGGTCTCGGCGAAGCGACGGCCCTCGGCGACCAGCGCGGCGACGGCGGCCTGCGCCGCGATCGGGTACTTGAGCAAGATGCGCTGGGCCTGACGCATGCGATCGAGGAGCTGCTCGTCGTCGGTCCGCGGACCGGTATGGGCCGGCGCGTGGCGGTCGTGGAGCTCGTCGAAGTCGGCGTGATACCGGCGGACCAGCTCGTCGTATTCGTCGAGCATGCCGCGCAGCCGGGCGAACACGGTCTGCGGGTCTGCCGGGGCGCTCGTCGTTGCGGGCGCCGGGTCGGGGCCAGGGGCACGCGTCGGCAGGTCGATCACCTCCGCGCTGGGGGCGTCGGCGGGGGGTGGCGCATCGAGCTTCGCGTCCGGGGTCATCCGGAGCTTGTCGAGCAGGCGCAGCAGGGGGGCGACCGGCGAGGCCGGGACCGCGGGTTCGGGCGCGGCCTGCTGCTCGCGATGGATCGCGGCGAGCGCCGAGAACAGCGAATCCGGGGTCAAGCGTGGTTCACGTGGTGCCATCGCAGCGGCTCCTAGGGGGCGTCGCGTCGGAGCCCCAGCGCCTGGAGCAGGTTGTAGATATGTGACCTCGTGAGGTCGAGCTGGCGGGCGGCGCGGGCGACGTTCCAGTCCTCCGCGTCGAGGATCCGGCGCAGCAGTTGCCGCTGGAAGCGGCGGGTCGCGTCCTGCCAGCTCAGGGTCTCTTCTTCGCCGGGCTGGGCGACGCGCTCGGGGAACAGGTGGCGCAGCTCGACGCGCGCGGTGCCCTCGTTGGTCGCCCAGATCGCGCTGGTCTCGACGACGTGGGCGAGCTGTCGCAAGTTGCCGGGCCACTCGGCCTCCTCGATCGCGGCGATCGCCGCGGGCGAGAGCTCGAGCGGCGCGAAGCGATGGCGGACGCAGGCGGCGGCGCAGAAGTGCTGCGCGAGCGCGGGCAGGTCCTCGCTGCGCTCGGCGAGCGAAGGTACGACGATACGCAGGACCTTTATGCGATAAAACAGGTCCTCGCGGAAGCGGCCGGTGGCGACGGCCTGATCGAGGTTGACGTGGGTGGCGACGATGATCCGGACGTCGGCGTCGCGCGGGCGGGTCGCGCCGAGCGGGTAGTAGCGGCGGGTGTCGAGCAACTGCAACAACTTGCTCTGCGCGGGGGCCGAGAGCTCGCCGATCTCGTCGAGGAAGAGGGTGCCTCCGCTGGCTGCACCGACCTTGCCCTCGATCTTGCGGGTCGCGGTCGAGTGCCCGCCGGGCTCCGAGCCGAACAGCTCGTTCTCGAGCAAGTTGTCGGGGATCGCGGCGCAGTTGAGCTCGACGAAGGGGGCGCTGCGGCGCGGGCCGGCGGCGTGGATCGCCCGGGCGAGGCGGGTCTTGCCGGTGCCGGTCGGCCCGGTCAGCAGCACGGAGACCTCGAGCGGCGCGGCGACGCAGATGCCGGCGAGCACACGCGCGAAGGCGGGGCTGCGACCGATGAGGTCGGGCAGTTGGAGCTTGTGACGAAACGGTGCGGTCGGGTCGGCGGCGCCGCTGGCCTCGCGGCGGGCGACGACGCGGTCGACCATCGGGCCCAGGTGCTCGGCGAAGGCGGCGGCGCCGAGGCGGGCGTTGGCGGTGAAGGGGGCGCCGCCGGTGTTGCCCTGCAGGTACAGGACGCCGAGCGAGCGGCCGTGGTGGACCGGGACGCACAGCACGGCGCGGATGTCGTTGTTCTTGACGCTCTCGAGGTCGCGGTAGCGGTCGTCGTCCCGCGCGCTGATCGTCTCGACGATCTCGCCGGTGAGCAGCGACTGGGCGATGATCCGGTTCGAGATCTGTTGGCGGATGCTGGGCAGCTCGTCGTCGGCGAAGCCGTTGGCGGTCCACCAGCGCGGCGCATGCTGGCCGGCCCCTGGCGGGCCGAGCTCGATGTAGCCGCGGGCTGCTCCGGCGCTGGCGACGATGTGGGCCAACGCCTCGCCGAGCAGCGGGGCCACGTCCTCGTGCCGCGACAAGCCGAGCAGACGCAAGTAGAGGTCACGCTCGCAGGTGAGCTGCCGTACATCGTCGTCGGATATCACAACATCGGACCCTATCACCGAGTCGGCGCCGCGCGACAAAAATATACGCTGGGCGGGCGCACGCGCACGCGCACGCGGAGATTCGCGCCGGCTGCAGGAAACATGGGTAGGTGGGGACATCGGGGACCTTCGGGACGTATGATGGGCGAGCAGATGGAGCCGAAGGTGGAGTCGCGGCGCGTACACCCGCGCTATGAGGTCCATGGCCAGCTCGGCCGTGGCAGCTTCGGCGAGGTGGTGCGGGCGTTCGACCGCGACGCCGGTCGGGACATCGCGCTCAAGACCCTGCACGCGAGCTCGCCCACGGGGCTGTACGAGCTCAAGCGCGAGTTTCGGTCGCTGGCGGCCGTACAACATCCGAACCTCGCGGAGCTGTACGAGCTGGAGATCGGCCCCGAGGGGGCGTTTTTCACGATGGAGCTGATCGACGGGGTCGACCTGCTCGAGGATCTGCGTCGTGGGTCGATCGAGCGGATCGCCGACAGGTTCCTGCAACTGGCATCGGGGATCGCCACCCTGCACAATGCCGGCAAGCTGCATCGCGACCTCAAGTCGTCGAATATCAAGGTCGAGCCGGGTGGTCGGGTGGTGATCCTGGACTTTGGCATGGTGTTGTCGCGGCAGGTGGACGCCAGCGAGCGAGGGCGCGACGGCATGGCCGGGACCCTGGCCTACCTCGCACCGGAGCTGCTGCAGGCCGGCGACGCGAGCCCGGCGTCGGACTGGTACGCGTTCGGCGTGCTGCTCTACGAGGCGCTGGTCGGGGCGCTGCCGTTTCGCGGCCCGCTGTACGAGGTGCTGTTGCACAAGCAACGCGGGGTGTTCACGCCGCCCCGCGAGCTCGACCCGGCGGTCCCGGCCGCGCTCGATACGTTGGTCGTCGCGCTGCTGGCGGCGCGGTCGGATCGGCGGCCGGACGCGGGCACGATCCACGCGCGACTCGCAGGGCTCCTGTCGGGCTCGCCGCCGCCGATCGAGCCAGCCTTCGCGCAACCCTTCGTCGGCCGTGAGCGGGAGCTCAGGGCGCTGCACGCCGCCTTCGCCAGCGTCGCTACGGCGGTCCAGGGCATGCCCGTCATGCCGGGCAAGCCGGTCATGCCGGGCAAGCCGGGCATGCCGGGCAAGCCGGTCATGCCGGTCATGGTCGAGATCGTCGGCAGCTCGGGGATCGGCAAGACGACGGTGATCGAGCGCTTCCTGGCCGAGTCGTGGGCGCGGCGACCGTGGGTGCTGCGCAGCCGCTGTCATCCGAGCGAGCGGGTGGCGTTCAAGGCGTTCGACGGGGTGGTCGACGACCTGAGCCGGATCCTGTGCGGCATCGCTGAGGTCGCCGCGCTGCTGCCGGATCTGCCGGTGCCTGAGCTCGTGCGCGCATTTCCGGTGCTCGGGCGGGTGCCCGCGATCGCGGCGTGGACCGGCGCCGAGGTCGAGGTCGAGGATGTGGTCGCGCGGCGCAGGGTCGTCGTGGCGTTGCGGGAGATCCTCGCACGCATGGCGGCGCGCCGGCCGGTGATCGTGTGGATCGACGATCTGCAGTGGGGCGAGCTCGACAGCGCGGTGCTGCTGCGCGAGCTGCTGCGCGGGCCGGGGGCGCCGCCGATGCTGGTGCTGCTGACCTTCCGCGGCGAGGACCGCGAGGCGAGCGCGTGCCTGCGTTTTCTCGACGCGGCGCGGGCTGACCCGAGCCTCGACCTGCCGCAGGAGCGCCACGTCATCGAGCTCGTCGGTCTGGGTCTCGACGAGACGCAGGCGTTGACCGCGGACCTGCTGCTGCCTGGCGCGGCGGCGGTCGACCGCGAGTGGGTCACGCAGATCCACGTCGAGGCGGCGGGCAACCCGTTCTTGCTCGGCGAGCTCAGCCGGCTCCGGGTCCGCCGCCCGAGCCTGGTGTTGCCGCGCACGGAGGACGTGGTCAGCGCGCGGCTCGAGCTGCTGCCGCGGGCCGCGAGGGGGTTGCTCGAGGCCGTGGCGATCGCGGGACGTCCGCTCACCCGGGAGCTCACGCTGGCGATGCTGGCCGACGATCCGGCGGTGACGGCGATCATGGCGATGTTGCCGACGCTGCAGAAGGCGTGCCTGCTGCGGCTCGCGTCGGCGGCGGAGGGCGAGGCGATCGAGATCTATCACTCCCGGATCCGCGAATCGCTGGTCGCGGCGCTGGGCGAGACCCGACGTCGCGGCCTGCATCGCCGGCTGGCCGACGTGCTGCTGGCGCTGGCGGCCAGCGACCCCGAACAGATCCTCGAGCACCTGTGTGGGGCGGGCGCGGAGGCGGAGGCCGCTCCGCACGCGCTGCGGGCCGCCGAGCGGGCCGCGCGGGCGCTGGCCTTCGAGCGGGCCGCGGCGCTGTATCAGCAGGCGCTGGAGCTGGGCTGCGAGGAGCAGCCGCGCTGGCAGCTTCGGGTCGGTCAGGCCGAGGCGCTCGCCAACGCGGGTCACGGGCTGCGCGCGGGTCAGGCCTACGGGCAGGCGATCGACGAGCTGTCCGTTGGGACAGCCGACCCGGTGGTGCTCCGGCGACTGCGGCTGCGGGCCGCCGAGCAGTTGTTGCACAGCGGGCACCTCGGCGAGGGCATGAACATGCTGCGCGCGACGCTGCTCGACGTCGGCGTGAAGCTGCCAGCGTCGCCGGCCGCGGCGATGCGCGAGAGCTTGCTGCGGCGGCTGGTCATGCTGGTTCGCGGCCTGCGGTACGAGGTGCGCGAGGACGCGGCGGTCGGCGAGGTCGCGACCCGGCTGGACGCGGTGTGGGCGGCGACGACCAGCCTGGCGATGATCAACCACGGGGTCTCGGACGCGCTCGGCGTGCTGCACCTGGTGGAGGCGCTGCGCCTCGGCGAGCGCGGTCGGGTCGTCCGGGCGCTGGGCTTCGAGGCGGCGTGGGAGGCGGCGATCGGCGGGCGGATGTTTCGCCCGCGCAGCCGGCGGATCAGCGACGAGGCGATCGCGCTGGCGGAGGCCGGCGGGGCGCCCTACGACCGCGGCTGGGCCCATATGTCGGCCGGCGCGGCGGCGTGGTTTTGCGCCGACTGGCGCCGCGCGGTCAACCACTGCGAGCTCGCCGAGACCACATACCGGGCCCACTGCACCGGGGCGCGCTGGGAGATCGCGGTGTCCGCGGTGTATCGCTGGACCGCGCTGGCGCATCTGGGACGACTGCGCGAGCTGCAGCAGGAGCTGCCGGAGGCGATCCGCGACGCGGAGGACCGCGGCGATCTGTTCGCGGCCAACAACGCGCGCCAGGGCTCGCAGTGCCTCGCGTGGCTGGCCGCCGACACCCCGAGCCTGGCCCTGCATCACGCCCAGCAGGGGGCAGCGAGCTGGCCGCAGGACCACTTCAGCTCGCAACATTATTATCACCTGATCTCGATGATACATATCGATCTGTATCTCGGAGACCCGGGCGCGGCGTGGGCCCGACTCGTGGTGGCGTGGCCGCGGCTGCGGTCGGCCCAGTTCCTGCGGATCGCGTATATCAGCGCGGAGCTGTGGTACCTGCGCGGCAAGGTGGCATTGGCGCTGCTCGCCGCGGGGCCCGGGAAGGTCGCGCCCGGCGAATTGCGGCGGAGCTTGCGGGAGGCGATCGACCGGGTCGGGTCGGGCGACCTCAGCATCCACGCACCCTTCGCGGCGGTGCTGCGTGGCGGCCTGGGGGTGCTCGACGGGGAGCTCGGCAAGGCCCGCCTGGCCCTGCGCGGGGCGGTCGCCGGCTTCGACCGCGCCGCGATGCCACTGCATCGCGAGGCGGCCCGGATGCGCCTCGCGGGGATCGAGCGCGACGCGCAGGCGCAGGCGCAGGCGCAAGGGTGGATGATCGAGGCCGGCGTGCGATCGCCGGCGCAACTAACCCCGGTCCTCGCGCCGGGACCTGCGTGATCGTGTGACGATCGTGCAATGATGAGGGCGTGACGGGCGTGACGGCTCCCCAGGACGCGACGACCACGGCCCTCGGTGACGCGGAGATCGCCGAATACCTGGCCGAATGCCGGCAGGTGATCCTCGCGGAGATCGGCAGGATCATCCCGAAGGACGCGGGCAAGCAGGGCCTGTATGCGTTGATGCTCGATTATCCGCTGCGCGAGGCGAAGGCGCTGCGACCGGCGCTGGCGGTGGCGACCTGCCGCGCGCTGGGCGGCTCGCAGTCGGCGATCTCGCGGACGGCGGCGGTGCTCGAGCTCTATCACAACGCGTTCTTGATCCACGACGACATCGAGGACGCGTCGCTGATGCGGCGCGGCGGACCGACCCTGCATCACGCGCACGGCGTGCCGATCGCGATCAACGTCGGCGACGCCATGTTCGCGCTGTCGCTGCGCCCCTTGCTCGACAACACGGCGATCCTCGGGCTCGGCAAGGCGCTGCGGATCCTCGAGGCGATCGCACACATGGTCCAGGAGTCGGTCGAGGGGCAGGCGCTCGAGCTGGACTGGGTCCGCGAGAGCACCTGGGCGCTGACGGACGGGGACTACGTCGAGATGGTGACCAAGAAGACCGGCTGGTACAGCTTCATCACGCCGGTGCTGGTCGGATGTATCGCCGCCGACGCGCCCGCGACGGTGGTGACGGCGCTCGAGCGTTACGCGCGCTGCCTCGGGGTCGCGTTCCAGATCCAGGACGACCTGCTCAACCTCGAGGAGGATGTCGGCGGCTACGGCAAGGAGCGCCACGGCGACCTGTGGGAGGGCAAGCGGACGCTGATGCTGCTGCACGCGCTGCGCGAGGCGAGCCCCGACGACCGCGCCGAGGCGCTGCGCATCCTCGCCAAGCCCCGGCCCGGCGAGGGCGAGGACGCCGACCTCGACGGCTTGCTGCGCGCGCTCGTCGAGCGCGGCGAGCTGCGAGAGTCCGGGGCGCGGGCGATCCGGGCGCATGTCGCTGGCACCGGGCGAGCCGCGCCGAAGCTCGAGGTGGAGGTCGACTGGCTGCTGGCGCTGCTGCGCCGCCACAGCAGCAGCGAGCACGCGCGGGCGATCGCGGCGCGCTGGGCGATGGACGCCCGCCTCGCGCTCGCCGGGTGTGAGGGGCAGCTCCCGCCCTCGGTGCACCGGGACTTCCTCGCCGGGCTCGCGCGCTTCGTGCTCGACCGTCTGCGCTAATGCGGACGGGGCATTGTGGGTCGGCTTATTGAATATGCAGGCGGGCTCGGGGGATAAGTGAGCTGCGCCTGCGAATAGTCGGACGAAGCCGCGGAATAGTCGGGCTGTCCTTGGGGATAGGTTAGCTGCCGTCGGATCTGGTGGGCCGCAGGGCATATGTGGGCACCATGATCCATGTGTTGCAACCACCGTGCCGTGCAGGCATCGCCGGGAGCGGCGCACCGGCGCCTTTCCGTGTCCAATCCGGCAGACTTCGGGTCGCCCGCTGTCCAGAGCGCTGGACATGCCCGGCGGACGGGTCGCCGGGCGCGGACGACGGTCCGATGCGCAAACTTGTGCTCGCCTGCGGACCATCGTGCGTCCGCATCTCCGGCGATGGACGGTCAGGCGGATGAGCGTGGGGCGGCGCGGGTCTTCACGCCGGCGATCTCCTCGACGGCGACGTGGCAGATGAGGGCGTCGCCGGGGCGCAGGGCCTCGCTGCGCGAGAACTTGTGCGAGGCGGACTGGCCGATCCGGCGCACGCCGACGACGGCGGCGTCGAGCGCCTCCTCCGCGTCGCGCAAGGTCTTGCCGACGAGGGGGCTGCCGGCGACGACGTCGATCTGGACGCTGGCCATGACGGTCTCACCCATGCGGTAGGCGCCGAGGACCTGCTGGTCGAGGGCGGCGGCGGCGAACACGGGCGCGGCGAGGGCGGAGGTCGAGAAGGTGGAGTCGACGGTGAACGCCTTGCCGAGCTTCTGGGCCATGCTCTGATCGAAGAAGCGCATGACCAGGCGGATCTTGGGGTTTATCTGGCGGGCGTCGAGGGCGACCTCGAGGTTGACGAGGTCGTCGTCGGTGCAAGCGATGACGCAGGCGGCGTGTTCGATGCCGAGGTCGCGCAGGAGGGACTCGCGGCGGGCGTCGCCGATGATGAGCGGGACGCCGCGGGCGCGGGCCTCCTCGACGAACTGACCGTGGTCAGCGGACTCGACGGCGATGACCTGGCGGCCGCGGTCGAGCAGCTCATTGAGCACGCGAAAGCCGACGTGACCGAGGCCGATGAGGATGATGTGGTCGCGGTATGTCTCGGCCATGATGCGCACCCACTCCTGGCGATGGTTGTTAAAGTCGAGCAGCGAGGTGCCGACCTTGAGCAGGCCCTCGGCGAGGATGAAGACGCCGGCGATCGGGACGGTGAAGTACATGATCCGCAGGGCCCAGTCGTCCGGCAGGTCGGTGAGGTGCTCGAAGAACAGTTGCGTGTAGACGAGGAAGCAGGCCTCGATGAAGTCGAGGTGGGCGACGACGGCCGGGTCGCCGCGCCACCTGAGCAGCAGCGCGCCGAGGCCGAGCAGGGCGACGAGCACGAGCAGGCGGCCCCCGAGCAGCCGCGCCGCGTAGACGGCGAAGCGCAGCCGCGCACGGAGCGGTGTCCTGACCCGGCGCACGTTCACGGCCATGAGCGCGGCACGCTACCGCGGGGGCCGCGGGCTGCCAAGTCGGGCGCCGAAAGCGGCATGACCCTCGGGCCAGGCTGGCCCGAGGGTCATGTTGGCAGCACCGCGTTCGCGGTCAGCCCGGCATGATCGCGCAGAAACCGCCGATGCAGGTGCCTTCACCCTCGCAGCAGGCGGCGTCGAGCTCGCAGGAGTCGCCGAGGTGCGAGCAGGAGTCGGGCTGGTCGTTGCAGGTCGGCATCTCGCCCTCGGCGGGCGGGTAGCAGAAGCCGCCGCAGCAGTCGAAGCCGGCGTTGCAGCCCTCGCCGATCTGCTTGCACGGGGCGAGCGCCCACTCGCCGCGCATGTTGGAGTTGTTGAGCTCCTGGCCGGGCAGCCAGAACGCCGGGTGGCTCGGGTCCTTGCCGGGCTCGATGTTGGCGTCGATGGCGGTGACCCACAGTTGCTTGCGGCGGCTGCCCGGGTTCACGTCGGTGAGGGTGTTGCCGTACTTGCGCTCCGAGCCGATGATGAGCCAGTAGTAGCCGCCGACCGAGACGGGCAGGAAGGTCGGCTCGTAGGTGGTCTGGTCCTGGCCGGGCTCGATGATGCCGAGGCCGTTGGCGTTATCGAGGCGCATCTGGGCGGAGCCGTCGAGGTTGGTCATCCAGACCTCGGTGACGGCGGCGCGGGTGCGGGCATGATTGAGCCGATTGAACGCGATCCACTGCGAGTCGGGCGCGAAGGTCGGGTAGGTGGTGGTGCCCAGCGGCGGGGTGTTGTTGACGATCTGCGTGACGTTCGAGAAGGTGCTCGTCATCAGATCGATCTCGGCCAGCCACAGCTCGCTGTTGTTGAAGTCGAGCCAGTTGCCGTCGGTGCGGCGGGCGAAGGCCACCTTGGCGCCGTCGCCCGACCACACCGGGTGCACCGGCAGACCGCCGGGGGTGGTCAGGGTCGAGAGCACGGTGTTGTCATTGAAGGTCGTCAGCTTGAGCGCGCCGGTCTGGTCGGACTGACCCCAGAGCACGTGGGAACCGTTCGGTGAGATGGCCTGGAAGCCGGAGGCGATGTCGGGGAAGTACTGGACGACGCCGGTGGCCGCGTCGATCGTGCTCCACGGGCTGTAGCCGCCGTGGAAGGCGGCGGCGATGCGCGAGCCGTCCTTGGAGACGCTGTGGCAGGCGACGCAGGTGACGCCGGGCGGCTTCTGGATGAACTGCTGGGGGGCGGTGTCGCCGATGTTGAGGCGCACGACGTTGCCGTTGTTGACCTCCCAGTAGTAGACGGAGCCGGTCAGGTTGGCGGGGGCGATCGTCCAGGTCTGCTGCTTGGCGGTGTAGTGCTTGACGCCGTCGAAGCGTTGCACATCGAACTTGACCGGACCCTCGGTCGAGGCGGTCAGGTTGAGCCACACGTCGGCCGGCATGACCGGGAAGCTGTAGCGCGAGGGCGGCGGGACGGTGGTGTAGGCCTTGAACTCGAAGAAGTCGCTGTAGACGTGGATGTAGTAGAGGTCGGCCGGGCCGCCGCCGTTCCACTGCACGACCGGGCCGGTGAGGCCGCGCGGGAACACGGTGTTGTCGTAAGGGTAGACGAGGGCGAGGGCGGGGTCGGGGTCGGTGGCGAAGCCGAAGCCGTCCTTGACGCCGGGGTCGACCGGAGCGGGCTCGCTGGTGAATTGCAGCTTGATGCTGGCGGTGGTGGTGACCGGCGCGAGCGGGCCGGCGGGGTCGAAGGTGACGGTGCCCTTGCCGCCGGCGAAGCCGGTGACGGCGAACGCTCCCGACTGCGCGCCGAGGCTGGCGAGGTCGAGGCGGTCCCAAGCCCAGGTGCCGGAGATCGGGACCTCGATGCCGCCCTGCGTGATGCCCTTGGCGGTGTATTGCAGGGCTCCGGGGATCTGGCCGTCGACGACGGTGACGATCGCGTCCAGCGGATCGATCTGGACCTCGACGATCGGGTCGTCACCGGTGGTGGTGTCGTCGCTGGTCATCGTCGTCGCGCCGGTAGTGTCGGCGGTCGTGTCATCGGTGGCGGAGCCCTGGCTCGCGGTGCCCGGGGTGCCGCCGCTCGGGTCCGAGGGGTTTGTGGTCGGCGTCGCGGTGGTGGTCGGCGTACCCTCCGTGGCGCCGCCGCCGGTGCCGATCGACGCGACGCCCGTGCCGCTGTCGGTGTTGGGGTCAGAGGCAGTCTCGCGACCGCCGTCACTGCAGGCGGTAGCGAACACACACGTTCCGGTGAGGAGCAGATGGAGTCTGGTTGTCATGGTCACCCTCGCGTAATCCTGGAAGCGACTCCAGTAGAGCGGAGCCGTGGCAAAGTCGCCAGCATGGATCTACCCGGGATATGCCCGGGAGATGTACGCTGCCGCGGGTAGGACGACGTACGCGACGCGGGTGCACGAGCGCGCGGGCGGCGTGACGCCGCGGATGCGCGCCCGTGCTCACTGTCCCTCGGGACATGTCTGAAAGGTCTGGTGCGCGGCGGCCCTCACGGCGCGGGGGCGGCCGGCGTCGCGGCCTCGAGCCGGCCGATCGTCCGGGCGAGGGTCTCGCGCAGGCAGTCGAGGCAGTCCTGCGAGTTGAAGAAGCCGCAGCCCTTCCGGCGGGTGCTCGATAGGCGGCGCAGCGCCGGGAGCACGCGGGCGTCGGCGGCGGCGTCCATCTTCGCGATGACGCCGCGCTTGTTGGGGCAGCTCACGGCCTTCTCGAGCCAGGCGAGGTTGAGCGCGTGGACCGGCACGAGCTCCTTGGGCTTGTGCGCGAGCACGGCCTCGGCGGCGCGCTTGCGGGCGCGCTTGTCGTCGCTGTGCAGGAGGGCCGCGAGCGGCTGGGTGAGCTCGGGCGGCAGCGGTGGTTCGTCGCCGACGGGGCCGGTGGGCGCGGGGGTCGCGACGGGAGCGTCGGGGGGCTTCGGCTTCGGGTCGGCCTTGCGCTCGCTCAACGGCGAGGCGGCGGCCTTCGGGCTCGCGGGTGGGAGCCTGATGGGCGGGTCTTCCATGACGGACGCGACCTCGTCGGCGTCCACGCGGTCGTCGGCGTCGTCGGTCATCCACAAGCTGCAGGTCAGGATCACCGCGAACGCGCCGGCGATCGCGGGGACCACCCAGCGGCGGGCTCGCAGCGCGTCCCACTCGTCGAGGATCCGGGTCTTGCGCGAGCGCGGGGGGACGAGCACTTCGGGCACGGCGGCGCGCATGCTCGCGGCGATCAGTGAGGAGCCGGGTGCGGTCTGGGTCAGGGCGAGGCGACGCAGGCTGTCGCGTACGGGTCCGGCGGCGTCGGGGCGCTTGCTCGGCGGCCCGGATAACAACTGGGCGACGATCTCGCTGAGCGGCTCGGGGACGAGGTTGCCGAGCTCCTGTTGCAGGGTCGGTGCGGTCGAGCCGAGCTGGCAGGCGACCAGCTCGGTGATGCTCTCGCCCTGCCACAGCCTCCGGCCGGTGCAGCACTCCCAGAGGATGACGCCGAGCGCGTAGAGGTCGCCGCGCGCGTCGACGGTCTCGCCGACGGCCTGCTCGGGCGGCATGTAGCCGGGGGTGCCGAGGATGGCGCCCATGCGGGTGAGCGGCTGACCGACCTTGCCGGGGATCGCGGTGGTGGCGTCGGCGACGTGGGCGATGCCGAAGTCGAGGACCTTGGCGTGCAGGTGGCCGTCGTCGCGGGTCTCGATGAGGATGTTGTCGGGCTTGAGGTCGCGGTGAATGATGCCGGCGGCGTGCGCCGCGGCGAGTGCGTCGGCGATCTGGGCGCCGAGGTCGGCGGCGGTGCCCCAGGCGATCTTGCCGTGGGTGTCGAGGTGGGCGGCGAGGCTGACGCCGCGCACGAGCTGAATGACGAGGTAGGCGCCGCCCTCCGGCAGGTGGCCGAAGTCGATCGCGCTGGCGACGTGCGGGTGATCGATCTGGGCGGTGGCGAGGGCCTCGCGGGCGAAGCGGGCCTCGGCCTGGGCGTTGCTGGCGAACTCGGGGCGGATCGTCTTGAGCGCGACCTGCTTGCGCAGCTTGAGGTGCTCGGCGACGAAGACGGAGCCCATGCCGCCCTCGCCGAGCAGCTCGACGATGCGGTAGCGCTCGTCGATGATGCGGCCGATCCATGGATCGCCGTCGGGCACGCCCGCACCCGCGGCCGCAGCGAGGTGCTCGGCGACCGTGGCGTCCCACGGGATATGGGTGCGGGGGGGCATGGCGGCGGAGTATACCCGCGGGGCGGCGCCGCGGAGCCTGTCCTAAAGGCCAGGCAGGAGGTCCGCTCGCGCGCGCCATGCGGTCACGCGCCGGGGTCGTGCGCGCCAGAGCCAGGCAGGCGGCCCGAGAGGCGCACTGGCAGGGCCCTCTTGGGCGCTGGCACGGGCGCTAGAACGGGCAGGGGATCGGCAGGAAGGGGTTTTGCTCGGGGAACTGCTGGTTGTCGACGACGTGGTAAGTCTGGTCCGCGAGCTTCACCCAGGTGGCGCCGTTGCCGGCGAGCGGGAGGCCCGCGAGGTCGGTGATCTGCGAGGAGCCGCCGTCGGCGTAGTGCAGGAGCAGGCCGCCGAGGCCGTTGGCGCCGACGCTGGTGACCAACTGACACAGGCTCTTGGTCACCGGCTGCTCGAGCAGCACGACGACCATCGAGCTGTCATAGGCGTCGGGGAGCAGATCGAGGACGTCGAGCTCGAGCGTCGGGCCGTAGTAACACTGCTCGTAGCACTCGTAGTAGTAGCAATTCTCGACGCAGTAGAGCTCGTGGTTGAAGTCCTCGGGCTCATTGTACAGGGTGCGAGAGTAGCCGTAATACGCGTTCTCGTAGAAGCGTCCGAGGCTGAGGCGAAAGCGCTTGGGATTGACGGTGTCGGTCGGGGCGATCGCCTCGGTGAAGCTGAGTCGGAGGATCTGTGGGTCGAGGAACTCGACGCCGATCAGCACCGGCGGGGTGACGTCGGCCGGGGGTGGCGGCGGGGGCGGGGGATCGCCGGTGGGATCGACGGTCGGGTTGCCGCTCGGGTCGACGGTGGTGGTCGGCCCGTCGCTGTCGGTCTCGCTGTCGGATTCGGTGTTCGTGTCACTGTCGGTGTCCTCGCCGCCGGGGGGACACCCGCCGAGGGTCAGGCCGCCGCCCGCGAGCGCGACGTGGACGAGGCGATTAAAGCGTAGGCCAAGCATCCGGCGATCCTTGCAAATGCGCGGCGGGCGGTCAATTGCGGCGCGCAGGGGTCGGCGCGAGCTTCTCCAGGACGCGGGAGCCGAGTCCCAGCACGCGCAATTCCTCGTGGCTCAGGCCCAGCTTGGCCCCGATGGCGACGTTCCACGCCGCGATGGCGCCGTCCCACAGGCCGAGCTGGCTGACGTTACTGGCGCCCCGGAAGCGTTCGCGCGGCAGCTCGAACTCGAAGCGCAGCGAGATGTCGGGCCCGAGGCCGGCGAGGGCGCTGGCGATCTGGCTGGCGATCGGGTTACGGCCGCTGTCGCCGGGAGGGGCGATCTTGAAGTCGTGCAGGCGCAGGTCGACGGCGATGGGCACGGGATCGGCGTCGCGATCGGGGCCGCAGCGCAGGGTCAGGTCGAGGTCGCCGCCGCGGATCCAGCGGCCTGCGGCGCCGAGCTTGTGGGCGGCGGGTCCGATCGGGATGCCGCGCGCCTGCCAGGCGTGGGCGCCCGCGCCGAACGCGTAGCCGCGGGCGCTGCCGCTGGCCTCGGCGCCGCATAGCACGTCGAGCATGGCGAAGTCGCTGCGCAGCGGGGCGAGCTCGAGCGAGGTAAAGACGATCGGTAAGCTGCGAAACGGGGCCGTGATCGCGTCCTCGAAGTCGACCTGAACATCCACGAGCTCGAGGCGATCGATGACGAAGGGCCGCGACGTGCCCGGCGCGCCGCCGTCGCGGCGGACGATCGACCCGCGGACCCCGACGGCGCGCACCAGGGTGATCGGGAGGGCCGAGCGGTACAGCCGCAACATGTCGACGTCGAGGCTGAGCTGCTGGGCCGTGAGCGAGAGGTCGAGGCCGGCGCTGCTCCGGCGCAAGGTGACGCCGCGCAGGTCGAGGCGCCCGGTCAACAGGCTGCCGGTGGCGCTGGTGAAGCCGATGTCGAGGCCGGAGCGCAGCTCGATCTGATCGAGGGCGATGCGCAGCGCCGGCGCGAACAGCAGGAGGTCGATGAACACCAGCCCGGCGAGCATGAAGCCGAGGCCGCCGATCGTGGTCCACACGAGCCTTCGCCACCAGCGCAGCGCCCACGACCGGAGCCGTCGACCGAGCACGAGTTGACCGAGCGCGAGGGCCACGGCGGCGGCGAGGGCCACGAGCAACGCGAGCGCCACGAGACGCGGCACCGACACCAGCTCGGCGACGACGAGCAGCAGCGACTCCACGCCGCCAGTGTCGCACCGCGGCGGCCCTCCAAACAAGCCGCGGGGACGCGATGGGATCATCACATGGGTGGATCCGCTCGCCAGGGAGCGAAGAACGGCGTCACTGGGGGCGAAGGAGCCTGCGTGGACAATTTTTGCTCGCAGGCGAAAGCTGGGCCCGGTGGGCGTCGTTCCAGCGGCGCCCGGAGACTCCGGCGAGCAGCCGGCCGCGATGGCCGGGGATCGCCAGGATCTATTCGTGAAGCCTGAATCGTTGCAGGAGAGCCCGATGAACGCCCCGTCTTTCGCCAAGTGGATCCTTCTCGCCACGCCCCTGATGTTCTCCGGGTGCCGCAGCACGCCGACGGTCACGCCGATCGGCGGCACCGTCGAGCCGGGTGGCGACGGCGCCTTGCTGGTCCAGGGCCAGGGCAGCTACGACGCGCCGCCGCACCTGTTCTCACCGCGCCCGCACCCGGCGCGCGCGCACCGGGATCCGCCGGCGGCGAACCTGGCGTCGCTGCCCAAGCTCGTCAATCGCATGGACCGCTGCTACGGCGGCGAGCGTCAGGACAAGATCGCGGGCCCGAGTCCGCGGCCGGTCACGCCCAAGCGGAGCAGCGGGTATCAAGGGTCGTACAAGAACGTGAAGTACGGCAGCGCGAGTACGACGGAGCCCTCGAGCTCACCGAGCCAGCCAGGTGGAGGCATGATCGCCGGCGGCACTGCGACCGGCTACAGCAGCGCGGGCAAGGGGCGGGCGGGCGACGCCAAGCCGCAGGACAGGCCGCAGCCGAGCAAGCCCGCGGCCAAGGTCGCGAGCCGTGCGAAGGCCGAGGAGGAGGCCGGGCCCTCGCGGCAGCAGGCGCCGAGCGCCGACGCATCGATGTCGGCGGGCCCGCCGGTGGCGCCGCCGATGTCGCAGGTGGCCAACGACGAGTCAGCCCGCGACGGCCGGGCCGAGCGCAAGGCCAAGCGCGACGCGAAGCGCGGGGCGGCGGAGAAGGACTCGTCAAGCCCCGCGGCGGCAGCCACGGCACCCCAGGAGATCGCGGCCGGGGACGACGCGCAGCCGGTGCAACTGGATGACCCGCGCGACCAGTACCAGGACTGGGGCTCGGCGATCTACCTGTCGAATGACGACACGATGAGCCTGTCGTCGGCGCAGCGGGTGATCTTCGCGATCGAGAAGTTCCTGCCGCTGCCGATCGAGCACATCCGGCCGCACGAGCTGCTTAATTACTTCAGCTTCGAGACCGCACCGGTGGCGCCGCAGGACGACTTCTCGGTGCAGGCCGACATCGCGGCCGACCCGAAGCAGGCCGGGATCTACAACCTGGCGCTGGCGGTCAAGGGCCGGCCGGTGGACATGCAGGCGCGGCGCAACGCCAACCTGACCTTCGTGGTCGACCGCTCGGGGTCGATGTCTGACGAGGGCCGCATGGACTACCTCAAGCGGGGGATGACCCAGATGACGTCGCAGCTCAAGCACGGGGACCTGGTCAACGTGGTGCTGTTCGACCACGAGGAGTGCACGCCGATCGAGAACTTCGTGGTCGGCCGGGACAAGCCGGAGATCCTGCAGAAGGCGATCGACAAGATGAAGCCGCGCGGGTCGACCGACGTACACCTCGGGCTGACGAAGGGCTATGCGCTGGCGGACGCGGCGTACCAGCCGACCTACAACAACCGGGTGGTGCTGGTGACGGACGCGCTGGCCAACGCCGGCGACACCGACCCGCGGACGATGTCGATGGTCAGCAAGTACTACGATTCGCGCAAGATCCGGCTGTCGGGCGTCGGCGTGGGCCGGGAGTTCAACGACGCGCTGCTCGACAAGCTGACCGAGCGCGGCCGCGGGGCGTACGTGTTCCTCGGCTCGGAGGCGGAGGTCGACGCGGTGTTCGGTTCGCGCTTCATCTCGCTGCTCGAGACGACGGCGATGGACGTACACTTCCAGTTGCACCTCCCGCCCTCGCTGCGCATGAACGTGTTTTACGGCGAGGAGAGCTCGGTGGTGAAGGAGGACGTGCAGGCGATCCACTACTTCGCCAACACGGCGCAGTTGTTCCTGTCCGACCTGATGGCCCGCGGCGGCAAGCTGCGCCCGCAGGACCAGATCATGCTGACGATCGAGTACACGGACCCGGAGACCGACACGCAGATGATCGAGGAGCGGGCCTTCACGCTCGGAGACATCGCGCAGGAGCAGTCGTTCAACGTCGCCAAGGGGCGCCTGCTGATCGGCTGGGCCGACCGCCTCGCGAGCCTCGCCACGCGGCCCCAGCCGAGCGGCCGTGGCACGATGGCGGGCACGTGGGACGACCCCGAGGGCTGGCAGGCCTGCGACACCGGCCGCGCCGAGCTCGGGCAGCTCGCGCAGGGCAGCGGCGACCCGGAGGTCGCGCGGGTGCTCGGCCTGTGGGACAAGTTCTGCTCGCGCTACGAGCGGCCGCGTAACCCGGTGCGTCGCGACCCGGCGGCGGCGTCGAGCGCGTGGCCGGCCGCCCGCGGCTGAGTTCGACCTGTCCGAAAGGCCAGGCTCCCCGCGGGGCGCCTGGCCGTTGTCATGTGCGCGGGTCCGCCGGTCAGGGCGGGCACTGGAGCGTGAAGCTGAGGCTGACGCCGCCGGTGTTGTCGTCGCAAAGCTGGTCGTAGAGGCCGCAGCGCAGCTCGCCGCCGGTGAATTCGAGCAGCAGTTGATTCGGGTTGAGGGACGCGAACGCCTCCTGTGGGCTCGCGTACTCGAAGTCGATGCTCATTGGCTGGAGGTCGAAGCCGACGCACTCGGCGAGCCAGCCGAACCCCTCCCCGTTGACCGATCCGCCGCCGCCCTCGGCGACCACCAGATAGGCGCCGCCAGGGATCACGGGGCCGGTGATCCAGAGGTCGCTGGTGATACCGCAGTTCGTGAGGTAGTTGATGTCGAGCAGATCGGTGCGGCTACACTTGCCTCCGAGGCAGGTGCCGTCGCAGTCGGCGTCGTTGTTGCAGGGCTGACACAGGCCGCAGGGCGCACAGGCGCCGCCGCAGTCGACGTCGGACTCGTCCAGATTCTGAATGAAGTCGCTGCAGGTCGGGGCGGTGCAATCGGCGTTGCAATAGGCGCTGCCGTTCTCGGCCCCGTAGTCGCAGCCCTCCTTCCCCTCGACGATGCCGTTGCCGCACACCGGCGGGCTCGGGCCGGTGGTCGCCGTGTCAGTGGTCTGACCGGTGGGGTTGGTGGGGTCGGTGTCCGTGGTGGGGCCAGCGCTGGGGTCGGTGGGATCGCCGGTGGCGGTGCCGCTGACCTCACCGGTCTCGCCCGGACCCGTGGAGAGCTCGGCGCCCGAGGTGGTGAGGTCGCCGCTGGTCGGGGTCTGTGCGTCGGTGGTCGTCCCGCCGTCACCGGTGCCCGATGAGCCGGTGTCGGACTGACCGCCGTGTCGCCCGGGATCCGCGAAGCAGGCGCCCAGCGGGAGCAGGAGCGCGGCGAGGCGAAGTACGCCAGCGCCGGGGATGCGTCGGCGTTGCGAAGCGAGCGGGACCATGGCCAACCACCATCGAAGCGAGCCGCCGTCTTGTCAAGGCGAGGCCGCTTGGCCCTGACGAGCCACATCGAGCCACATCGAGCCGAGGCCAGGCGCGCCCAGGGAAATGAGCTGGTCAATTGCCGCAGGTCGCCGAGTCCGGGAGGATATGCGCGCAGTGGACGGGGGGCGCCTCGGTGGCGACGGTCGCGTGGTAGGTGACGCCGCTCGAGCCGCCGGTCTCGTCGTTCGACCCGCCGCAGGCGAGCGCGAGGACGAGGGAGAGGAGGGCAACAGCGGACCGGGGCAGCATGGCCGGCACTATCACGGCGCGCGGCGGTCAAACGGTTTCGCGCGATGCTTGCCAGCGCGCGCTCGGCATGGGCAAAGTGAGGCAGGAGATCGACATGCTGTTACGCGCGACCGTCGTGGTGCTTGGGATCGTTTCATTGTCGGGATGCGGCAGCGCCGTCACCGAGGGCAGCACCACGGTTGGGACGAGCAGCAGCTCGGAGGGCGGCGACGCGCCGAGCTCGGGCGGCCCGACGACGCCGCCGACGACGAGCGACAGCGGAGCGACGACGATGGGCATGACCGGCATGACCGGCACGACCAGCATGACCGACGCGACCGACGCGACTGACGTGACTGGCGCGACAGACCCGACGGACCCGACAGACCCGACATCGGCCACGACGGACGTCGGGACCACCGGCGACCCGGTGATGACCGGGACGGGCGAGACGACCGACGGGACGACGGGCGTCGCGGAGAGCACCGGCGACGAGTCGACCACGGGCGTGCCAGTCGCCTGCGGCGAGGATCACGTGCTCAAGCGTGGGGCGGCCGACGCGGAGGTCAGCGGCGACTGGTTCACGGTCATGAGCATGCTAGGCGAGGGCCTGATCGCGAAGATCGACCCGGACGAGGGCACGGAGGGCGCGGTGGTGTGGAGCGTCGAAATTCCATGCACTGCGACCTGGCACGTGTGGGTCCGCTCCTGGGACCAGGGCGACGACGATTCGTACTTCGTGCAGCTCGACGGGGAACCGCAGCCGGCGGCGATCTTCGAGGGCGACTGCGATCAAAACGGCAACAACTACGTCTGGAAGCGGCTCAACTGGCGCGACCCGGTCAACGCTCGGCAGTGCCAGTACGT
>Ga0335394_10000781_pt1 | contig 34976 bp, 31 predicted proteins | sample MAT03_FD_205741 | JGI IMG/M metagenome (GOLD analysis project Ga0335394, IMG submission 205741) | Freshwater microbial communities from Lake Fryxell liftoff mats and glacier meltwater in Antarctica - MAT-03 (spades assembly) (version 2) ...
CCATCTAGAACAACGTATAGAGCTCGGATCGATTGCTGTAGACGACCTGCTGAAACTCAGGCTCGATGTCGAATTGAGCGATAGTTAGTGAGTGGAACACCGCCCGCAAATCGGCCTGCAAATTCCAGTCGATATCGCTGGCAGCGGACAGAATAACGCTCGCACCTTCGCTAGACTCGTTGCGACCGGTTTGGGAAATCTCGATCTGGTGGAACCGGTCCACGTCGAGATGCTCAACGGGCATCATTGGATACTGAGACATAGCCGCTAGAAAGGCTGCGAACCCCCCTGCGACTGTGGAACTAGTTTGTGTGGACGAGATGGGATGTGTCATTTCCAGACCGGTTCCAATTTCTCGATGGTTTCCGAAGTGAGCACATTGAAAAAGATGGACTTGCCAGCGATGTGCAAATCATCGACTGCCGCTTGCTTGTTTCCCCAGAATTGGGGTGGATTGATCTTTATACAATCCACGTCGACCAACAGCCCAAACATCTCGATGGCCTTGTCGCCGCGCGCGACCTTTGCATTGCTTTGAGGTGTAATCTGGATCACAGACAACGTTCCGTCTTGTCCAGAGGTTTCGGCGCGCAGGTGAAAACCTGATTCATTCACCCGCATACCCCCGAGATCGACAGTCAAATTTACCGCCTTGAGACTGCCGAGATTCAGCGCCGATGGTAGGATGCTGGTATATCTCAGCGAAATGCGTTCTAAGTCACGGATCAGCTTGGTCGCCTCAATATGCTCAACGACTTTGAGGATCATTTCTCTAAACCGGGCCCACCCTGGATAGGGGCGTGTGATCTCAATAGAAACCGAAAGCTCGCCGAAGTTTATGGTCGCCTGGCTGCCCGATAGTTGCTTGATCGGGGTGTATCTAAAGTTGGGCATTTGAGCGCGCATCTGACGCGGAACCTCGCCCATGGGAAGAGTGGCCATGGTGCCGTAGTCACTCTGCAAATGAGCAAAAAGCAGTCCCGGCAAAATATCTGCCAAACCCTCGACGCCGGATGTGAAACGCATCTCGAAGACCGCAGATAGCACAGGGTCGTGCTTCAGAGACACGGGGAGCTGCATCGTATCTGCCAAGGGCCCTCCGATTGATTCCACTTGGTCCAAGCAAGACTACAAAGGGGCGGATATAGGTTGGCCGTCAACCTTGGAATCACGAGCTGCGACGCAGTATGCCAGAAAATCTTCTCAAAAGCCTTCCAGCACGCGTTCCCCGAAGTGCTACTCGTTGGCACTAGTCTGAAGTCGCACCACAGCCACAACGACCAGAAAACTATCTGATAAAAATGGTCGGAGTGATAGGATTCGAACCTACGACCCCTTGACCCCCAGTCAAGTGCGCTACCGGGCTGCGCTACACTCCGGACCGGGTCGGGATGTATAGCGCCGGTGCGGGACGGTCAATCGAATTCGGTGCTTTTCATGCCCACGCGGCCTTGCCGTGCCTCAAGCCGCGCTGGTGGCGGCATTCGAGCGCGATGGCGCCCCAGATCAGCCCGATCAGCAGATAGAAGTGCCGCCAGTGGTCGGTGTCGATGACGCTGCCGAGCGCGATATGCCCTAGGAAGACGACATAGGCGCAAAGGAGGTATGGCTGCCAAGGCCGGTCGCGCAGCAGGATGCGGAAGCCGCCGGCCACCGTCCAACCGATCATGACGAGCCAGCAGGCGAAGCCGAGCCAACCGTAGTCCAACAGCGCCTTCAGCCAGATATTGTGGGTGTCCTCGCCGAGCAGATAGCCGAACTCCAGCGGGCCGATTCCGAGCGGGTGCTCCATGGCCATCTGAAAGCCGATCACGTAGCGCGCGAAGCGGCCGAGCCGCGCCGAATCGTAGTCCTGCGCAAGCTGGGCGCGCTGGCTGAGCATGTCGGCGACCCCAGGGATTTGCAGAATGACGAGGAAGGCGATGGCAAGCAGGGCCAGGGCCGCGATCGTCATCACCACGATGCGCAGCCGGAATTTTCCGCTGTTGCTTTGCAGGAAGAGCGCCGCCATCAGCATGACGGCGGAAGCGCCGAAAAGGCCCCATGCGCCGCGCGAATAGGAGAAGAAGATGCCGGCCACGATGATGAGCAGCGGTGCCGCGTAGAACGCCATCTTGAGCGGATTGCCGGTCAGCACGCGGTAGAGCAGGTAGATGCCCGGCAGGGCGAGGAACGGCCCAAAGACGTTCGGATCCTCGAAGGCGCCGGCGGCGCGGTCGAACTTGGTGAAGATCTCAGCGCCCGGCAACAGCTTGAAATAGCCGACGATGCCGAGCATCGAGGTGGCCAGAGCCGCGGCGACCCAGGCGCGGAAGATGGTCCGGTAGAGCGAGGGCCGCGTCTCCAGCACGGCGGCGAGGAAAACCGCGGTAAACGCCAGGAACAGTGAGACCGCGATGTAGAGCGGCGTCTCGCGGATGTCGGCCATCTGCGTGATCGAGATCATGCCGCCGATGTTGAACAGCACGAGCAACACGACCAGCGGCGCGATCGGCCGCGAGATGCGCAGCCCGAACAGCGCCCAGATTGCCATCAGCGCCGCCATGTAGAGTTCGTAGGGCGCCGGCTCGTTGATGACAAAGCCGGACAGGAACACGCCAACCGCGACGGCCCACGACGATATCAGCGCGACGAGCTTCGCGTTGACCGCTTCCGGCGGTAGTTCATGAGCGATCGCGCTCAATAGGCATTTTCCGTGTTCAGCAGGCGTACAGGCGTCAGGAACAGGATCTTGAGATCGAACCAGAGCGACCAGTTCTCGATGTAGTAGAGGTCGTATTCGGTGCGCATCCTGATCTTCTCGTCAGTGTCCATCTCGCCGCGCCAGCCGTTGATCTGGGCCCAGCCGGTGACGCCGGGCTTGACGCGGTGGCGCGCGAAATAGCCGTCGACGACCTCGTTGTAGAGAAGGTTGTGCGACTGCGCGGCGATGGCGTGGGGGCGGGGTCCGACCAGCGAGAGGGAGCCCACCAGCGCGTTGAAGAACTGCGGCAGTTCGTCGATCGAGGTCTTGCGGATGAAGCGGCCGACGCGGGTCACGCGCGGGTCGCCCTTGGTCACCGGCCGGATCGCCGTCGGGTCGGCCTGCTCGGTGTACATCGAGCGGAATTTGTAGACGTCGATGACCTCGTTGTTGAAGCCGTGCCGCTTCTGCTTGAAGAGCACCGGCCCCTTGCTGTCGAGCTTGATGGCGACGGCGGTGGCGAGCATCAGCGGCGACAGCAGCACGATGCCGAGCAGGCTGAAGAAGATGTCGAACATGCGCTTGGCGACAGAATCCCAGTCGTTGATGGGCTTGTCGAAGATGTCGAGCAGCGGCACCGAGCCGATGTAGGAATAGGAGCGCGGGCGGAACTGGAGCTGGTTGGTGTGGGCCGACAGGCGGATGTCGACCGGCAGCACCCAGAGCTTCTTGAGCAGCGACAGCACCCGGCCCTCGGCGGTCAGCGGTAGCGACACGATCAGCATGTCGATGCGCGCGATGCGCGCGAACTCGACCAGCTCGCCGATCGTGCCGAGCTTTGGATAGCCCGCCACGAGCGGCGGCGAGCGGCGGTCGTCGCGATCGTCGAAGATGCCGCAGATGCGGATGTCGTTGTAAGGCTGCTGCTCGATCGAGCGGATCAGTATCTCGGCTGCCTTGCCACCGCCCACGATGACGGCGCGGCGCTCCATGCGGCCGTTGCGCGCCCATGCCCTGATAAGGCGGGCGAGGACCAGACGCGGGACGACCAGCAGCACGAGGCCCGCGATGAACCAGCCGCCGAACCAGACGCGCGAAAAGTCGTCGGCAAGCTTCAGGAAGAAGCCGGTGACCGCGACGAAAGCGAGGGTGCCCGCCCAGACCAGCACGATCCGGGTCATGCTCGACCCGGGTCGGGTCATCGCCGGCAGCTGGTAGCAGTCGGCGACGTCGAGCATGATGACTGCGATCAGCGAAGCGGTTGCGACGGCGATGGGGTAGTGCCAGTCCAGCCCGGTTCCCAATCCGACATAGATGACGAACAGCGCCATGCCGGAGGCGAACAGAAGCGCGACCTCCACGATCCGCAATATGCCGCTGACCATGATGGGGGACGTGGTGTCGCGACGAAATTGCGCCGCTACCTGCCGTGCCGTCTCATTGAGCTGGCCAGGCTGGCTGGTGCCTTCTTCGCCCACATGCTTGCGCACCGCGTCGGCGGAGAAGCGTTTTGGTGGCTCCATCCTGTTCATGGTTTTCGCCGATCTGTGCTTCGGCTTCGTCATAGCACGATGTAACTAAGAAAGGCTTGAACGTCGGCAAGCAATTCGAGCCGATGGTGGCTCTAGCGTTGTAGCGTGGCGAAATAGGCTCTCTCGATTTCGGCCGCCATCGCGCCTGCGCCAAAGCGCGCCCTAAGATCGAAGGAGTCGGGCATTTGCGCGGCGAATGCTGGGGGATCGGAGAGCGCCTGGGCCATTCTTGCGGCGAGTTCGCTGGCGTCGGGGCGGACCAGCGCGACCGAGCAGGCGCCGAAGATTTCGGGTATGCCGCCGACTTCGGTCGCAATCATCGGCTTTCCGGCGGCCAGCGCCTCGAGCACGATGTAGGGCATGGCTTCGGCGCGGGATGGCACCACCACCATATCGGCAAGCGTGAAAGCCAGCCGCGCGGGCATTGAGGGGAGGAAGCGGACGCGTTCGCCGAGGCCGAGCCGTGCGGCCTGCGCGCGGTAGCGCGCCAGGTCCTCGCCGTCGCCGACCATGACGGCCGTGACCTTGCGGCCAATCCGCGCCTGCACCCCGGCAAGTGCGTCGATGAAGATGTCGGGCCCCTTAAGGTCGCGCATCATGCCGATATAAAGGAAATCGGCGGCACCTTGTGCCGCCGGTACTTTCTCGAACTCGCCCTCGCGCAGGCCGTTGTAGACCAGCCCGCTCGGCCGGTTCGGCGCGCCGACCTTGCGCCGGTAGGCTGCACGTTCGTATTCCGACACGAAGAAGATGTAGTCGGTGAAGCGCGCCATCAGGCGCTCCAGTCCAAAGAACAGCTTCCCCGTCAGGGTCCGCTCGTCATAATGCAGGCTTCCGCCATGCGCAGTGTAGACGCGGGCTACGCGAGACCTGAAAACCCGCAACAGTGAGCCGAACATGCGCGAATAGACGCCACCCTTGGCGCCATGTCCGTGCAGGACATCCGGCTGCAATTCCCTGATGATGGTGTAGGCGCGCATCGCGGCGGCGATGTCGCCGATCCCGATATGGCGCTGCATGGGCGTGCGCGACACGCCAAGCGCCAGGTTTGGCTTCAGCCCTTCGAACAGCCGCTCCTCGAATTCGCCGCCTGTCGTCGAATCGCAGACGATGCCGACAAGGTGACCGGCTGCGGCCTGCGCTTCCGTCAGATCGCGGACGTGCCGGAAGATGCCCCCTACCGGAGAGCGAAAACAGTGCACGATCCGCAGCTTCTGGGTCACGGCTGCCTGCGGTCCCGATCAGAAGAGGCGTTCGCGCACGTAGACCGTGTCGCCTGGAAGCAGAGGGTCCGACGTCCTGACGCGGCCGGTTATGACCTTGCCGTTGATGTCGCGCGTGATGTCCGCGCTGCCCTGGTTGGCGCGCGGCGAGAAGCCGCCAGCGATGGCGATTGCCTTCTGCACGGTCAGCCCCGGCACATAGGAATATTGCCCAGCCGCGCCGACCTCGCCCATCACGAAGATCGGGCGATAGCGGTCGACTTCGACCGACACGTCGGGGTCGCGCAGATATCCCTCGCGCAGCTTGCCGGCGAGCGTGGCTTCGATCTGCTGGGCGGAATGACCGCGTGCCGGAACGGCGCCGACCAGCGGGAACGCGATGTAGCCGGATTGATCGACACTGTATGTGTTTGTGAGGGCTTCCTGCTCGAAAACGGTGACGCGGATGCGGTCGCCCGCGCCGAGGCGGTAAGGCTCGTCGAGCGCCTTGTGGAAGCCGTCGGGGGCAGGGCGATAGCCAGAGCAGCCGGAAAGCATCAGTCCGGCCAGCAGCGCCTGGGAGATAAGCCTGAGCCTTTTCATCAGCGGACACGAACCTCGGCTGGCCACCGGATGCACACGCACGACCGGCTGGAGAACATGGCTCGTTATCAACCTGTTAGGGTTAATGGGCGGTAAAGGATGGCCGGTTTGGGAGTCCGAGATCACGAAATCGCTGCCATCGAAGACGCCGCCATCTTAACCGCTGGGTTACCATAGTTGTTTACAATCCGTTTTCGATATTCCGGAGCACGTGCATGTCAGGCGTACAGTCATCGGCCAGCGACATCGATGTCGACCTCGGGAGGCTCTTCGGAAGCCTTGCCAGGCGGTGGAAGCGTATCCTGTTCGTGGCGCTTGTGGTGACGGGCCTGGCTCTAACCTTCGCATGGCTGGCGACGCCCCAATACAGGGGCGAGACGCGTATCCTGATAGAAACCAGGGAATCCGTGTTTACGCGTCCACAAGGCGGCGCAGAGGACGACCGCCCGCTTCTCGACGAGGAGGGCATCACCAGCCAGGTCGAAGTCATCGGCTCGACCGACTTTCTCAAGCAGGTTGCGCTGAAGCTCGACCTTTCGCGCCTGCCGGAATTCGACGAGGCAGCCGACATGTCGCTGCTCTCGCGGATGCTTGTCGTGGTTGGCCTGAAGAACGATCCGAACGAGATTCCGCCGGAAGAACGCGTGCTCAAGGCGTTCCGCGAAAAGCTGACCATCTATCGCGTCGAAAAATCGCGCGTCATCGTGATCGAGATGTCGTCGGAAGATCCGAAGCTCGCTGCCGAGATTCCGAATGCGCTGGCCGACGCCTACATCGCCGGGCAGGGCGCCGCCAAGCTGCAGTCCAACTCCGAGGCGACCGACTGGCTGGAGCCTGAAATCGCCAATCTCTCCGGGCGCGTCAAGGAAGCCGAAGGCCGTGTCGCCAGCTTCCGCGCGCAATCGGATCTCCTGATCGGCCAGAACAATTCCGTGCTGGCGACCCAGCAGCTTTCTGAGCTGTCGACCGAACTGTCGCGTGTCCGGGCCAATCGCGGTGCTGCCGAGGCAAATGCCTCGAGCGTGCGCGCGATGCTGGACAGCGGCGCCTCGCTCGATGCGCTGCCGGAAGTGCTGTCCTCGCCGCTGATTCAGCGCCTGCGCGAGCGGCAGGTGCAGCTCAAGGCCGACATCGCGGACCTCTCGACCACGCTGCTCGAAAACCATCCCCGCCTGCGCGCACTGCGTTCGCAGCTTGCCGACCTCGACCGGCAGATCCGCACAGAAGCGCAGAACGTGCTGAAGGCACTGGGCTCGGAGGCCAGCGCCGCGCAACTGCGCGAGAAGCAGCTCCTTGCCGACCTGAACACGCTGAAGGCCGAGTCCGCGCGCGCCGGCGAAGAGGAAGTCGAGCTTCGCGCATTGGAGCGCGAGGCCAACGCGCAGCGCTCGCTCCTGGAATCCTATCTTGCCCGCTACCGCGAGGCGTCGTCGCGTCGTGACGGCAACTATCTGCCTGCGGACGCCAGGATATTCTCCCGCGCCACCGTGCCTTCGGAACCATACTATCCCAAGCCGCTGCCGATCGCGGGCGCAGCGTTCGTCGGATCGCTGCTGGTGATGGCGATCGTGACCCTGCTGCAGGAACTGTTCTCCGGTCGCGCGATGCGTCCTGCCGCCGGATCGAGGCTTGAGCCTGAACCTGCGGGGGTCTCTGCCGAAACGGTGGTGGTGGATGCGGTCGCGAGCGAAGCCCCGGCCGACCAGCCGGTCGCTGCCGCAGTCACGCATGACCTGCCGATGTCCGCGCCCGCTGAGCCCGTAGCGGTGGTCGCGGAGCCCGAACCCGTGGTCGATGTTTCACCAGTTGCTGATGCTCAGTCCGAGATTGCCGCGGTAGAAGCAGCCGTGCCTTATGAAGAGCCGGCGGCGGCTGAATCTTTCGCGACCGTCGAGGTCGAACCCAAGCCGGCGATTGCCGAAGAGATCGCGGCGCAACCCGTTGCCGCCAAGCCCTTTGTCGCGCGGCCCGAACCGATCCGGCCCGAACCGATCCAACACGAGCCGCTGCGGGCAATGCGCGTCGAGCGCGAATCCTTCTCGGACGCATGGGAGCGCCACAAGCGAACCATGGACGCGGCCCGCTACGACGAACCCAAGCCGACTGCCGATACAACGCCAGCCACCCCGGCGGTTGAACATGAAATCGAGGACCAGCCTGCCATGCGCAACCCGTTCGCCCGCCGAGAATTCACGTCCGTTCCAGACGCTCCAGAAGTCGAGCCGATCGTCGAGCCGGCGGTCGCGCAATCGGCGCTCGGCGAAGTCGGCATCCACCGCGCCGCCGAAATGCTCATCGCCGGCGGTGCTACCCGCGCGATCTTCGTTTCGCCGGAAGGCGATGAAGGCGCTGCGGCGGCTGTGATGGTATCGCGCGAAGTCGCCGATGCCGGCCTGCGCGTGCTTCTGATCGACCTGACGGCGTCGGGAGCTGCATCGCGTCCCATGCTGGACAGCGTGTCCTATCCCGGCATCACCAACCTTCTGGCTTCCGAGGCGCAGTTCACCGAGGTTATCCATGTCGACCACTATTCGGAGTGTCATGTCATGCCGGTCGGCACCGCCGATCCGATGCGCGCGATGAAGGCCGCCGACAGGCTTCCGGTCATCATGGGTTCGCTGACCGAGGCCTACGATGTGGTCGTCGTCGAATGCGGCGCGTCGGACGCCGAAGGGATTCGCCGTCTGGTGGCGGACGGAACGGAAATCATGGTCAGCGCCATTGAGCCGGATGACGAGACGACGGCGACTGCAGAGGCGCTAATGGCGCGCGGCTATGGTCGGGTCATGCTTGTGTCGCCCGCCGCCAATGGATCGCCTGACGCACCGGTGCCAGGCCGCTCGGCTGCCTGAACGGTCCCAGCTCAATCCTCGGGCCGCTGCTCCTGGCCTGCCGCGTTCTTGCGCAGCATCTTGGTCAGCCGCCAGATCGTCGGGTTGTTCTTGACGTATGCCTTAACCCTGGCCTCGAGTCGCAGCCGCTGCGCGAGCAAATGTCCCTTGACCGTCAGCGGCGCGACGACATCGAAATGTCGTGTCTCCAGTTCGCACCAGAGCCGCTTGTAGGGTTCGTCGCCGACGCTGAAGTCGTAAACCTCAAAGCCATCGCGGCAAGCTTGCTCGATGTTCTCGAAGAACAGGTAGTCGCCGGGGCTGGCATGAGCCAGTTCGTCTTCGGAGATCCCGGCGAACTCGCAGATCATGCGTTTTCCCGAGACGCTCGATCCGGTGACTGCGCGCAGCTTTCCGCCGACTTCGAGTGCGTGCAGGACGAAAGGGCGGGGCGATTTTTCGAGGGCGCAGCAAAACAGCGAGCGAAAGAAATTCCGCACCTCCGCTTCGCCGAACACGTCGGTTATCCCCATCTTGCGGAACCGGCTTTCCTTCATGGCGAAGTAGGCGTCCAGGAGCCGCGAGACATCGTCGGTGGTTTGCGCCTCGATGCGGCGCAGCCCGCCGGCCATCTCGAACTTGCGCATGGCCCAGCGGTGCTTCTTGCGCTTGCGCTTGCCGCTGACACGCGACAGCAGGCCCTCGAAGCCGCCCGTCAGATCGGCGGCGAGCGCTATGTTTGGACTTTGGACATGGGGCAGCGCCAGCAGCGGGTTGGGAAAGCCGTCGAGTTGCGGTAGCAGGCGCGCCAGCAAGAGAGCGTCCACGCCGGGCCGCATCGTGCGGACGGCGGCAAGCAGCGCCCCTGCGTTGAACGTTCCCAACTTCAGAAAGGTTGGATCCGCGACCGGAAAATTGCCGTTGGCGTGGCTTCCGCCCATGAAGCGAGCGATCCGAAATGGGCCCGATTTGACCACTTCGAGCGCCAGCGCCAGGGCAGGCTTGCCGGCCTGTTCGACCGCCACGACGAAGCAGTCCGCCTTTGTGCTGGCGGCCCATTGTTGAACCCAAAGCGGGTCCTGCGCCGGGCCACGGATGCCGTTGGCAGCGAGGTCGCGGTAGGCAGCCAGAACGGGCGGCGTCGCGACCGATGCCGGCAGCGGGGCCGCGGCGCGGACCTGATCCTGGCTCGTTTGGCTGCGAAATGACACGACCGCGTCAACCATCCTTCAATCCTTGCGGCGTATCTGGGAAGTCGGGACCAGATCGCGTCCGCGTTTCGACGGCGACGTCACGCTAGGCGCAAAAGGTGAATGAATGATCGACGGGGGCGAAGTCGTTCGCAAGCTGGCGCTCAATATGGCCCGCTATTCCGGGCTTGCGCCGCTCGCCCGGCCACTGATCGGCGGCATCGGCGCGATCCTGATGCTGCATCACGTGACAGCCGATCCCGAGAAGCCATTTGGCGCGAATCGCCACCTCAACATCGCGCCGGATTTTCTCGATGCCGTGATCGCCGACATGAAGGCCTCCGGCTACATATTCGTCTCCATGGATGAAGCCGTCGAACGCATCAGGCGAGGGGGCTCCGGCGGCCTGTTCGCCGCGCTCACGGCCGACGACGCGTACCGCGACAACCTGACCGAGGCGCTGCCGGTGCTGGAGAAGCATGCCGCGCCACTGACGATCTACGTCGCTCCGGCGCTCATCGACGGCACCGCCGACCTCTGGTGGGATGTGATCGACGACATAGGCGCGTCCGGCTGCACGCTCGAACTGAAGCGTCCGGGAGGCGTTCAGAAGCTCGATTGTTCGCAACCGGACGCACTGCCCAGGCTCTACGACCACCTGACGCAGGACGTTGCGGAGGAAGAACAGCGCGCGGTGGTTCGCGGGTTCGCTGCGGTTGCCGGCGTCGATGCCGGTGAGGCCGGCCGCAAGACCCTGATGAACTGGAGCGAGATACGGTCGATCGCAGAAAACCCGCTGGTTTCGATCGGCGCGCACACGGTCAATCATTACAATCTGAAGCGGCTTTCGGTGGAAAGCGCGCGCCGCGAAATGAACGACGTCGTGTCTCGCCTCAAGTCCGAGATCGGCGCCGCGCCGCGCCATCTCGCATATCCGTATGGCTATGTCTCGGCGGTCGGACCGCGCGAAGTCGATCTGGCGCGGGAGGCCGGCTACTTGTCGGCGGTGACGACGCGGCACGGCGTGCTGCGCGCCGCGCACGCCGATCACCTGCTTGCCCTGCCGCGCATCTCGGTGAACGGGCGCTACCAGCGCCTGGCGCATATCCGCACCATGCTGTCAGGCATCACCACGCCGCTCGCCAATCGCGGCAAGATGCTGGTTACGGTGTGACCCTGCCGATGCCAGCCGGATCTACTGCTTCTGCTTTTTTGGTCGCGGTGGCAGCATCAGCCATTTGATGATGCCCATGGCCGGCAGAACCCACAGGATCCCCGTGAAGAAGAAGAACGCCAGGTGGACGAGCGGACCTGACTCGCCGAGTCGCGCTGCCGCAACCGTCGTCGCCACCAGCGCGTAGACGATCACGAGCACGATCAGCAGGATCGTGCCGATGAGTTTTTTCAGGCGGATTGGCATCGGCGTTCCTTCGATCCTTTCGCTTAGATGCTCGGAGCGGGACGCGCAACGCCGGATCGTCCAAGGCGCGTCGGCGCGACGGCTTGTCGCTGACGCCGCGGCCTTGCCACCGGCCCGCCCATGGTCCACCTATCCGTCGCATGGAACAGGCCCCGACAATCCCTATGGCCCTCGCCGTCAGCGGCGAACGCCAGCGAACGCTTGGCAATCGCAGGCTTGTGCGCGGCTGGCTCTATTTCATTCTTTTGATGCTCTTTGCGCTGGTGCTGGTGGGTGGTGCGACGCGCCTGACAGACTCGGGCCTGTCGATCACCGAGTGGAAGCCGATCCACGGCGTCATTCCCCCGCTGAGCGAGGCGGAGTGGCAGGAGGAGTTCGACCTCTACCGCCAGATTCCGCAATACCGAGAGATCAACAAGGGGATGAGCCTCGACGCGTTCAAGCATATCTACTGGTGGGAATGGGCGCATCGCGTGCTGGCGCGGGGCGTCGGCTTCGTCTTCGCGCTGCCGCTGCTGTTCTTCTGGGCAACCGGGCGCATAGAGCGCGGGCTTTCGCCAAAACTTGTCGGCCTGCTGTTGCTGGGCGGGCTGCAGGGCGCGGTGGGCTGGTGGATGGTGGCGTCCGGCCTCGTCGAACGCACCGACGTTAGCCAATACCGGCTGGCGATCCACCTGACGCTTGCCTGCATCATCTTCGCCGCCATCACGGTCGTGGCGCGTGGGCTTGCCCCGCATTCCGAAACGCCAGCCGATCTTGGAACACAGCGCTTCGCCGGCTTCCTCGTGCTGGCCGTCCTGTTCCAGGTGTTTCTTGGCGGACTGGTCGCGGGAACCGACGCGGGGCTGAGCTACAACACCTGGCCGCTGATGGACGGCGCCGTCATTCCCGGCGATCTCTTGGTCATGCGCCCGGCTTGGGTGAATTTCTTCGAAAACGTCAAGGCCGTGCAGTTTTCGCACAGGGTAGGGGCCTACGCTTTGCTGCTGCTGGCGTTGTGGCACATGATCGCCACGCGCCGACGTCTGCCCCGCACCACCCATGCGCTCTGCGCGCTGGTGCTGTTCCATCTGGTGCTTGTTCAGGCTGCGATCGGCATCGTCACGCTGCTGTTGCATATGCCGCTGCACTGGGCGCTGCTGCATCAGGGCTTCGCGCTGATCGTGCTTGGCTTCGCCGCCGCCCACTGGCGCGGCACGAAGGGCGCCTACCCGCTGCCGACCGAGATCAGGGTCGCGCGCTGAAGGCTACCCCTTCAGCCCCAGCATCAGGTCCATGTTCTGGACAGCGGCGCCCGAAGCGCCCTTGCCGAGATTGTCGTAGACGGCGACCAGAAGCGCCTGCGCCTTGCTGTCGTTGGCGAAGACGTGCAGCCGCATGCGGTTGGTGCCGTTGTAGGTCTCGGGGTCGAGGTCGGGCGAGCGCTCCACCGCGGCGTAGGGCGCCACCTCGACGGCCGAACCCTCGAGCCCCGCATAGTGGTCCGCAATCGCCGCGTGGAGTTCTGCGCCCGTTGGCACGTGGTTCAGCGCGGCCAGTTGCAGTGGCACGGCGGTCACCATGCCCTGCGCGAAATCGCCGACCACCGGCTGCATGAGAGGGTCGCGCGACAGGCCAGCGTAGCGCTTGAACTCCGGCACGTGCTTGTGCTGGAAGGTCAGCCCGTAGGGTAGGAACACCGGCGCGTCGTCGCCCTTCGCCTCATAGTCCTCGACCATCTGTCTGCCGCCGCCCGAATAGCCGGAAATGCCGTTCATGGTGATCGGGAAGCCCGCCGGGATGATGCCGGCCGTGACGAGCGGGCGCAGCGTCGCGATCGGCCCTTGCGGCCAGCAGCCGGGGTTGGCAACGAACTTCGCGCCGGCGATCGCCTTCGCCTGCTCGCGGTCGATCTCGGGAAAGCCGTAGGTCCAGCCCTTTGCGGTGCGGTGCGCGGTCGATGCGTCGATCACCCGCGTCGCCGCGTCGCTGATCAGCGCCACGCTTTCCTTCGCGGCGTCGTCGGGCAGGCACAGGATCGCGATGTCGGCGGCGCGCAGGAAGTCGGCGCGGGCTGCCAGATCCTTCCGTCTGTCCACCGGGATCGAGATGACCTCGATGTCGTTGCGTCCCGCAAGCCGCGACCTGATCTGCAGGCCAGTCGTTCCGTGTTCGCCGTCGATGAAGATTTTCGGTTTCATTTCAGCCACAAAAAACCTTGAAAAAAATTAAATCTGTATGCCGCTCGCGTGGTTCACTTCGTGAGCCCCATTGCTGCTCATGCTTTCCAATCTCGCCTTTCGCTCGGCAATCAGCCCGAGATATTGCATGGCGACGGTCGCGCCCGCGATTGCCGTAATATCGGCGTGGTCGTAGGCGGGCGCAACCTCCACAACGTCGGCGCCGACGATGTCGACCTGGGTCAGTTGCCTGAGCACCGACAGGATCTTGGCCGAGGACGGGCCACCGGCGACCGGCGTGCCGGTGCCCGGCGCATAGGCCGGGTCGAGGCAGTCTATGTCGAAGGTGACATAGGTCTTCTTGCCGCCGGTGCGGTCGACGATGGCGTAGGCGATGTCGGCCGCGCGCATCTCCTCGACTTCGTGGCCGTAGAGGATCTTGATGCCGCAATCGTCAGGCGCATGCGTGCGGATGCCGATCTGGATCGAGCGGTCGGGGTCGATGATGCCGTCCTTGACGGCGCGCGCCACGAAGGAGCCGTGGTCGATGCGCTTGCCGTCGTCGTCCCAGGTGTCCTGGTGCGCGTCGAACTGCACCAGCGCCAGCGGCCCGTGGACTGCGGCGTGCGCTTTCAGCAGCGGCCAGGTGACGAAATGGTCGCCGCCGAGCGACAGCAGGAAAGCGCCCGACTTCAACAGCTTCGCCGCCTCGCGCTCGATCGTCCCCGGCGTCTTCTGGTGGTTGCCGGTGTCGAGCAGGCAGTCGCCATAGTCCACCACCGCCATCGTCTCGAAGAGCTGGCGGTGGAACGGATATTGCGGATCGTTGTCGAAGATCGCCGCGGCGCGCCGGATCGCCTGCGGCCCGAAGCGCGCGCCCGGCCGGTTGGTGACGGCTGCGTCGAAGGGAATTCCCCACACGATGGCGTCCGCGCCCTTGACGTTCTTGGTATAGCGGCGGCGCATGAAGGACAGCGCGCCCGCATAGGTCGGGTCGGTCGCCCGCCCGACGTTTCTCGTCGCGGTGAACGCGTGATCGATAGCGGATGCCGGCATCGCAAAAGGCTCCCTCTTGTTTGCGGGGGTGGAAGGTATTGGCCGGATATGACCGTAGCGCAACAAAAAAAGCGGACCCGAAGGCCCGCTTTTTACCCCGTTCGGGAGAGCGCTTAGCGCTTCGAGAACTGGAACGAGCGGCGGGCCTTGGCCTTGCCGTACTTCTTGCGCTCGACCACGCGGCTGTCGCGGGTCAGGAAGCCACCCTTCTTCAGGACCGCGCGCAGGCCCGGCTCATAGTAGGTCAGCGCCTTGGAGATGCCGTGGCGCACAGCACCCGCCTGGCCCGACAGGCCGCCGCCGATCACGGTGGCGATGACGTCGAACTGGCCGTCACGGTTGGCAGCGATGATCGGCTGCTTGAGGATCATCTGCAGGACAGGGCGCGCGAAGTAGTTCACGAACTCCTTGTCGTTGACGACGATCTTGCCCGAGCCGGGTCGCACCCAGACGCGCGCGATGGCGTTCTTGCGCTTGCCGGTGGCATAGGCGCGGCCCTGCTTGTCGAGCTTCTGCACATGCACGGGAGCGGCGGGCTGGGCGGTCGCGGCGGCGATCCCGGTGGCGGAGCCGAGCTCGGCCAGAGAATTCAGGTCAGCCATCTCTTAGGCCCTCTTCTTGTTCTTGGGGTTCAGCGCGCCGATATCGAGCGTCTCGGGCTGCTGGGCGACATGCGGATGTTCGGCGCCGGCATAGACGCGCAGGTTCTTCATCTGGCGACGGCCAAGCGGACCGCGCGGGATCATGCGCTCGACGGCCTTCTCGACGACACGCTCGGGAAAACGTCCCTCGAGCAACTGGCGCGCGGTGCGCTCCTTGATGCCGCCCGGATGGCCGGTGTGCCAGTAGTACACCTTGTCGGTGAACTTCTTGCCGGTGAGAGCCACCTTGTCGGCATTGATGATGACGACATTGTCGCCGTCATCGACATGCGGGGTAAAGGTGGGCTTGTGCTTGCCGCGGAGACGGTTGGCGACGATGGAGGCGAGCCGGCCGACGACGAGACCCTCGGCGTCGATCAGCACCCACTTCTTCACCACGTCCGCAGGCTTCTGCGAAAAGGTTGCCATGGTTCTGCTTTCTTCTGGACCTTGCGCCCCAATGGGTGTTCCACGTGGCGCGAAGGCGTTTCTTGTTGCTTGGATTGGCGAGGGCAGGGCCACCGCCAATAACAAAACGGCGGCCCGCAAAGGCCGCTGTTTCGTGGAGGCTTATAGGCGAGGGCAGATACCGCGTCAATGCTGCTGAAAATAGCCGGCCCACGATAAAGCCATGCAAATCAACGTGTTAAGACAGAGGTATTATTTTACCTCAACGCATGGATGATCCACGGCGGCGCTTGGAGCGCGTAACCTTCACCGGGATAAGGCCGGTGGGACTTTGCATCGACGGTCCCGGAGGTTATTTGATGGAACAGGAGCGCTCGCGGGTATGGAGGTTGGAATGGCGGATATCGTTTCGTTGAAGCGCGATCATGCGGAAGAGCAGGCGCCGGACCGTGGCATCCTGCGCATCATCTTGTCGAATCCACCGGCGAACCTTCTGTCGCTGGAGGTCATGCGCGACATCCAGGCGGAACTAGACCGTGCGCGCGACGATCATGCCGTGCGCGCCATCGTGATTTCGGCTGCCGGAAAGATGTTCTGCGCCGGCCACGACCTCAAGCAGATGACCGCCCATCGAGCCGATGCCGACGGCGGCCGGGCCTATTTCGAGGAGACCTTCGACACCTGCTCCAGGCTGATGCTGTCGATCGTCAGGCACCCCAAGCCTGTCATCGCGCAGGTGGACGGCGTCGCCACCGCCGCCGGCTGCCAGCTTGTCGCGTCCTGCGACCTGGCGATCGCGTCGGACCAGGCCACGTTCGGCGTCAACGGCATCAATGTCGGCCTGTTCTGCACCACGCCGGGCGTCGCGCTGGTGCGCGGGCTGAAGCCCAAACACGCCATGGAGATGCTGCTGACCGGCGAGATGGTGGACGCGGCGACCGCCAAGGATTTTGGGCTGGTGAACCGCGTCGTGCCCCGCGAGTACCTGAATCAGATTGTCACGAAATACGCGCAAACCATTGCTTCCAAACCAGCTTCCACGCTGAAGCTCGGCAAGGAGGCGTTCTACCGGCAGTCCGAGATGAACCTGGCGGAAGCCTACGACTATGCCTCGCGCGTGATGGTCGACAACCTTATGGCAGGCGACGCCAAGGAGGGCATTTCGGCCTTCATCGGCAAGCGCAAGCCGGAGTGGAAGGCGGAGTAGTGGAGCCCCGCTGCGCCTTTGGCCGCTTGATCGACAGCGCCCGTTGCGGCTAACACCGCCGGCATGAACCACGATTCCTACGAAGACGCCTATATCGGCGGCATTCTGAACTCTGTGAAGACCATCGCCATGGTCGGCGCTTCCGCCAACGACGTGCGGCCAAGCTTCTTCGTGCTGAAATATCTGCTGAACAAGGGTTTTGAGGTCTATCCGGTCAATCCGGGGCAGGCGGGCAAGGAAATCCTCGGTCGCATGTGTTACGCGCGGCTGGCCGACATTCCGGTGGCGCTCGACATGGTCGACATCTTCCGCGCGTCGGACGCCGTGCCCGGCGTGGTCGACGAGGTGCTGAAGCTCGAGCCGTTGCCCAAGGTGATCTGGACGCAGCTTACCGTGCGAAACGACGAGGCGGCGACACGCGCCGAAGCCGCAGGCATCAAGGTGGTCATGAACCGCTGCCCCAAGATCGAATACGGCCGGCTGTCGGGCGAAATCGCCTGGACGGGCGTCAATTCGGGCGTTCTGTCATCGAAGAAGCCGATCATGCGCCCAGGCTTCCAGAGTTTCGGCATCCGCCAGAAATAAGAGCATGATCCCGAAAAGTGGGAACCGGTTTTCGGACAAGATCATGCTTGGAAACTTTATGATCCCGAAAGTCGGGACAGCCATTCCAGAAATTGGCCGTTTTGTATGCGTTGCGTTTCAATCCGGCTCGCTGGGCGACATTTTCTGCTTTGCAATCGGGTCTAGGCTTCGCCAAAGATAGCGGCCGATTTTAAGAAGCAGTCTTGGAGAGGAAAAATGTCCCAAACACCGGGGTTCAATACGCTGGCGATCCATGCCGGCGCCAAGCCGGATCCGGCAACCGGCGCACGCGCCACGCCGATCTACCAGACGACGTCCTTCGTGTTCGAGGATGCCGACCACGCGGCGTCGCTGTTCGGCCTGAAGGCGTTCGGCAACATCTACACCCGCATCATGAACCCGACGCAGGCGGTGCTGGAGGAGCGCGTCGCCGCACTTGAGGGCGGCACGGCGGCGCTGGCTGTCGCGTCCGGCCATGCCGCGCAGTTCCTGGTCGCCCACACGCTGCTGGCGCCCGGCGAGAACTTCGTCGCCGCGCGCCGTCTCTATGGCGGCTCGATCAACCAGTTCGGCCATGCCTTCAAGAGCTTCAACTGGGAAGTCCGCTGGGGCGACCCCGCCGACATCTCGACCTTCGAGAAGCAGATCGACGACAAGACCAAGTTCGTCTTCGTCGAAAGCCTCGCCAACCCGAACGGCGAATTCGTATACCTCAAGAAACTCGCTGACGTCGCCCACAAGCACGGCATTCCGCTGGTCGTCGACAACACGCTGGCGACGCCATATCTGGTGCGCCCGATCGAGCACGGCGCGGATGTCGTGGTGCATTCGCTGACCAAGTTCATCGGCGGCCACGGCAACTCCATCGGTGGCGTCATCGTCGACGGCGGCACCTTCGACTGGTCGAAGTCGGGCAAGTATCCGATGCTGTCGCAGCCGCGTCCCGAATATGGCGGGCTCGTGCTGCACGAGACCTTCGGCAACTTCGCCTTCGCCATCGCCACGCGCGTGCTTGGCCTGCGCGACTTCGGCCCGGCGATCTCGCCGTTCAACGCCTTCCTGATCCTGACCGGGATTGAAACCCTGCCGCTTCGCATGCAGCGTCATTGCGACAACGCGCTCGGCGTCGCCGAATGGCTGTCGAAACATCCGAAGGTCTCGTGGGTCTCCTATCCCGGCCTGCCGGGCGACAAGAATCATGCGCTGGCGAAGAAATATTCGCCGCTCGGCTCCGGCGCGGTGTTCACCTTCGGCCTCAAGGGCGGCAACGACGCCGGCGTGAAATTTGTCGAGGCGCTGGAACTGTTCTCGCACCTCGCCAATGTCGGCGACACCAAGTCGCTGGTCATCCACCCGGCCTCGACCACCCATCGCCAGCTTTCCGACGAGCAGAAGACGCTTGCCGGCGCCGGGCCTGACACGGTGCGCCTGTCGGTCGGCATCGAGGACCTCAAGGACATCATCGCCGACCTCGACCAGGCGCTGGCCAAGGCCTGATCCGCGAGGCAAGATGCGCCCCGGCAGCCACCCGCTGCCGGGGCTTTTCTTTGGAGAGTGAAATGGGGAACTTCATCGATATCGACGCCGAAAACGTCGAGCCAGAACGTGGCGCTCCGGCCGAGGATCGCCTGATCTCGGGCGAGCCGAAGTTCCGGACGTGGAACCTCGACGAGGAACAGGGCGGGCTCTACGCCGGCGTCTGGGAAGCGACGCCGGGCAAGTGGCGTATCCAGTATGACGAATGGGAGTTCTGCCACATCCTGTCCGGCGTCTCGGTTATCGAGGAGGACGGTGGCGAGACGCGCACGGTCAGCGAAGGCGACAGTTTTGTCCTCAAGCCCGGCTTCAAGGGAACCTGGGAAGTCCTTGAAACGACTCGCAAGGAATATGTGATCAGGCTGTAGCCCTCAGGCCCTGACGATAAGCCGTTCCAGTCCATGAAAATGCCAGCTGTCGCGATAATCCGGCGCTTGCGCCAGCGTCAGGCCCGGCAACCGGTCGAACAGCACGCCCAGCGCTGCCTGCAGTTCGACACGCGCCAGCGGCGCGCCGATGCAGAAGTGGATGCCGGCGCCGAAAGACACGTTCTTCTGGTCGGCGCGTTCAGGTCGGAATTCGTCGGGCGCCACGAACGCCTTGGGATCGCGGTTTGCCATCCCGAGCAGCAGGCCGATCGTCTCGCCCGATTTCACGCTGACATCAGGCGCGACCTCCATCGTCTCGTAGGCATAGCGTGTGAAGAGATGCAGCGGCGCGTCGAAACGCAGGCATTCCTCGACCGTGGCGGCGGCTGTTTCCGCCGAGGAGAAGTAGCGCCTGACATCGCCGCCCTGCAGGAGAATGGCGCGGACCGCGTTGCCGGCCTGGTGGACCGTCGCCTCGTGCCCGGCGTTGAGCAGCAGGATGGCCGACGACACCAGTTCGTCCTCGGTGAGTTTCTGGCCCTCGTCGCGCGCGGCGATCAGCAGCGAGAAAAGGTCGTCGCCGGGCGCCTTGCGTCGCTCCGCCACGTAACCACGCAGGAAATCCGCAAATTCGCGCGCCGCGCGGTTGGCCGTCTCCTCGGTCTCGCGCGTCCGGCCATGCGTGTACATCGCCACCATCTGGTGCGACCAGTCGAGCAGTTGAGGCCCCATCTCCGTGGGAACGCCGAGCATCTCGGCTATGATCGTGATCGGCAGGGGCGCGGCGAAAGACGGCAGCAGGTCGAAGGCTTCGCCGCTCGGAAAGCCGTCGACCAGTTCGTTCGCCAGCGCCTCGATACGCGGCCTGAGCCGCTCGACCTGCCGCGAGACGAAGGCGCGGTTGACCAGCGTCCTCAGTCGCGTGTGGACGGGCGGCTCCAGTTCCAGCATCGAATTCGCCTCGATGGCGTCGAAACTTTCGAGATGCGAGCGATCTTGCCCCACGCCCCGGCTGTCGGGGATGCCGACAGGGCTCTGACGGCCAAAACGCCGGTCGCGCAGCAGCCGGTTGACGTCGTCATGGCCGCCGAAACACCAGTGGCCGAACTCCTCCCAATAGAAGGTCGAGCCGTGCCCGTGCAGCCAGGCATAGGCCTCGTAGGGGTTGCCATAGAAGCCGGGTTCATGCGGATCGAGCCGCAACCGGCGGGTGGCGTCGTCGAAGGACAGGTAGGGCGGTGGCGGAACGGTCTCGTGCATCGTGGATCATTAGCGCGCCTTGCCAAGTCTATGCCAGATCGTATTGTCCGCGCGCGCACCATCTCATTCTCCGAGGATCCATGAACATCATCGTCGTTGGCGCAGGAATCGCCGGCCTGTCGACCGCCTGGTCGCTGGTCAAGGCCGGCCACAACGTCACACTGCTGGAGCAGGGCGCGACAATCCCCAATCCGCTGGCGGCGTCGGGCGACCACCACCGCATCATCCGCCGCGCCTATCGCGCCTCGACCGGCTATGGCGCACTGATCACCGAGGCCTATGACGCATGGGCGCAGATGTGGGCCGATCTCGGCGCGACACACCTCGATCCCAGGGGGTTCCTCTGCGTCTCCAGGGAACCGGGCGACGAGGCGGAGGAATACCGCGAGGGCATGGAAGCGGGCGGCTGGCCGATCGAGATGTTCGATCCGGATGCCGCGGCGAAGCGCTGGATTTTCCTCGAGCCCGGCACCTTCCGCTACGCCTATTTTTCGCCCGACGGCGGCGCGCTGCACTGCCGCAAGATCGCGACCGGCCTTGCCGAATGGCTGCGTGGGCATGGCGCGAACCTCTACACCGGCAGCAAGGTCGTCGAGATCGACGCCGACAGCGGCCGCGTCGAACTGGAAACCGGCGAGACGCTGCAGGGCGACCGTGTGGTGGTCGCGGCAGGCGCGTGGGTGTTGAAGCTGTTTCCGGAACTCTCCGCCGAACTGCGGACGTACCGGACAGCACTTGCCTATGTCGAGCCGCCGGCCGACCTCAAGGCCGCCTGGGAAGCGGCGCCCGTCATCCTTGATGTCGGCGGCACAACGGACGGCTGGGCGATTCCGTTTTCAGGTGGCGCCGGCATGAAATTCGGCTCCGGCCTGCACAAGGTTCCGACAAGCGACGCCGACTGGAATCGCGAGCCGGTGGAAGGCGAGGGCGAGGCGATCCGCAACCTGTTCTCGCCGCCGATCGCCCGCATTGCCGAATACCGCGTCACCGAAGTCGTGACCTGCGCCTACACCTTCACCGCCGACGAGCGCTTTCTCGCGCACGAAAAGGGCAGGGTGCTCGTCGTGTCGGCGTGCTCCGGCCACGGCTACAAGTTTGGCGCGGCGGTCGGCAGGCGGGTGGCGAGCGCCATCGGCGACGGCGATATCGCGGGCCTGAAACACTGGCTGCGCGCCGAAGCATAAGAACTTCCGCCATCTTGCCGCCATCGCCGTATTGGACCATGCTTCTCCGGTCTTGGGGTTTGGCTGATGGGTCTTTGTCCGGCACGCCTGTTTCGCGACACGTTTTTGGCGCTGGCCTTGCTGGCCGCCGTCACGCCTGCCGCGGCGCGCGCCGAGGAGCCGCTGCGCGGCGTCGCCCTGGTCATCGGCCAGTCCGCCTATGAATCGCTGCCGGCGCTGCCGAACGCGGCCAACGATGCACGCGCCATCGACAGGCTGCTTTCCGATCTCGGCTTCGACGTCGACACGGTGCCCGATGGCGACCGGCGTCGGCTCGACCGCGCCTTCGAGCGCTTCCTCGAGGATGCGGCCGACGCCGATGTGGCGCTCGTCTATTATGCCGGGCACGGCGTGGAGGCAGGCGGCGAGAACTATATCGTGCCGATCGATGCCGCCGCGCCCCAGGCAGGCGGCGTTGTCTCCGACCTGGTGCCCGTCTCCGCGATGCTGGCCGAACTGCAGCGCAAGGCGCCCATCGCGATCGTGCTGCTCGATGCCTGTCGCGACAATCCCTATCCTCCCGGAACGCTCGTCGCCGGTGCAGGCGGCGCGGCCTTCGCGACGGCGGCATCTGGCCTCGGCGAACAGCGCGGCGCCGCGCCCGTCCGCGACGAGGGACCGGAGACGCTGGGCACAGTGATCGGCTTCTCAGCCGAGCCGGGCAGGGCCGCTCTCGATGGCGAGGCAGGCGCCAACAGCCCTTATGCCGCCGCGCTGCTCAAACATCTGGCTGCCTCCGGCCACGCCTTTGGCGATGTCATGACCATGGTGTCCGAGGAGGTCTATCTGAGGACCGGCGGCCGCCAGCTTCCATGGACAAACGCCAGCCTGCGCCGCCTGCTCTATTTCGGTCTCGACGTCGAGGAGAAGTCCGGCGACGAGCACGCGATACGCGAAGGCCGCCGCGCGCTGCTGCTCACCATCGCTACCACCCCGCCCGGCGTGCGCACCGTGGTCGAGCAGGTGGCGGCGGCGAACGGCGTGCCGCTCGATGGGCTCTACGGCATGCTGGAAGTGCTGGGGGTCGATACTTCCGGAGGCAGCGACCTCGCCGACCAGCTTTCCGTTGGCGCCGGCCGGCTGAAGGCCATCATGGCCTCGCGCGACCTGCAGATACGCGAGGACCCGGAGATCGTGCGCCTCGCCTCGCTGGCCGACCGCGCCGAACAGGAAGGCGCCATGGCACTGGCGCTGGATTTTCGCGCCCGGGCAAGCGCTCGCGCGGACCAGATCGACACCGAACTCGACAAGGCCGAGGCCGGCATCGCCGACCGCAGGCGCGAGCTTGCCGCAACCTATCGTAGCCATGCCGAAACCGCGAATCTGAACTTCGATTTCGCCACCGCCGCCGCTCGATACGGCGACGCCTTCGTCCAACTGGCCAGTCTGGACGTGCCGCAGGCCTACGAACTGAAAGTCCTGCAGGCAGAGGCTCTCAACGATCACGGCGACTATCAGAACGACAATCAGGCGCAGCTCGACAGTCTTGCCGCCTACGAGCAGGCGATCGAGATCGGACGCGGCAGCCCGAATGTTCGCCGGGACGCCGCCGTCAAGGGAAACATGGCTCTCGTGCTGACCCAGCTTGGCGACCGGACAGGCGAAACGAAATATCTCGACCAGGCTGCGCTGCTGTACGACCAGGTGTCGAAGGCGCTTCCGCGCAAGCGCTATCCTGAGGATTGGGCCTACACGCAGCTCAATCTCGGCACGCTGCGCCTGTCGCTCGCCGATCGTGGCGGCGGGAAGAAGCAGTTGGACCTTGCGCTGAAAGCCTTTGACGGCGCGGCTCGAATCTTCACCCGCAAAGCGGCGCCGGGACAATGGGCTGGCCTTCGGATGAACGTCGGCAACATCGAAGCGCGGCGTGGTGACAGGGGAGGCGGGGTGGACGCCTACCGCAGGTCCATTGCCGCCATCGAGGAGGCGTTGACCGTGTGGACGCGCGAGGCCTATCCGCTGAACTGGGCGCTGGCGCAGTCGAACCTTGGCGGCAGCCTGCGCGCGGTCGGCGCGATTGAGGGAAACGAAGCGACGCTGCGGCGGGCAATCGAGGCGCAGGAGGCGGCGCTGGAGGTGACCACGCGAGAACGGCAGGCAGCCTCCTGGGCCGCCGGCATGAACAATCTCGGGTCGGCCAAACTGGATCTCGCGCAGGTCAATCGCGACACGGCTCTGTTCGAGCAGGCAGTCGATGCCTTCCGGCAGGCGCGCGTCGTCCTGACGCGGGAATCGAGCCCCATGAACTACACCCTGACCATGATGAACGAAGCGCGCGCGGTTCTGGAAATCGGCCGCGAAAAGGGCGACGTGCCCCTTCTGCGGCAGGCCATCGGCACGCTGGATCCCGCGTTCGAGGTGATGACCGAACAGAATAATGTGGTCGGCTGGGCTAGGGTTCGCTCGATACAGGGCGAATACCTGGCGGAGATCGGCCACCGCTCGGGCGACCGGCAGGCGCTGCGGCAAGCCCGCGCCGCATTCGACGAGGCAAGCAGGATCTACCGCGAGAACGGGATGGGCGACACCAGTCAGGATTTCTGGAAAAGCCAGATCGCCGGGATCGACGCCGAACTTGCCAGGTAGGCCATCCGGTAAGGTTAGCGGCGGCGCGGCCTTGCACAAGTCGGATGGCGCATCCTATTTACGGCAAACGTATCCAGAACCGATTCTGCCCCCATTCGATCGCCGGGCGCCGGAATCCCAGCCTGAGGGACAACGATGAGAGACCCCGTCGAACACTACATGAACCTCGTGCCCATGGTGGTCGAGCAGACCAATCGTGGCGAGCGCGCCTACGATATCTTCTCGCGCCTGCTGAAAGAGCGCATCATCTTCATCACCGGCCCCATCGAGGACGGCATGGCGTCGCTGGTCTGCGCGCAGCTCCTGTTCCTGGAAGCCGAGAACCCGAAGAAGGAAATCAACCTCTACATCAACTCGCCCGGCGGCGTGGTCACCAGCGGGCTTGCGATGTACGACACCATGCAGTTCATCAAGCCGCCGGTTGCAACGCTCTGCGTCGGCCAGGCCATGTCGGCCGGTTCCCTGCTTCTGGCCGCCGGCGAGAAGGGCATGCGCTTCTCGACGCCGAACGCCTCGATCATGGTTCACCAGCCGTCGGGCGGCTACCAGGGCCAGGCGACGGACATCATGATCCACGCGCAGTGGACCGAGGCGCTGAAGCGCCGCCTCAACGAGATCTACGTCAAGCACACCGGCCAGGACTACGAATCGATCCACAATGCGATGGAACGCGACCGGTTCATGTCCGTCGAACAGGCACTTGAGTTCGGCCTTATCGACAAGGTGATCACGTCGCGCGATGCCTTGGACTCGGCTACCCACAAGTGATCGCGTAACGCTGCGGCAGCCTGCCGGCGGGACTTGCGGATATGACGCATTTTTGACGTGCGTTGCGGCATTTCGGACACAATTAGCTGTTTCCTCGACCGTTGCGACCGCTTACGTTAAGCCAAAATTGATTTTCGGCGGCTTAGCTTTCCAAGGGTTCCCCGCGAATCAACGCCACGCCTTCTCCGTGGCTTGTAGGGTTCGGTTAGCGTGCTGAGTCTGTTGGCTGGCGACAACGGTTTTAGCCTTGTATTGCAGGAAGGGCACCCTCCAAACCATCGGGTGGCGCCAGGAAAGGACCAGGGACACGATGAGCAAGGTCAGCACCGGCGGCGGCGATTCCAAGAACACGCTCTACTGCTCGTTCTGCGGCAAGAGCCAGCATGAAGTCCGCAAGCTGATCGCCGGCCCGACGGTATTCATCTGCGACGAATGCGTCGAACTCTGCATGGACATCATCCGCGAGGAGAACAAGACCTCGATGGTGAAGTCCCGCGAGGGCGTTCCCACCCCGCAGGAAATCCTCAAGGTTCTCGACGACTACGTCATCGGCCAGCCCTACGCCAAGCGCGTGCTGTCGGTGGCCGTCCACAACCACTACAAGCGCCTCGCTCATGCCGGTAAGAACAACGACGTCGAACTGGCGAAGTCCAACATCCTGCTGATCGGCCCGACGGGCTGCGGCAAGACGCTGCTTGCGCAGACGCTCGCCCGCATCATCGACGTGCCGTTCACCATGGCCGATGCCACGACGTTGACCGAGGCCGGCTATGTTGGCGAGGACGTCGAGAACATCATCCTCAAGCTGCTCCAGGCCGCCGACTACAATGTCGAGCGGGCGCAGCGCGGCATCGTCTACATCGACGAGATCGACAAGATTTCGCGCAAGTCCGACAACCCGTCGATCACCCGCGACGTCTCAGGCGAGGGCGTGCAGCAGGCGCTCCTCAAGATCATGGAAGGCACCGTCGCTTCTGTTCCGCCGCAGGGCGGGCGCAAGCATCCGCAGCAGGAATTCCTGCAGGTCGACACCGCCAACATCCTGTTCATCTGCGGCGGCGCGTTCGCCGGCCTCGACAAGATCATCTCGGACCGAGGCCGCAAGACATCGATCGGATTTGGCGCGACCGTCGCCTCCCCGGAAGACCGCCGCACCGGCGACCTGTTCCGCCAGGTGGAGCCCGAGGATCTGCTCAAGTTCGGCCTGATTCCGGAATTCGTCGGCCGTCTGCCTGTTCTTGCCACGCTGGAAGACCTCGACGAACCGGCGCTGATCCAGATCCTGACCGAGCCGAAGAATGCGCTGGTCAAGCAGTACCAGCGGCTGTTCGAGATGGAGAATGTCGAACTGACATTCCATGAGAACGCGCTTTCGGCCATCGCCAAGCGTGCCATCGAGCGCAAGACCGGCGCCCGCGGCCTCCGTTCCATCATGGAATCGATCCTGCTCGACACGATGTTCGAACTGCCGGCGCTGGAAGGCGTGCAGGAAGTGGTGATTTCCGAGGAAGTCGTCTCGGGCAACGCCCGCCCGCTCTACATCTACGCCGAGCCCAAGGAAAAGAAGAACCCGGTCAGCGCATAAGCGCTGTCGCCATCCCTCCGGTTTGAACGGCGTCTGCGGGCGCCGTTTTTTGTTTCAACCCTTGAATACATGTTCCCTGTGATACCTGAGGAATTGGGAGTGTGGCCTGTAATCGGGTCTCGCCGGAAGGCGCAACCTGCTTTCCGGATTTATGAGTCTGGCCACAACCCCGGGCATTGAATTGCTGGCCGTCAACAAGCTGAAGTCGTCGTCGATTGAGATCAGTCCACGGTCGAACATCCAGTGGATTGTCCCAGACAATGCGACGCCGTTGCGAACGCTGTCCGGTCCGTCATTCGCGACCGGTTGAATATGAGCGGCCTGGACTTCAGAGCGGCCGCCCCCGTTTATCAGTTTGAGGCCTGTCACGGCGCATGTGTCGTCATAGGCCGATTTGATCGCCGCAGCAAAAGCCCGGTCTCGAAAAGGGCGCTGGGAAATCGTCTGGACCATGCTGCGTGGATGGATCTCAAACGGGGTTTGGTCGTCTTCACCAAAACCAACCAACGCCTGTTCTGGCACCTCGGGAGCAACGCGAAGACGGTCCCTGCGGCCGAGCACGTGTGCGAATCCGGCTTGAAGGATCAGGTCGTACTCTCGATCCGGCATGTTTCGGACCGCGCGTCCGAACGCGCCCTTGTTCGTCGAGCCGTCTTCCTTCGTAAGCGCCGCCTCAAAGTAGAATGATCCTTCCTTGAAAGGCACAGGGTGGTCGAATTCGAGAAAGTCTGCAGTCAGACCGTAAAAATGATCATTCCGTGCCAGGTCCTTTACGATGGATTCAAGGCGAGCGGTTGCGAAGTAAGCTTGCCTTCCACCGACGCTTGAAGGGTCGCCGCTCGATCGTCTCGGTTCATAGAAGATCACCCAATCGCCAACTGCTGACTCCATTTGTCGGAGATATGTCCGTGGGAAATGGTACCGCTTCTCGGGCAGATCGTCGTATGTCGGATCGACTTTCGTAATTAGAACTGCCTTGGCCATAGTGTGCTCAAGCCGCCGTGATGTGGCTGTGGCCGAAGAAGATCGGATAGAGGCAGAGTTCGCGTACCAGCCTGTGCGTGCCCCGTTCGAAGACGAACATGTTCTCCCAGTGGCCGGTGACCGCATAGTGCCTGCCGTCGGGCAGGAAGGTCAGGCCCGCAGGGTAACGCAGCCCGGCGGTGCGCGTGTCGAGCACGTTGGAAACAGCACCCGTCGCCCCGTCGAATACCATCACGTGGTGGGTACTCGGATAGGTGGCGATGGCCTCGTCGTGTTTCTCGTCGTAGCGGATCGACAGGCCATGGCGCATCAGCCGGGTCGCATTCGCGTCGCCCATCGTTGTCAGCCGGTTGCGCGAGGCGTCGTATTTTAGCGTCGCGGCCGCCATGTAGTTGTAGCCCGGGTCGGTGCTGATGTCGCTTTCGTATGCCACGTCCTCGCCTGCGTTTTGCCGCGCATCGGCGTGGTCGTTGCCGTAGCGCGCCTGGATCGCGAAGATGCGGTCGAGCCGCCCGGCCGCGAGATGGCGCAGTTCGGTAGCGCCGCGCCCTGTGATCCGTTTGTCGACGAGCTTGCCGCTCGATACTTCCACCACGGTGATCGATGCCTGGACGACGCCACGCGGGATGGTGAACTTGCCGGTCTTGCCCGAGATGGTCGAGCCGTAGTTGGCCGCCACGATGTATTTCCCGTCGGCGGTCAGCCTTATGTCGTGCGGATCTATGCCATGCGTCGAATATGTCTCTGCGATTTTCAGCGTCTTGGGATCGCGCACGGTGAGACGGCCATAGTGCTTCTCGAAGCCGCCCTGGTAGGGAGTGGAGGGTGCACGCTCCGACAGAATGACGGTCCTGCCGCCATCGAGATACACGGCATGGCCGCCGCCGTGCCAGCCGTCGCCGAGCGAGGGGCCGATCGCGGCAAGCTCCATCGTGTCCGGGTCGAAGGCCGTGTGCTGCTCGCCGTCCATCGAGCACAGCACCCCGATCGAGCGATCCGGCGCCACCTCCACGTCGTGCGCGGCGACCGGCAGCAGCGTCTGCCTGATCGAGCCGTCGAAGCCGACGCGGGTCAGCATCTTGTGGACCGGCTGCCCCCTGATGGCCCGGTTGAAACGGCGGTTCTTCGCAAGCGGCTTGCCGTTGGCAAACGCGCTGTCGGGGAAATAGCCCGGCACATAGACCGCAGCGTTCCCGAGCTCGTGGCGGGCGGTCTTTTTGGGGGTCGGCGCTGCATCCGCCGGCGCCGTTGCCGCGAGGGCCAGGAGGGCGCCGCCGGTCAGCAGGCTGCGGCGATCAACGGACATCGGAATTACCATGGGTCAACACTGCGGAACTCTGACTGGCAAACGGCGAAGCCGAACTCCATCCCCTTGATGGAGCACGCTGTTTCTTAAGAACGGGTTGCCATGATAGGCCGAGAGACCATGCTGCGAAAGCGTGCAGTTCAAACAAGTGTACAGCGGGCTGCCCGCCCTTGATCTTTGCCGGCATGCTATCCAATTAACCTTGGTCAGGCTGCGGGCCGAAATTCGTGCTGAAAACCACATATCGTGATACGTGGTAGGCGAGACGGTTCGTGGCCGCTAATATGAGATTCGCGGTTGGCTGAAGGCGGCCGCGAGGAAAGGTAGTTCGATGGCCAAGGTATCCCGGAGTTCCGGCGACGGCGTCTTTGCGGTTCTCCCGCTGCGCGACATCGTTGTTTTCCCACACATGATCGTGCCGCTCTTCGTGGGCCGCGAAAAGTCGATCAAGGCGCTGGAAGAGGTGATGGGCGCCGAAAAGCAGATCATGCTTGCGACGCAGAAGAACGCTGCCGAGGACGAACCGGCGGCGGACGGCATTTTCGAGATCGGCACGCTCGCAAACGTTCTCCAGTTGCTGAAGCTGCCCGACGGCACCGTTAAGGTGCTGGTCGAGGGCACGTCGCGTGCGCGCATCACCTCGTTCACCGAACGCGGCGACTTCCACGAGGCGCATGCTGAGGTTCTCCAGGAGCCGGCCGAGGAAGAGGTCGAGGTCGAGGCGCTTGCCCGCTCGGTCGTCTCGGATTTCGAGAATTACGTGAAGCTCAACAAGAAGATTTCGCCCGAAGTGGTCGGCGCGGCCAGCCAGATCGACGACTATTCCAAGCTTGCCGATACGGTGGCTTCGCATCTCGCGATCAAGATCCCCGAGAAGCAGGAGATGCTTGCCACCCTCTCCGTCAAGGAGCGGCTGGAGAAGGCCATGGGCTTCATGGAGGCGGAGATTTCCGTCCTCCAGGTGGAGAAGCGCATCCGTTCGCGCGTCAAGCGCCAGATGGAGAAGACCCAGCGCGAGTACTACCTCAACGAGCAGATGAAGGCGATCCAGAAGGAACTCGGCGAGGGCGAGGACGGCCGCGACGAAGCAGCCGAGATCGAGGCGCGCATCAAGAAGACGAAGCTCTCCAAGGAGGCCCGCGAGAAGGCGGATGCCGAATTGAAGAAGCTGCGTTCGATGTCGCCGATGTCGGCAGAATCGACGGTGGTGCGCAACTACCTCGACTGGCTGCTGTCGATCCCGTGGGGCAAGAACTCCAAGGTCAAGCAGGACCTCAACTTCTCGCAGGACGTGCTCGATACCGATCACTTCGGCCTCGATAAGGTCAAGGAGCGCATCGTCGAGTACCTTGCCGTGCAGAGCCGCCAGAAGAAGCTCAAGGGTCCGATCCTGTGCCTTGTCGGCCCTCCGGGCGTCGGCAAGACTTCGCTCGGCAAGTCGATCGCCAAGGCGACCGGACGCGAGTTCGTGCGCATGGCGCTCGGCGGCGTGCGTGACGAGGCCGAGATCCGCGGTCACCGCCGCACCTACATCGGCTCGATGCCCGGCAAGGTCATCCAGTCGATGAAGAAGGCGAAGAAGTCCAATCCGCTCTTCCTGCTCGACGAGATCGACAAGATGGGCATGGATTTCCGCGGCGATCCGTCTTCGGCCCTGCTCGAGGTGCTCGATCCCGAACAGAACTCGACGTTCATGGACCACTATCTGGAGGTCGAATACGACCTCTCGAGCGTGATGTTCGTGACGACGGCCAATACGCTGAACATCCCGGCGCCCCTGATGGACCGCATGGAGATCATCCGTATCGCCGGCTACACCGAGGACGAAAAGGTCGAGATCGCCAAGCGGCACCTGATGCCGAAGGTGACCCGCGATCACGCGCTGCAGCCGAACGAATTCTCGGTCAGCGACGCGGCGATTCGCATGATCATCCAGACCTATACGCGTGAAGCCGGCGTGCGCAGCCTCGAACGCGAGCTGATGAAGCTCGGGCGCAAGGCGGTCACTCAAATCCTGAAGTCGAAGGCAACGCGGGTCGACATCACGCCGGACAATCTCCCCGACTATCTCGGGGTCCAGCGGTTCCGGTTTGGCCAGGTGGAGGCCGACGATCAGGTCGGCGTCGTCACGGGGCTTGCCTGGACCGAGGTTGGCGGCGAGTTGCTGACGATCGAAGGCGTCATGATGCCCGGCAAGGGCCGCATGACGGTGACCGGCAACCTGAAGGACGTGATGAAGGAATCGATATCGGCAGCGGCGTCCTACGTCCGCTCTCGGGCTATCGATTTCGGCGTCGAGCCGCCGCTGTTTGATCGGCGCGACATCCACGTGCACGTGCCGGAAGGCGCGACGCCGAAGGATGGACCGTCGGCGGGCGTGGCGATGGCCACGGCAATCGTCTCGGTGCTGACCGGCATTCCGGTCAAGGCCGATGTCGCGATGACCGGCGAGATCACGCTGCGGGGCAGGGTGCTGCCCATCGGCGGCCTGAAGGAGAAGCTGCTTGCCGCACTTCGCGGCGGCATCAAGAAGGTGCTGATCCCCGAGGACAACGCCAAGGACCTGGCGGAAATTCCTGACAACGTGAAGAGCGGGATGGAGATCATCCCGGTTGCGCGGGTAGGCGAGGTTCTCAAGCACGCTCTGGTACGCATGCCCGAGGCGATCGAATGGGTCGAACCGGTGCCGCCGCTGGCGGCGGCCCCCGACACCGGCGAGGACAGCGGAAAAACGTTCGCCCACTGACCAGAAGCGGGTGTTGCGCCGCAACAAGCAAAAAGCCGGGCTCTCGCCCGGCTTTTTTGTGCAAAAAGCCCGGATTTGCAAGGGTTCGGTCGCTTTTTCCCCTTGGTTGCGGGGCCGTATTTTTCTAAAGTCCGGGTCCTGCCGGAGTGAGTCTGTCGTCCGGTCTTCTCAGAGAAGGGAAAGTAGATGAACAAGAACGAACTGGTGTCCGCCGTTGCCGACGCTGCCAATATTTCCAAGAGCGATGCGCAGTCGGCGGTTGATGCGGTCTTTTCCGTAATCACCGGCGAGTTGAAAAACGGCGGAGATGTGCGCCTGGTGGGCTTCGGCAATTTCTCGGTGTCCAAGCGCGCTGCTTCGACCGGCCGCAATCCCCAGACCGGCGCTGCCGTCAAGATCCCGGCCCGCACCGTGCCGAAATTCTCGGCCGGCAAGGGCCTCAAGGACGCCGTCAACTGACCGGTTGACCATGCATTTAATGCTGAAAAAGCCGGGTTCGCCCGGCTTTTTCTTTGGCCGCGCGGCAGCCGTCAAAGGCAAGCATGGGCCCCAGCCTGCTTCCGGCCTGACCCATCTGGATCATATCGATTTCTCCCGCTACACTGGCACGGTTCGCGCCAAGCTGGGGAGCTCGCGACTTGAACAGATATCTCATCGTGCAGGAGCCTACCTGCACCTGGGCGGTTTTTGACGCGCTGGCCGATCAGCCCGCGACGCTTGAAGGTCGCGTGGCAATCGGTCTCGACAAGCGCGAGGCCGTTGAACTGGCCTCCGGGGCCAACGCACGGCTCGGAGCCCGGGCGATCAGCCTGCTGCGGGTAGCGCCCGCAGCCTGACCGCAATTGCCCTGCGCTCGGTGCCCGGCGGCCGCGCGCCGAGTCGGGAACAAATTGCCGCGTTTTTCGTTGTTTTCCAGGCTGCCTGATCGGCTGCGCAGGCTTCCTTGGGGAGTGCGCGCGCCACCGCTCGGCAGGCCGATTTCCAACGAAAAGGAGACCCAAAATGGATTGGAACCGCGTCGAAGGAAACTGGAAACAGTTCAAGGGCAAGGTCAAGGAGCAGTGGGGCAAGCTGACGGACGACGATCTCGACACGATCGCCGGCAAGCGAGACCAGCTCGAAGGCAAGATCCAGGAACGCTACGGCATCGAAAGCGACCGCGTTCGCCGCGATGTCGACGACTGGTACGGTCGCCTGAACTAGCCATTTTTTGGCGGCGCTGCTCCCCGCGGGCGGCGCCGCTCGTTCCTGTCAGGATCAAATGCTCAGAAACCCACAATCCTTCATCTCCACCGCGATAGGATGGTCGCTGATCGGCTCTGCCGTCCTTGGCGCGTTCATGGTCCTGTTTTGACGCTGCCAAGCGCGATGTTGAAAATCGTTGACGACAGTCAGTCCAGAGAACACGACGAACCAACCATGGCGCAATTTGCCGGCCTGTAGGAGCCGCTGGTGGACGTTGCCTGGCAGCCTGAAGCGATCAAAAGTGCGAAAACCGCGAAAAGCGCGGCGAGAGCCCGACCAAATTGAAACAACGCAAACCTCCTCGACCGCAACACACCATTGCAACTTCAACAGCGGTGGCCTCTTCGCGCAACGCACGAAAAGATTACCGGAAGCGGCACCGGCCCGAGCGTCGAAACAACCACGAGATTGTGTGGGGAAATGGCGCGAGTGACGGGGCTCGAACCCGCGACCTCCGGCGTGACAGGCCGGCACTCTAACCGACTGAGCTACACCCGCGCATGACGCGCACATGACTGGTGTGTTGCGTCTTTGGCGGGTGGATAAGGGGTTCGGCCGGTGGTGTCAAGCGCCGCTTCGCCGTTTCCGGGAACTCGCGGCAGACAGCACGCAGGTGGCCGCAACGGCTAGAGCATCGGACCGAAAAGTGAAATCCGATTTTCGGATTATTCCGATGCTCTATCAATAATTTAGATCGTCCTTTGTGCATCCGATAAGACGCATGGCGATCTAGAAAATTCCCGATTCCGCTTGCGGAAGAAAGCTGAAATGCTTAAACGTCCGGACCTGTTTTCAGGGCGATTAGCTCAGTTGGTAGAGCGCTTCGTTTACACCGAAGATGTCGGCGGTTCGAGCCCGTCATCGCCCACCAGTTAACTCTCTAAGTGTGACAAACACATCGGGAAAATTCGGAAAGCCCACGGAACCCAACAATCCGCTGCTGGTCACACTCTGGTCACAGCAAAGGGTTCGTCATGGCTACAATCCGCAGGCATCGAAACAAGTTTCAAGTCCAGGTTCGCAGGAAGGGATTTCTCTCGACCAGACGCCTGAAGGTGGCGAACCAAGGCTAGTTGGGCTTGATAATGGGGACAGCCGCCTGCTTCTTACCCCACTTTTCGGTGGGGCGGTCGCGGTACTGGAAAAATTCGTTCGTGATGACGCCCTCGCGACAAACGGTGTTGTAGCTCTCCGCATTGACCGTGACGCCTTCGAAGGTGCGCACGAGAACGGTCGGGCCCGTAAGGTCGAAAACGCTTCTGATCGTGCCCTCTGCAATATTGCGGTTGACGGCCTCGATCAGCATGGCGACATGCTCGTTTTCAGGAGAGGCGGCAAAAAAATAGTTCGTGAAATTCTTACCGTGCCGCAGGAAAACCTCCTTATCTGAGCCCAAGATAAATGCGAGGGGCCAAATGAGAGTTGCGTCCATGTCCATATAGACACCGCCGTGACGATAGATGGTAAGCAATCGCCAGAAGTCGGCTTTCGCGGCTCCTATCTGGAGGCTTCTGTAATGCTCCCAAGTCTCACCCGAGAAGGTGGTGCGGATAAAGTCCGCAGCTTCAACGTCGTCGGCCAGACGGAACTCAAATGACGGGGCCATCAATCGGTTGAACAGATAATTTGTATAGACGGACAATGTAGCCGTTCTGTCAAAATTAGTCTGCCAAACGACGCGCGGAATAATCCCCGGCCTACTGGAAATCAACGGTCGAGAAATCCTTGGTATCTCAAAGCGAAGCCGGGGCGCAAAAAAATGGACGACATAAAATACGACCTTTGCCGCCTTGCCTGCGACTTGAAGCAACTTGCCATTGACATATCGAAGCATACGCATAGCGAACCCTTC
>Ga0335394_10000787_pt1 | contig 34869 bp, 29 predicted proteins | sample MAT03_FD_205741 | JGI IMG/M metagenome (GOLD analysis project Ga0335394, IMG submission 205741) | Freshwater microbial communities from Lake Fryxell liftoff mats and glacier meltwater in Antarctica - MAT-03 (spades assembly) (version 2) ...
TTAGCAAGTTGAGCGCGGCTTAACCTTCCTTCCAACACTTCCCTACTAGCCTCACGAATTGCGGCTTCTAGTTCATCTTCTATGAAAAGCTCCCACTCATCGGCATTGATATAGTAAGATGTTTTATGATCTTTGAGATTTAGCTTTTTAATACCTCGAACAGAATTAGCAATAGAAGCAGCCCAAGAATTTGTTAAACGCGGTTCTACTTGGTTTTTAATTAAGTGGCTTAGCAGAATTAGTAAAAAAGACCCCATATTCCGCAGAGCTGCTTGTTTGCTCATGCCCTCTAATTCATCGACAATGAAGAGAGCATCTTCATTTCTGCCTTCTAAAATACAATTTCTCAGGTCTATTAATTCCTGTACCATTGATTTTCCTCTCAACATTTCTAGGAATTTCGTAAGGTGCACGGCGAGGCGCACCTTACGCGCTCTATTCTTCAGTCCGCGGAGGCGGACATTGTTTGTGTAGACGCGGTTTCAACCGCCGTCTTGTTTGCTCATGCCCTCTAATTCATCGACAATGAAGAGAGCATCTTCATTCCTGCCCTCTAAAATACAATTTCTCAGGTCTATTAATTCCTGTACCATTGATTTTCCTCTCAACATTTCTAGGAATTTCGTAAGGTGCACGGCGAGGCGCACCCTACGCGCTCTATTCTTGAGTCCGCGGAGGCGGACATTGTTTGTGTAGACGCGGTTTCAACCGCCGTCTTATCTTTGTGTAGACGCGGTTTCAACCGCCGAGTCTACACCGTTTCAACCGTCGTTTCTACACAGATTGAGTTACATGATGGCGGCTAGTCAACTTATCCAATTGATTCACCAACAAACTCAGGAACAATCCCACATCAGTCACAACACCAGTAGATTCGATCGACCCCCGATCGCTCAATTTAGTCACCACAGCCGGATTAATGTCCACACAGACCATCTTCACACCAGCCGGAGTCATATTTCCCACACCGATCGAGTGCAGCATAGACGACAGCATTAACACCATATCCGCGCCCCGTAACAGCTCAGTATACTCTTCTTGAGCCTTAACCATATCCATTTGCGTGTCAGGAAGCGGCCCATCATCGCGGATCGAACCAGCCAGCGAAAACGGTATATTGTGCTTCACGCACTCGTACATCACACCGCTAGTAATCAAGCCTGCTTCAACGACTTTAGCAATACTGCCATAACGCCGCACAGTATTAATCATTTTCAAGTGATGTCGGTGTCCACCGCGCACAGCAACGCCGCGTTTCATGTCAACTCCCAAAGAGGTTCCCATGCTCGATTGTTCCATGTCGTGAACCGCGATCGCATTTCCACCCAACAACGCTTGCACATAACCTTCGCGAATCAAATGCGCTAAATGTTCGCCGCCGCCCGTGTGGATGACAACAGGCCCCGCCGTCACTACAACTTTACCACCCCGATCGCGAATTTGGCGCAATTCCCACGCGACTTGTTCCACCACCAATTCTACGCGGCGCTCACTAGAAACGCTACCAGACATAAAGCTAAATTCTTGAGCATTGCGCTGTTCCCGCGATTCTGTTTTGCGGATAGTGCGGATGCCGACAACATCAACAACGACTTTTTCACCTACTTTCAAATCGCGCAATAATTTGCACGTAGCCACCGGGCCTTCGGCGGTTTCAGTAATCGCAACTGCACCGTCCATTCGCTGATTTCGTGCTTTTACCCACTGACCGTTTACCCGTACTTCCGTCGGATAAATCGTACTCACATAAAAGTCATCCGGGCCGACTCCATCCTGCACTACATCTTCTAAAATAGCGTCGCAAATATCTTCCGGTGGCGGCACTGCGCCCAAATCAATCAGCAATCCCATGATTTCTTCCATCACATCATGGGAAGGTGCCGAAACTTTGACATCCGCAGAAGATGTGCTTTGGCGCTGCTCTCCTAAATTGAAATTCAGCACTTGAAAACTGCCGCCATTTTCGATAATTAAGTCTAAAGCGCGGCTGATTAAACCCGCATCTAGCAAGTGGCCGGCCATGCGAATTGTGCGGCTTTCTACCATCACGTTTGCCGATCGATCTTCTTGCACCGGTTCATTCACCCGCAGCGTCAAACACTTGCACGCGCCGCCCGCTTTCAGAAATTCGCTCATCGGCGTTTCAATGACCTTGAAGCCGGCTTGAGTGATGCGCGTTTTCAAGTCTTCGCTGACCTTGTTCATTACCACAACTTTGTCAATATTGACAGCATTGCAAGCAAAATTTGCCGCATCTGCTTCTTCAATGGCGATGCGTTTTTCCGGCGCAACTCGCATTTCAATTAGGCGGTTCGAGTAGGAATCAAATGCTGCTGGATAGTAGAGCAAATAGCCGCCGTTTAGCGGACAAAAACAGGTGTCTAAGTGATAGAAACGTTCGTCAACTAAACGCAGCGAAAGCACTTCTATGTTGAGCCATTTTGCTAGCAACGGGTGCGAGTCGAGTTCGGAACGGAAGCCGTATCCGGCCCACAACCAGCGTCCTTCGCGATCGAGCAAAGCGTCACCTGCACCCTCAAACGGCAAGTCTTTGGGCAGTTCGTGCACGGTGAAACCTTTGCTTTCAAACCATGCTTTGAAATAGGGTTCTTCGCCTTGGCGTTCCTTGTGATAGAAACGGCTGAGGACGAAAGTATTGCCTAAAAGCAAGCCTGCATTGGCGGTGAAAACCATATCCGGCCAGCCTTTTTCGGGCGCTACGAGGTCTACAACGGCGTTGTCTTTGAGGACGTGGTAGAGTTTTTCCCACTGTTCCACAGCGCGATCGCGCGATGATTTGTGGACGTTGCCCTCCATCCAAGGGTTAATTACGTAATCGACATCGTAGTGGTCAGGAGCGCACATCAGGAAGCGAATTGAGTCAGTCATAATTCAGTAAAAATGTGGTAGATGCTACAGACACAAGTTGAGATAGTATGTATGAAATCAACTGTTGAATTCATTCCCAAGAGAAAGAGTGCAACGTCTAGCAGCGAAAAAATTAGGTTTTAATTGTATCACGATTAAGATAAAATGAAACTAAAAGCTAAACAGTTTGCTTGAAATATCAGAAAAAATATCAGGTTCTAACGCTCCCTAAAATAGATCCTTCCGTGACATCCGTTAAATCCGCTACATAATCCGTTGCCGAACTTTCAACTTTTGCGAAATCGGCAGTTCGATCGCAAATTCTGTTCCCCGGCCAACTTCTGAATGACACTCCAACTTACCGCCGTGGGTGTCTTTAACAATTTGGTAACTAATCGACAACCCCAAACCAGTGCCACTGCCGATCGGCTTTGTAGTAAAAAACGGGTCAAACATCCTTGACTGCACCTCTGGACAGATACCGCCCCCGCTGTCAGCAATCCGCACGCACACTTGATTTTCCCTGCTGATTTCAGTAACAATCCGAATCTGGTTAACTTTGTCAGCACAGTTGGCTGATGACTCTTGCACAGCGTCGATCGCATTCACCAGCAAATTCATAAATACCTGGTTTAATTGAGCCGGATAACACTCGACTTTGGGCAGTTTCCCGTAATTTTTAATAAGTTGAATTTCCTGACGTTTTGGCTGTGACTGCAATCGGTGCTGCAAAATCACCAAAGTGCTCTCTATCCCTTCATGAATATCGATTACTTTGCGCTCTGTTTCGTCGAGTCTCGAAAAGTTTCGCAAAGACAGCACAATCTGCTTAATTCGGTTAGCACCTTGCTGCATTGAAGCCAAGATTTTTGGGAAATCCTCAGCGATAAAATCTACTTCGACTGCTGCCAATTCTTCCGCAATTTCGGGAACTGGTTCGGGATAGTGTTGCTGGTAGAGATGGAGCAATTTTACCAAATCGCCAGCGTACTGTGCGGCGGGAATAATATTGCCATAGATGAAGCTGACGGGGTTATTAATTTCGTGGGCAACTCCCGCTACCATTTGCCCGATACTTGACATTTTTTCGGCTTGAATGAGCTGGGATTGAGCTTTTTTTAAGGATTCCAGAGTTTGTTCTAACTGTTGAGCTTTTTCTCGTTCTCGCTGTTCGCTAAATTGCAAAGCTGCTTCGGCTTTTTTGCGATCGCTAATATCAGTATGCGTGCCCGTCATCCGCAAAGGATTTCCCGAATCATCGCGTTCCATCACCTTAGCTTGAGCCAAAATCCACTTCCACTCCCCGGATTTTGTCAGCATCCGAAATTCCTTTTCATAAGTCGGGTTTTTGCCTTCCAGGTGAGCATTTATCGCTGCTTTAGCCGAACCCAAATCTTCTGGATGTACCAGTTGCTCCCATGCTCCGAAACTATTTTCTACCTCCTCTATTTCATATCCCAGCATCGTTTTCCACCGCGAATTAAAATAGGCTTCTCCCGTGGCAAGATTCCAATCCCACAATCCCATCGCACTGCCTTCAAATGCCAGATAAAAACGTTCTTCGCTAATTTGCAAAGCTGCTTCGGCTTGTTTGCGATCGCTAATATCCATCACTGTTCCCAATAGTTTTATTACTTCCCCGGTTTCGCTAAAAACAGCTTCTCCCCTTCCTTCCACGTATATAATTTGGCCGCTAGGATGCAAAAATCGAAACTCTCTTTTGTAGGAAATGCCTTGTGAGATAGTTAGGCTGACTGTTTCTTGAAATAATTCTCTGTCGTCGGGATGACACATCTTTAAAAGTTTGGCAGATGTCGGTTCAGTTGCACTCGAGTCAAGACCAAAAATGCGGAATACTTCTTCTGACCAAGTAATTTTATTGGTGACTAAATCAAATTCCCAACTGCCGATATGGGCAATTTTCTGGGCTGCTGCTAGACTAGCTTCGCTCTGTTGAAGTTTAAGTCGCTGTTGTTTATCTTGTTCGAGAAGAGTTGCTTGAGCGATCGCAATTCCCATCTGTGCCGCCACAGTTTTCAATAATCCGATCTCATCTTGCGTCCATTGGCGGCGAGCATACTGGTGCAAGCACATCATTCCGTTAGGTTTTCCCTGGTAGGAAGTCCGCACGGCTATCATCGACTTCAAACCTATTTCCTCGCACAAACCTATGACATTTTCTAGTAGCGGTTCCGAAAAAACATCATCACAAACTACAACTTTATCTTGGGACAATACAAACTGAACGTGAGCGTTGCCATCGATGGGAATTTCTAAATTTGCAAGCGATTTTGATTCAATTTTTGTGTAGTAAGCCACACAAGGAAGGCGGGAAATTGGACTTTCTGTGTAGGTGTGAATCAAGCAACTATCGGCATTGAAAACTCGACATATTTGGGCTGCCGCTGTTTGAAACACTCGATCCTGCTTTAAGCTGTAACGAATTTCCAGAGTAATTGTTTCTAGCAGAAATCTTTGCTTAATTTGCCGTTCCAAAGCAGCTAAAGCTGTTTTAAGTTCGAGTTCTGCTTGTTTGCGATCGCTAATTTCAGCAGCAGTTCCCAGAATTTTCCAAGGTTTGCCCTGCGCTGTTCTGGCAAACACGCTCTCCCGGCTGCAAAACCACCGATATTCACCATTCTTGTGCTGTATCCGGTATTCAAAATCAAAGCTTTCGCCATCTTTTGCTGTCTCAATTTTTTTTCTTTGTTCTGAGAATGCAGGGATATCGTCAGGGTGTATTAACTTAGGAATAAATGTGGCTGCCATCTGCTGTATTTCTTCAAACGTGTAGCCAATATCGCTATAAATTTCGCGGTTGACGTAGAGACTTCTCTCTTCTATCAAATCGTAAACGTACAATAGATTAGGATTCGTTTTAATTACTGCCGACAGCCAGTGCTGGCTTTCTCGTAGTTGTGCTTCGATCCGCTTGCGTTCTTCTATTTCTGCTTCTAGCAGCGCATTTTTTGCTAAAAGCTCCTTAGAAAGCCGACTGAGCAGCAGTTGATTTTCGACGCGAGCCACGACTTCTTCTATTTCAAACGGTTTAGTAATGTAGTCTACCGCCCCCAGCGAAAAAGCTTTGACTTTATCAAAAACTTCATCTAAAGAGCTAATAAAAATCACAGGAATATCTTTGGTTTGCGGACAAGCTTTTAGCTGTTCGCAGACTTGATAGCCATCCATACCGGGCATCATGATGTCCAGCAAAATCAAGTCTGGTGGACTCGACAGAGCAAAGTTAAGAGCCAATTTGCCATCTCGTGTCGGCCGCACTTTATATCCCCGCTTAGACAAAAGCCGGGATAAAAGCCGCAAGCTTTCTGGATTGTCGTCCACCATTAAAATATTTTCTTGTAAAACAGTGTTTTGAAGTCTAAGTGTTTCTAGTCTTGGATTTTTATTGTCAGTTGTATTCACAGCAGACCCTCAAACTATTCAAGTTGTATATGTGGGAATATTTTTAAAGTCATTAACCGCTTGTAGCTAACGCTCTCAGATAAACCAGCACAACTATTGGCTCTATACCACACTCCTAAATTATCTGTCATTATATCAAAAATAATGCTCATTTAAAAATGTTGGTGGTTCAAATTATCGGAGCCGAGTAAAAAAACAGCCTAGATGCCTCAAATCACAGGCTAAGCAAGTAATTTTGATTAAAGGTAAAACTTTTACAATTTCTATAACCCGGTTTAGCCTCCCTTTATCGGGTGGCTTTGTCTTGTGTTTTTTTCAGTAGATATCCTCACTGGAAAGGTTAATTAAAACAGGCCGGAACATGGGTGTCAACTTAAAACTAAAATTCTTTGTTTTTCTGGTTTGTATCCAAGTCTTGAGTTCCCTAAATCCCCCTTCTTAAACAGCGCTAGGGCAGTGTAGGCATAATTGTCAAACAGTATGCTGTTACTAATTATGAGCTTAAGTTGACACCAATGGGCCCTGAAACACTCCTACAATATCTTATATTTTATTTGCGCTGTCGGGCTGATTTATGGTATCTTTGTCTCTGCCTGCAATTCCCCGCAAGCGGCGTACACGGCTTTCACGTTATACCAATTCAGAAAAATCCGAGCAATTTCTAAAGCTAGCTGGGGCTTGCCTTGGTCAATCAACCACTGCAAAAAAGGAGTCATCGTTCGCTCGTTCAGCAACCCACCTAATGATAAAACTCCCCACAGAATTTGGTGCAAAAAAGTCATTTGAATCATCATCTTTACTTCCCAACTTGGGTGTTTTTGATAAAACAAAACTCCCATTCTCCCGCGCTGAATTTCGCGGTCAATCATGCCCGGAATTTGCTCTAAACTAAAAGGTGGATGCCAGTGATAGCCGACAGCAGCCGGACATTTAATGAGTTTCAAACCTAATTTTTTCAACCTAACTCCCAACTCTAAATCTTCCCATCCGTACAGTTGAAAGCGATTGTCAAAAAGTCCAGCAGCCAGCAGCCAGTGGCGGGCGATCGCCACATTTCCCGTAGCAAAATAAGCCGCCGAAAAATCGGTGATTTTGTAAGGTTCCGAAGTAGGATTGTCGAAATTGCAAGTATTAATCACACTGCCGTAAGTAAAAACAGCATCAGTATCTTTGTAACCCTGTAGTAAAGCATCGGCGTGTGCTTGCAAAAAATGCTCTGTTACCACCAAATCGCTGTCAATAAAAATAATCGTATCGCCCTTAGCATCTTCAACGCCCAAATTCCGGGCCGCCGCCGGGCCCTGGTGAGATTGACAGATCGATCGCACATGAGGCAAAAAGTCAGCATTTGCGGCCAACCACTCCAGCGTCCCGTCCGTCGAGCCGTCGTCCACGACAATTACTTCATACTCTCTGACAATCTCACCGAACTGCTGATTTTCCAAAGCCAGTAGACATTTTGCCAAAATCGGTTTACGATTATACGTCGGAATCACAACACTAAAAAACACGGATTTTCCCCATCGCCACAGTTACCGTATCCCACGGTAGCAGATTTTTCGCAGCAACTCCCTGGGGAAATAGCAAAGTTTAGCAAAAAAAGAATATATAAATCTGTACTATTTCTGACAAGAATCGATCTCAATTAGGTGCATAATGAAAAGTCGGTTAAATTCCAATACGGTTGGGTTAAAACTGTTTATTGCCCGGAGATCCCCCTAAATCCCCCTTAAGAAGGGGGACTTTGAGAAGAATCTTGTCCCCCCCTTTTTAAGGGGGGCTAGGGGGGATCGGGCTCGGGCCCAAGCGTATTAAGTAAAATTCAGGATGTAAATACGAATGAGTCGCGCTAAAAAAGTTGTGCTAGCATATTCGGGCGGAGTCGATACCTCCGTCTGCATTCCTTACCTAATGAAGGAGTGGGGAGTCGAAGAGGTAATTACTCTGGCGGCGGATTTGGGACAGGGAGACGAATTAGAACCAATCCGCAAAAAAGCTTTGGCATCTGGTGCTTCGGAATCATTGGTAATCGATGCTACCGAGGAATTTGTCAAAGACTATGCGTTTCCAGCAATTCAAGCCAACGCGCTTTATGAAAATCGGTATCCCCTTTCTACAGCCCTCGCTCGTCCGCTGATTGCTAAACTATTAGTAGAAGCTGCGGAAAAGTACGGTGCTGATGCGATCGCCCACGGCTGTACGGGTAAGGGAAACGATCAAGTACGGTTCGATGTGTCGATCGGCGCGCTCAACCCCAAGATTAAAATCTTAGCACCAGCGCGGGAGTGGAAAATGAGCCGCGAGGAAACGATCGCATACGGCGAGAGATGCGGCATTCCGTCCCCGGTGAAGAAGTCTTCGCCTTACAGTATCGATCGCAACTTATTGGGAATGGCAATTGAAGCCGGAATCCTGGAAGATCCTTGGGCGGAACCGCCGGAGGAAGTTTATTTGATGACAAAGGCGATCGAGCAAACTCCCGACAAACCCGAATACATCGAAATCGGTTTCGACTGCGGAAATCCTGTCAGTTTAAACGGCAAAGAATTATCACCAGTCGCCTTAATTACCCAACTCAACGAAACAGTTGGAAATCATGGAATCGGGCGCATCGACATGATTGAAAACCGCTTAGTCGGGATTAAATCGCGAGAGATTTATGAAACGCCAGCGATTTTAGTGTTAATGCACGCGCACCGAGATTTAGAAAGCTTAACCCTGACAGCAGATGTCACGCGATACAAGCGCGGCATCGAAGAAACATACAGTCAAATGATTTACAACGGTCTTTGGTACAATCCTTTGAAAACTGCGTTAGACGCATTTATTCAGGACACGCAAAAGCGCGTAACTGGAACTGTGCGGCTCAAATTGTTCAAAGGAAATGCGATAATTGTCGGCCGCAAATCTGACAATTCTCTGTACAGTTTCGACTTAGCAACCTACGGCGCAGAGGACGAATTCGACCACAAAGCTGCCGAAGGATTTGTCTATGTTTGGGGACTACCAACCCGCATTTGGTCGGAGAAAAATCGGGGTTAGAAATAGGAGCGAATTAGGGTTAAAAACCCGATGTTAGCCCACCGAATCGAATTCGGATGAAAAATTCGATGTTAATTAAGAGCCGGGTGGGCATTGCCCACCTGTTTCGCGGATTAAAAGTAGGGCGCGCATCGCTCTTTTCTACCTATGCCGCAATACGGTTCACTTAACATATTTATGCCCCGGAGATCCCCCTAAATCCCCCTTAAGAAGGGGGACTTTGAGGGCATTCTTGTCCCCCCCTTGGGAAGGGGGGTTAGGGGGGATCTGTCTTAAGTGAACCGTATTGACCTATGCCGGACTCAATATTTGCCAAAAATCTTGCACCACTAGATCCGGTTGTTCGCTGCATTGGGTAGCGTCGTAATGTTTGACAAGACAGATGCCAGAATCTATCAAAAGCCGATCGCACATTTCATCTTGTGTTGCGTTTTGATAGCAGGATTCACTGTCTATTTTCAGTATCCCTAGCTTGTTTTGGTGGAAGATCAGAAATTCAGCTTCTTGGTTTTGTCTCCCTGCGGCTGTTGTCAGTTGGAGTTGGGGGTTGAGGTTTAGGAATCCTCAAACAAGAGAGTTTCTCAAGACTTACCAGCAATCCGAACCAGCACGGCTGGCGACCGAATCAGCCTTGCGCGAGCTCGTTTCTCAACTGTTAAATTCGGGCATGAATTTAGCGCAAGTCGCACAAATGATGAATTTATCGACATTGGAAGTACAACGATTAGTAGGAGGAAATGAATGAGCTATCGCCTGCTTTCTACCTTTCGATTACAGCCTCGGATCTACAGGTTCGCTTTCCATCGCTAAAACTCCGAAAACGCACTCGTGAACTTGCCTCAAAGGAGCGCCCGCCACAAATCTCTCCAATGATTCTACACCGAGAGCAAACTCTCGTAAAGCTAAAGAACGCTTCCCGGAAAGACCGCGCGATCGCAATTTTTCTAAATGTTCCGGCAAAGAATATTCCAGGCCGTAAATAATTCGCAAATACTCTTTACCGCGACATTTTATCGCAGGCTGTACCAGTCCTTTACTATTTTTTACAATAAATTCCATCGGTTTAACCACCATTCCTTCGCCCCCGGCATCGGTCATTTTTTCCCACCATTGAATCCCTGCCGATTGACTGTCAAGATCGGCTATTCTAACTACTTTGTATTCAGTGGCTAACAGCAATTCCAGGTCAAAATTACAGATTTCGGCTATCTGTTCCATGTGCCAGCAGTGATTCTGATCGGTGTGAACATTTCCCTCGGTTGCCAAGATGTGAAAAGGCGCTAACTTGAGGTCGGAGATGGATTTCACGGGCCAGCAGTAGCGCTGGTAGGCATTGACATAGCGATCGGCTAAATCGGCCCGTTCCCGGTAGCTAGCCAGCAAAGAATCAACTTCAACTCCCCGCTGTTTTGCCTGTTCTAAATTCTTAATCGCCTCCGCAAACCCGTGACGAGATGCTGTTCCCACGGCGGCATATTGTTCTTGCAATAAACCTTGAGCTTTGGCAGACCAAGGCATTAATTCACAGTCCAAACATACCCAATCGGTTTGCAATTTATCCCAAAAATTGCTGGCAGAAAGAGCAGCATTTACCCGCGATAAAAATTCTGTTTCTAAGGTAGAATTATCGAAGAAATGGCGGCCTGTACGGGTGTAGCAAATGCCAATGCTGTTGTTGAGAATCCCAAAGCGCCGTTTAGCCGCCGATGCGTCGCGACAAACAATTACAACTGCACGGGAACCCATGTGCTTTTCTTCGCACACAACTGTCGATACGCCCTGCTGTTTGTAGTAGTTAAATGCTTCGGCTGGATGTTCTAAAAGTCCGGGTTCTTTGGAAGTTGCAGCGGGAGACATTGTGGGTGGCAAATAAATCAGCCATTTGGGATTTGCGGCAAATCTGCTCATTACTTCCAGGGCGGCGATCGCATTTTCTTCGCGAATTGCAATGTTTCTTTGCAGGCGTGTTGAAATGATGCGTTTTCCGAGTACGTCGGAAATGTCCAGCACGTCATCAAACTGCTGTTGGGCGGTGAGATTTATTGCGGGAAAACTGTGATCTGGAGTTGCAATGGATGGAAAGGCGATCGATTTGGCAGGTTCGCAATAAATCATCGCAGCAGGAACGCTGACAAATTCTCTTTCGGGATATCGCAAAGCTGTTAGTTTGCCGCCAAAAACGCAGCCCGTGTCAATATCCACAGTATTGTTCAACCATTCTGTTTCGGGAACGGGCGTATGTCCGTAAACAACTGCTGCTTGACCTCGATATTCGGCGGCCCAATTGTAGCGGACTGGTAAGCCGAATTCATCGATTTCGCCTGTGGTTTCTCCGTACAAGGCGAAATCTCGAATTCTCCCGGATGCGCGTCCCTGAAATTCTGCTTTCATTCCGGCATGGGCGACGACTAATTTGCCGCCGTCGAGGACGTAATGCCCGATTAAACTATCTAAAAATTGGCGAATTTCGGCGATCGCAGATTCGCGCATTTCATCGGGTAAAGCTGCTATTTCTGCTAAGGTTTGTTCGAGTCCGTGGTTGATTTTGACATTTTTGCCGCTGAGTTTTCGCAGTAATTTGATGTCGTGATTTCCTGGTACGCACAAAGCTGTTGATGCGGCTACCATGTTTCGCACGAGTTTGAGGGTGTCGAGAATGCGGGGGCCTCGATCGACCAAATCGCCCAAAAACACGGCTTTACGCCCTTCTGGGTGCGCGTAAACGGGACAATCCCAGAAGCCGGACTCGCTGGATGATTCGACAATTTGATAGCCCAACTGTTGCAGCAATTGTGACAATTCGTCGCAGCAGCCGTGAATGTCGCCGATGATGTCAAACGGGCCGCTGTCCTGTTTGCGGTTGTTCCACAGCGGTTGTCTCTCGATTTGGACTGCTGCGATGTCCTCTGGGGTGCGGAGGATGTGAACGTAGCGGAAGCCTTCGCGATCGAGATTTCGGAGCGATTTCCGCAAACTTTGGATGTGCCGCCGAACTACGTGACTGCCGAAGTTGCGGTTTGGACGTTGTTGATTGCGATCGGCGCACAATTTCTCTGGCAAATCTAGCACAATCGCTACTAAAAAGCAATGATATTTTCGGGCTAATTCTAATAAAGGTTTGCGGCTTTCCGGCTGAACGTTCGTAGCATCAATCACAGTTAATTTACCCGCAGCCAGACGTTTAGCAGCGATAAAATGCAGCACTTCAAAAGCATCAGCGGTGGCCGCTTGATTGTTTTCGTCATCGGAAACCAGACCGCGGCAGTAATCCGATGAAATGATTTCTGTCTGTTGGAAATGCTGGCGCGCAAAGGTGGATTTGCCGGAACCGGATGCACCGATGAGTATGACTAAAGATAGTTCGGGAATGGTAATTTTCATAATTTATTTGATAATATTATTCAGCATATATTTTTTGCTACTATTTGTCAAAACTATTGTTACAAAATAATTGTCATCAACTCTATAGATCAGGTGCGTCGCCGCTCGAAAAGTCGATTACAGTTAGGGATTGTTGATGGCGACGCACCCTACAAATATGGTTCTTCGTCAAAACCTTTGACTACCATTCCCACTCAACCTCATCCCAGTCAGTAGTAGTGAAATCATCAAGCAGGACATCATCATGTTGTTCGGCCATTTTTGCGAACGCTTCATCCCAACCAGTTCGCGGTTGTAACGCTGCACGAATGACGATCCGATCGCCCTGAACTTCAATTTCTACTTTTTCGCCAATACCAATCTGCTCTAACAAAGATTTGGGAATGCGAATTCCCTGAGAATTTCCAATTTGAACGATGCGGGTTTGGATAGATTTACTCATAGTTGAAGCCTGCATTTTTCCAAGTATAACTAGATTCTCAGCACAAATAGACTGTCGGTATTATTTTCACGGGGCGAATATTGCCATTTGCGTAGGCGAACCTACTTCTAAGTCTTCAGTTCCCACACAACGAAACTCTACCCGACAGCCAAACCGTTCGGCAACGCCATTCGCCCAAGTCTGAAACTCTGCGCGCGTCCATTCAAAACGGTGATCGCGGTGGCGAAATTTGCCCGCAGGCAAGTTTTCAAACCGAACATTATATTCAATATTGGGAGTTGTGACGATCGCAATTTTCGGCCGCACAAACTCAAACAAAACCCGTTCAAAAGCAGCCAACCGTTCTAAATCAAGGTGTTCGATCACTTCAATCACCGCTGCTGCGTCAAAACCCGTCAAGCGGCTGTCCCGATAAATCAGCGAACTTTGGATCAATTGTAAGCGAGATTGCTGTGCGGGAGAAAAGCGATCGACTTGCAACCTTTCCTTAGCAATTTCCAAAGCCCGAAAAGAAACATCGACTCCGGTAATTTGCTCGATCGCACTTTCAGCTAAAAGCAATCGCAGCAGTTTTCCCTCACCGCAGCCCAAATCTACCACTCGCTTAGCGCCGCAGGCTTTTAAAACCTCCACCACAGCTTCTAAACGCTGTTCGTTGAGGCTAATTCGCTGTTCTAAAACTTCCTCTTCTTGCTGGTGAGAAACTTCTAGTTTCTCCAGGTCAAGATTATCTGCTTCTGCTAATTGTGCCACAGCAATGCGCGTCAAGCGGCGCTGGCGTTTCAGATAGCGATCGGCAATTTGTTCGCGGGCGGGATGCGCGTTCAACCAACCTTCACCGTGATGCAATAACTTCTCGATTTCATCATCGCCAACCCAATAATGTTTGTCGTCATCCAACACCGGAATTAATACATAAAGATGACTCAACAAATCCGCCAACCGCAGTGTATTTTGCAATTCCACAGCAAAGTAAGGACTCGCGCCCCATTCAGGAAATTTTTCGTCAAGAATCAAGGGTTTGGCTGTTACTTGATAGCCCAGCGGCTCAAACATTTGGCGCAGGAATTTCTCGCCGCCGCGACAGGGCAAAACGGACAGATTAACCGTGAGAGGAATGGCAGTTTTTGCGAGTTCTGGGCGGTCTTTGCAGCCACCAGATAGGGCTGTACGGAAGACTCGGCCAAGGGCGACACTGAGAAAAGACGAGGCAACGTAAGGGCGATCGTTGACGTATTGTTCGAGCGGGCGATCGCCCGATTTCGACTTGCCGCGCACCAAAGCAACCGGATCGACATCTAACAGCAAAGCCGCCGTGCAGCGTTCTGTATTTGCTTCGGGATAAAACACAGTGGCTTGTCCGAAAGTCATGGAAAAGCATTGAAGGCGATCGGGATGTTTGTGCAGCAAATAGCCCAAATCTGTAGCAGGGACGCGAGTTGTGGATATAGTTAATAACATATTGTAATTGGTAATTGGTAATTGGTAATTGGTAATTGGTTTGTGAGTAACACAGAACCGGGCGCTAATCCACAAGTCCGCCGGGGGTTAAAAACCCCCGTCTCATAGCGAAAGTCCTCTTGAAGAGGACTGAAAAACACATTTTTAAACAAGCATTGCAATATCTTCCCAGTCGGTTTCAACCGACTTTAGCTATGAGACAGGGGTTTTAACCCCTGGCGGACTTGCGGAAAAACCGATCGCACATTCCCCCATTTTCTACAAATAAATGCGATCGTGAATCCGTCATTGGGTGGGGGCGGGTTTATCTAAATTATTGGTTATAGTTAGATATGGTTGGTGAACCCGCCCCTACAGGAATTATGATTAATCGATCGGTATAATTCCCAAAAACATCAATGAGATTCCTGTTTTTCTCCACTCCCCAAATTCAACTTAGCCCGCAATTCATCCTTAATCCGATTTAAAATAGAATCCTCATCCAAAGAAGACAAAATCTTGCTGACAACAGCCTTCGGCCCATCATCTCCCCAAGAAGCACCATTAGCCAAATAAGCCTTAGTAACTTGACCGATTCCATAGGAAGAAACCCCAGCAATTGCAGCTTGAGTCACCGCCACAGAAATATAAGGCCCCAAAGCCAAACCTCCCGTCGCCGGTGTCGCCAAACCCAACAATCCTTTCAAAGAACTCAAACCCAAATTAGCCAACAATTCGCCCGCAGTAATTCCCCCCATACTAATCGCAATCTTTTGCAGCAATTCTACCGCCCCCGCTTCTGTCATCGCAATACCGTAAACTTTAGATAAAGTTAATATCATCACCACATCAATTACCGCACCGCTGAGAATATCAACTACAGTAACTGGATTTAGGGCGATCGCCACAGCTTTAGTCATTACCCCATTCCAGATAATGCGATTAGCAGCATTATCTCGAATCTCCATTTTTCGCCGCACCAACTGCTCGTTAATATCTCCTGCACAGAGCATAGTATTCAGCGCGACCAAAGATTTACCTTCGCGGTCTAAAATCTCCAAAATCTTTAATTTTAAATCTTGCACTTGTGGCAAACTGCGCGTCATTTGCACGCTCATAGTGCCATCGGGACGGCGCACCGCCTGCGCTGTCAAAGGTGAAGCCGCCGACATCACAATTTCATCGGGAGATAACAATTCTCTCACGCGATCGTCCCGAATTTTATGATAAATTGCCAGTCTATCTGCATCTGGATACTGGTCAATTTTATTAAAAACTAATAACATCGGTTTTCCGGCTTCCCGCAACTGCGAAAGTGCTTGATATTCCACTTTCGTAATGTCGCCAGCAACTACAAACAAAATCAAATCGGCTTGTTTAGCGACGCGGCGGGCTAAAATTTCGCGAGTTTCGCCGTCAACTTCATCTATTCCCGGTGTGTCGATTAATTCTACTTGCGATAAACGGTAAATAACAGGCGAAAATCTATCTGGTAAATCATCCTCATCAACACCATCTCCCACATCCCACTGGCCAATAGTTGTGGTACGAGTCACCCCGTGAGTCGGGCCAGTTTCAAACACATTTTGACCGAGTAGCGCGTTTAAAACCGAAGATTTCCCCCTTCCTACCATCCCAAACACAGCGATTTGCACGCAAGCGCGCTCTAGCTTGTCGAGCATGGTTTCCAAGCCGCCAATTTCCGGCTCCAGTCCAGTTCGCTCTTGTGGTGTTAAGTCGAGATTTTCTACTATATCTCGCAGAGCATCTTTAGCGCGGCGCAGGTTGAGTTCTGCTTGAATGTCTGCGAAACTTAATATTGTGTCGTCTAATTCGCGATCGACATTTGAGAAATCCGATACTTCAGTCATCTGATGTTATGGCTTTGCTTTACTTAAAGTTTTAACCGATATGATGCTATTCTAGCTTTTTCTGTGGGCTTTGTACATTCTCTCAGATTTATCCAACTCTAACTATCGGATGTACTCAACTCTAACTCTCGGATTTACTCAAATCTGACCCAGCCAAAAATTCTCGCATTCACCCACAAGCCCGCCGGGGATTTAAATCCCCGTCTCATATCGAAAGTCGGTTGAAACCGACTGCAAACCTCGATAATAATCTGATAAATTTCAGTCCTCTTTCAGAGGACTTTCGCTATGAGACAGGGGTTTTCAACCCCTGTCGGACTGTCGGACTGTCGAACAGTCGAATTTACCGAATTTAAAATAATTCACAACCAATGATTAACCCCACGAAAATAGCAAATTATCCATTTCTATTACGAGTAATAATTTTCCTATTAATCTTAGCAACAATCTGGCTGCCCGTCGCCGCCCCAATTTATCTCTTAGTTAAAGATAGCAACCTCGCAACTATTCTGACAATGGGATTGTTGTTTGCCGAGTTTCTGTTGCTACTTCCGCGCTGGGGAAAACAGGTTTACGGACAAACGCAATTGCTCAAAAGTTACGGTTTGGTGAATACGCGACAAAACGGTTTTGAGCTTTTAGTCGGATTGGCGATCGGGCTTTCGATCACTTTCACCCTATTTTTAGTGCAAGGACTGTTCGGCTTGGTCGCATGGCAAAATTCTGATAATTTGCCTCGAATCATCGCAGAAGGGCTATTAAGCGCCTTGGGAGTGGGTTTTGCGGAGGAGTTGGTATTCCGGGGTTGGTTGCTGGACGAGTTGCAGCGGGATTACAATGCTCAAATATCTGTGCGGGCGAATAGCCTGGTATTTGCCCTATCTCATTTTATCAAACCCGTGGAGGCAATGCTGCGGAGTTGGCCTCAGTTTCCGGGCTTGTTGTTGTTGGGTTTGATACTGGTTTTGGCAAAGCGCAACTGTCAAAATCGATTGGGTTTGTCGATCGGGCTTCATGCAGGTTTGGTCTGGGGATACTATATAATTAACATCGGAGAGTTAGTGCGATATTCTGGCTCTGTTCCCGATTGGGTGACTGGAGTTAACGGCAATCCGTTGGCTGGGGCGATCGGGCTTTTGTTTTTGAGCGTATTGGCTGTGGGAATGCGGCAAATGTCCCAACGTTCAAAAGGTTCGTAGTGAGGACTAAAGTCCTTCTTCCCAAATTTTTACCCTTTATTCTTTAGTCTCTTAGAGAGGGACATCGTTTGTATAGACGCGGTTTCAACCGCCGATTGCTCTCTCCTCTCTGCATAATACTGATTATTTAACAGATTGAGAGTCACCGCGAAAACGCTCAGTAAATTCAGGATATTTTTCTAAATCTTGCAATGACTCCAAGGCAGGCATTTCAATCCAATTGCCTTCCTGATGTAGCTTATCTACATAGGCATAAAATACTTCCTGGTCATCCCGATGTGCCATAAAGTAATCGTGCAATTCTTTCAGACTCATTGCTTGAAAATTAGGCTTATTCATCCAATGTACCTCCATCGTCCGTTAGGGTATATCTCTATGATATTTTCTTCACCTGCTAGGAAAAATATATTTCCTGTCCGTTCATCCATCCGAACAACATTGATAGGCAAGTAAAGCTTGGTGAACCAACAGCACAATACATAGCACTGATTTTTTTGTTCAGGTGTGGGTGTAATAATCTGAACTCCTCAACATCACTTCACGATAAAAGTTTAACACCTGTACGGTTGTTAGTGCGTAAGGGCGATATTTTGATCCATGACTCCACCGGCTAATGAAGCAACAAACCCGACTCCAGCAAAAAAGCATTATTAGATTAAATTGATATTTAGAGATTACTTAGGTTATAAATAATTTCTTGAGAACGCTTGATCGCAATAGTAGCAATCGCAGATAATAAGGGAAAATTATCGTCATAGTCTGCTTGATTTCGATATCGGCGCAACACTGCTAAATTATCGGCGATTAATTGATATCTTGAGTCAGGATTAATATCAAATTCTTGCCAAACATAGCGGTGAATATCGCTAGTTTTTGGCAGGGAATGACCTTGTTTATCTCGCAAATAATTCCGCGCTGAGATAAAAGCAGCATAATAGGAACGACTGATAGCATCCCTCAATCGCGCCTCCTGTTCAGCAGGAATAGTTGCTTGACCAGCAAGTTCTTTTGCTAAATTTAGGTATTGCGACCAATCAAAACTCATCTGTATATTCCAAAATCGTATAAAAATGCTCCCGAATTTCATGGGATAATCCCCTAGACCAATTTTTACGCAATTCGTCTTCTCTATCCATTGCTTCATCGGGATCGAGGTCTGTTAAGATGATTGAGAGAACCAGATGAACATAGTTAGGAATTTCGGGGTCATTGATGACTTGAAGTAATAGTTTTTGTTCGCGAAAATAAGGGCTAATCTGAACGGGTGCGTCTAGGACAACGGGAAGTAGAAACGGATATTTGTTGATAAATTCAATGACTTCTATTTTGTCTCGGAAAATGTATGATTTTTCTAGGGTTTCGATGTCTGATTGGGAAATGAGGAACGGCGCGACTCTTGATGCTGATATCTTGTCTAAAATTAAGGATGCTATGGCATTTTGTTCTGCTTCGGGTAGTTGAGAGACAGTGGCAAAACTTTCTGCTAATAGGTTATTCATTTTATAAATCTCCTCTGCGACTATTCGTGAGAAAAATCAATATTTCTAATTATAATCTGTTCTGCGGTGAATCAGGAAAAAAAATATTTTTAGCGCTTCTGGCTAGAGGGAAAAAAGAAGAAGAGAAAAGAGCAAAAGAGCAAAAGAGCAAAGGGCTAAGAAGTCCACGCAGCCACACACACAACCCGAAAACCGATGAAGTAGTTGCCCATGCCCGGCGAAAGGTCGCCACGATACGCAGCGCGGGAATAGGCGGGATTGTAGCCCCATGAACCACCGCGCAGCAGCCGATTTTGACTATCTCCACCACTTTCCCAAGCACTACCATCAGTCGGCGCACCGTTATAATTTGCGTGCCAAGTATCTTGACACCATTCCCAGACATTCCCGTGCATATCATAAAGTCCAAAGGTATTAGGCCCAAAACTACCCACAGGAGTTGGTTCTTGACGATCGGTTCCCTTTCGTGCAGGAGTTGCTTGATAACGATCGGCTCCCTTTGGTGCAGAACCGTAGGGATAATTCGTGTCATGATTAACTAAATCCGAGGTAATTGTCTCCCCAAAATGAAATGGAGTAGTCGTTCCTGCCCGACAAGCATATTCCCATTCGGCCTCACTAGGCAATCTATAATTGCGTCCAGTAACTTGAGATAACCTCGCACAGAATTCTATAGCATCATCCCAAGATACTGTCTCAACAGGCAAATCATCACCTTTAAAATTAGAAGGATTAGCATTGAGGTCAATCTTGACTTTTGGTAAACCTCCTACAGCACGCCACTCTGCCTGAGTCACCTCATATTTTCCCATAAAAAAAGCGGCTACATTAACCGTATGCTGCGGCCCTTCATTATTCTCTCGTTCTGCTTCCGTATTGGGGGAACCCATGACGAAACTGCCGCCAGGAATTGCCATCATATCTAAAGTAATGCCATTGGCGATAGTTTCTGTAAAAAACTTGGCTTGACTTTTGCTGCGCTTGGTGATTTGCCCGGTTGAATTCACTGTCACCGTTTCAAATTCAATGGTTTTTAGCGTTGGAGTTTGAGCAGATTTCTCCACCAAATTTTGACTCATGACTCCACCCGCTGATGAAGCAACAAAACCGACTCCAGCAAAACCCGCTAATTGTAAAAAACCGCGCCTTGTCGTATTAATTGACATTACACCTAATTTTGAAAAAAACATTGAGTACGATGTGCGAGAAGAAAAAAAAAGAAGAAGAGAAAAGAGCAAAATAACAAAGGGCTAAAACTTCAACCCAGCACACACACAACCCGAAAACCAAGACCGTTGCTGACGAAATCCGACGACGCAAAACCCTTCCGACAAGCAGAACGGCAATCCCTCGGATTGACTACCCACGAGCCCCCGCGCAACAGCCGCTTTGTACTATCTCCACCAGTTTCCCAAGCACTACCATCAGTCGGCGCACCATTATAATTATCGTGCCAAACATCTTGACACCATTCCCAAACATTTCCGTGCATATCATAAAGTCCAAAGGTATTAGGTGAAAAACTACCCACAGCATTGGTTTTTTTACGATAGATTCCCTTCGGTGCAGAACTGTAGGGATAATTCCCGTTATAGTTAACTAAATCCGGGGTAATTGTCTCCCCAAAATAAAAAGGAGTAGTCGTTTTTGCCCGACAAGCATATTCCCATTCGGCCTCGCTAGGCAATCTATAATTCCGTCGAGTAAGTTGAGATAACCTCGCACAAAATTCTATAGCATCATCCCAAGATACTTCCTCAACAGGCAAATCATCACCTTTAAAAAAAGACGGATTAGCGTTGAGGTCAATCTTGACTTTTGGTAAAGCCGCCACAGCCCGCCATTGAGCTTGAATCACCTGATATTTTCCCATAAAAAAAGCGGGGATATTCACATTATGCTGCGGCCCTTCTTCCTGATCTCGTCCTGCTTCTGCATTCGGGGAACCCATGACGAAACTGCCGCCAGGAATTGCTATCATATCTAAAGTAATGCCATTAGCAAGAGTTTCTGTAAAAAACTGTGCTTGACTTTGGCTGCGCTTGGTGATTTCTCCCTTTGAATTCACTGTCACAGTTTCAAATTGAACTGTTTTTAGGGAATTTGACGATACTTTTGGCGCTGGGGTTTTTGGTGCTGGTTGTCGAGTTTCTGAAGGTGACAAAGTAGATGGTATATCGTCGTTGGGTAATATCGGTGATGATGGCTGATCCGTTGGAGTTTGAGATGACTTGCTTACCAAACTATTACCCAGAAGTATGCCTGAAATTGTTAGTCCACCCCAACCCAAGACTTCTAATACAGTTCGCCTTGTAGTGTTAGTTGAAATTACACGCACTGGTGGCATTGATGGCGGTGGTGGTGGCGGGGAAGACCGCGACAAAGATAAAATTGCTTGCAATGCTTCCCCGGCATTTTGATAACGCTGACTGAAATTGTCGCGCACCATTTTATCTAAAACATTCGCTAACTTATTGCTAACTTCAACCCCATCGCGCCAAACCACCTCTCCTGTATTTGGATCTTCAGGTAAGCTATTAGGAGTTTTGCCTGTTAATGCTTGAATTCCAATCATTCCCACTGCATAAATATCGCTACACAGTTTAGGTTTGCCCTTCGCTTGTTCGCTGGGCATATAACCCGAAGTACCAATACCAACGGTGAAGCTAGTTTGTCCTTGAGGGTTAACAAACATCGTGCCAATTTCCTTGACAGCCCCAAAGTCAATCAAGACAATTTTACCATCTTGGCGACGCATTAAATTAGCTGGTTTTATATCTCGATGAATTACATTTTGGTGATGAACGATCGCTAAAATTTCTAAAATATTGTGCAATAATATAATTGTCTGTGATTCGCTGAATTTTTGACCCTGAATTAGTTCTTTTGTAAGGTCATGTCCTTCGATAAAATCTTGCACGAAATAAAATTCCCCATTTTCCTCAAAGTGGGCGGAAAGGGTGGGGATTTGGTCGTGTAGCTTGCCCAATTTATATAGCGTTTGGGCTTCGGTGTCAAATAAGCGTCGGGCGATCGGCAAAACGGTCGGGTTGAGGTCTTTTGGTTTAAAATGTTTAACAACGCATTGGGGATGTCCGGGTAAGTCTAAATCTTGAGCTAGGTAAGTGTCGCCAAAAGCGCCTTGTCCCAAGAATTTGATGATTTGATAATGATTGCGGAGGGTACGACCCAGCATAGTTTTCAGGGAATGCAGTGGAAGTTAGGATATATTGTCGCACAAAAAGTAATGAGATGCTTAAATTCAGAATCGTTGCCGCATTTATACTGCTAATTAGTGCCTGTTGTTCATCTCCCGCACAAGCACAAAATCCTGCACAAGTAAAGCAAAATAACTCCTTAGTTCAAGTCCAGCCAACCCGCGAACAAATCCTCAATGCTTGCGTGCAGAATCAGGCTGAAACTTTGCCAAATCCTTTTACGGATGTGCCATCAAATCACTGGGCTTACAAAGCAGTTTTGACCATGTATTATTGCGGCGCTTACCGAGAAGCAACTGCGCCTGTGTTTCCGACATCAGATACTGACAACACTAATTCCAGGAATCGCAGGTGATTTTAGCTTTGGCTTCACGACAATTTGCACATCGCACCCTAAAGCATTTAAAAACCGAAACAACCTTTCTGTAGAAAAACCTGTCAGTTTCCCTCTCATCAAAGCTGAAACTTTGGGCTGGTCAATTCCTAATACTTCTGCTGCTTGAAGTTGATTCAGTTTCCTTTGAGTAATTATCTGATTTATCTGGCGCACCAGTTCAGCTTTCATGAGCATTTCATCCGCATTAGGCATACCCAAATCCGCAAATATATTACCACTACTAACTTGAATATCGATCTCTTTACTCATGATTATCCCCTTTTATCTTGTCTTGGTTATCTATACAAAAGTAGTTATCATTAGCTATTAATTTCCAGCTTATTTAGAAATATAAGCAACTGCTATCACTACTTAGTTTCACCGCTACTTACTCTTGAACTCTTCGTAATGTTCTTGAGCTCGTTTTAGCCTTTCTTGGATTAACGTAATATCCTGTTGTGGTGTAGCAATTCCTTTTTTTGACTTTTTCTGAAAAGCGTGCAAAACATACACTGTATCTGCAAATTTTACTGTGTAAACGGCTCTATAGGTCAATACGGTTCACTTAACATTATTTATGCCCCGGAGATCCCCCTAAATCCCCCTTAAGAAGGGGGACTTTGAGAGCATTCTTGTCCCCCCCTTCTTAAGGGGGGTTAGGGGGGATCTCTCTTAAGTGAACCGTATTGGTTTATAAGCTACAATTCTATTATGCTAGATTTAGCATAAAGCGTCAAGAGTTATTCCCAAATAAATATGAATATTAAAACTGAGCCCTAACGGTAAAGGAATAATCCCCCCCTGGTTCAAGCTGATAGTCCCATTTTTCCAGAAAACGGTGCAGCGGTTCTTGAATCAATGCCCTGCCCTGAGATGGTTCAAGAATTAGTGTTTTTTCTTCCCGAAAACGCCATTGAAAGTGCCACTCAAAACTGCCGGCAGTCACTTCACCTTCAATCGTGCCTTTTAGCCAAGATTGACCCGTAACTCGGACATGGGCTGTAGTTTCCGGCAAACGTCTCGAACTCACCTTTTTGTTTCCGCGTTTGTTTCTGCAATGGTACGATTGTTGTAAAGACTCATGGCTTTTTCTACTCCCTGATGGAGGCTAAGTTCCACAGCTTCTACAACTAATTTAAGCATTTTTTCTACTAATTGACTTTCCTCTGAGGAAAATTTTCCTAATACGAAGGAAATCGTATCTTTGTCGTTTTTGGCAGGATCGTTTTGAGGTTTGCCAATGCCAATTCGCAGGCGGGGAAATTTGTCTGTGCCCAAGTGAGAAATTGTTGATTTCATCCCGTTGTGCCCGCCGGCTGAACCTGCTAGCCGGATTCTGAGTTTGCCGATCGGCAAATCCATATCATCGTATACTACTAATACGGACTCTGGAGGTATTTTGTACCAATCCGTCGCCGCCCGAATCGATTGGCCCGACAGGTTCATGTACGTCAACGGTTTCAGCAAGCGGATTTTCTGTCCCCGCGGCCGATTTCCCTCGCCAAATATGCCTTGAAATTTGCGGTTTTCTGACAGGGAAATTTGCCAAGATTTAGCTAAGGCATCTACTGCATTAAAGCCGATATTGTGTCGCGTGCGATCGTACTTTGGTTCAGGATTCCCCAAACCCACAATTAGCTGGGGAATTACTAACTCCGCTGGTGTTTCCGATTTCTGAGTGTTGTTCATCTAACTGTTTGTGATATCTTCCTTAGCAGCAGCCGCGAGTTTTTCTGGTTCCGGCTTTTTGGTACTTGCTACTGCTTCTTCTAGCTGCTTGGTTTCCCGCGTAAACTCCGACTCAAAATCCCGCGAAGCATCCTGAAAACTCCGAAGTGCTTTCCCGAAACTCCGACCAATTTCTGGTAACTTTTTGGGGCCGAATACCAACAGGGCGATGGTAAAAATTACAGCCATTTCCGGCAAACCAATGCCAAAAATATTCATTTTTTGTCTCCGGTAATTTGTTTAGTTATTTAGCATTTTATTACAAGCCCGTAACGGAAAAGGGCAAGGGAAAATGGGAAAACTTACCTTTTACCATTTCTCCTCTACCCTCAGCTTTTACTGTTAGCCTTACTGTTTGGCGCTCAAATTCTAGCGGCCGAGACTCGACCAATCAACATCCACATTCTCTAGAATCAGAGAAGAGTTGTAGATTTGCAAAATAATCAACAAGAACACGAAAAACAATCCGATGAAAACGCTCATCAACAGGGTGGTTCCCCAACCAGGGGCTACCTTGCCGTATTCTGAGTTAAGGGGTTTGAGTATATCTCCTAACCAAGTCCGCTGTGCCATAAGTCACCTACAATGAATCTCTACAGAAAAGTTTGACATACTTCCACCGCTAATTGCGATCGCAATTTCTCAGAAATGCGGCAGGGGGACTGAGAACAGCGGGAGTGGGCTCGGCTGCCTTACCGTACTGCGCCTAAAATCACTAGACTTTTAGACGGATTGTTATTTTTTGTAATATTATAGAGGGGATCACTCATAATCGATCAAAAATATGGAACCCGCAGCAGTTATAGGCATTTCACTGGGCGTGTGTCTGGTGGCAATCACCGGATTCTCGATCTACACGGCTTTCGGCCCTCCCGCTAAGGAATTGAGAGATCCTTTTGAAGAACACGAAGACTAAAAAAGTTCGGCAACGGATTTTGTAACGGATGTAACGGATGTAACGGATGGATGGATGGATGGATGGATGGATGGATGTTCGGCAGCGGATGTAACTGATGTCAGAAAGAGGGAAGAAGAGATTTTCACAGTTTTCCTCTTCTCCCAATTCCCTCCTCTCCCCTGTCCCTCGTAGATATTCTGCTACCGGGATGCGATCGAACTTCTGCAGTGCCCGATCGACCTTTCGCCTCCCCAGTCAATGCTATATTCTGCAAAAATACAGTAAATATATATTGGAAAAATCTATCTTCCAGTTAAAGTAAAAATTATTAGGTTTCAGGCGAAAGCACTATGGGCAACACTTTTGGGCATTTATTTCGGATATCGACATTTGGGGAATCTCACGGCGGCGGTGTCGGAGTAGTAATTGACGGTTGCCCGCCCCTGGTGTCGATCGACGCATCGGAAATTCAAGCGGAACTCGATCGCCGCCGCCCCGGACAAAGCAAAATTACCACGCCCCGCAAAGAAGCAGATACCTGCGAAATTCTGTCGGGCGTGTTTGAAGGCAAAACTCTGGGAACTCCGATCGCAATTTTAGTCCGCAATCAAGACACTCGTCCCCAAGATTACGGCGAAATGGCGACAACTTACCGCCCTTCCCACGCTGATGCTACCTACGATGCTAAGTACGGGATTCGCAACTGGCAAGGCGGTGGTCGAAGTTCAGCGAGGGAGACAATTGGTAGAGTAGCAGCAGGCGCGATCGCCAAAAAAATTCTCTTCCAAGCAGCAGGAGTCGAAATAGTCGGCTATGTCAAACGTATCAAAGACTTAGAAGGTGTTGTAGACCCCGATACTGTTACCTTAGAACAAGTAGAAAGCAACATCGTTCGCTGTCCAGACGCCGAATGTGCCGAAAGAATGATTGAACTAATCGAAAAAGTTCGCGACAACGGAGATTCGATCGGCGGTGTAGTCGAATGCGTCGCCCGCAACGTACCCAAAGGCCTGGGAATGCCCGTATTCGACAAACTCGAAGCCGATTTGGCCAAAGCCATCATGTCCTTACCAGCCAGCAAAGGCTTTGAAATTGGTTCGGGCTTTGCCGGGACTCTGCTCAAAGGCAGCGAACACAATGATGAATACTATACTGATGATCAGGGTGTAATTCGTACAGTGACGAATCGCTCCGGCGGAATTCAGGGCGGCATTGCTAACGGCGAAAATATTATTTTGCGGGCGGCCTTCAAGCCGACTGCGACAATTCGCCAGCAGCAGCGTACAGTTACCCGAGAGGGCGAAGAAACCCTGCTCGCTGCCAAAGGACGGCACGATCCTTGCGTTTTGCCAAGAGCTGTGCCAATGGTGGAAGCGATGGTAGCTTTAGTGTTGTGCGACCATCTGCTGCGCCATCACGGACAATGTGGAACCTTAAAGTCTGAATTTTAAAATGGAAATCAGCTTGTCCTCTGTAGCGGCAACTCCCGTTGATTGCCCTCAACCCTCGGAATCAATAAAAGGTATGGATGATTTTGTCGTACAGTTCTGGGGCGTGCGGGGCAGTGTTCCGACACCAGGATCGGAAACTGTTCGCTACGGCGGAAATACTTCTTGTTTGGAAATGCGAGTCGCTGGCAAACGCTTGATTTTTGACGGCGGAACAGGCTTGCGGATGCTGGGAGACCAGTTGATGCAAGAAATGCCGGTGCAAGCTTATATGTTTTTTACTCACTATCACTGGGATCACATTCAAGGTTTCCCGCTGTTCGCCCCAGCTTTCATCCGTGGTAATAGGTTTGATATTTATGGGGCGATTCCGCCGGATGGAGATTGTCTCAAAAGGCATTTTGTGGAACGGATTCTGCACTCGAATTCGCCGGTGCCACTGATGGGTTTGCCTGCAGATTTGAATTTCTACGAACTCAATCACAACCAGACGATGATGCTGGACGATATTGAGATTAGGACTGGTTCTCTCAATCACCCGAATACTGCTATGGGATATCGGGTGAGTTGGCAGGGACGTTCGGTGGTTTACTGTTCTGATACGGAGCATTTTCCCGATCGACTAGATGAGAATGTCTACAATTTGGCCCTCGACGCTGATGTGCTGATCTACGATGCGATGTACACCGACGAGGAATATCACAACCCCAAGTCTCCGAAGGTGGGTTGGGGACACTCGACTTGGCAGGAAGCGGTGAGAATGGCTAAGGAAGCGCGGGTGAAACGAGTGGTGATTTTTCACCATGATCCGGCTCACACTGACGATTTTCTCGATCGCATCGCCGAAGATGTGCAAATCGCTTTCCCCAAGGCTGTCATGGCCCGCGAGGGTCTGATTTTGCCGATCGGCTTCTGAACTTTCGTCGGTTAGCTCGATCGAACCATCAACCGATCGAACCATAATTGTTATGTGAATATGTGGATCTGGTCTCGCGCCCAGCTCCACAATTTTTTTTAATATGCAGCAAACTCTTAACTGCATGGTATAATTCTTGCTTGTTAAGTTGTTAGGCAGAGTATTTAAGGTTTTTTTTTTCTTCAACCGCGTCCGCAAGACGCCAAGACGTAAGATAATTGGAGAATTGTCAAGGGTGAAAAGGAGACTGTTTTGAATGTCAACAAACACGGGGAGGCGAGGCGATCGCACGCCTGAGTGCTAGTCTGATGCCAGTAGACTTCCAGAAGCCTTGTTACAGATTAATTATTAAGGACAAAAACTGAAGTTATAGCTCGGATCAAATAAAAGCGCGATCGGTTTTTTCGGATCATGAATATTGACAACTCTCAAAAGCTAATAGCTTTTAGGTACAAACTGAGAAAATTTTCAGCAGTCAATTTGACTAACCAGAAAGAAACCATCGCTCTGGCGTTTGGCAGTAGCTGCGGCAAGCGAATGTTATGACTTGACTATCAAAATGGGAAATTTACGTTTTAGATCTTCAGCACATCAATACAGATGGATTGCCCTAGGCAGTTTTGCTGTAATTATGGGTATTTCAGGCGCCCTAGCCTACCGCCTCGCCCCGCCCCCCGGATTCATGGCTCAAGGCACTCTCACTTCTAATAATCCGCCAGTCAAATTTTCGAGCACGGGTACGACAATTCTCAAGCAGGGAGAGCAACTCACCCCGGAGGTTCTCCTAGCAGATAATGTTGTCAAAGCAGTGGCAGATGCAGTTAAGCTGTCGCCCCAGCAAGTTCGACAAAATGCTAGTGTCAAAATTTCTAAGCCGGAACAACCCCTAGAAATTATGGTTGGGTATCGCTCGCTCGATCAGGAGCAAGCAATCCAAACGGCGGATATGTTGATGAAGGGCATGGTTGAAAAAAGCCGCCTGATTAACAGATATCGGTGGCAATCAGTCAATCAGACGCTAAACCAACGCTTGGCACAAGTCACTCAAGACCTGAAACAAGCTCAGCAAAAACTCGACCAATACGAAAGAGAGCGCGCTCGCCTGTTGCAGCAAATGAAGCTTCAGCAAGACTTTTACAACAAAACTCAGCTTGCAATGGCGGATACGCAAGCGTCGGAAAAAGAAATGGTTAGCAGTTTGGCCGCCGCTACAGTGCCGCAAATTGTGGCGACGCCCACGAGCGATCCGACAGTGCCTCTGATTTTTGGAATTGGCTTGCTGTTGGCGATTTTGGTCAGCCGCGGTTTGATTCCTTCGGTGGCGGATTGGAGGTACAAAGCAGCTTTTCAGCGAGAAGAGAGCGACAGGCTTCAAAGTGCTTTGTACCGACTGATCAAAGAAGGCCGCGGCGAAATCACTCTGGTGCGGTTTGCGATGGAAACGCGGCTGTCACCGGATGTCGCTCAGCGTTTTTTGAACCAACAAGCTGAAGTCTTTAATGCCAATTGCGAAATTAAAGACGACGGCAGCATCTTGTATCACTTCCACATTTAAACGGCTGCGGGCGATCGCGCTCCACAGAATAATTTAGCCGATCGAGTCATCACTGCTCGATCGGCTTGTTTTTTTCTTAATAGGACTTATATCAGGTTCGGTCGATCGACTATCCTCCTCTAGGTAGGCGCGGGTTTACCGGCTCTGTAATTAATACTACAGATTTTGGTAAACCCGCCGACGCGAGCTGGCGTTGGGGTGATTTTACCCGACATGATAACGCTCAACCCGGTTTCTTAGCTTAGAGGATGCCCCGGAGCTAAAAATTGCTCGATCGACAGTTGTTGACTAACGTAGAGCACCCGAAGATGGTGCCAGTTCCTCCCTGACAGGCTAAAAAATATTTTTTGTGTTCCGCTTGCTTTTTGCTTAAATATATGTATAATGATAAAAAATCAGTAAATCTACGGTTGCTTTTTACCTAAGTTACCTGGTTAAGGGGTAATTTATCCTTAAATCTTTCTTAAGGTAGAACTCAACTCAGTAGAAATGCGGTAGTATAGAGCGATAACCGATTCAGGGATGTTATGTAGTTTCACATCAGAAACTCGATCGGGCAATAGCCTGGAATCAAACTCCCCTAAAAAAATTGTACGTTTTCATATTGAACTTTTGTAATCACCTAGAGGCTAAATCATGATTTTTGGAATAATTGGTTCTTCTTTCCTAGCTTACTTTTTGCTAATGTCGGTCGCTAATTACGGCGACACTGGAATGTAGATTAGTTAAGGCACTGATGCACCGAGACAGAAGGCAGCAGGCAAAAAAAAGATGTTTGACAACTTCGATTAAGTCTCTGCTTGGATCGGGTCTGTCCTGTCCACTCTGACCGAAAAATGGATGGATGAAGGAGTCGTTAAGTACCGCTGTGATTGGGAAAAAGCAGACCCTGTAGCTGCCCGGAACATAGCAGATTTGATGCACTGGCGCGATCGGCTCCACTCTTGGGGATTAATTGGCGTCTACGAAAATGGCATAGGGTTTGGCAACGTCAGCGTCAGACTCGGCAATTCTTGCCAATTCGTGATTTCGGGAACCCAGACTGCACATTTGAGGACTCTGGGACCAGAATTCTACTGTACTGTTACCGAATTTAACTTAGAACAAAATTTCCTCGGCTGCCGGGGGCCCGTACAAGCTTCGTCGGAGTCCCTGACTCACGGGGCCCTGTACCTTCAGAGAGAGGATGTGGGCGCGATAATTCACGTCCATAATCCTAAACTATGGCAGCACCTGCTGTTTAAGATTCCTACTACTAGAAAAGAAATACCTTACGGCACTCCCCAGATGGCCTTAGAAATGTTTAGACTTTTTGAGGAGGAGAATTTGGCGGAGCGCAAAATTCTGGCGATGGCCGGTCACGAGGACGGAATTATCTGTTTTGGCAGCACCGTGGACGAAGCTGGCAAAGTCCTTTCGGCTGTGATTGGTTACACATGAGATCTTGCACTATTCTCAGAAAAAGCTAAGAAACCGGGTTTATGGACAAAAAACCTAGGATTTTACCAGAAAAAATTGGTTTAAAGCCTCTCCCTTTTAGGGAGAAATTAAAAGAAGACGATTCATTACTTCAATCCTCTTCCTTCTAGGTAGAGGTCGCCCTCATCTGTCAACTGTCAACTGTCAACTGTCAACTGAACTGTGTCTATGGCAAGAAACTAAGGTGATGACGGGGATGCCTGATTTGAGTTAGACTGAGCTTTACCCTTGACATCGGGCCGCGGGCTCGATTTAGCCTAATGGGTTCAAAACTTTTGAAGTGCCTCTTGCCTCTGCGGTAAGGGAAAGATATTTTTAAATAGAAACACACTATATAACAAAAGCTGAGACTCATTGTGAATCAAACTAAACTTGTAAGCTCAAAAGAACTGCAATCAGAGGTATCTCGTCTCACCGAAGAGCTGCAAATGCGCGACCAATTGGTGCAGCAGTTGTCTCAAGAACTTTTCAGGCTGGTGAAGGGCAATTCTAGTTTTGTGCCGGCGCCGGAAGTTTCCGATCGCCACCAAGCTCAAATGCAGGCAATGCGGGAACAACTCCAAGCTGTTGAAGAACAGGTGGGTTTTTATCAGGAACAAATCGCAGAGCGGGATGCTGAGGTTTACCAACTGCGGCAGTCGGTGCAGGAATTGACAGATCGCTCTAGGATGCTGGAACAGGTGGTTCAGGAATTGCCGGGGGTTTACCGCCAGAAGTTTGCCGAGCGGATCGAGCCGATTAAGGAAAAATTGGATCAACTGCAAAAGGAAAACCGCCAGTTGCACACTGAGTTGCAGAGCGTCACTTACCGTCTCGCTGTGCGGAGCCGCAAGGCTAAGGGCTTGGATCTGCCGAGCGTCGATGAAACGGACGATCGGGGAATTCAAATGCCGAGCTTTGGCAATGTCTAGGGTGGTGATTGTGGCGGGTGGCGAGAAAGGCCCGACAGCCAGTCTCAAGGCGGCGATCGCTCAATCTCATCCTTTAACTGAAGTCAATATCTGTGCGGTTTCTGAACTCAATTCTGGCGCGATCGCTCCGGGTGGGGCGATCGTTTGTCCTTTGACGCTGGATGTGCCAGAAAATCTGCTTTTTCCTGCTCAAGATGTGTTTCGATTTTGTAGCAATGTTTCGGCGGCGCGCGATCGAGTGTCCCAGGAGTTGCTTTTTCCCGTCGGGGGTGGAAATTTTTGGCTGCCTGTGGTGTTGACGGCAAAGGGCCCACTGTATGCTGAGGTGATCGGTGGGGAACCTGACAAGCAGTCTGGCGAGTTGAGTTACTCTCAACCGGTGCATTTGTCGGATGTTTGGCGACAGCAGTTGTATGAGTTGGCTTACCGCTTGCTAAATCTTTTAAATGCGCCGCCAGCGACTTATTTGATGCAGTTCGGGTTTGTAGGGGAAAGGATTTGTTTCGATCGACTTTGGCCTTTTCCGGCTGCACCTGCGATCGCTTCTGTCGGCGTTCAAGTGCCGGATTTATTTGTTTGTCATTGGTATTGCTTGACAAATAAACCTATTTATGATATTGAAATTAGCTCTGCGGTTGCTGGAAGTCTCTTGCAAACTTGAGATTTAAACTCGGGATCTCATTTTAATCAAGCAACTAAAGCCGGAGTTTCAGTGGAGATAACTTGCTCGAAACTGTCGAAGATTTCAAAGAGTTGGTCGAGTTGAGTAATTTCAAATATTAGCCTGACTGTTGCTGAGAGATTGCAGATGACGAGGCGGCATCCCCGGTGGCGGGCGGCGTTGAGTCCGCCGACTAAGGCGCAGATCCCGGAACTGTCGATGAAATCTACGGCGGCCATGTCTATTACCCAGAGTTTGTGGCGATCGGGCACAATCTCGGCTAGCTGTTGCTGGAGGAGGCTGCCGGCTTGGGAGTCGAGGCAGTTGTGAGGTTGAAGGACGATGGGTTGGTTGAAGTTGGGGAATTCCATAGCAGTTATCCTACGATCGTCAAGTATGAATAAGTTAGTTTAGTTGCTGACTCTCTTGAGAGACTCAGGGGATTTCAGCGTATGTTTGAGGATTCGCGATCGGGCTAGGGAATCGGTGGGGAGAGCCGTTGTGATAAATTTAGTAGGAAACTGGCTAGCGATCGCGCGGAACGCAACCGCAACAATTCTCTATTCATCTATTATGCCTGAAAGCTTAATTTTTAGTTGGGCCAGCGATCGCGACAACAGTGTGTTCTTCATCACAGCGAAAGATTGCACTATTGGCTGAATCGAGCCAATATATAAATGTATTGAGCTTTGCAAAAGTTTACGAAGGCAGTATCGAATGTCTTTTGAGTTTTTATCGTTAGAGACTATTCAGCAGTTTGCGCGTGATTACGGCTACTGGGCAGTATTTCTGGGAATTTTGCTGGAAAATCTGGGAGTTCCTCTTCCAGGCGAGACAATTACGATTGCTGGCGGGTTTTTAGCTGGCAGCGGGGAACTGAATTACTGGTTTGTGCTCGGCAGTGCGATCGCGGGTGCGACTGTGGGGGGAAATTTTGGTTATGCGATCGGCAGATACGGCGGCTGGCCACTACTGCTGAAGCTGGGACAATTTTTCCGCTTTCGGGAAGAACAACTGTTTGACTTAAAAGAACAGTTTAGCAAAAATGCAGCTAAAGCCGTATTTTTGGGTCGTTTCATCGCACTGCTGCGAATTTTTGCTAGCCCCCTAGCAGGTATTGCAGAAATGCCTTTTTGGAAATTTTCGCTGTTCAATGTTCTGGGTGCTGCCAGTTGGGCATCTGTAATGGTGAGTTTATCCTACTTCTTGGGACAAGTTGTGTCTTTAGAGAAATTGGTAGCTTGGGCTGCTCAATTTGCGGTATTTGCTTTGCTGTTAGCAGTTGCTTGGATTGCAATTCCTATTTGGTTGGAGGCGCGGAGTTTGGACAAGACTAAGTAAGATTGGTGGTTAGACTTTTTGCAAGAGTTCTGGATTTTCTGTTTTTAACCGCAGATAAACGCAAATTAACGCAGATATTATCTATTTTTGCAAAAAGTCTAATGATTGGCGATCGGCTATTAATAAGTCAGGACTTCGGTTCTCAAAATCATCAATTTTATAGTGAATAATTCAGTCCCAACTATCGAAACTATACGTCAATAAGGACTAAAGTCCTTACTAGAAAGCGCTTTTGTTATGGTAATTTACAGACCTATCACATTACTCAGGACAGAGAAGAGAAATTTGCAGATTATGGATTGCTATCAACTATACAAGAATATGTATTAATCAGTCAACAACGGATGAATGTAGATTGCTAGCGTCTGGATGTGGAAGGACGTTGGGTTTTTTCTTCCTACGGTGAGGGGGACTGTCTGGAGTTGGCTAGTATGAATTTTCAGTGTTCAATCTCTGCTTTGTATGAGGATGTTCCTGGATTGAGTTAAATCGCACTTTAAAAAGCTCGATCGCCCTCTGTCAGAGAATATTGAGAAAAAGAAGGGCGATCGCAATTATTAGTGTACTATCAGGTTATGGAGTATACCGTGGCAATCGTACTGGAGGCGGATCAATAGGTTGTTTACTACCGTAATTATTTTTTAAGCTTGTTCTTGATGTTATTGTGACAGATAGAAGCAAGAATATTACCCAGTAAACCCATGAATTTGAAGCCTTTTTAGCTGATGCAGTAATAGGTGTTTTATTCAATGCGGAAGTTTCATCGATATTATCTTCAACCCGATCGTACACAAATGTAGTCCCAAGCTCATCTTGCACTATTTCTCTTAATTCATAATCATTAGATTCAGAAATTTTACCACTAGCGCCCATGATGTTTCAACCTCCAAATTAAACTTAATAATATTGGTTCATTACCTATCCAATTGAAAATCTCCCTATGCAATTCTGGCGTATTTAAAACAATTAAATCATTGGGATCGTTAGTATCAACAATAAATAAACTATTCAAAAAAGCTTTGTCAAAGATTGGTACAACTACATAACATTTATTGTCACATCTAACTAAATCTTTATTATTCTGACTGAGATGTTTATAATTAGCTGGAAGATCGTTTGAATTTGTTGTAGGAATATATTTAGGTGCTCTTCTAGAATCATAATTAATTCCTT
>Ga0335394_10000788_pt1 | contig 34819 bp, 35 predicted proteins | sample MAT03_FD_205741 | JGI IMG/M metagenome (GOLD analysis project Ga0335394, IMG submission 205741) | Freshwater microbial communities from Lake Fryxell liftoff mats and glacier meltwater in Antarctica - MAT-03 (spades assembly) (version 2) ...
GTATTGACAGTTTCTATAGGTATCTAGAGGCTCTAGCTGAGAAACTGTCAATCTGTCAAGTCAGACCCCTATAGGAAAGCGATGTCGAAACAGATTGAAGACTAAAATCTTCTAGATACCTAAAAAATCTGTCAAGTTTGACCCCATTCTATCTCTTTTTCAGGAATTTCTCTGCTACGACGATCTATTGTTTTTGCAAAATAAGTAGCGAAGGTGATTTTTCTCGGTTAACAAAGCGATGATGACAGCAGTTCCAAGTTTTATGATCTAATGTCGAAACAAATTGAAGAATAAGATCCTCTTCTACTTTTCCGGCATGGTGACCCGGATAGCATGTGATACTAATAGCTCCATCAAAGGAGATAAGCTCCATGCTATTTTTAATACTCTTTAATGTGGTTTCTGCTTGTGTTGTAACTTTTTTGTCACTTCCTGGAAGATACCCCAAATTATAGACAATCAATTTGACTGAATTTGCTGCTATTGTTGCAGGGAATGTTCCATGACACATTTGCAAAAATTGGACTCTTTCAAAATGGGAAACAGGAAGTTTTTCAAGAATAAGTTTTTTTGCATTTTCAAGCGCTACGGCTTGAATATCGATAGAATAGAGTTTTCCACTTTTCTCGTCCAAAATACGAGTGGCCAAATAGAGCGTGTCATGACCATTTCCGCAGGTGGCATCAATGACGATATCGCCAATTTTTAATAGTCTTTCAAAATATTGCTTTGAAAGATCGAGATGTTTGTTAAAAAGTGGATACATAGAAAAATAGTCTTTTAGGGCTGAAAACTAATGTTAATAATATATTCTTGATGGTAACCAAGGTATTTAATTAAAATTTCGTTTAGATCACTCTCTACTTGTTGCAAAAGTGTTTTTTGTTCTGAAAGCGGCACTGCTGGTAAATCTGCCGTGATATAGAGTTTATTGTTTTTGATCGTAGCACGGCTTGGAATTTCTATTTTTGGAAAAAGTTCTTTCCAGTAAGTGTCAAGATATTGCTCAAATATTTTTTCATCGAGTAACGTAAGGCGATTCCCTGCTTTGATTTTGTAATACTGTTTTTTGACATTTAGCTTAATATTAATCAAAATGGCTACACCAATGATGATAAAGAGAAAGCCAAAAACATAGGTCAACCAGGTATTTTGGAGGATAAAGCCGGCAAGATTTTTTAATCCTTCTTCAGTTTCTGGTAGAAAGAAACTGATGATGCCAAAAAAGATAAAGAAAATGGCGATGATAAAGCTGACTAGGTAATAAAAAAAATTGCTCATACTGATCTTAAAACTCGTCGTTATATTCGTCTTCTAATGCTGTATTCACAAATGTTGTTGTAGTTAATGGTGATCTTAACATTTTGATTTGATCAACCGGTAGAACGTTTTTAAAGACAACATGGACTGTTGAAACGTGAAGGCCTGTAATCTTTGTAATTTCGTTAGCTACTAATGTCTGAATTTCTTCAGCTTTTTCAGGGATTGAAAATCCATATTGAACATTAATCTCAATTTTAACCGTAACCGACTGATTTTTACTCTCTTGGTCGACATGAATCCCTGCGATTCCTTCTTGTCCGCGACTAAATATACTGTCGATAAAGTTTCCCTCAACAAGACCAATTCCTTCAATTTCTGCTAAACATTGAAGTACAATGCCTTGGAAAACGCGGTTTTCAATATCCCGGATAAAAAATGTTTCCGGTAAGTTAAATTCTTTCGTGTCGACTTTTTTTACATCTACTTTCATTTTTTTTTCAGCCATATTTAAATTCCTCTTAAGGCAAGTCTAAAATTTCATCTTATCATGTCTATAAGGTATAGTGCTACAAAATAATGGTTTGGCTCGTAAATTATAGTAAAAAGGGACAAAAAGGACAAAAGGGGTAAAAAAAATCTTTTAAATAATATCAGTTTTATGATTTTTTCAAAAGTCCGTTAACTCTTTATTGACACTGGTTTCCAAAATTTGAAGTAAGAAAAATTTGAGTTAAAATAAAAAATAACAGAATAGCAGAATAGCAGAATAGCAGAATCCGTCAGGACACTAAAACTTTTAATTTAATAAATAATTTTTAGTATCCTGCCGGATCCTGTTAAAAAATGTAAGGATGATCAATCTACCAGCTAGCTTTAGTAATGCCTGGGATGAGTCCTGCAAGAGCCATTTCTCGAAATGTTAAACGAGAAAGTTTGAATTTTCTTAAATATCCACGTGCTCGGCCAGTTAATTGGCAACGATTACGTAAACGAATTACTGATGAATCGCGAGGCATTTTATTGATAGCAATACGTGCTTCTTGACGTTCTTCTTCAGATATATTTAAGTTTGCTGCTTTAGCTTTTAAGGCTTGGCGTTTTTCCCATTTGAGTTTTACAGTTCTCTCACGGCGTTTTTCTTTTTCAACGGATGACTTTTTTGCCATAATTGTCCTAAATCCTATTTTTTACGAGCAGGGCCTTTTTGGCGCTGTTTTCTGTTTGGATCTTTTTTATTGATCACATAAAGGCGGCCACAACGGCGCACAAGGATGTCTCCTTTCGATGGGTCTGCTTTTATTGAAGCTTTCACTTTCATAAACATTTCCTAGTTTTATAACGAATATGCATTGGTTATATCTGAATCCGGATTTTATTTTCAATCCTTTTTTACAAGCTGCAGCTTTTTTTTCTTTTTCTCTTGCAAATTATGCATGATGTCATGTATCTTAGCCAGATATAACATGTAAAAAGTAGAAGGAAAATATCGTGAAACGTACATACCAACCAAGTAAGCGTCGCCGTAAATCAGAACATGGATTCCGTAAAAGAATGTCAACTGTTAGTGGCAGAAAAATTATTAACCGTCGTCGTCGTCAAGGGCGCAAGGTCTTGACTCAGGTGTGAGAAATCAATTCTTAAAATCGATGCGTCTTTGCAAAAGACGAGATTTTTTGCGAATGAATCATCAGTCTAAAGCTTATGTTGGACGTTTAATCATCATTGAGGTACGTCCGAATCAGCTTTTACGAACAAGACTTGGAATTACTGTAACTAAGCGCTTTGGCAAATCTCACGATCGAAACCGCTTTAAGCGGGTCGTGAGAGAAGCTTTCCGCCTCTCTGTTCCCCGGCTAATTACAGGTTTTGATCTTAATATACGGCCAAGATCCGAGGCAAAATCTACAAGTTCCCAGGCTGTCTTAAGCGAAATTGTCTATTTAATAGGTAAACATTAGGCGGTTAAATGTTAAACCCATCGCAAGAAGAAGCTGTTAAAACAGTTGATGGTCGTTTACTCATTCTGGCAGGTGCTGGAAGCGGTAAAACTCGCGTTTTAACCTTGCGTATGGCACACCTCATTAAAAATTTAAACGTTTGCCCAAAATCAATTTTAGGTCTCACATTTACCAATAAAGCAGCTGCAGAAATGCGGCATCGCGTGGGTACAATGATAGAGTCCTCTCTTAGCTCCCAAATTACTCTTTGTACGTTTCATAGTTTTTGTTTAAAAATATTGCGCAGCGAAATCCATCATTTGGGCTATACCGACAAATTTTCTCTTTATGACATGAGTGATATTCAAAGGCTTATCAACCTGATTGCAAGAGATATTTTGGATAGGGAATCGGAGCTTCCTTCTTTAAGTGTGGCAACAAATGCCATTATCAATGCAAAAAACAAGGGATTAAAACCAGAAGAAATCGAGGGGACAGGATCTGACTGGCATGATGAGTTTACCCGCACAGTATACAAAAGATTGCAGGATTCTTTGCGTGCTTATAATGCTGTTGATTTTGATAATATGCTCTCTTTAGCTGTTGAACTCTTTGAAAAGCATCCACATATATTAGATCAATATCAAGAAAGATTTCGATATATCATGATTGATGAATATCAAGATACAAATCCTATTCAATATCGTTTGAGCGAACTTTTATCTCAAAAATATCAAAATTTATGTGTTGTAGGTGATGATGATCAATCGATTTATGGCTGGAGAGGAGCAGATGTTCGTAACATTTTAACATTTCAAAATGCTAAAATGATTAAACTGGAACAAAATTATAGATCGAGTAACACCATTTTAAAAGCTGCAAACGCAGTCATAGGCCTTAACAAAACAAGGCACTCAAAAGCGCTTTGGAGTAGTAAAGGTGAGGGTGAAAAAATCGAACTTTTCTTTGCTCCAAATGAAATTAACGAAGTTGAGGGTGTGATTTATCGAATGGTCAAATTGAAGGAATCTCTAAATCTCAAATGGAAAGATTTTGCGATTCTTTACCGCTCTAATGCATTATCAAGACAGTTTGAATTAAGTTTACTAAAGCATGGCTGGCACGATAAAAACGAATTTGTCCGTGGCATTCCTTTCCAAATTTTTGGAGGGGTAGAGTTTTATGAAAGACGAGAAATTAAGGATTTGCACGCCTATCTTCGAGTTATTCAAAATAATGCAGATCAAGAAGCCTTATTAAGAATCATTAACCAGCCAAGACGCGGCATTGGAGAGGGCACTCTTGATTATTTGACGAGCCATAATCGCTCTAAAAATCTTCCATTATGGGATGTATTAAAAAATGTGACAGCAAATCCTCATTATTATGATCAGGAATTTAATATTCCGACTAAAGCCTATGCTGGTCTTTGCTCTTTTATTTCAATTATTGAAGAAGCAAAATTACGATTTCAAACAGGGCCATTACATGAAACCTTGAAGTGGCTGATTGAAAAAATTGATTATAAAAAAGCAATTATTGAAGAAGTGAAAAGTGATCAGATGCGACTTTTCAAATGGGAAAACGTTGAGGGATTTGTATCATTATTAAGTGATTACGAAGAAGATCCGGTAAGAAACGACAAGGCTTCTCTTCAAAATTTTATTTCAACGATCACTTTACAAAACGAGTGGCAAAATTCCCGTAAAAAAAACGAAAGTGAAGATAAAGTCAATCTCATGACCTTCCATAGTGCAAAAGGACTTGAATTTCCTGTTTGTTTTTTAGTTGGGGTTGAAGATCATATTATCCCACACGAAAAGAGTTTAAAAGAAACAGGCATTGAAGAGGAAAGGCGATTACTCTATGTGGCAATTACTCGTGCCATGAACCATTTAAGCATAAGCATGGCAACAAAAAGAAAACGGATGGGAAAAGATTATGCCTCATCACCCTCAAGATTTTTGTTTGATATCCCAAAAGATTTGTTGAATTTGACTAAATGGGATCAAATTTGATGGTTTAAAGTGTCTCTTAAAAAGAAGGGGATATTCTAATTGGCGGCTGTTAGCTGGATGTTTTTTATTACGATATCAATTTCCGGCTGAACCAAAGAAGGTGCCGCATGAAGAGCTAATTTTGCATGTGTTAAAGCTTGTTCCTGTTCATTTTTGTCATAGTAGACTTGAGAAATAATCATATGTAAGCGCCAAAGATTTGTTTTATCCTGGTTACCGAATTTAGCGATATACTCAGCTAGTGGAGAAATAGAATAATCTGCTGATTTTTTTTCATTGTCGTTAAAAGTTGAAAGGGCTTCAAAATCAATGATGGCAATTTGATAATGGCTAAGATTTTCATTATTGGGGTCCGCTGTAATTATCTGATTTTTTAAATCTAAGGCTTCAAACGTATTATTTTTTCCTTCACTTGCCAAACATCTATAACGCTCAAATAAAAAAAAATGTTTTTGCTCGGAATTAAATCCGACGTTAATGATTTTATTTGCATCTTGAAAAAGCCCAAATTCTTGGGCTTTTTCATAAAGATGCTTCAGTTCCTGACCTGAAAAATTTTGTTTTTCAAGGAGACTAACTTTTTGCTGATATCCTGAAAAATCACTTAGCATTTTAAAAAGATGTTCGGCGTATTGTTTTCCACCACCCGCACGATATCCTGTTGCACCAATTTTTTGTCCTTTACTATCTAAAAGTATAATGGACGGAAATCCGCGCACATCATATTTCTTTTGTAGCTGTTTATTTTGTGCAGTAAGAGTCGGAGATAATTTCGAGCTCATGGGAAAGTCGAGCAAGACAAATATAAATTTGCTAGACGCTGATTCAGCAAATTGCGGTGTATTCAAAACTTCTGCTTCTAATTTATGACACCAAGAGCACCAGTCAGAACCTGTAAAAAACAAAAGAATGGGTTTTGATGTAGCTTTTGATTGATTGACCGCATCTTCGTAACTTGTGATCCAGTTAATTTTTGAAGAAACAGCTTGGGGCTCTGCGTTTACAGTAAATGCTATAAGCATCGCATAAAATAATATGATGAATTTTGACATTTTTTTATCCTTCCTATAATGGTTGTATACTTCGAACTTATGGGTTATACTTCTTTTTCTGGCAAAGAAATATTATCTGGAGTTTAAAGCATGCAAGCGTTTCCGCCAACAGTTGTTTTACGTCATCGACGAGAGAATTTAAAAAAATGTAGTTTAACAGGCCTTGAATCTCGTGAAGATTTTAAATTTTACACTTACCCTGTTCAACATGTGCCCGAATTACCAGGGTATATGATGTTATCGTTTGATGGTCCATTGTTAACACCCGTAGATGCAGGTTCTGGTTTGTTTATTTTAGATGGAACATGGGCCTACGCAGAAAAAATGTACTCCAATACGCTAAACCTTCATAAAATGGAAAAACGAAGCTTAAAAAACCATTTTAAAACAGCTTATCCACGAAGACAAGAAGATTGTTCAGATAGTGACAGAGGTTTAAGTTCTGTCGAAGCGATCTACCTTGCCTATACCATTTTAGGTTATGATACTAAAGGGTTGCTAGATCGCTATTTTTGGAAAGAGGAATTCCTTTTAAAAAACTCTCAATTGATTACAAACATATTGTCATAAACTTGAAATCTTGCAAAATTTCCTGAATTCGGGGAAAAAATCAATCTAATCCCTGGACCCATTGACATCCAAAGTTCAGTATGTTCACTCAAATTAGAGAATTTTAACACACACTCATTTCCAAGAGAGAGATACAAAAACATTGTTCCATTAGCGTGAACTTGTAAAAGAGATGAATCGCCAAGGCACAATTGTATCGAATCAGATCTACCGGTCGTAACATTTCCATACATGTCATAGATCGGATCTGTCGTTTTTCCTCCCCAGGCCAGCTCTCCATTTTCATAAAATAATCCGCAAGATTTAATATCTGCTCCATCTTTTGCAAAAGCTCCACCCCATGCAAGCGATCCGTTCATATGATAAAAGTTGGATCTTGAACTTAGATAATATAATTCTTCTTGTATAGCCCCATTCCAAGCAACATTTCCATTGTTATGGTAGACAATACATTGGGTTGTTAAAAACCTGCAATCCCTGTATAAATTTCCACCCCAGGCTTTTTGACCGTTATCATGAAATACTGAACAGGTATCATAAGAGTAATAGCAATCATTACAAGAAGTGCCTTTCCAAGCTATTGTTCCATTTAAATGAAAGACAGATGCGCAAGATGAATCATACCCGCATTCCTTATAAAGGAACCCATCCCAAACCTTTTGACCGGTTTTATATGAAAATAATGAATTTGGGTTTTGAAGACCTTCCCAAGCTATTGAATAATTATCATGATAAAAAGGAACGTATTCATTACCTGTCCATGCAAGAGAGCCATTTCGATGATAGATAGGTTCGTAATTTGAGCTTTCAGCCAAAGTGCATGCAGAAAGGCAACTAAATAACAAAAAAAACTTAAGTGTTAGGTGAATATTTTTCATCAAATTTTCCTTTTTTTAAAGATATTAATTTGATATTTTAATCTCTTTACTATTTATTTAACAATCATTTTTAAAAAATGCGTTCAAGCCATCCGCGAAGTACCGAAGAGAACAGACTCGACTTTAGGTATTTTAACTTTGATTTTAAAACTCTGCTTAAGACTTTTGTAATAAAATGGGCAAAAAAAAAGGGAATGCTAAAAAAGCATTCCCTTTGTAACAAGATCGAATGTTTGACTAAAAACTAGTAATCCATCCCTGCGTTTGCCATAGGAGCCGGGCTATTATCCTTAACATCTGCAACTAATGCTTCTGTTGTGATGAGTAGACCAGCAATTGATGCTGCATGCTCTAAAGCTGTACGTGCAACTTTTGTAGGATCTAAAATACCTGCTTGAATCATATCGACAAATTCACCTGTCAGGGCATTATAGCCATGAGTGGTTCCAAGTTTTTCAACTTGCTGAATAATGATAGAGCCTTCCTGACCTGCATTTTCAACAATTTGACGAAGCGGAGCACTTAAAGCTTTCAAGATAATTCGAGCGCCTGTTTTTTCATCGCCATTAAGAGTCTCGATAAGTTCAAGAACAGCTGGCGTGCAACGAATATATGCTACGCCGCCACCAGGTAATATTCCCTCTTCAACAGCTGCAGCTGTTGCATGTTGAGCATCGTCAACGCGATCTTTCTTTTCTTTCATTTCAACTTCTGTTGCAGCACCGACACGAATAACAGCAACACCACCAGCAAGTTTTGCTAGTCTCTCTTGAAATTTTTCACGGTCATAGTCTGAATCAGTTTCATCAATTTGACGCTTCAGTAGTAAAACGCGCTCTTTAATTTTTGATTTGTCGCCGGCACCCTCAACAAGTGTTGTGTTTTCCTTAGTGATGACAGTTTTCTTAACGCGGCCAAGCATTTCAAGGGTCGTTGTCTCAAGCTTCATGCCGAGTTCTTCAGAAACCATTTCAGCGCCAGTTAAGATTGCGATATCTTCAAGCATTGCTTTTCTTCTGTCGCCAAACCCTGGTGCCTTAACAGCAACAACTTTAAGTCCGGCTCTTAATCTATTAACAACAAGAGTTGCAAGCGCCTCGCCTTCAACATCTTCAGCAATAATAACAAGAGGCTTTCCACTTTCAGCAACAGCTTGAAGTAGAGGGATCATGTCGCGTACAGAACTTACTTTCTTCTCCACAATCAATACATAAGCATCTTCTAAGATACATTCTTGCGTTTCTGGATTTGTCATGAAGTAAGCTGAAAGATAACCACGATCAAAACTCATTCCTTCTACAACATCAAGTACAGTCTCAAATCCTTTTGCTTCTTCAACTGTGATTGTGCCGTCTTTTCCAACACGTTCCATAGCTTTTGCAATAATTTCCCCGATTTCAGGATCATTATTTGCAGAAATTGTGGCAACTTGTGCAATTTCTTGGGCGTTTTTAATTGGCTTGCTAAGCTCTTGTAGTTTTTTGACAACAGTTTTTACAGCTTTTTCCATTCCGCGTTTTAGATCGAGGGGGTTTGCACCGGCAGCTACATTGCGAAGGCCTTCACTAAAAATAGCTTCTGCCAAAACGGTAGCTGTCGTTGTTCCATCACCCGCTTTATCAGCAGTCTTGCTTGCAACTTCCTTAACCATTTGAGCGCCCATATTCTCGTGCTTGTCTTCAAGTTCGATCTCTTTTGCAACAGTAACGCCATCTTTTGTGATGTGGGGTGTGCCGTAAGCCTTATCAATAATAACATTACGACCTTTAGGTCCTAGTGTAACTTTAACAGCATCTGCTAATATGCGTACGCCTTTTAAGATTTTCTGACGTGCTTCTTCTTTAAATTTAATATCTTTTGCGGCCATTTAAATTACTCCTTAAAATTAGTTATTTATTTACTATAGCTATGATATCATCAGCTTTTAAAATGACAAATTCTTCGTCATCAATTTTGATTTCTTGCCCGGAGTATTTTTCCATCAAGATAATATCACCAACTTTCACAGGCATTTCTATAGGATTGCCCTCTTTATCGTTTTTACCTGTTCCAACAGCGATGATTGTTGCTTGTTCTTGTTTTTTCTTTGCTGAATCAGGCAGCAGAATACCACCTTTTAGTTTTTCTTCTTCCTCAAGTCTTTGAACAAGAACACGATTTCCAAGTGGTTGTAATTTAACCTTGGTTTCGCATTTGGATTGGCAGCATGTTCCATGTGAGTGCGTCATGAATATTGTCTCCTGTAAAAGGTTTTAAAAATAAAATAATAAAGTATCGCCAAATTAATGGCAACTAGTAGAGTTAAGTTTAGCAGTTTTTAGCTCTGACTGCTAAGCATTTCCAAGTTATCTACTAGCTTTCCAAATTTATGAATAGCTGTAGCTACAGGTTTTGATGAACGCATATCAACACCCGCATTTTTAAGAATATCAATAGGATAAGCAGAACTTCCGGCTTTTAAAAATGAAAGGTAAGCATCCACATCTGTTTTATCTCCGGTTAAGACTTTATCAGCTAAGCTAAGAGCTGCACTAATTCCTGTTGCATATTGATAGACATAAAAATTGTAGTAGAAGTGAGGGATCCTTGCAAATTCGATATCAACTTCCTTGTCAATAATGACACTATCACCAAAATATTTAATTGTTAATTTACGGTATTCTTCTTTTAAAAGAGTGGGTGTTAACGGAATATTTTGCTCTGCCATCTGATGTATAAAAAGTTCGAATTCAGCAAAGCACGTTTGACGAAATAGGGTACCCCGAATATCTTCAATTTTTTGATTGATTAGAAAAATCTGTTCTTCTTTTTTTGTAAAACGTTTTAATAATGTGCGCATTAAAAGTTCTTCATTGAACGTAGATGCAACTTCTGCAAGGAAAATAGGATAATCAGAATAGTGATAAGGTTGATGCTGATGGCTTAAAAGGCTGTGCATGCTGTGGCCTGCTTCATGAGCTAAAGTAAATACATCGCGCAAGATACCTTTAAAATTTATTAAAATATAAGGTTCACTATTAAAACAGCCGCTTGAATAAGCACCAGATCGTTTATTTTGGTTTTCATAACGGTCAACCCATCGTTTATCCTTAAAGCCTGCTTTCAAGGCATTTTGGTATTCAAACCCTAAAGGGGCTACAGATTCGATAACAATGTCTTCAGCTTCATTATAACTCATTTTGATATATAACTCTTTTGTCAAGGGGACTTGGAGGTCATAAACATGTAAAGGGCCAATTCCTAAAATTCGTTCTCGAAGCTTCATATAGCGGTGCAAGACTGATAAATTCTCATTAACAGCTTTTATCAGGGCATGATACACTTCTGTTTCGACATTTTTTGGAAAAAGTGCAGCTTCTAGCGATGATGAATAATTTCTTGCTTTTGCATTAAACCAATGGTTTTGCACTTGCCCGTTTAAAATTTCTGTTAAGCTGTTTTCGTAATTTGAATATTGTTGATGCATTGATTTAAGGGCATTTTCTCTTAATACCCTATCTTGATCACGTAGATAAAGGCCAAAAGATGCGTGACTCAATTGGTGTGAGACGCCTTTGGAATCTGTGACATCAGCAAATTTAAAATCAGCATCATTCATTGCAGAAAATGCTTTATGAGGCGTTTGAAGAGCTTTCCCGCAAAGGGCTAAAAGCTCTTCTTGCTCTTTTGAAAGCGTATGGTTTTTGATTCGGACAATTTTTTCTATAGCAAATTTATACTCTTTAATTTCAGGAGAATTCATAATTGATTTAAGTGTATTCTCAGGAAGGCTTAAAATTTCAGGTTCAAACCAGGATGATTCTTCTGTAAAATCATGAAAAAGGGAGCTTATTTGGCTAAAGTGCACTTTAAACTGATTATTTGTGATATCTTCATCATGACGTAGGTGCGCATAGGTATAGAGTTTTATTAATTCGCAGCTTGATTGAAGAATGACTTCAAAAGCTTCTTTAAAGTTTTTAGGACTTGAACCAAGAGTGCCCTTAAAACTAACAATTTTAGGAAATTTAGGTTTTGATTCCGACGAGATTTTTTTAAATGCAGTTTCCCATTCCAAGGGGGTCTTAAATAACGCTTCAACGTTCCAGCAATCTTTTTGATCCACTTCACTTCTTTTTTTTATTGTCATTTCTCATCCTTTAATGTTTTTATTTTTGATCCATCAGTATATAAAATATTTGCATCTAAATCAAGGGAGGAGTATGAAATTATCTTATGCAAAAATTAAACCAAATCATTTCTTCTGGTTATTTTACTATTTTAAACGATAGGGGACTACATTGTCGCCCATCAACTGAAATTGTGAAATGTGCGACACTCTTTAAATGTAATATTTTTTTAAATTACAGAAAAACGCGTGTGAATGCAAAATCCTTGTTTGGTATTCTAACTCTTGCTGCTACAAAAGGTGCAAAAATTAAAGTAGAAGCAGAAGGTGTTGACGCACAAGAGGCTGTATGTTCACTATTAAATTTAGCAGAACAATCTTTCCTCATTGCTTACTAGTTTTGTTTTGCCTGACCCCTAATTAATCCCTGTTTTAAGGCTGCTTAAAACAGAATTAGAATAATTTTCATGCATTTTAATCTTCGATGGAGATCGTTTTATCGAAAACTTCCCGTGTGCAAAAAACAGGGACATCATTCATGAGAGCAAGCGTTATACAATCAGATGGCCTTGCATCAATTTCCAAGATATGGGTAAAATCAATCCTGTCTTGTTCTAAGAATAATTTACAAAAGTAGATGGTGTCTTGTACATCGTTGATGACAACTTGCTTAAGTTTAATATCTAAGCCAATAAAAATTGAATCGATCAAATCGTATGTCAAGGGTCTTTGTCTTTCAGTATCAGTTAAATACATTTGCAAAATCCGCCCTATGCTTGGCTCTGTGTAAATGGCAAATCGCTTACCTTCTGCACTTAAGACAATCACAGTATATGTAATATTCTGCATGATTTTATCAAAACTTAGCTGAATGAGTTCTGTTAGCATGAGTTTTCATCCCTTTAAATAAATTGATTAACGTATTTCGACATGTCCATCGTCATATCCTATGATGATTCTTCCTGCCATATTAATGAATAAACCGGTTTCACAAACACCGGTTATTAATTTAATTTTAACATGCGTTTCTTCTTGGTTTTCGCATGGATAATTTAGCTTTAGATCGACAATGAAATTATGGTTTTCTGTCAATAATGGTAAGCCATCACGGGTTGATCTTAAAGTAGCTTTACTACCGAATTTTTCAAGCTCACGCATGGTAACTTTAAATGCAAAGGGCGTAATTTCTATCGGAAGAGGAAATTTACCAAGATAATCCACAATTTTTGATTCATCTACAACAACAACCATTTCCTCTGCCATACCGGCAATAATTTTCTCGCGAAAAAGAGCCGCACCGCCACCTTTGATCATTTGATTTTGATTATCAATTTCATCTGCACCATCGACGACAAGATCTAAAGAGGTTACTGTATTAATGTCGATCATCGAAATGCCAAATGATTTTGCCAAATCATAACTTGAAGTAGAAGTTGCAACCGCTGTAAATTTCATACCCTCGTTTGCAAGTTTTCCTAAAGCTTCAATAAAATATGTAGCTGTAGAGCCTGTTCCAAGTCCAATGACCATGCCTTCTTTTACGAGCTGAACCGCTGCGTCAGCTGCGGCTTGTTTTGCTTTTTTGTTATTTTTTAAGTTCATATTTTGCTATGCTTTTTATGTTAGGAGATACAATATTATCCCTCGTGATCAACACTTTTTCGCGGATGTTAACTTATATGATTACTCTACAAGAATTATGTCTTTATTTAAATGAGCTTTTACAAATTCAGAATTTTACTGATTATTGCAAAAATGGTTTGCAAGTGGAAGGCTCGCACCGGATTACTAAACTCGCTACTGCAGTTTCTGCAAGTCTTGAAACAATAGAAGAAGCAATTAAAATGGGAGTGCAAGGCTTAATTGTACATCATGGGTTATTTTGGAACGGGGATTCCCATGAAATAACAGGCATCAAGAAAAAAAAACTATTTTCCTTACTTAAACACGATATTTCATTGATTGCCTATCACTTACCGCTAGATGCTCACAAGGAATTTGGCAATAATTGGAAGGCTGCAAAAGAAATGGGGTGGACAGACTTGAAACCTTTTGAAACAATTGGTGTCATGGGAAAAGTTCATAGCCAAACAAAACAAGAATTTCAAAAAAAACTTGAAGGCTATTATCAACATCCAGCGCATGCAGCGCTTTTTGGAAATGATAAGATAGAAACTGCCGCCTTAATTTCCGGGGGTGCTTACAAATCAATTCAAGAAGCTGTTTTAGAAAAGGTCGACTGTTTTATTACAGGAAATTATGATGAACCTGTTTGGAATATCGCGCGTGAGGAAAAAATCAATTTTTATGCTCTTGGTCATTCAGCCACAGAACGTATTGGACCAAAAGCCCTGGGAGAACATCTTAAAATTAAATTTGGTATCGATGTGCAATTTATTAGTGATGAAAACCCCTTCTAACTTTTATATTGGGTCTTGGGTGGGGTGTTGATTTAACTAACAATACACGTTCTTTTATGAAGTTAAATTTTGCCTTTAAATTAGTAAAATCACTTTTTACTAATTGAGTTTGACATGCGTTTTTACAGCCCGAGCTTCCGAGGGCAACTGATATTAGCCCATAGAAACCAGACTCCGAGCTTACGCAAGCTCGGGCAATAAAAATGCTTCTTAAACTCTAGGAATAAAAAGAGATTTTTTCTATTAAATTAAAGACAAAATTTGACATCACAAAAGAACTTGCATTGTTGGTTAATTCAACACCCTAGGTCTCGGCCCAAATGAAGTGCGTTATCTTTTAATTTTAAATTTCCAACTGAAAGAGACCGCACTCGCCCAGGTTGAAAGGCCCAGGGGAACAACAAAATTCTAAGTAAAAAATTTAAGAAACTATTTAAATTTAAATTTTCTTAGCTTTAAATTTGCGCTTAATAGTTGGTTGTTTTTTATTGGATTTAATGTCGGAAAGAAGATGAAGAATATATTTGCTTTTTAGATTTGCGGGGTGTTGATTTTCATCAAATATATCAATATTTTTCAGTTTTAAATTTATTCTTTCACCAGAATGTTTATTAATCCATTCATAAATTGAGGCTTTCATTTTATTTAGGGAATCGGGATTGATGAGTTTTTTTTCTTCAATCAATGATTCTTCCAATTTTTTGCGATATTTTTTTACTTGTGAACTCTCGTTTGCTTTTGTAGCCATACTGCACCTTTGTTTATTATTATCATGATAAGTCAGTTAAGTTAAGTAAATTAACCTTATCTTGTACTTGCTGTCCAATTTCTTCATAACAGATATAAATAAAATAGGCAAACGTTCTTTAATCTTCTATTTAAGACATATTAAAAAATTCTAGACTGTTGACAGAAAATCACTTAAATCAGACAATGACGGAACTTATCAAAAATGCGGAGCGTTGATTGGCTATGTTGAATGTGATTGAAATCTTAAAAGAGCGTGGATTTATCGACTCAATGACGAGTGAAGAATTGGCTACTATCGCAAATACACCCCTTAAAGTATACAGTGGTTTTGATCCGACAGCAGATAGCCTGCATCTTGGGAATATGGTAGCAATTATGGGTCTTGCATGGTTTCAAAGATGTGGTCATACTCCTATTGCACTTGCAGGGGGCGCTACAGGCATGATTGGCGATCCATCAGGAAAACTTGCAGAGCGTCAATTATTAGATGAAGAAACAATTGAAAAAAACTTGGAGGGTATTCAAGCAAATTTAAGAACCATACTTGAGCAAAATTCTTCGACCGCTAAGCCTGTTTTTTTGAATAATTATGATTGGTTTAAAAATTTTTCTTTTATAGATTTTTTAAGAGATATAGGGAAAAATTTCCGCGTTGGCCAAATGCTTTCAAAAGATAGTGTAAAGGGCAGGTTGAATTCTGATGAGGGAATGAGTTTTACAGAATTTTCCTATCAGGTTTTGCAAGGATATGATTTTCTTTACCTTTTTGAAAACCACGGCGTTACCTTGCAAATTGGCGGAAGCGACCAATGGGGAAATATTATTGCAGGTACAGATTTAATACGTAAAGTTCACGGAAAAGCAGCTCATGGACTTACATTTCCATTGTTAACAAGAAGCGATGGTCAGAAATTTGGAAAATCTGAAAAAGGAGCTATTTGGCTTTCATCAGACAAATTATCCCCTTATGAATTTTATCAGTATCTTATCAGAGTTTCAGATGCAGACGTGATAAAGCTAATGCGCATGTTAACATTTATGGACATGAAAGAGATTCACAATTTTGAAGCAGTTATGCAAAGCGCAGAATATATTCCAAATACTGCTCAAAAGCGCTTAGCAGAGGAAGTAACTCGAATTGTACATGGTGAAGATAAATTACAGCTTGCTATTCAGGCTACAAAAATTGCAGCTCCTGGATCTATAACAGAGCTGAATGCAGAAATATTAGATGCATCTGATATTCCATCAAAAATATTTGAAAAAGATGAAATTATAAATTCAAAATTGATAGATCTCATGGTAAAAGCCTTACTGTCAACAAGTAAGGCCGAAGCTAAAAGGCTTTTACTTAATGGGGGAGCTTATTTGAATAACGTAAAAATCATAGATGAGCAGTATACGATTTCAATTAATGATTTAATCGATGGGCGCCTAATTTTAATTGCTGCCGGCAAAAAAAATAAGCTGCTTATTCGCTTAAATACATAAAAAAATTGAGATCATGTAAAGAAAATTCTTGAAACCAATCTTGTATTGGTTATGATGAGAAATTATCTTTTCAAAAAAACAAAAGCCTTTCGCATATTAAACTTTAAGGAGCCCTTGAACATGTCAACTGAGACAAAACAAAATACGATGACCAAAAAAAAGCTGATTAATACAATTTCTCAAGAAAGAGGAATACATCCAAACGATGTTCGCCATGTAATTCAGGCTTTTCTTGATAAAATGATTGATAGTTTATCAGGTGGAGATAGATTGGAATTTCGTGATTTTGGTGTTTTTGAAGTCGTACAGCGTAAACAAAAAATCGGCCGTAATCCAAAAAAAGCTGACCAACCTATAATTATCCCGGCAAGGAATGCAGTAAAATTTACCCCAGGAAAAAAAATGCGTAAACTTATCGAAGCTCAATAATTTTTTGCATCTCCATATTTTTAATTAACCTTCAAAAAACGAGTTTGAACTAAAATTTAGGCTCATTTTTGAGGGGAATTTTCCCCCTCCTCATCCCGAAATCTTAAGTTCGACATTTTTTGAAACAGTGAGAGCAACAAGAGAAAAGATAAGCAACAAGAGGAAAACTTGGCCCTTATTAAATCAAATTTCCGCCTTTGCAACATCTAAATAAAAAATGTATTTAACAGTAATTTAAATTTTTTACTAATACAGAGCTTAAGAGAGAACTACAGAGATTTTTAGTGCAAAAAAATCTCTCAAAACTCCACTTTTTTTAAATTACCTAATTAGCTCTAGAGACTGTCTCTCTAGTTTCAAAAAAAATCCCAAATAGACTCCCTAAGATTTTTAAAGGTTTTTACCTTATTTTCTTCTGTAAATCTTATCCTTAAAAAAAAATCATAAAGATGTGCCACAAAATGAAGAAAAGCATTCCTAAAATTTTCAATAATACATATGATTACAGCAGTTTAAGATCTCTTCTATAAAGGGGGCGCCTCTTAAGCTGCTAAAAAGTCGGAGTTATATAAATGTCGTTTCCTAAATTATTGGTATTGATCAGTTTAGTCTTATTTGGTACAATCGGAGTTGCTGCTTTTTTTAAAAAAGGAAAAACTCAGACCTCAGCAGTTGAAATAGGCCGCCCTTTACCTGTAGAAGTTGAACTTCGCCGCGAGGTAAGAGCTATTGAAACCAAAATGGAAGTGAAAGTAGAGAGTCCAACAAAAGCTGCAGTTAAAGTTTATGAAACCGAGGATAAGCCAAAAGTTAGAGGAATTTCTGTAGAATCTAATAAGAATTTACCTGATGCCGACAGAATAGCAGAATTATTTAACAAGCATGACCCAAAATTACCGATTGTTGAAACAATTACTTATAAACCACGAGTTTCATGGCAGAAAGGTCGGCCAGCTTGGCTTTCTGATTATGCAAGCCATTACGCGACATCACGACACTTTATTGCTCGTAGTTTGAACCAAAAGCCAGATTATTTTAAGCAAGAAATTGCTGAAGGTGATCAATTTAATGTTTTAAAACCAGATGTTAATTTAAATTTTTATTTATTAATTGACATAACAAGAAGCAAAATGTGGTTTTATTACCTTGATTTGGACAAAAATGAGCGTGTGCTATTGAAAACTTATAATGTAGGTCTTGGAAGAGCCGATCATTTGAAATTGTCAGGGTTATTAACTCCTGTTGGCAAATATTCACTTGGAAACAAGATTGCTATTTATAAACCAAAGGCGCTTGGATTTCATAATGGTAGTCAAATTGAGATGATTCGTGTGTTTGGAACAAGGTGGATTCCTTTTGAAAAGGAAGTTTCAGCTTGCAGTGCCCCTGCTAAAGGATTTGGAATTCATGGGGTGCCTTGGGTTTTGGACAAAAAAGGTGAACTTACTGAAGATTTGCAAAGTTTAGGCAAATATGAGAGCGACGGTTGTATAAGACTTGCAACTCAAGATATTGAAGAGTTGTTTTCGATTCTTATTACAAAACCTACCTTTGTTGAACTCGTTAAAGATTTTTATGATGCAAAATTACCGGGTATTGAAAAATAAAATTGCCGGCTACTGAAAAATTAAGGATGTATATTGGATATTTTACCGCATGAAAAACAAATTTACGAATATTTAAAAGCTATTGAACATTTAAAAAAGCAAAATCAAGATAATCCCTTATTTAATAATGAAATTAAAAAGCTAGAAAAGAAGCTTGAGGAATTAAAGAAGGGCACTTATTCAGAACTTAGCCCATGGCAAAGAGTGATGATATGCAGACACCCGGCAAGACCCCATACAATTGATTATATCAAAAATATTTGTCAGAATTTTCACGAACTTGCAGGCGATCGCACCTATTCAGACGACCAAGCAATCGTTGGTGGCTTGGCAAAAATCGGTGATATGAATTGTGTTGTGATCGGTCAGGAAAAAGGAAACGATACAGAAAGTCGGGTCCATCGTAATTTTGGAATGTTGAATCCGGAAGGATTTAGAAAAGCTTTAAGGTTGATGCGACTTGCAGAGAAATTTAATTTGCCGATTGTCTCCTTTTTGGATACTCCAGGTGCGTATCCAGGTCTTGGGGCAGAGGAAAGAGGGCAAGGCTTTGTCATTGCGAATAATTTACGTGAAATGTCCCGGATTAAAACTCCGATTATTATTGTTGTGATAGGAGAGGGCTGCTCTGGTGGAGCGCTTGGAATGGGTGTTGGCGATTGTATAGGAATGCTTGAGCATTCTTATTACTCTGTTATTTCGCCTGAGGGGTGTGCGTCCATTTTATGGAAAGATGCTTCAAAAAATGTTGAGGCTGCAGAGAGGTTAAAGCTTAATTCAGAGAACTTGCTTGAGCTTGAAATTATTGATACGATTATACCAGAGCCTCTTGGCGGAGCCCATCATGACCCTGAAAAAACTTATGTAAATGTTAAAAAATTTATTTTAGATCAATGGCAGACATTAAAGAATATTCCGGGTGAAATTTTAATTGAACAGCGTTATCTAAAATTTCGAAAAATTGGAAAATTTGAAAAAAAAACTCAAGGATGAATGAAAAAACTTTTTAAAATAGCTCTTGAAAACCGTAAAAATCGCATGATGCTTTTTTTAACGGTTATTGCAATGCTTTTACTTACTGTAGCCTCTCAACTCGAAATATTAGCAATCGGAGTCATCACTCAAAAGGGACCTGAACTTTTTGATGTGCTTGCTAAAGCTCCAGGATCTGAGGAGATTACGAGAGAAGAAGCTCTTAAACGATTTGATGAAATGGATCTTGCGCAGAAAGGGTCCGTTACAAAATCAGATGTAACCTACTATCTTGCTAACAGGCAAGGCGGGGGGACAATCGAGAAATTTATTCTGAAGATTAATAAAATTCTTCCATTATCCGGGAATGTCCTTGCTCTAAGTTTGATGCTTGTATCGGTTGCCTTTTTTAAATCGATCAGTTTATTTGCTCATCGTTTTACAACACGAGTTGTAGCTATCCGAATAGCCCAAGATTTAAGGCAAAAATATTTTGAGCATTTGCAATCGCTTCCGATGTCATTTTTTCAGCAATATAATATCGGTTCGCTATCATCAAGAGCTGTTGGCGATGCAGCCCAAATTGCAGAATCTGTCAATGCGTGCCTTGTCAATTATTTGCAAACACCGTTTACTGCTATTTCGACATTAGTTCTTTGTTTTATCACTTCATGGAAGCTCTCACTCATTATTTTCCTCGGATTTCCTCTCATTGTTTTTCCTATTATTTTCTTGACGAAGCGGGTCAAAAAAGTTTCCAAACAATTACAACAAAACCAGGAAAAATTTGCTTCTGTTTTAATTGATTTTTTAGCCGGAATCCAAACCGTCAAAGTCTTTGCCATGGAAGATTTTTCCTTAGAGAAATATAGAGAACAAAATGAAAGAATGGGCGCTTTAGAAAAAAAAAGCGCAAGATATGATTTATCGACAAGCCCTGTCGTTCATTTAATTGGCATGTGCTTTTTAGCTACAGCTCTTCTTTACGGTCTTTATGTGTTGCAGATGACAATTACGGAAGTCTTTTTTTATTGCGGCATGCTTTATTTCTTTTATATGCCTATAAAAAAATTTGCTGAAGAAAATGCCCATATCCAAAGAGGAATTGCTGCAGCTGAGAGAATGTTTGAAGTGATGGATTTAAAAAACCCTATCCAAGACAACCATGATGCTAAGCATTTAAGCGATTTTAAAGAACATATTGAATTTGATGATGTCTGGTTTCGTTACAATGATAAGTGGATTTTAAAAGGCGTCAATATATCGATTAAAAAGGGTCAAACTGTTGCAATTGTTGGGCCAACAGGAGCTGGAAAATCTACTATCGTCCAACTTTTACCAAGACTCTACGATCTTGAAAAAGGGCAAATTCGCATAGATGGACAATGTATCAAAACATTTACGCAAAAATCTTTAAGGGATAGTATCGCCTTTATCCCTCAAAAACCTTTTCTATTTTTAGATACTGTTTCAGGTAATATTTCTTACGGAAGAAAATATTCTGCAGATGAAATTCAAGGAGCTGCAAGAAAAGCTCATGCAGAAGAATTTATTATGGAATTACCTCAAGGCTATCAAACTGAATTATCAGAAACAGGTAAAAATTTATCGGGTGGACAGCAGCAGCGGTTAGCTATTGCGCGTGCCCTTGTTAAAAGTGCCCCGATTTTAATTATGGATGAAGCCACTTCATCGTTAGATAATGTAAGTGAGAATCATATTAAAACTGCCATTTCAGAACTTCGCGGTCAAGTGACTCAAGTGATTATTGCGCATCGCCTTTCAACAATTGAAGATGCAGACAAAATTATTTACCTCGATAAAGGTGAAAAAATTGCTGAAGGCACGAAGGATGAACTCTTGGCTTCGTGTGAGGGTTTTAGACAGATGTGGGAAATGATGCATACTAAAAAAACTGATAAGGCTTAGATGAAAACAGATGCTATTGTTGTGCATTCAGGCGGAATGGATTCATCTATTTGCTTAAAACTTGCAATCCTAGAATTTGGTAAAGATAATGTCTTAAGCTTATCCTTTACATACAATCAACGCCATGCAAACGAGGTGATCCAGGCTGCCAAAATTGCTTCACATTTTGGAGTACGCCATCTTGTTTTAAATATCGATTGCTTACAAGAAATCACAGAAAACGCTCTGATAAATCATTCTACCCTCATCAAGCATGTGGCAAATCAATCACCAAATACTCTTGTTGTCGGACGTAATGGTTTGATGGCACGAATTGCAGCCATTCATGCGGGTCAGCTTAAAGCTAGCTGCATTTTCATGGGAGTTATAGAGGTTGAAGCTTCTAATTCAGGCTATAGAGATTGTAGCAGAGCTTACATGGATTTGATGGAAGAGATTTTACGAATTGATCTTGACGATCCAAATTTTTCAATTCGCACACCCCTTGTATTTCTAACCAAACGAGAGACGATGCAGCTTGCAGAATCTTTGGGAGTGCTTCAGTATCTACTTGATGAGACTATTACGTGCTACGAAGGCTTGTTTCAGCCTGGCTGCAAAATATGTCCTGCCTGTAACTTAAGAAATGCAGGTTTACAGGAATATTTAGATTTGATGTAGAAAACGTTTTAAATCAAAGATGGATAAAAAATGTTATCAACTTCTTACCTAAACATTTGTAGAGCTATTAGCGTTTTTTTTAAAGAGCCCACACTTTCATATTGCAAAAGGCTCTGATAAAACAAAAGTTATCGGAACGGCATCTATTTCAAAAGGTGGAAAAGTTGTATTTGTGGCACTTAGTATCCTTACAGCTTTTTGGTATAAGAACGTCATGAAAGATATTTAAAACAATTCTATGATCATTGAAAACGTTTGTAAGAAAATCGAAGATTTTATCAAAGCTTATAACGATAGTCAAAAAGAGTAAGTTGCTAAAGCTAAAGCCTCTAAAACCCCATCCTCGAAATTGTAAAGTTTTATTGGGCGCAAATGATCACAATTTACTCTCTACCCGAGACACCAATCTATCCTTGTTTTGAAACTACTAAAAGATGGAATAAACAGTTAATAATGCCCTTAGGGGGGGCTTTAAGTAGGGTGTTGATTTAACCAACAATGCATGTCTTTTTCATAAGTCAAATTTTGTCCTTAATTTAGTAATAAACACCTTTAATTACAACCACAGAGAACAGAGAGAAAGAGAGAAAAGAGAGAGATTTTTTTATTAAAATAAAGACGGAAATTAAGTTTATCAAAGGGATGCTTCTTAAGTTAATGACATTGAGCTAAGAGCCCGCTGATCTAAGAGTTTATTTAAACGAATGAGGGTACAGGATTAGCAGAAGCGTTAAACGTGATTTTTCCACGGAAAATTTCATGCTTTTCAAAAGAGCGCTTAAGTTCCTGGTTTTCAGATTTTTCAAAAGCTCCAGTGTTAATAAGCCATTTTAAATAATCTGACGGAACATCTTGGAGAAGTTTCCCTTGATATTTTCCAAAAGGCATATGATGAATATCTACAGGTTTATTAATGAGTAAAAAAACCTCATCAAGCGTTAAGTCATCAATCATTTGACTAAACATTTTTTCAAGAACGAGCACGTCATCAAGCGCTCTATGGGCATTATTTGCTTCAATGCCGTATGTTTCTCTTAAAAATTGGAGAGTATGACGAGGTAAGTCTTGGCGATAGCGTCTAGCCCATTTAAGGCTATCTAAAAATTTCCATTCAGTTGGAAAGCTAACCCCATGACGCTGATACTCATTTCTCATGAGTGGCATATCAAAATTATCATTATTGTGAGCGATTAAAACAACATCGCCTTCACAAAATTTTACAAATTCAACAGCTACTTCTGCAAAAGATGGGCTTGCACTCACCATCTCATCTGTAATTTTATGTACCGCCGAAGCTTCCTTAGGAATCGGGCAGCCAGGATTGACTAGCATCTCAAAAAAGCGTTGATTTACCGGATCGTAAGCTGCGATTTCAACAATGCGATCTTTATCTGTTTTGATGCCGGTAGTTTCTGTGTCATAATAAATGGGGCGTAAAGTCATACTTGTCCTGATGCTTGCATCATTTCGCTTAATTTATCGGCAATATCAGCAAACTTCAAATTACCTTGAGATACAGCAAAAATTAGAGGAAAGAAAGATTTACAAATGCTTTGAACTGCAGCAAAAAATTTATCAACAACGACCTGGTTAAATTGATTGTCAGGGCATGGGATCATGCATCGATAAAAGATCAAACCATTTAGATCATCCATCCCAAATCCAGGTATATCAAGTTCTTTATTTAAAAGATGCAGGCAACGTGCAGTGTCAGGCTCTGATCCGGCTTTTATATTGCACGGAAAGAAACTTAATAATTGAAGCAAGTCATGATCTTCAGTCATTCGTATGAATAGTGGAAATTCCACTTTTTCTACTTTGATGGTAATAAGAATTTGATGAGTTTCTGTCTGAATAGCAGCAGTCGGATGAGTTTTTTGAAAATGAGTTAATAATGTTTCTAAATTAAGTTCATTCGATTTTTTTTTGGTTTTATCTTTTACAGTCATATATGCCTAGCAGATATTGTTGAGTTGCTGTTTTTCTTTTTCTAGATCGATTTGCAAATTCTCGATGATGTGTGAAGTTTCGTTATTTTTTTGTGGTTTTTCTCTTGAAAAGAGTTCTGTACGAAATACAGGAGTTTCAGGGTCTGCTTCAATTCCAATAGAAACTTTATCACCCTGAATTTTTAAAACAGTAATGACAATCTCACGATTTTTTCCAATCGTAATCTTTTCTTCCTTTTTTCTTGTTAATACTAACATAAATCAAGCCTTAAGGTTAATGTTGTTGTACAAAAGGGTAGTCGATATTCGATCATCATCCTTTTTCCTTCACTTTTCTTATAATTTTCAAATACTAAATTAAATACCTAAAGAAATGCAACCATTTTCAAATATTTTTAAGTTTTAATCTCTAAAACCCAAGTTTTGGAGTCATTGAGCCGCCACCTTTTTCACGGGTAATATCAGGGTTGTTAATGTTTGGCACCAGGCAATAATCATTGTCTGTAGGCATTCTGTAACAACCTGTAAGACTGCAAAGTAGAAAAAGGCAAAATATAATTTGGTTTTTCATTTATTCCTCGTTGTATTCATTTTCATCAATTTTTACTTCAGGAAGTAGCAAGAGACCGTTATGTGATTCTACGATGGCGACTTGTTTACCCTTGATGTCTAAAAGGTAGACGCTTGTTTTTTGTGTAATTGAGCGCCTTTCCAAGATTTTTATATGACTCGATTCATTTATTTGTTGAATGCGTGAATTGGTAAAACGCTTTAACATCCAGCTTATAAGTAGTAAGACAGTAATGATAGCACCAAGAGTCACAAGCATTTTCATGAATTCTTTCATGAAATTATCTTCTCTTGGCAACTCTTGTTTATGCGATTGTCTTAAAGATTCAGGAAGTGGAATTTCTTCTTCCATTATACGCTTATTTGATGGATAATCTTCTATAGATGTTAACTGAACAGGGGTTAAATTGAAAGCTAAAAAAAAGCTTAAGAAAATAATACGCCAATAATTTATCATAGGTCAACCAGTTTAGTTTTTTTTATTGTTATACTTTTTAGCTACATATTTTGAAAAGGATTTTAGTATGAAATTTGGAATTATAGGTTTTGATCACTTTAAGATACACTGCATCATCGGTAACAACCAGGAAGAAAGATTGCTGCCACAAGACATTTATGTCGATCTTAGGGTAGAGCAGGATTTTTCTTTGCCGGCAAAAAATGATAGTTTAGACGAAACGATATGTTATGAACTGCTTAGCAACGTGTGTAAAAATTTATGTTTAACTAAAAAATTTCGAATACTCGAAACTTTTGCATTTGAATTAGTTGAAATATTAATTAATAAATACAAATTAAAATGGGTTTTTGTTAAAATAAAAAAGCCTTCTGCAATTGCTGATGCAGATTATTGTATTGTGGAACTAGAAGGGGGCAAAAGATCATGAGTTATACACTTGTAACAGGCGGAGCTAAAAATTTAGGAGCAGAAATTTGCTTAACTCTTGCAAAAAACCAGATGAATGTAGTGATTCACTACAATACAAGCAAAACAAGTGCAATTGAAGTGGCTGAAAAGTGCAGACTATTTGGGGTCAAGGCAGAGACAATTAACGGGGATTTTTCTACATTAAATGGCGTAAAAGAATTTGCAAAAGAATACTTAAGGCTATTTCCCGACACAAAAAATATAGTGAATAACGTGGGAAATTACCTTGTAAAACCACTTTTAGATAGCACACCAGAGGAAATTATCAATCTTTTTCAGGTGAATCTTCATGCGCCTATTTTGTTAATTCAGAGCCTTGTGCCCTCAATTAAATTTTTTAAGGGAAGTGTCATTAATTTAGGCGTTGCAGGAATTGATAAGGGAAGAGCTGAGAGCTATTCCACAGCCTATAGCATGACCAAGCTTAGTCTTTTAATGCTAACAAGGTCACTTGCAAAAGAGTTGGCACCTTTTAATGTAGCAGTAAATATGGTTTCACCTGGTATCTTGGAAGGCTCTATTGATGCTCCAAAAAATCTGGAGCCAATTCCCATGCAAAGGCTTGGGACTTACGAGCAAGTCGCAGATGTTGTCCTTTTTTTATTAAATCAAAAAAATCATTATATAACCGGACAAAATATAGAAGTTGCCGGAGGAGTCAGATTATAGCATGGATGAAAATTTAAGAAAACTTATCGAGCTTGCAGTATTAGCAGGGGATAGAAGAATGAGCACACAAACTGACTATGTTCATTTAAAACATCATGCACTGCCTGAGGAAATTCAGTACACAATACCTATCGTCGAGAATTATTTATTTGCATTAAGCCTTTTTCGCACAAAAAGCATTGAAAATATCACAAAGGCAAAAACGCTGATTGAAAAGCTTGCGTTTTTCCAAGGTTCAAATGGAAATTTCCCGGTTTACTTGCATGAGACTCCGGAATGTAAAGATCATTATTTGGCTGTTCAACTTTTAGCACCTATTTACTGGATCTGCCAAGGCTTTCAGCAAATATTAGGGCTTGAGCTAAAACAAAGGCTGCAAAGCACTTTATTAAAACTTATTACTTATTGTTTAAGTATAAGTTCGAATCAAGAAAAACATCCGCCTTATTTTATACGGATGCGGATAGCTGCTGCAAGTTTAGCTATTGGAAAACTTTTTTCGTTTGATGATCTTATACTTAAAGGTCAGTCTTTAATCAAAGAATTTGAAACCCCCACTAATGAATGGTTTGAACCAAAATATTTGGCAGATCTCATGGTTTCATCACAAATGGTCAACACTGATTTTTCAAAAAGCTTTCTGAAAAATTTTTGGACTCATATTTGTCAAACATGGCATCAGGGTTTAAATAGTTATATAGGGCCAAAATTACTTGAGTATCAAGCAGGTTTTGAGCCGGAAGTCACTCTTTATGATTTATTCTTAGGTTATTTTACAGGAAACTTTTCAAAAAGAGCTTTAAAAGATGATCCGTTGCATTTAAGCGCCTCACTTATCCAGGCAACAAACGATAAAATTGATGATGTTGCTCCTTTAAAGTCTTGGACAGGGGATTTAAAATCGCAATCTTTTCAGATGGTGCGAGAGGACACTCACGCTTTCGCATTTACAACACAAAATGAAACTTGGAATCCGGCTCAAGATAAAGGGTTTTCACCTTTTAGACTCTCTTGGGGTAGTTTAAATCGTATTCATACTCTTGTAACTGAGGGTGGAAATAGTCGAAATATTAGTTTTTCAAAAGATGGCAATCAGCTTGAATTTCTTTTTAATTTAGGAGAACTCCCGGAGCTTGAAGATAAGGAAAAAAGTCGTGAAATTTCATTTTATTTTGATCTATTTGAAAAATGCAGTGTAAAAATTGAAGGTTTCAGTGCCACTACGTTTAAAATTGGGGAAGAAGTCCAGGTTAAAGTTGATGGTTTTAATTTCACTTTAAAATTCGAACTTGTCAAAGGGGAAGGGCAATTTTTAGGTCACTTTATGCGTGGAAATCGGCCTTCGCAAATAGCAAATAAGGGAACCCAACGATTTGCAGCTTTTGATTGGCAATTATTTCTTCGTACGATCAGAAGACCAAAAAATATGGAGTGTGTAATTAAAGTAGTTTTAAAATTGAATTAAACTTGACAATTTGTCTTGTTTTTTTTAATGTATGTTTTAAATATAATTTATTAAGGTGAAGGTGAATCTAGACAATTGTATTAATTATTTTTCTCTAACTGGCTATTCTAAAAATGAATTAAAAAAATACATCGAAGAAAATGATCTTAACTTTACTTACGGGAAGGCGACATTTAAAGCTTATAAGCAAGCAACGTATGATTCAGACGGATGGGTAGGACGTAAATTTTACATTCCAGTAGGTTTATTAGTTGTAAGCATCAAGACGATCTATCATGTGGCATTAACGATTTTTCAAGGAATACCAAAAGCCTGTTTTGGAAATTTTCTACCCTTAAAAAATAATGTTTATTGCTTAGTAAGAGATGTTGAAGAGGCTTTAGGCTACGTTTTAACATTGTTTAGTGATAGGTTAGGCACGTATCTTGTTCAAGAAAGTCTATTTCAAAAAGAGTGTTATGCTTATTTTGGAAAAAAATTATCTGGTTCTAACAATTTTTCCAATCAGTCAAAGACACATTCATCAAACACGAATTCGCCTAAATCTAATTTCTTTAATTCCAATTCAAAACAAACCAATTCTTCTAATTTCAGCAGTTTTTCTTTCACTTCTAATACATTTATAGATGGAGTTAAAATCCCTCATTATGTAGAAGCTATAAAAATATCTTTAAAAAACTTTAAAGATATGGCGACGGAAGATCAGGAAGAAGCAATAAAAAAATTTGAGTTGCAAGACAATATTGACATCATAGGAAAACAAGTTTTTTTTGAAAAACTTGGAGCTGCTAATGAAAAGGTTTTGGAATTAATTACTATTGTTGATCTGAAATTAAACATTCAAGCATCAAAATTAAAAATAGCTATTCAGAGTGACGAAGAATTTAAAAAGTTGACTATAAGTGAACTTAAAGAAGTTTCTTTTGCGCAACTTAAAATAATTAAACAGAGATTAAGCTTTACGAATGTTAAAACTTCTGAAAACTTTATACTACCGGAAAATATATTAGAAGTTTGTCTTGTTCATTTTTCACAGCTGAATGCCGATAAAATAAATGAAAATATTTCAAAAATCCCAGGTAAAGCATTCTCTTTTCTTTCAGATGATCAGTTTAAATCGCTTGATTTTAAGAATTTTACAGTATTAAATCTGGAAATAATATTTCGTTACATTGATGGAAAAGAAAAAAAAAGACGGTTTGCACTATTATCAGAAACTCAAGTCCATGATATTTTAGAAAAATTAAACCCATTTCAATTAAAACTTATATCTGATGAACAGCTTAAAGGCCTTAATTTAAAAAATGCTGAAGCTAGAGTGATTCATGAATTATTTGTTTATATTGATGGAAAGGAAGAGAAAAGACGTTTTGCGTTATTATCAGAACCCCAAGTCCTGGATATTTTAGAAAAATTAAAACCATTTCAATTAAAACTTATATCTGATGAACAGCTTAAAGGCCTTAATTTAAAAAATGCTGAAGCTAGATTGATTCATGAATTATTTGTTTATATTGATGGAAAAGAAGAAAAAAGACGTTTTGCGCTTTTATCCGTAACTCAAGTCCAGGATATTTTTGATAAATTAACCAAGTTCCAATTATCACTTATATCTGATGATCACCTTAAAGGCCTTGATTTAAAAAATGCTGGAGCTGCATGGGTACATGCATTATTTGTTTATATTGACGGAAAAGAAGAGAAAAGACGCTTTGCGCTTTTATCCGTAACTCAAGTCCAGGATATTTTTGATAAATTAACCAAATATCAATTAAAACTTATATCTGATGAACAGCTTAAAAGCCTTAATTTAAAAAATGCTGGAGCCGCATGGGTACAGGGATTATTTACTTATATTGATGGAAAGGAAGAGAAAAGACGCTTTGCGCTTTTATCCGTAACTCAAGTCAATGATATTTTTGATAAATTAACCAAGTATGAATTAAAACTTATATCTGATGAACAGCTTAAAAGCCTTGATTTAAAAAATGCTGGAGCTGAGTGGGTACAGGGATTATTTACTTATATTGATGGAAAGGAAGAGAAAAGACGCTTTGCGCTTTTATCTGTAACTCAAGTCCAGGATATTTATGATATATTAACCCCATTTCAATTAAAACTTATATCTGATGAACAGCTTAAAAGACTTGATTTAAAAAATGCTGGAGCTGCATGGTTACAGGGATTATTTACTTATATTGATGGAAAGGAAGAGAAAAGACGCTTTGCGCTTTTATCCGTAACTCAAGTCAATGATATTTTTGATAAATTAACCAAGTATCAATTAAAACTTATATCTGATGAACAGCTTAAAAGCCTTGATATGAGTAAAATATCAAAAACTCAAGTCAACAATTTATTCCCTAGCTTCTCGAAAGAAACTATCCGCGAAGAAAACAAGGGATCTACTTTTTTATCTTTTTCGACTTATAAAAATGGTAAACTTACTTATAGTCAAAAAAAAAGCGGGATTTCAGACAATGAAGTAGAAGAAATTTATCAAGAAAGAAAAAAGGCGAATGCAGAAAAAATTGCTCTTTTATCAACTGAACAAATTAATCAGATTAAAGATAAGCTTACTCCTGAAAACCAAGAATTACTTATTTAATAATTAAAAAATCATTTATGCCTTCTTTGCAAGGACTTTTCTCTGACGATTTGCGTTAATTTGTAGCGTAGGCTTTAGAGGTAATTCCGTAATTATTTTTGTTTTTTGACTTTTTCAAAAAACAAAAATAATTAAGGAATTACCTCTAAAGCCTACGCTACAAATTAACGTTTACTTATTGTAAAGTTGGGCTGTCAGCTCCAACACCCATGCTGTGAAGACCATTGTCGACATAAATAAGTGAGCCTGTGATGGCAGAGCTTAATGGCGATAATAAAAACGCTGCTGCATTACCAACTTCTTCAGCTTTTAACTCTTTAGATATAGGAGCATTAGTAAACGAATAATTGATCATTTTGTCAATAAAACCGATAGCTTTTGCAGCACGACTTCCGAGTGGTCCTGCAGATATGCAATTAACTCTTATATTCCATTTACGGCCTGCCTCATATGCTAAAGTGCGTGTATCACTCTCAAGTGCAGCTTTTGCAGAGCTCATCCCACCACCATAGCCCGGGATTGTTTTTTCAGAAGCTATATAAGTTAACGAAAGAGAGGCTCCCCCCTTATTCATGATAGGGCCTAAATGAGCAAGAAGACTGACAAATGAATAGGCAGATGAGCTAATGGCAGCAAGATAGCCTTTTCTAGAAGTTTCAAGAAGTGGTTTTTGCACTTCGGGGCCATTTGCAAGAGAATGAACAAAAATATCAAGAGTTCCAAAGTCACGCTTAATGGCTGCTGCAACATCTGAAATAGTATATTCAGGGACATCTTTATAACGCTTATTTTCACGGATTTCTGCAGGGACATCATCCATTGTGTCAAAGGTTGCATCCAGCGGATAAACTTTTGCAATTTGCATGAGAGAACCATCTGAAAGCTTGCGCGACTCATCAAACTTACCGCTTTCAAGACTTGTCAAAAATATTTTCATCAAAGGTGTCCATGTCCCGATGATGATTTCAGCTCCTGCATCAGCTAGCGCTTTAGCGATCGCAAAACCATAACCTTGATCATCGCCGATACCTGCAATGAATGCTCTTTTTCCTTTAAGATCTATCTTTAACATGAGAGTTCTCCTTGTTCAATTGAAACAATCATTCTAACATTAAAACAAATTTACTTGGAAATAAAAAGTCCAATTGTATAAAATTTGGACTTCTTTTCTAACTTTTTAAATGTAAGTATCGAGTATTCATGTCTAAAAACAAATTAATGAAAATATGTGTCTGGTTTTGCTTGAGTATGGCAATTATTTATGGTGCAGGCAGAGTGTATTACAGAGTAACTGCAGGTTTTACAACCGGAAATATTACATCTTCTTTGCCCTTTGATCCACGATTTGAGACAAAGCCTTTAAATGGAGTAGAAAAAATTCTTGTCGATTCCATTTTATCCCAAGAGTTTCATTATCTTGGAAAAGGTTGTCAATCTTATGTTTTTGCAAGCGAAGATGGAAAATATGTTCTTAAATTTTTTAAATATCAACGGTTTACCCCGCAAGAATGGTTAAAATTATTTTCATTTATTCCGGCAGTTGAAGAGCATCGCTTAAAAAAAATCGAAGAAAAAAAAGCAAAGTTAGAAAATATTTTTACAAGTTGGAAAATAGCTTTTGATGAATTAAAACCTGAAACTGGTCTTGTATTAGTCCATTTAAATAAAACAAAAGATTTGAATAGAGAGCTTGTGATATTTGATAAAATGGGATTCAAAACTGTTTTACCAATAGACGATTATGAATTTTTGATCCAAAAGCGCGCTTTGATGTTAACGGATGTTATTGATCAACAGATGAAAGGCGGAGAAATTGATCAAGCCAAGCTATTAATAGATAATCTATTTAGTACGATTTTATCCGAGTATAATAGAGGTCTTGGTGATAATGACCATGCCTTGATGCAAAATACCGGGGTGTTGGATGGAAAGCCTATCCACATTGATGTAGGTCAGTTTGTCAAAAATGAAGATTTCAAAGAATTTGATACTCAAGCTCAAGAAACGTTTAGTAAGACTTATAAATACAGAATTTGGCTTAAGAAACAACATCCTAAACTTAGCGTCTACCTCGAAGAGAAACTACGAGCATTTATGGGTCCAAAAATGGATACTTTAAAACCTCAGCTAAAAAACATGGCCGCCGACGAGCTGTAAAGTTTTGTGTTAAATTACCTCGATATACCTATAGAAACTGTCAATCTGTCAAGCTAGGGGCCCGGTTAGTCCTGCGAATAGTTATGAAAGTAAAGATTTAAAGATGGGTAGATTTGAGGCTTACGCGGCCGGCTTTATAATTGGCGGAAAATCTTCTGGAATATTATGAGTAGTTTTCAGATGTTTTTAAGCTATTCGTGCCACCCCACTCCAGGCCCCAATTTAGAGTCTCCTAAAATGCCAAAAAAAGATTTTTGAAAGGTAAAGTAGAAGAAAAATCTTCTGGAATATTACATTGAATTTCCATGGTATTTTAAGCTATTCGTGCCAGACCCCTATATTAGGAGAGCCTTTTGTTTTTAGCATCTCGGCAGACTTTTCATGAAAACGTAAACGTTATAAAAATTTATTTTAAAAATATCTTTGCTTCGTCTATACGTAGAAAAAAAAGGAGCAAAAAATGATAAACAATTTATTTAGAACAATCATATCTATATCTTTTTTAATTTTTTCTACAGGTTATGCAGAAGTTGTAGAGTTAAAGCTTAAAAATGAAAATCCTGATCTTGCCCGTACTCTAGATTTTGCAAAAGGCAATCATGATTTCAAAAATTTATTTTTTAGAGAGCATGAACAAGAATTTATACGTCTTGTGAGAGACGGTCAAACCCCAAAAACTTGCTTCATTGGCTGTAGCGATTCAAGAGTCATTCCCGAATTAATCTCACAAACAAAGCCAGGTGATTTATTTGTGATCAGAACAGCTGGAAATTTTGTCCCTTTGTATGATTTAAATATAGCCTGGGATGGGGTTGCTGCAACTATTGAATATGCAGTTGAAGTTTTAGGCGTGAAGGATATTATCGTCTGCGGTCATTCCCATTGTGGTGCGATTCAAGGTCTTTTTTCAGAAGATATTGAAAAATCTCCAAAATATCAGATCCTTTCGCGGTGGTTACAGTTTGGTGAAGAGGCTAAAAGAATCACAAACAAAGTAGTAGATGCAAATGCGCCGGATTGGAAGCGTTTTTTAATTGCGGAGCGTATTTCGATATTGGCACAACTTGATCATTTGCTAAGTTATCCGTTTATCAAACAAAAAGTTGCAGCCAAAGAAATTTATTTACATGGATGGTATTTTAAAATTGAAACAGGAGAAATCAGTTATTTTGATCCGGAAAAATTCCGATTTCTACCCATTTCAACTCTTATCCCAACAACTCTTGAAGTTAACGGATTAAACCGATCCCAAGACCAAGAGCAAAAGAAGTAAATAAACTAACAGGTGATGTTCTTTCACGAACAACAACACGTTCGCTATACACAACCGGTTGTGGTGCATAGAAGCCAGGTTGCGCAACATAAACTTGTGCTTGTGTTACGTAAACAGGAGCTGGTGCAACATAAACTGGTTGAGGGTAATATTGAACATATTGCGGTTGGTATGGAGAATAATAGGTGTGGTTGATGTATTCAACGCGAGAATTGTGTCTTCCATGTCTTGCTTCTAAATTTACATTTGTCGTAAATACAAACAAAAATGTAAGGGTTAGTAACGCGAAAGTTGATTTTAATTTCATAGTATTTATCCTTTTTATTATAAATGTAAAGATTGCTCAACATCAATTTTGCAATAGATATATGTATATAAGCAACAAAAATAATCAAATAATGTTTTTTTCTTTTCTTCTTAATAAATTTTTTTGATATAAAATAATCAACTGGAGATTAAAAATATGGATAGCTTTTTTTGGATTTGGGCTAGACGCTTTATTATGATTGCGGTACCTATTACACTTGTAATATTGGAATGGAATCATCCATCTGGGTTTTCAAAAAATGTTTATGCTGGTTTAATGCATATGTCAGGTTGGTGGAAGAACTTACATATCATCCAATCATTTCTTTTTGGGGCAGTAGCTGTCGGTGCCGTTTTTTTGACATTAGGCAACAATAGTTTGTTTGGCACCCTTAGCAAAGTTTTTATTTGGATTTTTGCAGTATCGTATCTTGTTTTTGACTCAACAGCAGGTATTGCTGTTGGTTTTATTCTGGATATGCCAAATAAAAGTCCGGATGTTGATGTTGAGAGCGTCAAAAAAATTGTTCAAGCGTTATATAATGATCCGATCACTGGTGGCTCGAATTCATTTTTTAGTCTTTTAGGCTCTTATAGCTGGCTTTTTGGTATTTTCAGTGCCATCATCGCGATATTTATGGCAAATCGTGGGTTAGCTCTTGCAAAATTATTACCGCCCCTAATATTTCTTGGCATTTCTGCTTACGCGCTTTGTGTAGGTCATTACGCACCTTACGGACCTATTGCATTTTTTAGCTTTGCAATAGCGTCTATCTGGTTTGAGTATTTTGATTTTGGACCAGCCAGGCC
>Ga0335394_10000791_pt1 | contig 34668 bp, 42 predicted proteins | sample MAT03_FD_205741 | JGI IMG/M metagenome (GOLD analysis project Ga0335394, IMG submission 205741) | Freshwater microbial communities from Lake Fryxell liftoff mats and glacier meltwater in Antarctica - MAT-03 (spades assembly) (version 2) ...
CCAGCCTATGTAGAGGCGGTTTTCGGTGCTGGTGACCCACTCGCAGAACCGTTCCCAAACGTTAGCGCTTGAGCGCTGTTGAATGGTGGTGGTCATGTGTTTATGATTGCTATGTATTTTTCGAGGTGCGAGGTAGTGTTTTCTCTACCTGTTTATAGATTAAAGCGTTTGTTTCGTTTTGTAAAGGGGTTGTTGAGGTTTATTTTCATTGTTTAATTTTATGAGTGGTATTAGGGCAGCTTATATTGCAACGCCAAGGGTGTATTCAGAAACGGACTGGGCAATGGACTGGTAAGCTGTCGCGCATCTAAGTTGTATAAATGGGGCGGGCAAGATGCCCGCTCCACAAGAGTTTCACAAATTGCGATCCTACAAACTCTCCGGCGCGACAGCTTATCAAATCCGAAGGAGTAAAATTGATTACCGAGGGTGAAAGCTCTTTACGCTTGGCGTTATCTCTAACAAATAATGTTTCAAAATCTATCGTTACGAGCTAAGGCTATCGGTTTTGCGATCGCACTCGGTACATTGCCAGTGGTAGGCATCGGCGCAGTAGCTTACTACTTCGCCAACCGCTCGATTACGCAAAACGTGATGGGGTTCCAGCAAGCCTATGCAGTGGAAGTGGCAGACAAACTCAGTCGCTTCATGTTTGAACGTTATGGAGATATTCAGGCGATCGCAAACCTAGCCATCCTCGCAGACCCCCGCGTGAGCAGCATTGTCGCTCAAAAGCAAAAGGAAGAGACGCTCAATCGCTACCTGAATACTTACCAAGTCTATGACAATATAGCCGTCTTCAATCTGTCGGGGAACTTAATTGTCAAATCGCGAGGGGAAGCGGCGGGGAATCACAGCGATCGAGATTATTTTCAGCAAGTCCTCAAAACGGGACGCCCCTTTATTGGTAATCCAGAATTTTCACAGTCTAGCAATGGGTGGGCGATCTACATTGCGGCACCCGTGAAAGATGTCGTGACGGGGAAAATCATTGCCGTGGCCCGATCGCGCCTGCCCATCAAATATATCAGAGAACGCATCAAAAGCCTCAGCAGCACAGACCAACAATCCCATGTTGTCGATGCCTCCGGCAAAATTTTTGTAACTCGCGACCTAAAAGAGGTAGGTCAAGAGGTTGAGTTAGTATATCCTTTGTTCGGACAACTGCAAGCCTCAAAGCAGGCAGAGGTCAGAGTGGTTTTTTCGCAAAGCGACAAAACTGACAAAGTGCTAGCCACCGCTCCCACCCCAGAACTAGCAGGGATGCCAAACTTAAGCTGGATCGTACTGGTTGACAACGATACAGCCATTGCCTTTAAAGCGCAGAGAGAGCTGTTGGTGACACTATCGATCGGAACTGTGGGGACTGCCATACTGGTAAGTGCGATCGCAGCTGTAATTGCCGATCGAACTACTAGGTCAATCAACGTTATAGTCAGTGCTATCACCAGCTCGACCACGGAAATTGCCGCAACAGTAGAGGAACAAGAACGAGTCGCCACTCAGCAGGCTTCTTTTGTCAATCAAACCACCACCACAATGACTGAGTTAGGTGCATCTTCAAAAGCTTCAGCAGAACAAGCCGAATTATCAGCAGAGAATGCACGTCAGTTATTAAAAGTGGCAGAATCATCAGCAGTGGGCGCACATCAGGTGTTAAACCTAGCCCAGCAGGGAACGCAAACAGTAGATAGTACCAAGTCGGGTATGTCTGCGCTAAAAGAGAAGGTGGGAGCGATCGCACACCAGACTATGCACTTGAAAGAGCAAACCAATCAAATTGGCATTATCACCAACATAGTCAGCGATCTCGCCAGCCAGACGCATATGCTCGCCTTGAACGCCGCTGTAGAAGCAGTGCGTGCGGGAGAGTATGGCAAAGGATTTGGCGTCGTAGCAGCTGAAATCCGCAAACTAGCCGATCAAAGTAAACAATCAGCCCAGAAAATTAACGCTCTGGTTGTTGCTATTCAGTCCGCGATCGATTCCACAGTGATGGTGACCGATGAAGGCAGGAAAACAGCAGAGGAAGGGATAAAACTTTCTCAACAGACAGCAGAAGCTTTTACAAACGTGACTGTTGCGATCGAAGATGTTGTTTTGAGCAAGCAACAAAGTTCCCTCACCGCGATCGAAGATATCGTTGTGGGTTCGCAACAAATTTCCCTCACCGCTCAACAGCAAGCGATCGCCATTCAGCAAGTGGTTAACTCAATGAACAGCCTCAATCAGGGAGCAGTACAGACAGCCACAGGCATCACTCAAACCAAAATTGGCATTCAAAAACTCAACGAAGTCGCCCAAAATCTCAATGCGATCGTCTAGCGATTTTGGATTTTAGATTTTAGATTGCGGAATTAGTGATTAGGAATTCTCTCCCACTCTCCCACTCTCCCACTCTCCCACTCTCCCACTCTCCCACGCCCCTAACCGGGAGGCCATTTCATCTGGCGTCCGCCCAAAATATGTAAGTGTAGATGGGATACCGTTTGTCCGCCATCATCACCATTGTTAATCACCACGCGATAGCCGTTGCTCAGACCAACTTGTTCTGCAACGCGCTTGACAGTCAGTAACAAGTGGCCCATGAGTGCGTGGTCTTGGGATTCCGCATCAGCTAATTTGACTAGAGGCTTTTTGGGAATTACCAAGATGTGAACTGGCGCTTGAGGGTTAACGTCTTTGAAGGCAAGTGCCAAGTCATCCTCATAAACAATATCAGCTGGAATCTCTCGGCGGATGATTTTGCTGAAAATCGTGTCTGTTGCTTCACTCATGTTGTTTATCCTGCTGGTAACAATTCTCAAAATTCTTTTAAATGTTCTTTGTGGAAGCGACTCCAAGCAGGAGTCTGATAAATAATCCGGGTTAGGGGAACACCCGTAAGTATGTAGCAAAAGGCAGACTTGTGGGTAGAGACCTATAGGTTGCAGACTGCTTTCTGCAAGCTGGCGCTATAGTCCGCAGGACTTATGGACTTACGATTCGATCGCTTTTCCCACTTACAGATGTAGGGGGAAAAGCGCCAACAAAAGCGTAAGTCCTGACTTAGCGGAAGAAGGCGACAATATAATTTCCCATATTTGTGATGGAGGTAGATGAAATGACACATCCTATTTTCGATCGACCTGAAGTATTGCGGGTACTGTTCCACCCCCGACGGGATAATAGCATGACTCCGAAGGGTGTACACAGCGTCGCCGTGGAAGTGGAGCCGGGAGTCAGTGTCAGAGGACGCTTGTACCCAGCCGCCCCCGATTCGCCAGCTATTCTGTATTATCACGGCAATGGGGAGATTGCCGCTGACTATGATAATATTGCCGGTTTGTACAACCAGCTGGGCATCACTTTGCTGGCGATGGATTACCGTGGTTACGGAGCAAGCGATGGGAAGCCGACAGCTAGCAATATGATCGGCGATGCAGCGATCGCATTTAACGCTATTGGCAGTATCTTCGAGTCATACGGACTTCACCCACAGCGGCTTTATGTAATGGGGCGGAGTCTTGGTAGTGCGGTGGCTATTGAAATAGCAAGCATAGCAGGCGTCTCGCCTGCTCCACAACAGCGATTGGCGGGGTTAATTATCGAAAGTGGGTTTGCTGACTCTTTGGCGCTTCTAGCGCGCATGGGAGTGCAGATACAGGGAGCGGACGAAAATAAGGACGGGATTGGCAACGTACTTAAGGTCAGCCGCATCAAAATCCCCACTTTGATTATCCACGGTCAAGAGGACAAATTGATTCCAGTAGCACAAGGGCTCGTACTGTACCGCTTTTGCGCTGCACAGGACAAATTGCTGGTGCTAATTCCTGGCGCGGGTCACAATGACTTAATGATGGTGGGAACAGCGCAATACTTTGAGGCGATTCGGACATTTATATTTCCTTAGCAGCTCGGTTATGTGACAGATCGATCGCAGGGTGTTAATTGGAGTGCGATCGCAGGCACTATAGTTTTTAGAAGTCTTTTGGATATTTAACGTGCTTGCTAGAGTTTGGAGTGCATCTATTGTTGGTATCGACGCCGTAAAGGTAGGCGTCGAAGTCGATGTGTCAGGTGGTTTACCGGGAATTGTCGTCTTAGGTTTACCAGATACAGCGGTTCAAGAATCTAAAGAAAGAGTGAAGGCGACCCTGAAAAATGCTGGGTACGCCTTCCCGATGCGAAAAATAGTCATTAATCTAACTCCCGCCGACCTACGCAAAGAGGGGCCAAGTTTCGATCTGCCTATCAGTGTGGGGATTCTGGCGGCGTCGGAACAGGTAAGCGCTCAATTGCTGGGAGATTATCTGTTTTTGGGAGAAGTTTCTCTTGATGGTAGCTTACGCCCGGTTGCTGGTGTGCTGCCGATCGCAGCTGCTGCTCAACGGTTGGGTATTGTCGGTTTAATCGTACCCGCTGATAATGCACAGGAAGCGGCTGTAGTGCAAGGGTTAGAAGTTTACGGGTTTAAGAATTTGACGGATGTGGCTAACTTTTTGAACCAGCCAGAACGTTATCAACCCGTACAATTTGATAGCAGAAAAGAGTTAACTAAGCCTCTGTTTAACGGCCCTGATTTAAAAGAAGTAAAAGGTCAAGCACACGGTCGTCGTGCTTTAGAAATTGCTGCTGCTGGGGGACATAATTTAATTTTTGTCGGGCCACCAGGTAGCGGTAAAACGATGTTAGCGCGACGGCTACCTAGTATTTTACCACCATTGAGCTTTGAAGAAGCACTCGAAGTTACACAAATTCACTCTGTTGCTGGCTTACTTAAGGATAGAGGAACATTGGTGAGCGATCGACCTTTTCGCAGTCCTCACCATTCTGCCTCTGGCCCTTCTCTTGTTGGCGGTGGTAGTTTTCCGCGTCCGGGGGAAATTTCTTTAGCCCACAGAGGTATCCTTTTCTTGGACGAATTAACGGAATTTAAAAGAGATGTTTTAGAATTTTTACGACAACCTTTAGAAGATGGTTACGTAACAATTTCTCGTGCCAAACAATCTGTTATGTTCCCTGCTCAGTTTACCTTAGTTGCGAGTACAAATCCATGTCCTTGCGGTTATTTTGGGGATACCATTCAACCTTGCACCTGTACTCCTGCTAAAAGGGAACAATACTGGGCAAAACTTTCTGGCCCTTTGATGGATCGCATCGATCTGCAAGTAGCCGTAAATCGTTTGAAGCCAGAGGAAATTACGCGACAACCGCTGGGAGAAGATTCTGCACCAGTGAGGGAGAGAGTGCAGGTAGCAAGAGAGCGATCGCAAATTCGTTTCAAAGCCGAACCTTCTTTGCGTTCTAATGCCGAAATGCAAAGTCGTCACTTACAACAATGGTGTAATTTAGATGATGCTTCTCGCAACTTATTAGAAGCAGCAATCAGGAAATTAGGACTTTCGGCAAGAGCGAGCGATCGGATTTTGAAAGTAGCGCGAACAATTGCCGATTTAGGAGGAGATGATGAGTTAAAACCCCAGCACGTCGCCGAGGCAATTCAGTATCGAACAATAGATAGAATGCAGTGATTTAAATACCATTCTTTAAGGATGTAATAACAAATGTCAAACCAAGGAACAACATTAGAAAAATTACAACTACTTGAAACACTCTGCCGTCAAGGATATGCGAGTGATCTCGTAGAGCGAACTTTAGACAAAATTATCGCCCATGAAATAGCAAATGCCCAAAAGGAATCGACAGAATTGCACGCAGAATTGCAAGAGTTTGAAGCGCAATATAAAATATCGTCACAGGATTTTTATCAACGCTTTCGGCAAGGAGAAATGGGCGATGATGTAGATTTTGTGGAGTGGAGTGCTTTTTATCAAATGTGGCTTTCCGTGCAGCAAGGTTTGGAAATTTTGCGCTAAAATATTAAACAAGTTGATTTATGTGCTAAAGTAGCTTATGCTAAACGTAAAAACCAAATTAATAACAGATGAATGGGTAGCGGCGACTTGGGATGAGTACATCGAAGCTATTAGCGATCGCAATCTAGAAAATGCCAAAACCTATTACTACAAAGGACAACTGCGAATTGACATGACTCCCCAAGGTTACGACCATTCCTATGATAACTTTTCTATTGGCTCTGCGATCGCTATATTCAGTGGGGTCGCAGGCATTCCTATTAGCGGACTCACTAACTGTACTTTCAGGCGAGGGAATGAAGCAGAAGCTCAACCAGATTTAGCCTTTTATATTGGTGAAAATGCCGAAATTATTCCACCGAATACAACTATTGTCGATCTAAATATTTACCCGCCACCAGATTTAGTCATCGAGATTGCCAAAACTTCTCTTGCAGATGATATCGGTAGCAAGCGAATGTTATACGAACAACTGGGAGTGAGAGAATATTGGATTGTGAATGTAGTGCGAGCTTTATTGATTGCTTTTGCTATTGCTGATGGTGGAAGTAGGCAAATAACACAATCTCAAGTATTACCCAATTTACCATTTAGCTTATTAGAAGAAGCTTTGCGGCGGGGTCGTGAAAGTGGGAGAAGTCAGATATATGGTTGGTTAATTGGTCAAATGCAGGAAATTGGTAATTAGCAGCAAACAAGGACGGCTGAAAATGAACAGAGAATTTAATGTAATTATCGAGCGAGATTCTGAAGGTTATTTTGTTGCTTCTGTGCCTAGTCTTCCTGGGTGTCATACGCAAGCAAAGTCACTGGATGAACTGATGGAACGCATTCAAGAAGCGATCGAACTTTGCTTAGAAGTTGAGATGCGATTACGATAATGCTAGCGAACCAAAATAAAACATATCAGTTGATGGATCGACGGCAAAACGAACTCTTTCTAATAAACCACCCAAACCGATGAAAGAAGGAAAATTTCCCCAATATTCCTCACTATCTGGCACAAAAATAGTCGCCTCTAGCTCCTCATCTTCACCCAATGTAGCTAGCAACTTCATATTAAACCGATAAACATTACCATCCAGCCGCATTCCTCTAATCAACATTCTCTCCCTTGCGATTGCCGAAGCCGAACTTAGCCCTATAATTCGGGCAACTGTAGGTTCCAAGACTACATAAGGCGCACCCGTATCAACCACAGCTTCTATTAAAATACCAGCGATGTCTACTTGCAGAATAATGCGATTTGTAACTTCACCTTCCGTAGCTGGACGATAATCATAACGAGCAGCGCCTGTAGCAAAAGTATCGCCATTCAAAAAGAACAGAACCATTAATAAAGCACCGTAATTAATACTCCCTTTATATCATCTAATTGAACGACTAATTCGTCAATAGAAGCAGCATCAGCTAATAGCTCACCATTGTAGACTGCGACCCAACGATTCAGATATTTTATCCGGTTTTCCTTCAACCAATCTTGATTCGCAGCAACCATTTTTCGGCGTTCTGGAGAACTAGGACTAACTGTTACTTTTGGAGGGGCAAGAACATGGGCGTAATACTTGATTTGTTCGTGGTCGGGGTATAATTCAACTGCTCGGAAAGCTAATTGTCTTGCTATATGCAAACCTCCCCGATCGAAATCAGATTTAATCGCCGTGATGAAATCTTCTGGTGAGTTGTAAGTCGTTGGAAAACCTCTTGCTGCTAATTCAATTTTTAACTTTTCCCAAGGGGTAATTTTTTCAGTTTTCATAGTTATATTTGCCAATTGAAATTTATTTTTATCTGTTATCAGTATAACAAAATAATAATGCCCAAGACAAAAATTTTTAATTAGTAACCCAAGTTGCTATTTATAAGATTGGGGTTGCTCTTTGGTACGTTGTTGCGCTTTAGCGCTCTTATTATAACTAAGATAAGAGCGCTAAAGCGCAACAACATACCTTGATCCAAATAACTAGCAACTTGCGTTAGTAGCAAACAAGGAGGAACATAACCTGCGATCGCTTACCTGTGAGTTGTATAATTAGACAGTTGTACTCTGACTATCGCTTTCCTTCCCTCCAGAAATCAGCCAAAAGTGGTAAAAAGTTGAGAGAATAGGTTAAAACTGATTTGGTAAGTCTGATTTTTAACAGGGCAGTAGGGCTATGACGGGCGGAAATACTTACAATCAAAGCGGAAATTTCGGCATCGGTCATATAAGCGGCGGTAAAATCGAGGCTGGGGCGAAAGTGGCGGGTGCGCTGAACGAAGCGGAACAACGCAACTTGGCGGAAACTGCTGCCAAAATTCAGCAATTACTCGAACAGCTAGAGAAGTCTTACCCTACTAATACTACTGCTGACAAGATGGCGATCGCAACGGAAGCCATCAAGCAAATCGAAAACAACCCTACCCTGATGGCGCGGATACTCAGTGCTTTAAAGGCGGGTAGTGTTTCTTCTTTGGAGTCATTTCTTAACCATCCCGCCGCTAGTTTTGTGATTAATGCTTTTCAAGATTGGCAGGAAACTGGGGAACCTAAATCTTGATTAGACATCTCCAAAAAAGAATGTAGAGACGTTGCATGCAACGTCTCTACAAGGGTTTCAGCTAACGCACCTTTAATTTTTGGAGATGTCTAATTGTGGTTGCGCGTGCTTTTTGAGGATTTAAAGACTTTCTAGGGGGAGAGTGTGGTGACAGAAAAGCAAGAGCATTCAGAAGAGGATAACTCTCATAGTGGGGGTAATTCCTACGAACAAAGCGGCAACTTTGGTATCGGTCACATGAGTGGCGGAGCAATTAAGGATATAGCAAAAGTTGCTGGAGAAATTAATGAATATGGCAATTCTTTTAAGAATTGCATTAATATATTTCATCCCAATTCTCAAATAGATTCACCTCAGTTATAAAATTTAGACAATACAGATAGAAACCGAGAGGGTGATGAAACTGAAAATGCTTTTAAAACTTTTCCAGTTGTTGGTAGTATTGATCAAATTAATGCAAAAAGATTAACACTGTCATGTGTTGTCTTTGTTGGCTTTGTTTGGTTACTATTGGCGGGAATTTACTATTTTTCTAAAGATCCTTTTGAATTATTTGCTTCTAATTGTCCTAGCCTAACAAATCGAGAATACGGAGTTTTTGTTCCATACCATAAATATCTTAAGCGCGATGCTTTATATGGGTATCTTGAGCAAAATAAATTGAAATTTGTAAAAAACTGTAAATGGTATGGAAAAAGATATTTAGCTGAAGAAAGAATAATTTATCCTGAAAAGCTGTTAGATGTGTATAATAAAAATTACAAGGTTCAAAAAGAACTGGTTGAATTGCTACCACAAGAAAATGTGCAGACGGGCGTGCTAATACCTGGGTTTTTAGATTTTGCTGCTGCTAAACAAGCTATACACAAAATTCAGGAAAATGTCATAAGTACAAAGACATTCAATTTTACTTATGAATTTTATTCGCAAGCTTTAGATTCTGAATCAGGAACTATGGCCATGCAAAAGTATACAAACGAAGAAATAAAACCACTAGATACTGATTATTTGCCGTCTGTGGTTACTTCGCAATTTTAGAATAGAAGTGGTTTAATAACTATTGTAGGGGTTGAATTACTCCTATTCATAGAATCCAGCTTCTTGACTCATTTGAATTAGCTCATCCAGAGCTTTACCGCGCTTTTCATCCCGTTTTTCCTTATACTTCATCAAATCTTGAAAACGAATTCGCCGATGTTTTCCTATTTTAATATAAGGAATTTCTTCCTCATCCAATAACTTAATTAAAAAAGGTCTTGAAACATTCAAAATATCGGCAGCTTCCTGTGTGGTTAATTCGTGATTGTGGGGAATCAAATATATTGGTTGACCTGATGCAATCTTCTTAACGATATCACGTAACATACTGCGAACAGACTCAGGAATTAGAACTTCTTCTCCGTTGCTTTCCACTAATTTTATTTGTGAAGTTTCCTGGTTGAGGGTTTGTGCTAATTTTGCGATCGCCTCTGCTTCTTCTAGTTGAATAACTGACTCCAACGACAATTTTTGCTTCAGCATAATATTTAAAATGGTAATATGTTCTTAGAGCATAACAGCGATTCGCAATAAACGCAATAATCGCATTAAACGAAACCCGCGCTCGCCTACCTCTCTCTAAAGAATAGAACATTTGTACTATATGGCAGAGTGCGATCGCGCTTACCTTGCCTGATCTGCGACAATTCTACAGGTATAAAAGCAAGCAACTTAGTATGAAAGCAATACAACTATCTTTGTTTGGCGATCGCGAAAATCAAAACCTCGTCAAGAAACAGAAGAAACCTAAATTAGGACGTTACGAACGCATCCAAAAGGAACTCAACGAAAGCGACGACCATTGCAAAATATTTGTTGATGTAAACACACCACCTACCGCAACATCAACCTATAAATTTGTTGATCTTTTCTGCGGTGCTGGAGGAATCACACAAGGTTTAGTGCAAGCAGGATTTCAACCAATAGCAAGTGTAGAAATAACCCCGATTGCTTCCGCCACTTATCAATTTAATTTTCCTCAATGTCATCATTTTAACGGAGATATTGCCAATTTTAATTCCCAAAATTGGCTAAATGAAATAGGTTCTCCCGAAATACATCTGGTAATTGGTGGGCCACCATGCCAAGGTTTTTCAGTTGCCGGAAAACGCGATCCAAACGATCCTCGCAATCGTTTATTTAAAGAATTTGTCCGCGTTGTCTCAGAAATCCGTCCTTGGTACGTAGTAATGGAAAATGTACCGGGAATTCTCACCATGAAAAAAGGTGCAGTTCTGAAAGCTATTTGTGAAGAATTTGCTAATATTGGATATCCAAATATGTCGGTCGCAATTTTAGAATCTGCTGCTTATGGAATACCGCAAATTAGACCGAGAGCCATTTTCATTGCTAATCGATTTGGCATGGAAAACCCATATCCAAAAATTCAATTATTACCCGATCAATACAAACCAATTGAATCAGCAATTTCCGATCTTCCAGATTATACAGCTATTCCAGAAATAAATCACGAATGGACTCGCCATTCAGCAGAATATATGGAGAGAATAGCAAAAGTACCGCCAGGTGGTTCTTTATATGAAAGTTATGTCGATGCTTTCAAGCGTCAATACCCTGGGAAACCGAGTATGACTGTCAAAGAAAATCACGGCGGTACTCACATTCATCCTTATTTAAATCGGGTTATTTCAGCGAGAGAAATGGCTCGTTTGCAGACATTTCCCGACAGTTTTATTTTTAAAGGTTCAATGAAAAAAGCGATGTGGCAAATTGGTAATGCTGTGCCACCGAGATTAGCAGAGTGTATAGGTTATGCACTTATATCTTATTTGAATGCAATTGAATCTAGAAATAAACCTGCAATTGCTGTTAACCGTTTTGAGCAGATTCAACTAACTTTTGATTGAGGGCATCACGCCAAGCTTCAAAGTTATACCAGCCACATCCGACACAGCCTTCTTCAGCTTCAGCACCTCGCTGATGTACAGAAGGCCAATCTTCTCCTCCTTCATACCAAAATATAATGCCGAAAGGTGTACCTCTTTTTTCAGTTTTTATACAACGTTCACAACTTCTAGATTTAAGAAGATTATGATTACCAGATCCATCCTTTTTTAGTAACTGGAACTTTTTTTTAATCTCTTCATCGCTCATTGAAGTAAGATGTGGTGACTCACTTTCTCCCCAACGCTCCATTGGAAAGCGATGATCGATTATTAACTCATGGGCTGGTCTTTGCCTTTGCTCTATAACATCTATATAAGAATAGACCTCTAAAATTCTTTGTACTAAAGATGCAGGTATGTTAGCAGCCGAATTTGCCGATTTGATTTCTCCTGTCCACCGATCGCCTATACGTATTGCTTGACAATTTTCACAGGATCTCTTTTCTGTTTCGATCGCAAGACCAGGACGATTCCTTGTCCCACGTTGTAAGCCTTGAATTCCTCCACCACCAGCATATTGCCCCGAACCTATCTTTTTTCCTTCACACTCCCGACAATGCCATTGTTGATCTGATAAAAGGTTAAAAACTTTATATTGGGTTGAATCTTTTTTGATTTGAGATTTAATTGTTTCTACTAAATTTTTATCAGTCACTCTATCTTATCCGCTTCTATTTCCAAATTTTCGAGCAAATCGGAAACTGTGATACCTAAGCCACTAGCAAGACTGACAAGCGCTGTAACAGAAGGATTTCTGACTCCGCGCTCTACTCCAGAAATGTAAGTACGATCTAAATTAGCGCGTAGTCCGAGTTCCTCTTGGGAGATACCAAGCGCTGTTCGCCGTTGCTTGACAAGTTGACCCAAGGCACGCAGAATCTTTTTTCTCGATTCGTTCATGTGCCGATTGTGGATGTTTGTGGTCTATCAGTCTACGGTCGATGTGTCACATTAAGAGGAAAAGTCGATCACTTACCCCTAAATTCTAAAATAGAACATTTGTACTACAAGCAAACTGCTTCATATTTTTTTCTGACTTTCTAAACTAAAGTAGGGTGAGCAATACCCACCCTACCTGCAATTAGCCAGAAGTTGATCAAAACGGATTCCCGAATAAAATATTTAGTTATCAATCAGCGCCGCAAGTTAGGTAATTTGCCCATACCCAACCTTCATATCCTCGTCCCCTGTCTGTAACAATATTAACCCAGCTTCCCGATCGATCCCAACCCTTACGTAGCACCACAGATCTATTAGGTATACTGCTAATAACTTTGCCATTAATATTGCTGCGATCGCGCACATTTATCAGGCCACCATCGGGAGTCATCACCATCATAAACCGGGCTGTGCAACGTTGAGCAACTAGATATTCATTTGGGTTATACTGGGTTAGCTTATGGTTGATTTGTGTAGCCGTGGTAGACTTTACACTGCTTAAAGATAGGGACAATAAGGTGAATAATGTTAAAGGTTTTCTCCACTTTCCCAATGTCGCCATAATAAACTCTCCTACTTCCATAAAAGCTTAGCTAACTGATTGATATTATGACTGATTTAGATAATGTTGTCATCCAAGATTTACAATAATTTACTAATAAAAAATGGCCATATTTTTCGGAGAATTGTCACAGTCTACCGCTATGGCGATCGCAGTCGTGCCAGATAGCGGTAAAATGTAACAGTCGTACTGAGTGGCGGACTGTGATCGATCGTTATACGTTGCCGGAAATGGGCAATCTGTGGACAGAAACCTATAAACTCAAAACCTGGCTGCAAGTTGAAATAGCAGTTTGCGAAGCGCAAGCTGAACTTGGCTATACTCCAGCTGAGGCTGTTGAGGAAATCAAGGCAAAGGCTAATTTTGACCCCAAGCGGGTGCTGGAAATTGAAGCGGAAGTCCGCCACGATATGATCGCCTTCTTGACAAATGTCAACGAATATGTAGGCGATGCGGGACGGTACATTCACTTGGGTTTAACCAGTTCCGATGTGCTGGATACCGCTTTGGCGCTGCAAATGGTAGCCAGCGTCGATGTATTGTTGGAACGGGTGGAAGATTTCATTCAAGCGATTCGCTACCAAGCGCAGCAGCATCGCAACACGGTGATGATCGGCAGAAGTCACGGAATTCACGCGGAACCGATTACTTTTGGGTTTAAATTGGCTGGTTGGTTGGCGGAAATGCACCGAAATCGCGATCGCTTAGTCAATCTTCGCCGCAGTGTTGCTGTAGGCAAGATTTCCGGTGCGGTGGGAACTTATGCTAACGTGGAACCGCGAGTAGAAGCGATCGCCTGCCAAAAACTCGGACTCGAACCCGATACCGCATCAACTCAGGTGATATCGCGCGATCGCCATGCCGAATTCGTGCAAGTATTAGCACTTTTAGCCGCATCGATCGAACGCTTCGCCGTCGAAATTCGCAACCTGCAACGCACAGATGTTCTCGAAGTAGAAGAATTCTTCGCCAAAGGACAAAAAGGCTCCTCAGCAATGCCGCACAAACGCAACCCCATTCGCGCAGAAAGACTAACCGGAATGGCAAGAGTTGTGCGCGGTAATGCAGTTGCAGCTTTAGAAAATGTAGCACTTTGGCATGAGAGAGATATTTCTCACAGTTCCGTCGAACGAATGATTTTGCCAGACTCTTGCACCATCACCCATTTCATGTTATCTGAAATCACCGATTTGGTGAAACATCTGCTAGTTTACCCAGAAAATATGGCGCGGAACATGAACGTTTACGGCGGCGTGGTGTTCAGTCAAAGGGTAATGTTAACTTTGGTAGAAAAAGGTTTGGCGCGAGAAGAAGCTTATGCGATCGTGCAATCTTTAGCTCATCAAGCTTGGAATAAACCAGAAGGTGATTTCCATGCTTTAATTAGTCAAGATGAGCGGGTTACTAAAGTGTTATCTTCAGAAGAAATAGAAGCCTGTTTCGATCCGCAACATCATCTCAAACATTTGGATGAGATTTACCAACGGTTGAGTATTTGATCTGATTTTTAGGTATGTTGTTGCGCTTTAGCGCTAAAGCGCAACAACATACCTTTGCTCATTCCGCACCCTCAACTAACCTTTACTGATTTTTAAATATGAAAGTCAAGCTGACGAGTGAAGGACAAATTACAATCCCTACTGAAATTCGACAACAGCTAAGACTCCAATCAGGGGATGAACTTCTGTTAATTTTAGAAGGAACTGACGTAAGATTGCGGGTTCTCAAACCCAGGCGACTCAGTGAATTTTACGGTGCTTTACCTGCAACTGTTCCCTATCCAGGAAAAGAGGCAATTCGTCAGAATGTTGCCGAAAATATAGCCCAAAAAAATCTGGAGTAAAATTGATGACAGATCTTTGGGTTGATGCTAATGTTCTGCTGCGTTTGTTAACTGGAGATCCACCCGATTTAGCTTTCTCGCAGAAGTAGCTCGGAGAGAAGGTGGAGGGGTTGTATCTTTCGATCGCGACTTTAGGCGTTTAGATATACCTTGGGTAGAACCAGAGTAGAAACGTGCGATCGCATTCTTAAAAAATGACGAAAAGCGATATCACTTAACTTGCACCAAAAAACCATATTCAAATCCCGCACCATTAGACTCAAACTGTAGCGTATAGTCTCCCGAAAGCGGTAGGCGTCCCGTCCACCGAGTTCGATCGGCATCCGTATGTCGAAAATATGTCTTTAGTAGAGTGCCTTATTCCGCAAATCCTTGTATAATTAGAAAGGCTTTCATCGTCTGGAAAATCATCTTTGTGGAGTAAGATTTTCTTTTTTACCCTACTTACCCTACTTCCTCTGTTATCTTTGTCCAATCCTACCGAATACAATGTTATTATTTCCCCTGTGAGAGTGCGATCGCAAATAGTTGGTAGGAAGATTCCTCCTTGTCCTCCGCCATCCCTGCTTCCCCGGCGATCAGCATCATTGTACAAGAGAAGAGGTCTTAAATTTTATGGGAATATCTTTAAATTCGCTCAAGATATCGCAAAAGCTATGGCTGAGCGTTCTATCTTTTTCCATACCGATACTGATGCTGTTGTATTTCACAGTTTCTGGGATTAACTACGATATCAACTTCGCTCGGTTAGAAATCTTTGGCAATAGACTTTTAGCACCTTTAACCGAACTTTTAGCATTAGTTCCAAAACAGCAGCGGTTGGTTGTGATTCCACGGCTTAAAAATCCTCCCTTCATAGATAATTTAACACCAATAAAAAATCTGATTGAAAATAACCTGGAAACGCTTGAAAAAGAAACAGAAGCTGTAGGAACGCAACTTAAAATTACTCCTTCACAGCTAAAAGAAGCAGGTATGGAAAAATTATTGCCTGCAACAATAACAGAACAGTGGCAGAGATTGCAAAGCAGTCAGAATCTCAACAAAGAACAATTGGCTCAGCAGTATAGCGATCTGAAACAACTTATAAGTGGATTAATTAGCAGAGTTGGCGATACCTCAAATTTAATTTTAGATCCGGATCTGGATTCCTATTATTTGATGGATGTTGTTCTTTTAGCCATTCCCCAGGCTCAACAACGAGTTGGAGAAATTTTATTGTACAGCCAAGGGTTAAGTTCGCAGAACCAACTGGCAAATCCCGAAAAAGTAAAGTTAGAAGTCTATGCGTCATCGCTACAAAATGCAGATTTGGAGAGGATTGTCCAAGGAATTTCTACTTCTGTGCGGGAAGATAAGAATTTCTATGGCGAGCTTCCTTCTCTGCAAAATATCCCACCTGTTCTTAGCTCTTATGAAGCTGCCGTCAAGAAGTTTAGCGAAACTTTGATTCAGCTTGCCAGAACTGGTAGTATAGATATCCTCAACGAAAGTTTTTTTCAACAGGGAGAAGAAGTAGTTAGCAAAGGTTCCGAACTGTGGACGGTTACGAGAAAGGAACTGGATAAGCTGATTGAGCGACGTATTCAGGATTTAGAAAATAAGCGGTTAATTTATCTGGGATCGAGTTTAATCGCTCTGGGTATTTCGATATTTTTGGTCTTCCAAATATCGCGAGAAATTACTGTTCGCATTTCCCAGGCTGGAGCTATTACTAAAGATGTTGCTCAAGGCGATTTTACAATTCATGTCCGCATCGATTCTCAGGATGAGATAGGACAGTTATTGTCTGCTATTAAATACATGATTAAAAACTTGAATTCTTTGATTAAACAAACACAAGAATCGGGAATTCAGGTTTCCGCCTCAGCTACAGAATTGTTGGCGACTGCAAAACAACAAGAGGTGGTAGTAACGAACCAGGCGGAATTGATTATTGAGGTGATGAAATCTACTCAGGAAATTTCGCAACTAATTGAAAACCTGGTACAACAAATTAGTCAAGTTGCTTCCACGTCACAAGAAACGGCTAAATTTGCCAGAAATAGTCAGTCAGATATAATCCAGATGAAAGAAACTATGCAAAACATGGAAAATGCTTCAAAAAATATTTCTAGGAAGCTGCAAACCATAGATGAAAGGACGAAAAATGTTACAGTCATACTGACTACCATTACCAAACTAGCAGAGCAAACAAATTTGTTGTCTTTAAATGCTGCGATCGAAGCAGAAAAAGCTGGTGAAGCTGGACGAGGTTTCGCTGTTGTTGCTAGAGAAATTCGCCGATTAGCTGACCAAACTGCTGTTGCTTCTTTAGATATTGAACGGATAATTAATGATATGCAATTAGCGGTTTTAGAAGGTGTGATGGAAATGAATAACTTTATCCCACAATTCTATTATGGTGCTGACAAGATTAGTAAAATTAGCTCCCAGCTTGGTAAAATTATTCAGCAGGTACAAGCTTTATCACCCCAAGCGCAAACAATCAGTAGTTCGATGGTAAATCTGGGTCAAGGAATGGGGGAAATAAAAGACTCTTTGAGTCAGACATATCTAGCAATTGAAGACCTTAACAAAGCAGCAATTAGCTTGCGAGATAGGGTGTCCCAATTTAAAGTGAATTCTTGAAGCAAATCTAAAATCTAAAATCGATATCACCTAAGTTGAATAGTAAAACCGTATTCGTATCCAGCAGCATTGGAATCAAATTGCAGGGTATAGTCTCCCGAAAGCGGTAGGCGTCCCGTCCACCGAGTTCGATCGGCATCCGTATAAGGATCTCCAGCCAAAATTTTGCCATCAGGAGCAATAATAGTTGGGAATGGGCCTTTATTCGTGGTGACAGTCATCGTTTGACCGTTCGCGAGTCTGAGGAAATACTGGTGTTCGCCACCACCAATCAAGCGATCGCTAACTGTAGTAGAATTTTGACCTTCAGGAAAAGTAATTCTGACCCGCATCTGAGTACAGCTGCTTTGGGTGCGATTTTTGGCGACCCATCCTTCGACGGGACTGCTAAGAAAGGAACCAGCCATTTTGTTCGCCGACAACCGAGACGCGAGTACCATTTTGCAGCTGACCGACGATATTATTAGAAGCGACTCTAGGACTAGAACGGACATTCAGCGGCGGATTTGGATCGGCTATTATGGCCATATTAGCTCTGGTGCAAACCTCTGGCTGTAAAGTTTTTGGTGTAGCAACCTGTGAGTGAGGCGTTACACTAGCAACCGATGAGTCTGTGGTTTGTGGGGTTTCGGGTCGATCTGCTGCGATCGCACTTACCACTGGTTGTTGTGTTTGCGATAAAGTGAGAGTTGGTTGTGGCGTTCCCGCAGCGTCTTGCGTACCAACCGATCGCGTTGCGATCGTTCCCAAGGTCACACCAAGCGTCGCCGCCAGAGTAGTCGCGCCAGCAACAATTAAAACCAGTGTTTTAGAGGAACTATTCATACCAATACCGCATAACTGCTCAGAAACCATTTTACTAAATACTTAGATTTCCTAGAAAATCCAGACATTTTTTGCGTAAACTCTATATTTTTAGCGAAATTTCCATTACTAAGCTGAGACAATGAATTATTCCAGGCGAAGTGTTCGGAATCGCAATAAATTGCTAACCACCGTGAAAAGCGAAGTAGAAGCACGGCAGTCACAATCATTACACAATGCCGTGCGGATTATCTTGCTTAAAGAGACAGAACCCGAACAAGTGCAACGCCTTTGGGATGTCGAGGTAAAAATCGGCAGGAATACCGTTTTCCAACTACCTTCCCAAACAAGCATAGCTCAAATCTTTGAGCAGACTGGCGGCAAGTTGATGATTTTGGGAACGCAGGGTTCTGGTAAAACTACAACTCTGCTGGAACTTGCCAACCAGCTAGTTACTTCGGCGGAAAATGACATCAGCAAACCAATCCCTGTTTTGTTCGATATTTCATCTTGGCAAGAAGACAAGCAAACTATTGCCGATTGGTTGATATCTGAACTACAATCCAAATATAATATTCCCGTCAAAATTAGCAAACAGTGGATTAATGAGCAACAACTGCTACCGCTACTGGATGGACTGGATGAACTGGAATTAACGCGACAAGAACTATGCCTTCAAGGTATTAATCAACTACTTGAGGGAGAAAATAAACTGAAGCATATTGTTGTTTGTAGTCGCCTAGAAGAGTACAAAAGCTGCCATACCAAGTTGCGTTTGCATGGAGCAATTTATTTGCGATCGCTCAGAGAAACTCAGATTAAGGAATATTTGATGAGTTCGAGAAGTCGAGAATTATGGGAAAACATCAAAACCGAGCCGCAGTTATTAGAATTGGCAAAAACGCCGCTACTTTTAAATATGATGACCTTAGCGTATGAGGAAATTTTAATTCATGCTTGGAAACGCATCGCTGACAAAAAAGAACGCTACGAGTATTTGTTAAATGCCTATATTCGTCGGATGCTGACGCTGCAAATTCCCAGCCGATGTTATCGCAAAAATAAGGAACCACGTCCAGAACAAAGTCGTCATTGGTTGGTGTGGTTGGCTAAAAGAATGAATGAGTCAAATCAGAAGTGGGTTGCGATCGAAAAAATACAGTATAATTGGTTACAGACTCCCTCTCAGAAGCGGTTATATCATATTGGTGTTGTGCTGACTTTGGGGGGGATTGCTGGAATCAAACATTTCATTCTATGTCGGATTCTTTGGCAAAATGGCTATATTCCCCGGAACTATGCCCGTTTTCTCAACTATGCTACAGAAAGACTGTTTTTGCAACGAGTGGATGGGCAATATCGGTTTGTGCATGAACTGTTGCAAAAACACTTGGCTCAATTGTAAAGGGGACTGTCACAGAGAATTAAGAAGGGTAATATTTCATAATTCATGCTTGCAATAAACCTAGTATTTACGCAAAAAAACCAATATACCGGGTTTCTCGCTTCGTAAAGAAACCCGGTTTTTGCCTAATTCCTGAAACTATGAAGTAGAGAAATCAAGAATTACCAGTTACCAAGGGCAAATTTAGGGACAAATCTCATAGGTTCGAGGATTGCGACAGACTGGATTAGAATTATTTACACAAGCAAAAGAACCAGGCTGAAGAGATTTATCGCTAAAATTACCGGGCGGATTACCACAAGCGGTATTGGAATTATTTACACAGGCAAAAGAACCAGGTTTAAGAACACGATCGCGAAAATTACCAGGCGGATTACCGCATCGGGAATCGGCATTATTTACACAAACAAAAGTATCAGCTTTCACGGGGACGCAATTATCTGCTTGAGTTGCACACTGATTAGTAACTCCAGAATTATTTAGTTCGATCGCTAATCCTGGAAATCCCAGAAAAATTCCGGTAACGATCGCTCCCGCCGTACCAAGGATATTTGTAAATAACTTTTTATCTTGTTGGCAATTCATCCTATTATCTCCTCACTGTAAGACCAGAGAAAATCTCTAATGTATTTGTAACCCAATAATTCCAAGCTGTACAGCCTTATAAAGTTCGATAAAGTAGGTAAGTTTTCCACCCAATTGGTCGGCAAAAGTTAGATTTAGCTGGTTAGGGTGGAAAAAGTTGGATTTAGTTGGATTAAAATAGAGTCAACCACTTATATATCCGAGCAATGGACGTTGAAGAGGTTTTGGAATTTGCCGACCATTTAGTTTTTGCGATGACTGGAAAGCATCTGGACAGTCTGCAAAAGGCTATATTACGCGGGGCTTGGGATAATCAGAAATATCGGGAAATTGCAGAACGTCACCACCGCTCTGAAAAATACGTCAAAGAAGTTGGTTTCAAGTTGTGGAGATTACTATCAAATATATTGGGTGAAGAACTAAGTAAAGCAAATTTTCGCGCTGCGTTAGAACGGAGATGGAGATTTTCTTTTGTCTTACCTTTCAGAAAAGCTTTTGTGCGAACTGCCAAAGTTACTCCAAATACTTGTAATTATCCAGAAATAACAAATATCCACCAATTAGATGAAGATATTTCTGTAGGATATGAGGGAAAAAATTCTCTATTTTCTTCTCATCAAGATTTGAGTGATGCACCCGATGTATTTTCCTTCTGGGGACGCACTGAAGAACTGAATAAATTAGAAAAATGGATTGTAGAAGAACGCTGTCGCCTAGTTGTACTTTTTGGAATGAGCGGTATTGGTAAAACTGCTCTCGCCGTTAAGCTAGTAGAGAAAATTCAAGAGAACTTTGAATTCGTGATTTGGCGCAGTTTGTGCTACAAACCAACTTTGGCAGAAATGCAGGCAAATTCGATCCAATTTTTGTCCGATCGCGAGGAAAAGGAACTTGATGGAAACGCAGATTTTAGACTATCGCAGTTGATGGAGTATTTGCGAAAATACAGATGTTTGGTGATACTTGATGATGTACATTTGCTTTTCAGCACCGGAGAACTAGCTGGTTGCTACCAATCTGGATATGAAGATTATAGCTTACTATTCAAACAATTGGGAGAATTAACCCACGACAGTTGCTTTTTGTTAACCAGTTGGGAAAAACCGAGAGAAATTGTTACATTAGAAGGGGACAATAAACCTGTTCGTTCTTTAGAATTGGCTGGTTTAGATATTCTATCTTCAGGAGAACTACTAAGGTAAAAAGGTTTAGGTGAAGAAAAATGGGAATACTTGATTAATCATTATGCAGGTAATCCGTTATGGTTACAAATTGTGTCTACAATAATTGCTGACTTATTTGAAGGTAGCGTTTCGGAATTTTTGAAATACGATACGCTACTGTTGAGTGAGGAATTGAAAGATATATTAAGCAAACAAATATATCGATTATCACCGTTAGAGAAAGATGTTCTTTCAAGATTGGCAAACGAAGACGAGCCTGTGGCTATATCTAAGTTACTGGAAAATATCCAATTTTCAAACTCAGATTTCCTGAATGCTATTCAGTCTTTGAGACGGCGTTCGCTGATTGAAAAGCAAGAGGGGAACGGAATGATTTTCACTGTCAAACCTGTGTTAAAACAGTATTTTAAAACCGAATATTTTCGCGTTTTAAATACTGCTATCAGACTGAAGATTAACTGAACGGAGTAAATAAAATGGCTGACAATGACTTTTCTTTTGATGATATTCTGATCAAGATCAGCGAAGCCTACAAAGATGCGGAAACTAAAGTCGGACAATGTAATGTTTTGGTGATTGGCAAAACAGGTGTAGGTAAAAGTACGCTGATTAATGCTGTTTTTCGCGATCGCCTAGCGGAAACAGGCGTTGGTAGACCAGTTACTCAAGGCATTCGCCAATATACCAAACAGGATTGTCCCATCACCGTATATGATACTCCCGGTCTAGAACTTAATGCCGAACAAATTCATCGGGTTAAGCTAGAAGTTGCCGAACTAATTGAAGATAAAATGATGCTAGCTGCCAAAGAACATATTCATGTTGTTTGGTACTGCATCAACCATGAGGCAAATAGAATTGAGGAGATAGAAGAAGAATGGATTAAGGATATCGACATCAAAGAAGTGCCAGTTATTCTAATCTTAACTCAAGCAATATCGATAGACGAAGAAGATCGTAGCGATTTCTTAATTTCATTGGAAAAAAGGAATCTCCCAGTCAGCTATATCATCCCAGTCTTATCGGAACCGAAACGAGTTGGTAGATATACTGTGGAAACATACGGTTTAAAGCGTTTAGTAGAAGCAACCTTTCAACTACTCCCGGAAGTTGCCAGAAAAGCATTTGTGAAAGAACAGATTGCCAGTCTTAATCTCAAATCAGATGAAGCATTCAAATATGTCGCTGGTTATGTGGCTTCTTCCGCTATTATTGGTGCTTCTCCAATTCCGTTTTCCGATGCTTTCCTTTTAGTGCCAATGCAAAGTACAATGCTGGCACACATCACCGTTGTCTTTGGATTGCCTTTTGACAAAGCATTTATGGGTGCTATATTATCTGCGAGCGTCGGTGCAGGGGGGATGGCGGCTGCGGGCAGATTTATTGTGACTAATTTAATCAAGCTGATACCGGGTGCAGGTACAGTTGTAGGTGGTGCGATCGCAGCATCAACAGCCGCAACTCTAACACTAGCACTCGGTCTATCATACATTGAGTTGCTCAAAAGATATATGAAAGCTCAAATCAACGGAGAAACAATATCTCTGCCCAATTTAACGAGAATGTTCGCGGAATTGTATAAAGATTATATACAGACAGGACGGACAACACCAGAAGATGACGACTCCCCGACTACCCGCGAAATTGATATTGATTAGGTTCCCATAGGGCGGTAAAATGATTCAATCAAACTATTGAATCGAGGCTCTGCCTCTATATTCTGGTGACCGGGCTCAGCCCGGTCACGAGTGTTGTTTTTGCAACGAGTGGATGGGTAGCTTACAATTTGGGTAGAACTCCTAGCAGATGCAGTGTTCAATCGCAAGCAGAACCTAATGAACTGGAAAATTGAGCAAGCCCAACAGCAGTTATCCCAACTGATCGGCGATGCTATTGAAGAGCCTCAACTGATTTATAATCAGGATCGACTCGTCGCTGCGGTGGTAGAGCCAGAACTATTCCAAGAATTCCTGGAATGGAAACACCAACATCATAAACGATCCCTAGCCGATGCCTTTACCGAATTGCGTCAGATCTGTGTAGAGGAAGACTACAGCCTGGAAGTTCCTCCTCGCCAAGATTCGGTTCAATCCATCGATCGATTAGCGCCGTGAGCTTTTTGTGTGACACCAATATTATCAGCGAACTGATTCGCCCCCAACCCAATCCAGGGGTAGTTGCTTGGACTAAGCAAATATTATCCATTTTCATCAGCGTGATAACCCTGGAAGAAATTGTTTATGGTTTAGCGGCGAAACCGAACGCCAGAGTTCAAGCTTGGTGGGAGGAGTTCCAGCAATCCAACTGCCAAATCCTTCCGATTACAGTAGAAATTGCCCAGCGTTCTGGAGAGTTGCGGGGTCAACTGCGAACTCAAGGCAAACCCCGTTCCCAAGCAGATATGCTGATTGCTGCTACGGCACAAATTAATCAATTTACCTTGGTTACACGGAACATTCGAGATTTTGAAGATTGTAGCATTTTGCTACTCAATCCGTTCACTTGAGCCGAGCAGGTTAAAATTAAAATCGCTCGTTGATGAGGTTATATCTCTGTCCAATTTAACGAGAATGTTCGCGGAATTGTACAAAGATTATATACAGACGGGCCGATCGACTCTAAAAGAGGACGACTCCCCGACTACCCGCGAAATTGATATCGATTAGGTTCCCATAAGCGGTAAAATGATTCAATCAAACTATTGAATCGAGGCTCTGCCTCCTCAGTGTTGAGATCAAACTACTGAATGTAAAGTTTCAAGATGCCCAAGACTTACACCGTCGAAATTCAGCACCAAGGTAATACCTACACCCTGCAAGTACCAGAAGATGAAAAGATTCTTCGCGTCGCCGAAGCAGCCGGAATAGTGTTGCCGAATTCCTGCAATGCGGGAGTTTGTACCACTTGTGCCGGTAAAATTATAGAAGGAAAAGTGGATCAAACTGATGGGATGGGCGTCAGTCGAGAACTTCAGGAAAAAGGCTATGTTTTGCTCTGCATAGCTTGTCCGCGCTCCGACTTGAAGATTGAAACTGAGAAAGAAGACGAACTATATTACCTTCAATTTGGCCAGTACCAGAAGTAATTACTCCTTTCGGTGGTGGAAGACTATGTATAGTGGAAGGGCGAAGCATTGCGGAACTAATTTTAACTCAAAACCGAAACGTTAATTCCGCAATGCTTCGCCCCTACATAATCTTCTTGCCCGAAGGGAGTAAACGGATGACAACACACTTTATCACAGCAGAAATTGACCTCCAAGAGTCCCCAGCTAAGCTGCACCAGGAAATTGAAGCCGAATTGGAAAAACGTGGCGAACCCCTACGTTGGGCTATTACTGGTGTCGATGTTGACCAGCAAAAAGCTCAGGTTGAAGCCGTGGTAACGGTAACAACTGACCAATCTAAAATCTAAAATCTAAAATCCAAAATTGAACGGGCGTCCTTACACGGTTGTATTAATTGTGCCGACAGGCATTGGGGCGGCGATCGGAGGTTACGCGGGGGATGCGTTGCCTGTGGCTCGTGCGATCGCATCCTGTTGCGATCGCCTGATCACTCACCCCAACGTCCTCAATGGTGCCAGTTTATACTGGCCTTTGCCTAACGCCTTCTACGTCGAAGGCTACGGACTTGACAAATTTGCCGCCGGATGCTGGGGATTGCGCCCGGTTCATCAAAATCGAATTGGTTTAATACTCGATCGCGCGATCGAACCAGACTTGCAGTTGCGACACCTGCAAGCAGCTGACGCCGCTAGAGCCACCCTCGGATTAAATCTCACCGACTATGTGGTCACAGATGCCCCGTTGGGGGTGGAATTGCGGACATCCGCATCTGGTGCATCCTGGGGTACTATTCAAAATCCCGATAGCTTATTAAGAGCGGCAGAGGTTTTGATAACTCAAGCAAGGGCAAATGCGATCGCAGTCGTAGCCCGTTTCCCCGAAGATCTTGAAAGCGAAGCCGCAGAAAACTATCGACAGGGAAAAGGCGTTGACCCCGTAGCCGGTGCCGAAGCCGTCATCAGCCACCTAATCGTCAGAACATTTCAAATACCCTGCGCCCACGCCCCCGCCTGCTCCCCACCCCCCCTCTCTGCTCACCTATCCCCCCGCTCAGCCGCCGAAGAATTGGGCTACACCTTCCTACCCTGCGTCCTCGTCGGCTTAAGTCGCGCCCCCCAGTTCGTCACCCCTGCGGGAAGTCAAAAGTCAAAAGTCAAAAGTCAAAAATCTCCCAATCACCAATCACCAAATGATATCTGGGCTGACCAAGTAGACGCCCTCATCGTACCCGCAACGGCTTGCGGCGGTAGTGCCATACTCAGTCTTAGCCAACTGCCCGTACAAATTATCGCCGTCGAAGAAAATCAAACCCAGATGCAAGTTCCTCCAGAGCAGGTAGGGATCGAAGCATTACGGGTACACTCATATTTAGAGGCACTGGGCGCGTTGGTAGCCCATCGAGCCGGTATTAGTCCATCGGCTCTCAGTCCAGACCTCTCCCCCATACGTAGCTTCCCAAAGAACTGGTGACAGATCCTTTACCTAACGATCCGGAATTTGAATCGCTGACGCGCCCTCAACTTTTAGTCGCGATGGGCGTTACAGCAATCTTGTTGTTGGTGGTAGCCAAGCTATGGCTGCAATTTGGCGCAGTCTCAATCCTGGGCGTCAAATGGACGAACTCAGCCTTATTCTTGGGGCTGGCTCAAGGTTTGGGAATTACAGCCGCTAGTTCCCTCGTCTATCGCCTTTGGCCCGCCTACCGCAAAAGCGCCGATATGTACCTAGCATTGGTGCTAAAACCCTTACTGTGGCCGGACTTGATCTGGCTGGCACTCCTGCCTGGATTGAGTGAAGAATTATTGTTTCGCGGTGTAATGCTGCCTGCGTTGGGCTTGGATATCCCCGCATTAGTCGTAAGCAGTCTCTGCTTTGGCATCTTGCACCTTAGCGGTTTGGAACAGTGGCCTTATGCGATTTGGGCAACAGCCGTGGGGCTGGTGCTGGGATATAGCGCCCTTGCCACAGGCAATCTGTTAGTCCCAATAGTCGCTCACATCGTCACGAATCTAGTTTCTAGCTGTCTTTGGAAGCTGGATAGCGGTAACAACGGCGGCGGTTCGCAGCGCTCTTTCAAAACCTAAGAGACCGAAATTTACTTATAGCAAAGTGCAAGGTCAGCCGTGCAAACACAGTCTCGGCCTTGCTTTGAGCGTTGAATACTCTCTTTCTAGCCCCTAGCCCCTAGCCCCTTTTTGACTTTTGTACGGGCGGGTTTAGCCCACACATCTCATTACCAACAGAATATTTTACAAAACCCGCCCCTACTGACTTTTGACTTTTCTAGCCCCTAGCTTGGTTATTCAGAATGGGTAAAAATAAAAAAACGCCCAAAACTTGAGGGCGTCGATCATCAGGGTGCATCTACATCTATTACTATAACCCTTAGTGAGGGGTGTCACCCCTCATACCGCTATTTTGTAATAAAACTTTACAATTATCTCAGGGAAGGTCGAAACGCAGTCTATTTGCCAAAGTTTAAGACGGAAATGCGATCGCACAATCCTATTCCCAGCAGCTAGTCAAATTATTGTTATAGCTAGAGAGGGAAAAGTAAAAAGGAGGGTAAATATCCTTGCCAAAGGAATTTTATATGACCAATGCCCAAACTGACCCCAATCTGATAGACTCAATCGGCTAAATTTTACCCTTATATGCTTTACTGCCTCAATCCGGATTGCCAGAAACCCACCAGCAACCCAGAGGGGACAAAGTTTTGTCAAAATTGCGGCTCCAAATTGCTGTTAAGCGATCGCTACCGTGCTATAAAGCTGATCGGTGAAGGTGGCTTTGGCAGAACCTTCTTGGCGGTGGATGAATACAAACCCTCGAAACGGCGCTGCGTAATCAAACAGTTTTTTTACCAAGGCGCGGCGGCCCAAAGAGCGGCGGAGCTATTTGAACAAGAAGCCGTGCGGCTGGATGATTTGGGGGCGCATCCCCAGATTCCCGAACTTTTCGCCCATTTTGAAGCGGATAAGCGCCAATATTTGGTGCAACAGTTTATCGATGGGCAAAACTTAGCCCAAGCACTGGAAGCAGAAGGCGCATTCAGCGAAACGCAGATTCGAGACTTGCTGAACAATTTGTTGCCTCTACTTGACTTCATCCACTCTCACAACGTCATTCACCGCGACATCAAGCCAGAAAACATCATTCGCAGATCTCCAGGAGTTGGGGGAGATGAGTTAGTTTTGGTTGATTTTGGGGCTGCTAAATTCGTGACGACAACAGCATTTGCCAGAACCGGAACCAAGATTGGTACTGCTGAGTATTCAGCACCAGAACAAGCGATGGGCAAAGCTGAGTTTGCCAGCGATCTCTACAGTTTAGGCGTTACCTGCATCCATCTGCTAACTCAAATGCACCCATTTGACTTATTTAGTATTAGCGAAGATGCCTGGGTGTGGCGGGATTACTTGAGAAGTCCGTTGCAGGATGAGAATTTAGGTAAAGTGCTGGATAAAATGCTGGAAAGGGCAACCAACCGACGTTATCGTTCAGCCCAAGAAATACTCGAAGAGTTAAATCCTCAACCTAAACCAGCAAGGAATTGGAGTACGAATATTCCTTTGGGAAATCTCTACGGGACTGCAAAGACTTCATCACCAATTCCCAGTTACCAATTACCTGTTACCAATTACCCATCGCCCATCACTTCTGTGCAATCTTCTGCACTGGCTAAAACTTGGAGATGCTCTAGCAGCCTCACCGGCCATTCTAACTGGGTTTGGTCGGTTGCCTTCAGTCCCGATGGCAAGACTCTGGCCAGCGGCAGTCGCGACAAAACTATCAAGCTTTGGGAATTGGGAACTGGGAAGCAAATCCGCACGCTGTGGGGACATTCCAATTGGGTTTGGTCAGTCGCATTTAGCCCAGATGGCAAAACTCTTTTCAGCGGTAGTGGGGACAAAACTCTCAAGATTTGGCAGATACCCAGCGGCAAAATTATCCGCACTCTCACGGGTCATTCTGGGCCAATTTATTCGATCGCTGTCAGCCCCGATGGACAGATAATCGCCAGCGGTAGCGGCGACAAAACCCTCAAGATTTGGCAAATAGATAGCAACGAAGCTATCTACACCCTCACCCGTCATTTATTCTGGATTCGTTGCATAGCCATCAGTCCCGACGGACAGATTCTCGCCAGTGGCGGTTTGGACAATAATATCCATTTGTGGCACATAAGCACTGGAAAATGGAGCCGCACCTTTATGGGGCATTCCAATTGGGTGCGTTTTATCGCTTTTAGCCCGAATGGAAAAATTCTTGCCAGTGCTAGTTATGACAAAACTATCAAGGTTTGGGATTTGGCTACTGGGAAAGAAATTTATACTCTGACGGGACATACAGACTTGATTAGTTGTATTGCAATTAGTCCCGATGGACAGATTCTAGCTAGTAGCGGTCGGGATAAAACTATCAAGTTTTGGCAGTTGAGTACTGGTCAGGAAATCTCTAGCATCAACGATCGATCGGACGCGGTTAGTTGTATTGCTTTCAGTCCCGATGGGCAGACTTTAGTCACCGGCAATTTGGACAAAACTATCAAGATTTGGCGGTGCGATTAAGCGATCGCTCGCTTTGTGAGTTTTTGGCTATGACGATCGCTCTGCCTGAACTTTAGCTGGAGACGAAGCCCTTTGGCAAATATTAAAGTAATATTAAGATTTAGTTAAATATTCGCAATTTCCAACAATATTATGTTAATTTGGCAAAAATAAATGGGACTATCGCAATGCGGTCAAAAATACCCTGCCAATTGAAATCGCGGCCACACAAAATGACGCTGCCTTCGCAGGCCAAATACAAGTCCGCGTAGGCGGACTTCGTTTGTATAGCCGCGACTTTAGTCGTTAGGCTTCTTCGTTTGTATAGCCGCGACTTTAGTCGTTAGGCTTCTTCAACCAAAAAACTGAGAAAAAATGATCAAAACGTCTGAGAAATTTAGAATCAATTCTCCTAAAGTAGTACATGAAATCATTGATGGAGAAGTGGTAATTGTCAACCTCGATAAGGGGGATTATTACAGTCTGGTTAAAGCAGGAGCCGATATTTGGGAATGGTTGACAAGAGGTATTTCCTCTTCGGATATTCTGGAAGATATGGTTCAGCGCTACGACACCAGTCGCGAAAATATTGAAAAAACTGTCAATGATTTGATTGAAAAATTACAGTCAGAAGAACTGATTATCATCGATCGAACAGATGAGTCGAAAACCTCAAATATAACAAACGTGCCTACCGAAACCAACTCTAATACAGAAAAGCTTAGTTTTGAAACTCCAACCTTACAGAAATACACGGACATGGAAGAATTGCTGGCTTTAGATCCAATCCATGAAGTTGATGAAATGGGTTGGCCGAATGCTAAGCAGGAAGTCTGATTATGATTAGATTAGAAGCGATTGAAAGGTAATGGTTACAAACGAGTTCGGAAATTCTGAAAACCCAAGCAAAACAGAACAGCAAGATCCTCTAGCTTTTTTCGATCGCGTCTATGAAATATATGAAAAAGCTGAAGCTGCATCTGGGGGTGCTGTTGACCGTTTTTATTGCATAGGCGGGTTTAAAATCCGGTTGCGTTTTGCTGGGTCGGCGCTAATTCCATACATGACTCCCGCTTTATCACACCTAGCGACAGAACCCTTTTCAGATCCAGCACTTACAGTTTGTTTGTGGGATAGTGCCTCGACGAATACCGTAATGCCTCCTCCACCTTGGCAGAGAAATCATCATCATCCAAAGCGGGGAGAAATTCACGGTTTCAATACCGATCGCATCCACACCAGTTTCCAATGGGGTGCGTTTGCGCTTAGTATGTTAGATAGCGATCGCAATTTGGGAATCTACTGGGTTGAAACAACCGAACAGATACCTTACTGGGAAACAGGTTCACCGCTGCGGACAATTTTTAACGTCTGGATGAATAAGCGGGGAATCCAGCTGGTTCATGCTGGTGCTGTCGGACTCCCATCTGGCGGCGTGTTGCTAGTCGGAAAAGGAGGTTCTGGTAAATCTACCACCGCTTTAACTTGCCTGAATTCAGAGCTTTTTTATGCCAGCATCGAAAATCAATTTTTGAGAAAATAGGTTATTTTGATGAAACGCTCAGTTATGCAGAAGATGTCGATTGGTTTATCCGAGCTTGGGAAAATGGGATTTACAAGGTTGTATTAGAACAGGTAAGCCTCTTTTATCGTAAGCACAAAGATAACATGACAGTTGGAAAGAATTTAGTCGAACTTGGGTTTGTAAGAATTTTCAAGAAACATTTAGATCGATGCCGAAAACGAAGAGATTCTCAAATTGTTTCTTTATTAGATATACCAATTAATGAATACCTTGGCACTTCTCCTGAAATACCCAAAATAATGTGAAAATGGCAGAAAATAACATGATAGAAAATTTACCTGTTGTCAGTGTAATTATTGTTGTAAAAAATGGAGAGCGTTAGTTAGATCGAGCTATTAAAAGCGTTCAGGCTCAAACTTACGAACCTTATGAAGTTATTCTTGTCGATGGTCAATCAACAGATAACACTGAAAAAATTGCCAAATCTTTTCCGGAAGTTCGCTATATCCGTCAAATTGGTCAGGGGATTGCAAAAGCTTATAATCAAGGAATTGATGCAGCTAGAGGAGAGTTTATAGCTTTTCTATCCCATGATGATACTTGGACGCCCAATAAATTAAGCACCCAGGTGAATTATCTGATTCAACATCCAGAAATTCAATATACAATTGCCAAAGTAAAATTTGTTTTGGAGGATGGACATTCGATACCACCTGGATTTAGGCCAGAGTTACTGGAAGGTGAACATATCGGTTGCATTATGGAAACTTTAGTAGCGCGAAAAGCCTTGTTTGAAGCAATGGGCAAGTTCAATCCTGAATTTAAAGTGGCTGAGGATGTTGACTGGTTTTCTCGCGCTAAAGATAATAATATTCCCATAGCTGTCATGGCTGAAGTATTACTTCACAAACATATCCACAATACTAACCTTTCACTTAATTCACCCGTTAATAACCAAAATTTGCTAAAGATTATGAGACAATCCATTGAACGTAAACGCCATCATAAAATGGAGAAAGAATAAGGATGAGCAATTCTTTTTTAGTCAGCGTTATTATGCCAGTGTATAACTGCGATCGCTATCTGGCAGAAGCGATCGAAAGCGTACTAGCTCAAACCTATCAGCCACTGGAAATTATTGTCGTAGACGATGGCTCAACCGATCGCAGCGCAGAAGTAGCCCAGCGTTTTTCCTCATCAGTGCGATACTATTTCCAACCCCAAAGCGGTGCTGGTGCAGCCCGAAATTATGGAACAGAATTAGCGCAAGGAAGTTTCTTCGCTTTTCTGGATGCAGATGACTTTTGGGTAAAAGATAAATTAACCCGTCAAATGGAGGTGTTTGACAGCGAACCAGAAGTCGATATAGTCTTCGGACACATCCAACAGTTTCACAGTCCAGAATTAGATGAAAGCGTCAAGAATAAAATCCACTGTCCTTCTGAATTAATGGCAGGATACCACCCAGGAACCATGCTGATCGAACGGGACACTTTTCTGCGTGTAGGTCAATTTGAAACTCACCTGCAAATGGGAGAATTTATCAGTTGGTATGCCCGTGCAGCTGATTTGGGATTGAGTGTAAAAATGTTACCAGAATTGTTAATGTGGCGGCGTCTGCACGAAACAAATATGGGGATTCTCCAACGCCAAGCACGTACCGATTATGTGCGGCTTATTAAAGCTTCCCTCGATCGTCGCCGCGCTGCAAGTCAGTTAGGACATAATTCCTAGTTTTTTCGATGAACATGAAGATGAAAATGAACTTAAAAACTCGGTTAAAAGCTGCCTTAAAATCCTTCAAAAATCCGGTTACAACTCCAAAGCCAGTGACCCCGAAACCAGCACCAGAGCCTTCAGTAGTTTTAGATGGTACGCTTGCTAATGGTCGGATCTTTTACGATATGAACGTTAAGAAAACAGGTTTGCCTGATGGGATGAAAGTAGACCTGCAAGGACACATCTACTGTACGGGTGCAGGAGGCGTGTGGGTATTCGATCGAGAAGGCAATCATCTAGGAACAATAGTTACTCCCGAACAACCAGCAAATTGTGCTTGGGGAGATGAAGATTGGCAGAGTCTTTATATCACTGCTCAAACTTCGGTATACAAAATTAAAGTAAACATTCCCGGAATTAGCCTTGCTTAACAAATAACGATCCTATCTGTTCCACCCGATTTTTCACCCCCAGATAAGAGAGGTATGTAAGGCGACGACCGTAATTGATTTTATCGTTCAGACGTTCTCTTACTCCAAAAGGGAATAAGAATAATTTTTGCATCTTTTCGCTCATACTTCCATAACTATAAAAAAGCCATTTATGTAGTTTGGCAGCAAGTAGTTTTATCAACAGATCTCCTTGCAATCTTTGTTTTATTTCTGCTGAAAGTTTGGCATCCAGAAGATCCTTTGCTAAGAGAAGACTAACTAACAGCATTCGTTCGCTACCTAAAGTTTTAGCTTTCTTGATGATTCGTCCCCAATCCAACTCCTGATGAGAGCGAATTAATTCAGCAATATCGCAGATTTGAGATAGCTTTTGCTCCTGTTCCCAAGAATCTTTCGCTATCTGCATTGCGAGAATAATTAGCAAATCTTCGGTGCAAAGGGTAGTTACTGTCGTACCAACAAGGGATACAGGTTCAAGGCGTTGCCACAAGCCGTCAAAATCGAGTAGGAGAGGGAAGTATTGCGGTGCGATTCTCTTGTGGAGGTCTACATTAACTTTGGTTTTATTATTTATCAAACTTTCTTCCCACTCAAATTTTAACTCTGGGTGATATCCTTGAGAAATCAGCAGTTCTTTTGCTCTGGAAAAGTCCTGCTGCTGAACCAAGATATCCAAATCACCGAACTGCCTGAGCGACAGATTGCCATACATGGCAGCAGTCAGCGCGGCTCCTTTGTAGGTGATAGCGGGGATTTGGTGCGTTTCAAACAAATTTAGGAGTTTCAGCAGTTCCTTAGTCAGGGACATATTCCGTAGGGCGTTGGCGCGGTAATCGTTGCGAAGGCGATCGAAAATTGGTTGGGGAACTGCTTCTGGGCAAATGGTGGAAAGACTCTGGTACAAAAGTGGCTTTGTGGCGTGTTGGGATGCTATTTCAATTAGATATGTCCAGTCGATGTTTTCCTGGAGTAGGGTTTTGATTCGCTCTGCCATTGCAGTGTCTATGCTAGTTCTGGCACAACATAGAAGTAGCTCAATTTCTGGGCGCGATTCTTTAACTTTGATTTCCTTATCCGTTACCTTTTGAATCATTTACACACCTTATGAATTCCCAAAACAATCAAAAATTAGACTGGGTTACTTCCGAGCAGGAATTGCTTTTGCGATCGGCCCTCAAGCAAGGAAAAGATGGGACTGATGCTTGGCAGCAATGGAAAACAACTGTCGATATTGAGGATCTCGATCCAGAATCTTATCGGTTGCTGCCATTACTGTATCGCAATTTATCTGTTCATGGCGTGTCAGATTCTCACACGATCAGACTCAAGGGTGTCTACCGCCGTAGATGGTATGAAAATCAACTTTTAGTTTCTAAAATTACATCACTTCTGCGTTCTTTTCAGGATGCTGGCATCAAGACACTAATTTTAAAAGATGTCGCTTTGCTTTTACATTATTACCAAGATGATGGACTCCATGCCATAGATAGTTTTGATGTTTTTGTGCGTTGGGCAGATGGAGATGCAGCGATCGGTTTATTGAATAAGTTGGGCTGGACGCTAAAAGAAAAAGTGCCAGACAAAGTTCTGTCTAGGTTGTCTGTTATTAGCTTTGTAGATGAATCTGGCAAAATACTTAATCTCTACAGGCATATATATTGGTATCCTTGGCAAGAGAATACTGATTTCGGCTCTGGGGCGATCGCCACCCAAATAAAAGATTTATCAACTTATGTCTTAAACCCAACTTATCAGTTATTGCAGCTTTGTCACCAGGGAACGATATGGCATTTAGTTCCACCAATTCGTTTGGTGGCTGACGGGATGATAATTATTAACTCATTTGCCGATTCAATAGATTGGGATGTCCTGGTGGCAGATGCGGAAAAGTATCGATTTATTTTGTCGTTAAAAAAGATGATAACGATATTATTTGAAACTCTCAGGGCTAAAGCCGCTGAGATTCTTGAAGAGTCCAGAGTCTGAACTTCAAAGGCGCACTCAATTCGCCTCTACTGATTCCGCTTAGATCTAATCCAAGCATCACCGCTACTTTTCT
>Ga0335394_10000796_pt1 | contig 34511 bp, 26 predicted proteins | sample MAT03_FD_205741 | JGI IMG/M metagenome (GOLD analysis project Ga0335394, IMG submission 205741) | Freshwater microbial communities from Lake Fryxell liftoff mats and glacier meltwater in Antarctica - MAT-03 (spades assembly) (version 2) ...
CTCATTTACCCCAGTAAACCTCACAATCATTTTTTTTAACACGCCTCGAAACTGAATTTTTCCATCCAAACACCTAGTTTTCGGACAGACACTAAGTAAATGCAAACTGTCTGCCACAAAACCCTCATCATTTTGCTGAATGATGATTTTTCTAACCGGATTGTCCTTAAGAGCATAAAATAAGCCATTCTCAAAAAACAGGCTATTCTTTATGATTTGTACTTCTTCAATGCTGGTAAGCGACACCACCTGTTTTAATAAACTACTCAAATCACAATTTTCAAAAATGAGTACTGTAGGCTGAATAGCAATGGAAACAAGACTTAACAAAGAATCCATTCGCAAATCTGAATCCTTAAATCCAATAAATTTTATGGTTTTGAAAGCACTGCACTTGCTAAGTGCCGCTAGCTTTCTAAGGTGACGTGGATCATTTTTGATGATCAAACACGCATTTTCGCTGCTCCTGAAATTTTGACCTAGTTGTTAGTTAACCGGACTTTGAGAACTTAGCCAGTTACAAAAAACAAGTATGGCACTAACAAGTGTAAAATATCGCATTTCACATTATTATGTAAAATCGCTATTCGGTTACAATTTTTTTAATTTTTTTGATGAACCTCTTACTTGAACCAGGTACTGTACATTAAATAATTTTCTGCAATACGGTTTATCTCACCGTTTATTAATTCTTGCGAGATGTCTTTTATCTTTTTTGCGGGTACGCCGGCATAGATACATCCGCTGGGAACTTTTGTCCCTTCAGTAACCACGGCCCCGGCAGCGATGATTGTATTGCTGCCAATCTCGCAATTGTCCATCACAATAGCGCCCATGCCAATTAAAACATTATCATGAACCGTGCAGCCATGCACAATGGCATTGTGACCAACAGATACATTATTGCCAAGACTTACTTTTGTTTTCTGGTAGGTGCAGTGAATCACTGCGCCATCCTGTATATTTACTTTGTTGCCCATCCTGATACTGTTTACATCGCCGCGAACAACCGCATTAAACCAAATACTGCAATCATCACCGGTAATTACATCACCCACAATGGTAGCATTTGGCGCCACAAAACAATTTTCTCCAAGTTTCGGAGCGATGCCTTTAACAGGTAAAATTACAGCCATATAGTTATTCTTTAAATCAATTAAAACTGTCAGTTCGAGCGGTCCAGTCGCGCAAGATTAGCATTACAATCCCGGAAGCATGCCACCTGCCGCTCGTTTCATCTCCTCTTCATTTTTCTTATCCGCCATCTCAATCGCTTTATTCAGCGTAAACATCAATTGCTCCTCAAGTGCTTCCTTGTCGCCATGTTGCAATGCAGGTGCAATTTCCAGGCTTTTAATTTTACGATTTCCTGTTATTGCAATTTTTATATCACCTCCGGCGCCTTCTGCTTTTAGAATTGTTACATCTAACTCAGCCTTTATTTCGCCGGCCTTTTGCTTCATCTCCTGAAGCTTGCCCATCATATCACCTAATTTTCCAAACATATCAAAAACTTTTATAATTAATATTTAGTGTTTGGCCGAAAACTCCAACATCAAAACGATAAAGTTGCAAATTACCATTGTACTTTCCATCACTTGTACTGTTTAGGAATAACACAAACAGGAATAGGTTCCATCTTGTGTCTGTTCGCCCTGTTACGCGATGTGTATATTTCCATCACGTGTTTCTGTCTTTCGTTTAAACTAAAGCTTTCTTTATTTTCAATATAATCCATGGCCCACTCCAACTCGGGATATGTAGCGCCAATCTGATCTTCATCGGTTCTGCCATCAGCAAACAATCCATCTGTCGGTCTTGCCGATTGAATAGTTCCTACAACTCCGAGTTCTTTCGCTAAAATGTAAACCTGGCTTTTGTTAAGGTCTGCAATAGGACTAAGATCGACTCCACCGTCACCATACTTTGTGAAAAACCCAACACCAAAATCTTCGATTTTATTTCCTGTTCCGGCGACGAGCAATCTATACCGTGAAGCAAAAGCGTACAAAGTCGTCATGCGAATACGCGCCCTGGTGTTTGCCATAGTTAAAAAATCATGAAGGTCCGGTTTTAAAGCTGATTCAAAGCTTTCCAAAACAGCCGTAAGCTCTACTTTTTCAGACTCTACGTTTTTAAATTTTTCAGTAAGCCAGCTAATGTGTTCATTGCTTCTGTTAAATTCAGTTTTAAACTGACGGATAGGCATATTCACGGCTATCACCCGCTTTCCAGTCATAGCGCATAAAGTGGAGGTCACCGCGCTATCTATTCCACCCGAAATGCCAATAACAAATCCCTCTGTTCGAGACGCATCAGAATAGCTTTTTAGCCATTCCACAATGTGCTTAATTATTTTTTCAGACTCCATTAACCGTATTATGTTGGTAAAGTTACCATTTTGAATGGCTCATTTTATTCTAAAGATAATTAAATTTGAACGTGGATCTAAGGTCAATTCAGTATCAAAAGAATTCGGAAATATTGAGAAAATATTTGCCTGAACAAAGTATCGCCAAAATCGCTGAATGGATCATTCATTACGATTTCAAGCTCAAAATAAAAAAAGAAAGAAGTACACGCTTAGGAGATTACACCTCGCCGCACAGCGGACTTAATCACACCATTTCGATTAATCACAATTTAAACAAGTACGCATTTTTGATCACCCTTGTGCATGAGATCGCGCACCTGGTTACTTACAACCAACACAAGAACACTGTAAATCCGCACGGCAAAGAATGGAAACAAAATTTCCAGGTATTGATCCATCCCTTTTTAAATCTTGAGATATTTCCCCTCGAAGTATTTGCTGCCTTGAGAAAATACATGAGCAATCCCGCAGCTTCAAGTTGTTCAGATCTGAACCTGCTTAGAACATTGAAACTTCACGATGAGCAATCGGATACAGTTTTTCTGGAATACCTACCAATGAATGCCGTATTTTTATACAACGGCTCAAGGGTTTTTCAAAAGGGTGAAAAGATTAGGAAAAGATTTAAATGCAGAGAGATAAGTACCGGAGCAGTTTATTTATTCAACCCACTCGCAGAAGTGGAATTGTTTGAACCAGTAACTATAGGATCCTCTAGCGCACAATCAACCGGGTAGAGAGTACAATGTTAGATTTTGAAGTTTGTTTCCCTGAAATAATATCCAGCAGCAAGGCTGATGAGCTTTTACCAATTTCCTCAATAGGTTGACAAACGGAAACCACCTTTTTATCTGTAATATTAAAAAGTTCAATATCATCAAAACAAGCTATTTCAACTTTTGAAAACTTTTCGAATTCTTTTTTCTTAAGTGCCTTTAATAAAGAAACTGCAATGTGATTGTTTAATGCGAATATAGCATCCACGTCTCCATCGCCCTCTATAAGCTCGCGCAGACTCCTTTCTACATCGTCATCAATATGATCGAAAGTAATTGACTTAATGAGATTTTCGTTCTTCTTAAATCCATTCTTTGTTATAGCGTTGCGGTAACCATTTATCCGGTCTTCGATTGTACTCAGATACAAGGGAGTGATTGCTAAGCAGGCAATTTTTTTGGCCCCTTTTTTCACAAGATGATTAATGATTTCTACTGATCCACCGAAGTTGTCTATTACTACATAATTCGCGTTAAAAAGTGGAACAACCCTATCAATAAAAACAATTGGAATCTTCGAAAATCGAGCCTGTTCGTAAAAAGCCGAATTTTTAAACGTAGATGCAACAATCAGTCCATCTACACCTTGTTGATTCACCATCATCTCCACCAGAAGTTTTTCACGTTCTTCACTTTCTTCAGTGCTACAAACCATCAGATTATATTCACTTTCGAACAACACGTTTTCTATGTTCTTGGCTATAGTAGAATAAAAAGGATTTGCAATATCCGTTACAATTAATCCGATAAAATAACTTTTCCCTGTTCGAAGTGATTTAGCAAATTTATTAGGGGAGTAACTCAATTTAGCAATCGCATCCAATACTGTTGCTTGCGTTTTCTTGCTGATACCGTACTGATTGCCTTTTCCATTTAACACCATGGAGATAAGCGTTTTGGAATATCCTAATTTTTTCGATAAATCTTCTAACTGTAGTTTCCTCATAAATCTGTGTGCATTGTAGGCGTAATAGTCCTTCCTGGGGAGTTGACTCACGTTAAATTTAGATAAAGATATTCATTTCTTTATCTTATTAAAAGGATTTAGATTTTCTTTAGTGTAAATAAGACGACTTTTAAGCCATACATCGATAAATGAATAGAAAACACCGACGAAATGCCCATTATTGTATCCCAATTAAAAATTAGCTTAGATTTTGACAATAAACTATATATTGCATTAAATTTTTCTAATGAAGGTCTCTAAAATTGCCGAAAATATTATCGGATCCGAAATAATAAAACTGGCCGCCGAAGTCAACGAAAAAATCAAACAAGGTGAGCAAATTTATAATCTTACTATTGGTGATTTTAATCCGAAAGAATTTCCTATTCCTGCGCAACTAAAACAATACATTATTGATGAGTATATCAATGATCAGACAAATTATCCTGCTGCAGATGGTATGCTCGAGTTAAGACAGGCCGTAAGCGGGCTTTTAAAACAACGCGCAAACCTTGATTACAAGCCTGATGAGATTCTTATTGCCGGTGGCGCGAGACCGGTGATCTATAGTATTTTTAAAGCTTTGGTTGATCCAGAAGACTCCGTACTTTTTGCTACCCCTTCCTGGAACAATAATCACTACACCTATCTTAACGGCGCAAAGCCAATCGTAATAGAGGTTACGCCTGAGCAAAATTTTATGCCCACCGCAGCGAACATTAAACCGCACATTGCTGAGGTTACTTTTATTGCTTTATGTTCTCCACAAAACCCAACAGGTACAGTCTTTACAAAAGAAGGTCTTGAAGAAATCTGTGACCTCATCCTCGAAGAAAATAAAAAAAGAGATCCTTCGAAAAAACCGGTGTACCTTATGTATGACCAGATCTACTGGGCGCTCACACATGAAAAGATTAAACATTACGACCCGGTTTCCCTAAGACCCGACATGAAACCATACACTGTCTTCGTCGATGGAATTTCCAAATCCCTCTCGGCAACAGGCGTACGTGTTGGCTGGAGCATGGGTCCAAAATTTATCATCGACAAAATGAAGTCAATTCTAACGCACGTGGGTGCCTGGGCGCCAAAAGCGGAACAGTTAGCAACCGCAAAATATTTATCTGAACTACCTGCTTACGATGCATTCCTCATCACTCAGAAAGAAAAGATTAGTGCCCGCTTAGAAGGATTCTACAAAGGCCTCCAGCAACTTAAGGAAGAAGGATTCCACGTAAATGCAATCAGTCCGCAGGCTGCAATTTATTTAACTGTACAATTTTCTTTGCATGGACAAAAAACCAGCGATGGCAAAATTCTTGAGACAACCAAAGATGTCACTAAATATCTGCTTGATGAAGCGAAGCTGGCCATCGTGCCTTTCTACGCTTTCGGTTCACCGGAAACCTCAGACTGGTATCGGCTTTCTGTAGGCACCTGCAAGCTGGAAGATGTTCAGAACATCATTACGAATTTAAGGGCTGCTCTTGGAAAATTATCAGCTGTTGCTTCACTTTCTCGTTCTTAACTGAATGTCTATACCGAAAAAGCCTCACGATAGAATCGTGAGGCTTTTTCGTCTTGTGTTTTTTATTCGATCACCAGTTTTTTATTACTGCTGGCATTGTCAATTTTTATATTCACAAAATAAATACCTTTAGCTAAACCCTCCAGGTTTATTGCAATTGCATTTTCACCTACTTGGCATTGCGAAGAGAGAGTCTTCATCGTTTGACCGATGGTATTAAGCACTTCGATCTGAACATTTGAAGCACTAACCAGGTTCAATCCGACTGTCACATTATTTTTAGCCGGATTAGGATATAAATAGCTGCTTGCGGCACTTATGGCATTGTTGTCAGCAATTCCTACATCATCGGGCTCAACTATTGGATCTGAATATTGAGGGCGTACAAAACTTAAACCTGCACACGAATACCAGTGCGTGTTAGTCGTAAGCTGACCATATGGATTACTGTTTGAAATAGTCATGGGCACCTCAACATTAATTGCGGACACGTTTTTTGCTACCAGCTTAAATTTAGGAGAAACAAAATGGCACAATGCGCGATTCGCCACGTCGCCACTCGAATTTACTGTAACATCTAATTTAGTTGGGCTAAGCGCCATAATATCTGCATCATATAATCGTGCTTTGATATTAGGAATATTATTCCATTTCTTCTGGTTTTCCGTAAAAGCACTATCAGAATCTGTCCAGGTATATAATAAATGTTTGCCATCTGGAGTGCGACTCATTTGTAATCGTGCATCAACTCTTACCTTTTCACCAGAAGGGTTCATATCCCAGGGGTTATCCTGGTAACCTGCATCAGTTGTGCTTCCTCCAGGCCCTTCGGTTGCCATAGAGTCTATCAGCCGGTAAGACCATTTTGGTGAAGCATTCGTTCCGCTATAAACAAAATCCCACAAGTAAGGATGTATTGCCGAACTGTTTGATTGCAAAACCTCATGTGGCCACAAATACTTTTCCGAAGACCATTGTGCGACAAAATTTAAAGAGTCAGCATCATTACTTAAATGGCCTACAAGCGTGGTAAACAAGTGTAATTTTCCATTCGCGTCCACTGCTGCGTCAAAGCCTTCCATCCATAGAAAATTCGGCACCACAAGATCAGGGTCGGCATTAACGGACCATAATTTCTTCTTTAAAGAATTGTATCCCGGCAAATTAAAATTGATTGCACTTTCCAGAGACCATGTCGAACCACTATTGGTTGTTTTATATACTATCGGTTGAAGCCCGGTATTTGATCCCGTAGCACCTAGCTTTGCGCCAATAGTCACAATGTAACCTACCGTGCCGCTTTCGTTCCAGGCCATGGTATAGCGTGGTCCCAGATTGTCAGAACCGTCCGATGCTTTTGTTGTAGGCGGATCGAATACTTTTCCAGACCATGCAAAAACGCCATTTGTATAGGTTCCGGTCATGAGCATAATTGCTGTATCAACCTCCAAAGCATCATTGCGAATTCCGGCCAGCACTTTCATTTTTCCATCATCGGTTGCGGTAAATCCATAAGCCGAAAAGTCATGCCTTGAAGGGACACCCAGTGAGAAGGGCCCACCCGATGGCATAACCTGTTGAGCATTCGGAATAGTACTTGGCGCATTGTTGTAATTCACACCACCCAACTTTTTACTGGTATACCAGTTTCCCATCCAAGGCTGAATTCCCGCCCCTTCTGTTGGGCCTGCACCAACTATATACGCTTTATTAATATCTATGTTAACTGGGGTAGAAGGTGGATTATAAATTGCGCCTCCCGGATATCTTCCCCAAAAATTATCATCGCTATAAATGGCAGTGCTATCCCACGTGGCACCGCAATTGGTTGAGACCATAGCAACTATATCTCCGGTTTCAGCGACTGACGAAGGCAAGGGCGAAATACTATAGGTGGGAGATTTTCGATGAATAAAAGATACTGCATTCAACTCGTCATTCCATTGCAAAGGTTTGCAATAGCTTAGCGTAACACCATAAATATTCATGGAAGAACTTATTACCTGCCAGGTAGCAGTTACACTGGTTTTTGAAGCACTTTGCGACGGAAATGTAAAAGGCTTTGCTTTTTGTTTGTTTGAAATCGTTGAAGTCTGTTCGTTGCCGAACTTGTTAGTCGCTATGAGCCTGGAGTCTATCATGCCCATCGGCTTTAAAGGCTGGCTGTTTTGTGAAAAGGAACCTATCGCTACTGATAAGATCGTTACAAAAAGTAACTGTTTTTTCATACGTTGAGTTTAAGACTAAAACTAAAAAAATAAGACGGGGAGGCATCGTGAAATTAAGATACTTCCCCGTTTAAAAAAATTATTCAATCACTAGTTTCCTACTGCTACTTGCGTGATCAAGTTTTACATTCACAAAATAAATACCGCCTGGTAATCCGCTTATGTCAACATTGATTTTATTTGTGCCGGTTTGGCCCTGCGTTAATTCACTTTTAATGACTTGACCAAGGGTGTTTACCACATCTACCTGAACTTTTGAAATTGCGGAAAGATTAACTTCCACTGTTACCTGATCGCGTGCAGGATTAGGATATACATAACCGGTGTTCGAATTAGTAGAATTGTTTTCATCGATACCCACATAATTATAGGGATCTGCGCTCATCGGACGTAAAAATTCCAGAGTCGCGCACGAATACCAATGTGTGTTTGTGCTCAGTTGTGTATAAGGGCCGCTGGTTGAAACCGTTACTGGAACACGTATCGTTATTCGTTCGTCTGTTTTTGAAACAAACTTAAATTTAGGAGAAACAAAATGGCACATCGCTCTGTTCGCGACTTCGCCTTGTGCTCCCACGGTTAGGTTAATCTTGTAACGTAACAAATAGTCTGCCTGCACATCCATAATACGAGCCTTAATGTTAGGTAGATTATTCCAGTGCTTTTGATTGTCAGTAAAAGCAATGTCTGACTCCGTCCAGGTGTAAAGCAAATACTGTCCGTCGGGTGTGCGACTCATTTGTAAACGCGCATCGATGCTAAATTTCCTGTTAGCCTGCGACGGATCTATGTCCCAAGGATTATCCTGATACCCTGCACTTGTAGTCAATGCTCCCGGCCCTTCGCTCGACATCGTATCAATGGTAATATGCGACCAGCTTGGTGTGGCGCTCGTTCCATCATAAATAAAATCGTACAGGTAAGGCTTTTGTCCCTCAGCATGTGCCCACAAATATTTTTCTATGCCATATTGATTGATAAAATTTAGTGAGTCAGGATGATTGCTTGGATGACTAATAATGGAAGTGAAAATGTGGAGTTTATTATTTGCATCTACAGCACAATCCATGCCTTCTCCAAAATAAAAATTAGGTACCACCAATGATGCATTTGTAGCCACTCCTTCCAATGGTCTTTTCACATCATTAAAAGCGTTTCCATTAAAATCAATCCCGTTTTCCAGCGACCACGTTGATCCTCCGTTAGTGGTTTTATAAACAATAGGCTGGTACCCAACGTTCGACCCTGCGGCCCCAAGTTTTGATCCCATTACGGCAATGTATCCTACTGTTCCTAATTCGTTCCATGCCATCAGCGGCCGCGATACAAAATTATGGGATCCGTCGCTGGCTACCGTTGTAGGAACCGAAAAATATTTTCCCGCCCAATCAAATATACCGGCATTGAAGGTGCCTGTTATCAACATGAGCGCTGAATCCTGTGCAGGGCTTAATGCATCGTCTGAAATACCTGCCATTACCCGCATTTTTCCATCATCGGTAGCTGAAAAACCATAGGTGGCGAAATCGTGCCTTCCCGCATTAGGAAGGTTTGGTCCCGCTGTTGGCGCTAGTTGCTGCGCATTTAGATCTGGACTGAGATTATTGTTGTACATCCCTGCGCCAATTTTTTTACTTGAATACCAGCTTCCTGTAAAGTTGGTAGCTGAAGCGCCAGTAGTAGGACCCGATCCCACCATGTAGGTATTATTTATATCTGTGTTTACTGGCGTCATCGGTGGGTTGTAAATTGCACCTCCGGGAAATCTCCCCCAAAACGTATTATTCACCCACATCGCTGTGCTATCCCACGTAAGTCCACAATCTTTTGAGATCATTGCTACGATGGTGCCGCTTTCGGCATTAGCGTTTGCCGCAGGAGATGAAATATAGGTTGGCGATTTTCTGTGAATGAATGACACTGCATCCAACTCATCGTTCCATTGTAATGGTTTAACGTAGCTATTGCTTGACCCATAAATATTCATGGAAGAGGTGAAGCTTTGCCAAGTATTTGTTGAACTTGTTTTAGAAGCCTTGCTCTTCTGCTTCCGTATGAAAGGGGTTGCAGACTTAATAGACTCAGGAGTACCTTCCTTACAAAAGTAGCTGGACTCTAAAAGAATCTTGTTGTTAATCATACCGCTTGGTCTCTCGCGGTTTGTTTGGGAAAAAGCGCCTATCACTACCAATAAGGCTGTTCCAATAAGTAGCTGTTTTTTCATGGCAAGTTTATTTTAGCATAATATTAAAACATTTTGCCTGCGTTCTCTATCTACTTTTTACATCATGTCGTTGTTCTGTTATAAGTGGTGGGTTATTTACAAATAAAGGTTGTAGCGTTTTAAAAAAATATTCAAAAAAAAGCCTCCCAACAAAATCGGGAGGCTTTCAGGTTATTAAAGAAAAAATTATTATTCGATTACAAGTTTTTTAGTGCTTGTAGCATTATCTGCTTTAATGTTTACCAGATAAATACCGCTTGATAAACCATTAAGATCAACATTGATTGTGTTAGCACCTACTAGTCCTTGAACAGAAGTAGCTTTCACAACTTGACCAATCGTATTCATAACTTCCACCTGAACTTTTGAACCAGTAACAAGACTAACTTTTACAGTCACATTGTTTTTAGCCGGGTTCGGGTAAAGAGATGCATTTGCGAGTACAGCTTTATTTTCAGAAATTCCAACAGTAGAGGGGCGAGCAAAAGTCATTCCTGCACAAGAATACCAGTGTTTATTTGGAGTAAGCTGAGCGTATGGATTGCTATTTGAAACCGTCATAGGAACATCTACAATAAAGTTAGAGTTTGTTGTAGATACTAATTTGAATTTCGGAGAAACAAAATGATACATGGCACGGTTTGCAATTTCACCAACTGCATTTACTGTAATATCAAGTTCTGTAGTGCTTAAACTTCCAGTAGCCACATCCAATAAACGCGCTTTGATGTTTGGTAAATTATTCCATTTTTTCTGGTTGTCAGTAAAAGCAGTATCTGATTCAGTCCAGCTGTATAACAACTTTTGACCATCTGGTGTACGGCTCATTTGAAGACGTGCATCAAGTCTGACTTTTTGATTAGCATTTGCTGGATCCATATCCCATGGATTATCCTGATAACCCCTGTCAGTACTTCTAGATCCAGGTCCTTCAGTTGACATTGAGTCAATTAACTTGTGTGACCAGCTTGGAGTTGCATTTGTTCCGTCATAAACGAAATCCCATAAGAAAGGGTGTACCGGGTTTCCATTAGTTTCGATATTAGTGTGAGGCCATAAATAATTTTCTGTAGTCCATTGGCTGATAAAGTTTAAAGAATCAGGGTCGCTGCTTGAATGGCCAACCAAGGAAGTGAAAATGTGCAATTTATTATTAGCATCCACTGCGGCATCAATACCCTCTAACCAAAGAAAGTTAGGAACAGTATCTCCACCAACGGAAGTAGCCCATAAACGTGTTTTAACATCATTGTATGTAGAGAGATTAAAGTTGATTCCGTTTTCCAAAGACCAGGTTGAACCGTTGTTTGTTGTTTTGTAAACAATTGGCTGAAAACCTACGTTTGATTTAGTAGCGCCTAATCTTGAGCCCATAATGATAACATAACCAATAGTTCCTTGTTCGTTCCAAGCCATAACCGGACGTGAAACAAAATTATCACTTCCATCAGATGCAATAGTTGTTGGAGGGTTGAACACTCTTCCCGCCCAGTCAAAAGTGCTGGTTCCTGAGTTAAATGTTCCTGTCATAAGCATGATCGCCGAGTCAGCAGTAACTGCATCATCAGTAATCCCTGCCATCACGCGCATTTTTCCATCATCAGTAGCAGTAAAACCGTAGCAAGAAAAATCATGTCTGCTAGGTACACCTGGCGAAAATGGCGCGCCTGTTGGCATAGCTTGTTGAGCTCCGGCAGCAACGCTAGGTACATTATTGTAATTTGCCGAACCTAATTTTTTACTTGCATAAAAGTTACCGATCCAACCTGTACCACCACCGGTAGTAGGGCCTGCGGCAACTATATAAGCATTGTTGATGTCCGTATTAGCTGGTGTTGAAGGTGGATTATAAATTCCCCCACTTGGGTAGCGTCCCCAGAAATTATCATTCGCATAGATTGCTGTACTATCCCAGGTTGTTCCACAATCCTTAGTTATAAGCGCCATGATCCCACCGGTAGCTGCTGTCGAAGCTGGAAGGGGTGATATCACATAAGTAGGAGACTTCCTGTGTACAAAAGACACTGCATTGAGCTCATCGTTCCATTGCAATGGTTTACAATAGCTAATTATCGTACCATAAATATTCATGGAAGAGCTAATGTTTTGCCAATTCACTGCACTGGTTTTCGAACCACTGCGGGTAGGAAATACCATAGGTTTTACCGTTTTACTTGTTGCAACGGGAGCTGCACTTTCAACGCTATATTTCGCATCTGCGATCGCTTTAGCATTGATCATCCCCGTAGGCCTTTGGCCGCTTTGTGAAAAGGCGCTTATTGCTGCTAATAAGACCGATCCGAGAAGTACTTGTTTTTTCATGTGTTTTATTTTTCTATTTAATAATCAATTAGGCTAAAATACAAAATTTAATCTGATTGTTAAAATACTAGCCCTACCAGATATAAAAAAAGCCGTACCACTTATGGTACGACTTTTGTAAAATTTAGATAAATTATTCGATAACAAGCTTTTTGGTGCTTGTAGCGTTGTCTGCTTTAATATTTACAAGGTAAATACCGATAGCTAAGCCACTAAGATCAACATTGATCGTGTTAATACCAGCTTGTCCTTGAACAACAGTTGCTTTAACAACCTGACCAATAGTATTCATCACTTCTATCTGAACTTTTGAACCTACAGCAAGGCTAACTTTTACAGTTACATTGGCCTTAGCAGGATTCGGGTAAATAGAGCTGTTATTTAAACTATTAGATTTATTTTCAGCTAGTCCAACTGAATTTGGACGAGCAAAGGACATTCCTGCACAAGAATACCAGTGATTATTCACTGTAAGCTGAGAATAAGGGTTGCTGTTAGACACAGTCATTGCAACATCCACATTGATACTCGTTGGCGTTTTTGAAACCAACTTCATTTTAGGAGAAACGAATTGATACATGGCGCGGTTAGCAACTTCTCCATTTGCATTGGAAGTAAGGTCTAACTCTGTTGAACTAAGTACCGCATTATCCACGTCATACAAACGCGCTTTGATGTTTGGCAAATTGTTCCACTTTTTCTGGTTATCCGTAAAGGCAGTATCAGATTCTGTCCAGCTGTATAATAAATGTTTACCATCTGGTGTACGACTCATTTGAAGACGCGCATCAAGTCTTACTTTTTGATTCGAGGCTGATGGATCCATATCCCATGGGTTATCCTGATATCCTCCATCGGTAGTCCTTGACCCAGGTCCTTCTGTTGACATAGAGTCAATTAACATGTGTGCCCATGACGGACTTACATTTGTTCCGTCATAAACGAAATCCCATAAAAAAGGATGTATTGGAAGCCCGTTAGTTTCAATATTCGCGTGCGGCCACAAATACGTTTCTGTACCCCATTGACTGATAAAGTTTAAAGAATCAGGATCGCCGCTCGAGTGCCCAACCAGAGAAGTGAAAATGTGTAATTTGTTGTTAGCATCCACCGAAGCGTCAACACCTTCTAACCAAAGGAAGTTTGGAATAGTGTCTCCTCCAACGGAAGTAGCCCATAAACGTGTTTTAACATTGTTGTAAGCAGCTGAATTAAAGTTGATGCCATTTTCTAGCGACCAAGTTGAACCGCTGTTTGTTGTTTTGTAAACAATTGGCTGAAGACCCACATTTGATTTAGTAGCACCTAATCTTGAACCCAAAATAACTACGTAACCAATCGTTCCTTGCTCATTCCAGGCCATGATAGGACGAGAGGTGAAATTATCACTTCCGTCAGATGCAATAGTTGTTGGAGGGTTAAACACTCTTCCTGCCCAGTCAAAAGTGCTGGTACCTGAGTTAAAGGTTCCGGTCATCAACATGATCGCTGAGTCAGCAGCAACTGCATCATCAGTAATGCCAGCCATTACACGCATCTTTCCATCATCCGTAGCGGTAAAACCATAAGCCGAGAAATCATGTCTGCTTGGTACGCCGGGTGAAAATGGCGCGCCTGTCGGCATTGCTTGCTGAGCACCGGGAGCAGTACTTGGTGCATTGTTATTATTCGCGCCACCTAATTTTTTACTTGCGTAAAAATTTCCTATCCACGTGGTAGCACTCGCACCTGTAGTAGGACCAGCGCCAACGATGTAAGCATTGTTGATGTCGGTATTTGCTGGTGTTGAAGGAGGATTATAAATCCCACCTCCAGGGTAACGCCCCCAGAAATTATCATTAGAATAAAGAGCGGTACTGTCCCAACTTACTCCGCAATTCGTCGAAAAATGGGCCATGATCCCGCCAGTAGCTGCAGTACTTGCAGGAAGCGGTGATATCACATAAGAGGGCGATTTCCTGTGTACAAAAGAAACCGCATTCAATTCGTCATTCCACTGTAATGGTTTAGCGTAGCTAATAACCATACCATAAATGTTCATTGAGGAACTCAGGTTTTGCCAGGTTACTGCATTGGTTTTTGATCCACTGCGCACAGGTAATGAAAGGGGTTTTATGGGGGAGCTTTTAGTTGCCGTAGCCGAACCTTCAGTTACGAATTTACTATCTGCTATAATCTTAGCGTTAATCATTCCAGTAGGTCTCGTCCTCTGGGAAGTTTGTGAAAAGGCGCTGACTGCTGCTAACAGAACCGATCCAAGTAGTACACGTTTTTTCATAATCGTTTTGTTTTAAAGTAGTTTATAGTTTACTATTAATTAAATCAAATATATATATAAAAAGTCTCAGTTTTCAGGTCACGATCTCCTTTTTAGGTTTATTAAGATTTGAGGGGTTAAACTCCCAAAAACAAAAAAAGGCCACCTTTTGGGCAGCCTTTTTCAAACGAAACTCGTGATTATTTTCCTTTGTTAACAGTTCCAGCTAAATCAGAACCTGCTTTAAATTTTACTACTTTTTTAGCAGCAATTTTAATTTCTTTTCCTGTTTGAGGATTACGTCCAATACGAGCTGCACGTTTTGCAACTGAAAAAGAACCGAAACCTACCAAACCAATGCGATCTCCTTTTTTCAGAGCCTTGTGAATTGCTTCGATTGTAGAATCTAAAGCACGACCAGCGTCAGCTTTAGTTAATTTTGATGTAGATGCGATAGCATCAATTAATTCTGCTTTATTCATTTTGTTTTTAATTAGGGTTAAACAATTATTATTATCAGACAAACATAATAGCTTAAAGCCCGTTTGTCAAGTTCTGCGGCCTAAAAAGAGGTGTTTTTGTTGATAAATTGACATTTTGTTGATAAGTACGAACTGTTAACGGGCGCATAACAAGGGCTTTAGGACACAAATGGGTTTTAGCTTCGTGTTAATAAGGGCTGTAGACATCCACCTTTTCTAAAATTTTCGTTCCGTTTTACGCTTGTAACCTGGTGCCTTCGGCTATTTTAAATCCTCTTAAAAACTCCTGCACCTTCATACGTTTCTTACCCTCCAACTGAAGATCAAGAATCTCGATAGCGCCCCCTGGGCAAAGGATCCTTATGAAATTTCTATTGTCGGTTAGTACAGAACCGTTAGGCTTGTTGTGTTCGTTTGGTACAAAATTAACTCGGAATATTTTCAGTACTAATTTTTTTCCGTCCGCCACGGGAAGCGCCGTATATGCGGTAGGGTAAGGACTAAGACCCCTTATAAGGTTGTAAATCTCCATCATAGGTTTGCTCCAGTCTATGTTGCATGTATCTTTGAATAACTTAGGCGCGTGGCAAGCCTCATTATCTTGCTGAACAAGAAAATGCAGTTGCGTTTTATTTTCCACACTTTGCTCTATTTCCTTTACCGTTTTTACAATTAATGACGCGCCTACCGCCATCATAATATCGTGGAGCTCACCTGCTGTAGTATCTTCTGCGATTTCAACCTTTTCCCGGAATAGAATATTTCCCGTATCAATTTCGTGTTTTAATTTAAACGTGGTGACGCCGGTTTCCTTCTCGCCATTTATGATTGCCCAATTGATAGGAGCTGCACCCCTATACTTTGGCAGTAATGATCCATGCAAATTATATGTACCCAATGCCGGCATATCCCACACTGCCTCCGGAAGCATTCTGAATGCAACCACAATTTGCAGATCTGCCTTCAAACTTCTTAACTCTTCAATAAAAGCAGGATCTTTAAGCTTTTCGGGTTGCAATAGCCTAAGTTTGTTTTCTGCGGCGTACTTTTTTACGGCTGACTGGCTTAGTTGTTGTCCCCTACCCGCCGGTTTGTCAGGAGCAGTTATCACCGCCACCACCTCGAAATTACTTTTGACAAGACGGTCGAGACTTGCCACTGCAAACTCCGGAGTACCCATAAAAACTATCCGCATACACTATGTATTAATAAAAAAAGCCGCTTCATAATTTGAAGCGGCTCTTACAAGATTAAAAAGAATTATTCAACAACAATTTTCTTTGTTACTTTTTCATTGTTGGATTCAACAGTAAGAAAATAGACCCCTTTTGCTTTGTTTGACAAATTGATTACTGTGTTTTCTTTTGAATTCTTAGCATTCTTTTCTTCAAAAACAACTGAACCTAAAATGTTAGTTAATTTTACTTTGTAAGTATCTACACTACCAGGAACAGTAACCGTAATTTGCTCGTGAGCAGGATTAGGGAATACAATCAGGTTATCAGCAAGCAAATTTCTCTCAGTAATTCCAACGCAATCCGCATAAATCATTTGCGTAAGCGTTGACGTACCGGACGCATTTCTAGCCCTCAGTGTTACTGTGTAAGAAGAAATTGTTGTGTTAGTAATAGTTACTTTCAAATTAGGGCTAAAAAGATTCGGGGCATAGGAAAGTCCTGTTGAAGGAGAAACACTCCATGTATAGGTAATTGAACCGCTTGCTCCCAGAGGATTAGTAGTTCCTTGTACAGTTGAAAAGGTTTTAATAGCGTCGCAGATCTGAAACGACTGCGGAATAGTAAAACTTACAACGGGGGGACAAGAAGTCACATTCAATGTTTGAGTTGTTTGCGCTGTACCAGATGCGTTTGTAACTAATAAAGTAATAGAGTAAATACCTGCGGTACCAATGCGAATTCCAGGATTTGTTCCTGCAACTGAAGGTGCTATTGTAACATTAGCCGCTGGACTCACTGACCATAAATATCCTGGAGTAGGTGCGCCTGTGCTAGTATTGCCTGGTGTAAAAGAGAAATTAGAACATGCCTGAGCAGGAAGTGTGAAAGATGCAACCGGAGCAGTACATGCAATAACATTTACTACCCATGAGGTAGTATTCGTGCCAACAGAATTAGATGCTACCAATGTTACCGTGTAAATATTTGCCGAATTGAATGTGATAGTAGGATTAGTTGCCGTGATACTTGATAAAGTAGCCGCAGGACTAACTGACCAGTTATAAGTAAGTGAAGGAGATCCCACTGAACTATTCGTTGGTGTAATTACCGCCGAGTTACCGCTTAAACAAATATCTGTAGGGATTGTAAATGCCGCAACAGGAACAGCAGTTCCTGTAAGAACACCACTAAATTTCCAAACATCATGAGCACCTGGTAACTCAAAAGAGCCAGCCCAACCAGTAGAACCATCTACGAAATCACCTGTAATATATGGAATACCCGTGCTACCAAAGTCGATCCACGTAACACCATTATCTGTAGAATACGAAACTAGTTCATTTCCTGTAGAAGCACCAAACGAAACTAAATTTCCAGTGCCCGGTACGCCAACTACATCAAAAAGACCCATAGTTGAAGAAACAGAAATTTGTGCCCAAGTGACCCCTCCATCAAAAGTATTGTACAGTTCTGTTGCATTAGTACCGCCATTAAACGTATAACAAACACCATTGTTAGGACTTGAGAAAGCGATTTCAGTAATAATATTTGTAGCAACACCCACTGTAGAAACATTCCAGTTGATACCAGCATCTGTTGAGCGGAACATTCTGTTACCATTAGTACCAAACCAAACATTGGATGTACCAACCTTAGCATAAAGATTTACGATAGCAAATTCTCCAGAAAGAGGATTAGGGATGTTAGCACCAGGAACCGGAGTCCATGATAAACCACCATTAGTAGTTCTCCAAAGTTCATATTCCCCATTAACAGGGTCACCGTTCGCGATTCCTACATTAGGCGTTAAAAACGTAACCCAATTGGCAAAAGCCGCTGTATTTGTGTACATACCTGTTGCAGTCATATTTACCCAGTTAGCACCACCGTTGGTAGTTCTGTGAATCGCTCCCATTCCCTGAGATGCTTTCATATATGCAGACACCCATGCAGTATTTGCATCGATAGCCTCCATATTTGCAATAATGTATGTATTTGTATCACTATATACATTTCCACCAGTAAAAGAAGTGCCACCATTCGTTGTGCGGGAAAACCAGTTGTAGTTACGCGTGTTTGCGTAATCTCTACCGATAACCCAGACTACGTTAGCGTCTACCGCATCCATAAATTTAACACCAGAAGAAGTAACAGCCGATGGATATATAGCGTCCTGATTCGTTGCCCACACCGCAGCGGGTACCTGCGCAAGCATTGTACTTACCGATATAGCAGCAAAAATTGAAAGTAATTGTTTTTTCATTGTTCTAAATTTATTTTTAATTTGATAAAAATAGTGAATTTTATCTAAACAAATTTAAAAAATAGCGTTTTAACACTATTTTACTTTTTATCTGGCGCTATTTGGTTTGTAATTGGCGTTATGATATTATTATCAAATCATTGTATTTATCTACAAATATTTTGATGAATCTCCCGGGCGTTTTCGTTTTTTTGGATAAGTTCTATTTAAAAATAATATACATTTGCAAGAATTTTTAATGATTCACACAGATTTAGTTATTGTTGGTGCAGGGCCAGTAGGATTGTTCGCCATTTTTGAGGCTGGCCTGCTTAAAATGCGCTGCCACCTTATAGATTATCTGCCTCAAATAGGTGGTCAGCTTTCTGAAATTTATCCTAAAAAACCAATTTACGATATTCCAGGTTACCCTTCGGTGCTCGCTCAGGAATTAATAGACAATTTATTAAAACAGGCCGAACCTTTTAAGCCTGGTTTTACTTTGGGTGAACGCATAGAATCTCTCGAAAAAAGGGTAGATAGAGATTTTATAATTACCACAAACATGGGCACGCAGGTGCAGGCTAAAGCAGTTGTGATTGCAGGCGGCCTCGGGTGTTTTGAGCCGCGTAAACCCGAAATAGCAGGCTTAGAGAACTTCGAGAACGGAAAAGGTGTAAATTACATGATTCTTGATCCTGAAAAATACAGAGCTCAAAAAATGATAATAGCAGGAGGTGGCGACAGTGCACTCGACTGGACCATCTTTTTAAGCGACGTTTGCAGCGAGCTTACACTCATCCATAGAAGCGAAAGTTTCAGAGGGGCGCCCGATAGCGTAAACAAAGTAATGGATCTCGCTGAAAAAGGAAAAATAAAATTACTGTTAAACACTACCATAGGGTCTGTTTCCGGTAACGGAAAACTTGAAAAAGTAGAGACGCTGAATATAAAAACGCAGGAAAAAAATAGTCTTGAAGCGCAACATCTTATTCCGCTTTTTGGTTTAAGTCCTAAGCTTGGACCAATCGAATCATGGGGCTTAAACCTTGATAAAAATGCGATTGAAGTAAACACCGACGACTACAGCACTAACATTGAAGGTGTTTATGCAATTGGCGACATCAATACTTATAAGAATAAATTAAAACTGATTCTTTGCGGTTTTCATGAGGCGGCGCTTATGAGTCACAGTGCGTATAAGTATATTAATCCGGGTGTAAAGTACACTATGAAATACACAACCGTGCAAGGGGTTAATGAATTCTAAATTCTATCCGGATCAAAATTGCGGATCTTGTTTTGTGGAACCTCAAGGGCATTGAACTTTTTACTCCAATATGAAGCTAGGTACTCTTGTTCTCTTTGCCCCGGTGTTGGAATTAAAATCAATTTCTTTTTATCCAGGAGATGTAAATCCATCAAAGTGCTATAGCCACTCCGACATATAACGGTACCGGCGTTGACGATCAATTCTTTCAGTTCGGCACCCGAAGCAAAATCGATTATTTTTACATTTTCATTTTTTAAGGGGGCCTCAGTTCGAGTTCCTCTGACCAGAACTATCTTTTTTCCAGAGTCTACAAACCGCTCCATAAGTTTTTCTTCTAACAAAGTTCTCTGCGGTTCCACGCCAGAAATTAGAATTAGGATGTCATATTTTTTTAAAAGTGTTTGGTCTGTAAATTGGTTTTGAAGTGCACTCTTTGGTCCAATATATTTTACTGGAATGTTGATAAGGCCGGAATCGCTTAGTTGACCTGACAAGCGGAGGTTTTCGTTTTCGTAATCCGGAACCCACACTTCATTAAACCGATGAATGTATTTTCTATTTACTCTATTCGCAATGTCAAAAAAGAAAGGCGTTTTTAAGTTGAGCTGATGTGTTATGAAAATACAATGCACATCTTTATTTGACAGACCATAACGGCTATCGCTTATTACGAGGTCAATTTTATACTTTGTAATAGTTTCTGCGAGCATCTTTTTTTCTTTCCTGATAACTGACTTTATCGCTGGCCATTGCATCACTAATTTTAACCAAAGCGGAAGGTATTTTGAATACGAAATTTTATAGGAAGGAAGCTCTACTTTTTCAACCTCAGGAAACTGCTCGCTAAAAAAATGGGTATTCAGGTTTGTAACTCCAATAAAAATTTTATTTTTTTCCATCAAAGAGAGGATAATCGGAACACAGCGGGTAGCGTGTCCTAAGCCCCAGTCTAAGGGAGAAATAAATATAGTTTTGCCTGAGATCAAAAATGCTCATCCCAAGATAAGCATTCTAAAATAATGTGCTGAAATAAATCTACTTAGATGCTTTTTTTAAAGCTTGTTCATACATTTTTATCCACTGATCAGGACTCATTTTCGAAACCAATTCCCCTATCAGTTTAAAAGGGATCTTGTCTGGTTTTTTAAAGCGAATACAACTTTTACCCATGTCGAGTTTTGCTCCCGAATGTTTTGGATATTCATCTGTAAACCATTTTAATAATTTTGGATCAGCATAAATGCCCATATGATAAACTGCTACAAAATTTTTCTGTGAGGCAATACTTACGAAAGGCAATGGCATTTTGGGATCACAATGATAGCCATTTGGGTATTTAGAATGTGGTATCACATAGCCGATCATGCCATAAGATATTTCTTCTTTAAAGCCTTTCGGAAGGTTTTTGAGCATCACTTTCCTTAATTCCGACAGCGCCGCTTTTCTTTCTTCCGGCAATTCCTCCATGTAGTCGTTTACTGTTTTAGCAGATGATTGCATAGCTTAAATTTTAAATATTTCTAATTTAAATTGAGCCCGAAAACCAGACCGATCCATGGTTTCCGTTCGTAGATCCAAAATTTTTTATTTTTATCCAGTAAATTATCCCAAGCTACAGAAACACCGGTTGTATATTTTCCAAGAGCCATAATTACGGCAGCTCCTTTCAACCAAACTACTCCTTCATATTCTGCGCTGATATTGTAATTAGTCACCCAGGGATTCATTGCCGTGGAGCCAAAGCCGGTAAAGCCTCCGACAGAAACGGCAAAATGACTCGACTCCCTTTCATAATACCTAAAAAAATGTTTTTTGTACCTCAGTTTATAAAAGTCTTTTCTTACTCCGAGAAATAGAGCACCGTTAAGACTGGTTGTAAATTGTTGGGGTAGCGACCGCGTCTCGGGACGGTATTTAAACGGGATAGTCAGTGCATCGACATCAAAAGTAGTGGAATGGAAAAAAGAAGATTTTTCTTGTTTATTAGAACGTTTGAGAAAGTTTTTTATGTAAGGCTGCACTGTATCGGCAATAAAATCACCTTTCACTTTTTGAAGCCGGTGGGCTATGATAGAATCGTTGCTATTCCTTACGTAAAGTTTTCCCTTGGAGAATACCAGTGAACGGTATTCTCCATCAGGAATATTATTGTAATTCGTGTCGTTTTTTAAAACGCCGCAACCTCCTAACATTGTCAAAATAAAAAGCGGGAAAAGCTTGTTTATTTTTATCATGCTGAGTTTTTAAAAATTAAGCGTCTATTTTCGCGTACTTGGCATTTTTCTCAATAAATTCACGACGTGGTGGAACCTCATCACCCATCAGCATGCTGAATACACGATCCGCTTCTGCAGCGCTGTCAATTGATACCTGCCGTAAAGTGCGAGTGGAAGGATCCAAAGTGGTTTCCCATAATTGGATGGCATTCATTTCACCAAGACCCTTATAACGTTGTACGTGAACACTGTCTGTTTTTTCTCCACCAAACTCTTTCATTTTTATATCACGTTCTACGTCGTTCCAGCAATAAGCTTGCTCTTTTCCTTTTTTTACCAGATACAAAGGAGGGGAAGCAATGTAAACGTGGCCTTTCTCGACCAGCTCTTTCATGTGACGGAAAAAGAAAGTAAGAATTAAAGTAGTAATGTGGGAACCATCGACATCTGCATCACACATGATCACAATCTTGTGGTAGCGCAATTTATCAAGGTTTAAAGCCCGGTCATCTTCTTTTGTTCCACGAAAAACGCCCAGTGCAGTAAAAATATTTTTTATCTCTTCGTTCTCGTAAATTTTGTATTCCAAAGCTTTTTCTACGTTTAAAATTTTACCACGTAAAGGTAAGATCGCCTGAAATTCGCGGTTACGGCCTTGTTTTGCGGTTCCACCCGCAGAGTCACCCTCTACTAAAAACAATTCGCAGGCAAAGGGATCTCCACTTGCACAGTCTGCTAATTTACCCGGCAGCCCTGAACCATTCATAACGCTTTTACGTTGCACCATCTCGCGAGCCTTGCGGGCAGCATGACGGGCAGTAGCCGCTAAAATAACTTTATCTACAATCGTACGGGCTTGTTTCGGATGTTCTTCCAAATAATTTGAAAGGGCTTCGCTGATCGCCTGATCTACTGCACCAATAGCTTCGTTGTTTCCTAATTTCCCTTTAGTCTGGCCTTCAAATTGAGGCTCCTGAACCTTAACGGAAATTACAGCTGTTAAACCTTCGCGGAAGTCATCTCCACTGATCTCAAATTTTACATTTTTTAATAAGCCGTTTTTCTCAGCGTAAGATTTTAAAGTACGCGTTAACCCTCTTCTAAAACCTGCCAAGTGTGTACCACCTTCGTGTGTGTTAATATTGTTTACATAACTCTGAATATTTTCACTGTAAGAGTTATTGTACATCATAGCAACTTCTACCGGAATAACGCCTTTGTCATTCTCCATGTAGATTGGCTCCTCAATGATTTTTTCTTTCGCATCGTCCAGATATAAAACGAACTCACGCAAACCCCCCTGACTGTGAAACGTCTCAGATAAAAACTCTCCGTTTTCTTCTTTCTGGCGTTCGTCGGTAAGTATAATAGTAATTCCTTTATTTAAAAAAGACAATTCACGCATACGGTTAGCAAGCGTGGTGTAATTGTATTCGAGTACGGTAAAAATACTTGTGTCTGGGGTGAAAGTTACAATCGTTCCGCGATCTGTAGTTTCTCCAACTTCTTTTGCGGGATACATGGGCTTCCCAATATTAAATTCCTGAACAGTTATTTTTCCATCGCGGTGAACTTCTGCTTTCAAAAGCGTAGACAAGGCATTTACACAACTTACCCCTACTCCATGCAAACCACCGGAAACTTTGTAAGTATCCTTGTCAAATTTTCCTCCAGCATGCAGCACAGTCATTACAACCTCTAATGCACTTACTCCTAACTTGGGATGAATCGATGTTGGAATACCACGTCCATCATCTTTTACACGAATCGAATTGCCTTCTAAAATGGCAACTGTTATATTTTTACAATGACCAGCTAATGCCTCATCGATTGAATTATCTACCACTTCATAAACTAGATGATGCAAACCTTTAAAGCCTGTATCCCCTATGTACATCGAAGGACGTTTTCTGACTGCTTCTAACCCTTCTAAAACCTGAATATTATCGGCTCCGTAATTCTCTTTTGCTGCTGTAACTTCTGACATAAATTGCTCTATCTGTATTTTTTATTTTATCTTTTAAATATACTGAAAAATTGTCGGCTTAAGGGCATAAAAAACCTCAAATGTTACTAACAACATGTTAAAAGTTGAGTGTGAAAAATTAGTTTATTTTTACGGCAAAATTTACCAATGATCTGGAATGCGCTTAGATATATGATCACCTTTTTTCTACCTGTATTTTATAGGAGGATAGAGGCAAAAAATATAGATAATTTAAAGGTTAAGGGCCCGGTAATTATTGCCATGAACCACCCCAATGCGTTCACTGATCCAATTTATATAGCATACCTTGCTTATCCGCAACGGGTAAGTTATATGGCCAGAGGCGATGCGTTTAAACCCGGCCTTATAGCGTATTTACTGGAAAAGATAGGCATCATCCCCATTTTCAGGATGCAGGATGGCGGTAAGGAAGGGCTCAAGAAAAATGATGAAGCCTACCGCCGTGTTAACCACCTTCTGTCTAAAAATGGCAAGATGATTGTGTTTGCCGAAGGAATTTGCATTCAGGAAAGAAGGTTACGCCCTATTAAAAAAGGGGTCGCCAGGATGGTTTTTGGCGCTTATGAGGCCTTAAAGTCAGATGATCTGGTTGTAATACCCGTTGGGGTAAATTACAGCAAGCCAGATAAATTCAGGAGTTCTATTTTTTATAACATTGGAGAAGCTATTCCGGTTAAGGATTTTATGGCGGATTATGCAGAAAATCCTGCCAAAACCTACAATAAGTTTCTGCAAGCGGTTGAACCCAAAATGAAGGAGCTTATTACGCATATTGACGATAAGCAAAATGATGAGTTAGTTTACCACGTGGAAGCGCTTTTTAAAAAAGATCAGCTAAAAGCACAGGGGCTCAATTATAAAAAACTAGCCGATGATTTCATAGTGCTTACACAGCTCACTGAAAAGATTAACGAAGCAGCAAGAAACAAACCCGAACTTCTTTCAGAGTGTAAGCCCCTAGCTAAAGATTATTTCAGAATCCTTGAAAAAAATAAACTAAAGGACTGGCTCATCAATCCAAAACAAAACAAGCAGGTACGCAGCGGCTGGTTTGTGTTACGCTGTATTTTGCTGATCGTTTGCTCCCCTGTTTATCTCTTAGGTTTAATTGGCAATTACATTCCTCTCGCTACAACACATAAAGTCGCCAAAAAAACCATTAAGGCTAAAGAATTTTATTCTTCGATAGCAATTGGAGGAGGGATGTTTATTTTCTGGATCAATTATATCCTGATCTTCACGTTTAGCTATCTCTTTTCACCTAACGTTTTCTGGCCGCTGTTTATTTGTCTTGTTCTTATTTTTTCCGGGTTGTTTAGTCTTTATTATCATCCTTTTATGAAAAAGACCTGGGGAATTTTCTGGGTATTGCAAAACAAAAAACTGTACACGAAACTCAGTATGGAACGCAAAAAATTGATATCTTTAATTAACAAATTTTAGACAGTCGATTCCACAACGCCGGCACACTTTTTGCGTATAAGGGGTATGAAAATGAATAGACAGATAGTCATTGGAGTCAGCACTCTTGCGCTTGTTGTTTTATGCTCTTCCAATTTTAATAAAACCACAACACAAAAACTTGTACAGGTAATACAAAACTCTTCTCCCGACTATTTACCAAGCAGAAAAAATGTAGCTTTTAAAGAAGGGGAAATTCTTACCTACAGGATGCATTATGGTGTTGTGAATGCTGGTGGCGTAGTTCTTGAAGTAAAACCGGAATTAATGAATATCAGTGGTCGGGACGTTTACCACATTGTGTGTACAGGATACACCACAGGAAGTGCGGACTGGTTTTTTAAGGTGCGCGACCGTTATGAAACATACATGGACAAAGATGCATTATTGCCGTGGATGTTCGTAAGGCGGGTAGATGAAGGGGGTTTTAAATTCAGCCAGGATTACATGTTTAATCACTACACTAAAAAAGTTGACATTGGCAATAACCAGAAATACGATGTGCCTCCGGGCATCCAGGATATGGTGAGCGCATTCTATTCTGCACGGAACCTTGATCTGAGCAATGCGAAGCCCGGCGATCTCTTTATGTTGAATTGTTTTGTGGACAAAGAGATCTGGCCCCTACAAATTAAATTTGTTGAAAAAGAAGTGATAGATACAGACATGGGTAAATACCGCTGTTTAAAATTTAGACCGATTGTACAAAAAGGGCGTGTCTTCAAAAAAGAAGAAGATCTTAACGTTTGGATCAGTGATGATAAAAACCATATTGTGATGCGCGCAAAAGCAGACGTGATCATTGGGAGCGTAAAAATGGATATCACAAGTGCCAAGAACCTAGTGAATGCATCGAGTAAAGTTAACTAGGGCATTGTAACTTGTATGATGCAACTTATAGCAAGTGTAAACGCTTAGTTGTACTTTGCACGTTGTCACCTGCCTGTGTGCCCGTCGCGATTAGTTTTACAGAAAATGCACAAGTTACAACGTAGAATCCGTTCTAAAGCAGACGCTTCAAAATCTCGCCGAACCTGTACATGTCTTCAAACGAATTGTAAAGCGGAATAGCGGCGCAACGGATCACATTCGGTTCTCTCCAGTCAGGGATTACACCGTTTTCTATCAAGGCATTATAAAGTTTTTTACCGTAACCATTTGCTACAATCGAGAGTTGACAGCCCCTGTTTTCTTTTGGGGTAATAATCTTGAGGCAATTATTTTTTTCGGCGTTGATGTGTTTTACAATAAACTCGAGGTAGGCGACTAGTTTTTTACTTTTTGCGATCAAAGCACCCATGCCAACCTCATCAAAAATATCAAGACTCGCTCTGCACGCTGCCATACTGAAAATCGGTGCATTGCTTAATTGCCAGCGTTCTGCGGTTTCCATTGGCACAAACGTATTATCCATAAAGAACCGTGTTTTTTTATCATGTCCCCACCAGCCTGCAAATAAAGGGAGATCAGTCGTGCTTAAATGTTTTTCATGCACAAAAGCCCCGGCAACACTTCCTGGACCACTATTCAAATATTTATAACTGCACCATGCCGCAAAGTCCACTTTCCAATCGTGTAACTGTAATTTAATGTTACCGGCGCCATGCGCTAGGTCAAAGCCTACAATGGCTCCGGCTTTATGTCCTGCTTCGGTGATCGCTTTCATGTCAAAAACCTGCCCGGTGAAATAATTCACCCCGCCAATCATCACCAACGCTAACGAGTCTTTATTCTTTTCCATTGCAGCAAAAATATCTTCCTCGCGAATGTGGTATTCTCCTTCTCTTGGTGCTACTTCCACTATGGCATCTTCAATAGAATACCCGTGAAATTTAACCTGCGATTGCAACGCGTACTGATCACTTGGAAATGCTTTTGCCTCGCACAAAATTTTGTAGCGTTGTTTTGTTGGACGGTAAAAAGAAACCATAAGTAAATGCAGGTTCACTGTCAACTGGTTCATCATGATTGTTTCCTGTGGCAGGGCGCCCACGACCTTTGCCATTTTATCTGTGAGCAATTCGTGATAAGAAAGCCAAGGATTTTTTGCGAGAAAGTGCCCTTCCACTCCGAATTTAGCCCAATCATTTAATTCTTGTTGCAAATAACTTTGCGTGGTTTTAGGCTGTAATCCTAACGAATTGCCGGTAAAATAAACCACATCTTTTCCTTCGTGTTGAGGGATTAGAAACCGATGACGGTACTCTTTTAAAGCATCAGACTTATCGAGTTCTTTTGCGAATTCAAGTGTGTTTTTATACTCTGTTTTTATATCGGTAGCTTGTGACATGTGTAGTTTTTATACGCACTAAAAGTAAGGATAAAGAGAGAGTGGGCAAAATTGCCAAAATGAATCTTTGAATAATGGAAAATGTAAGACGGAAAGGGAAAATGCATGGCTATGTCTTCATTTTCAATCTGCCACCTTACATTTTACGTTTAGGCTACTTCGTTTTTTCCCATTTACTTTTAAAAGTAAAGGCAAGGACAGTGGCGCGCTGCTTGGCAAGATCAGCTCTTTCTCCAATAAAGAGATTATCGACAGCGCTTATCCACACGTAGAGCCATTTGTCGAACATATAAGGCTTTATAGGCAGGTTGATGTGCTTTTCAAACACATTGGTTTTATACCCCTCTTCATCCAAAAGAACAAAAGCCCAAAAATGAACAATGTGTGGTACGTGTTTAGGAAAATCAATGCCTTCAAAAACAGGTCTTATATCTTCTAGTTTCAGAAGGTTGGCATAAAAGGTGTTGATGAGTAGTTCTATATCTTCTTTGGACTTGATGTCGTTCATGGCTTCAAAATTACACCTATTCTTTTCGTTTTTTGCTGATACTAATAGTTGATTGAGCCGCAGCACTCTTTTATTACCTCCGTTTTGTCTTTCTCTACTACTTCAAACCTAACCGCAATGCTGGTCTAAAAGAGCGAAATTCTTTACTTTATTCTAAGTGATATCTGCATTGGGCACTTCGACAAGCCGATAAATACCGGCTCAGTGACACATTTGTGGTTGAGCCGATTTATTGGGTTATCGAAACCACTTTACCAAAACTTCCATATTTTAATGTTTGGGATGAGGTGAGTTACGTAAAAAAGCAAAGCCCCGAAAAAATCCGGGGTCAGCACTATTGTATTAAAAAAATTTGATTAATCAGGTCTGATCTCTTCTGCATCTCTTTCTTCTGACACAGGTGTAGGACGGATCTCAAGAAGTTTTTGCGCCTCAAGTGCTTCAGCACGTCGTATTTCTCTTCTTTTAGCTTTAGCTTCTGTTTCCTGACTGGCAATGTCTGAAGGCGTTTCGACAGAAGTTGCTATGGATGGCGTGTTCGTTATTTCAGGCTCTGTGACCAGGGCGGTCATCATGGCTTTTTCTTCCGGTTTTATATCTACAACGGTTTCTGTAACAGCCGCAGGGGTTTCCACCTTTGCCTTTTCAGCTCTGGGAACCGTTTGTTCAATTTTTGGCTCTTGCATAGGCATCACAGGGAGCTCTTCTGACTTTTGGTCCACTGCTCTTACCGGATTTTTTATGCTCACAAAATTAACTAGTAAAAACGAGAAGAGAATAATGATTACACCGAATACCGAAGGTAACACCACGTTGCGGTTAAGGCTGAAGTTAAACCTCATACGGTTTTCGCGGCTTTGGCTGATCATCGTATCTGAGAAAGTCTCAAATTTCTGCCAGTCTTCTTCTTTTACAGGAACCGTGAATTCTTTCATTTTGAGGCGAAGATTTCTTTCGTCTATTTCATAGGTAAAATTACTCATGCCTTTACGTGCTTTATGTTCTTTTCAATAGTCTTCTGAAAATTATAACGTGCTTTTTCGAGGTTGCTTTTGGCGGTGGCTTCACTGGATTCTAAAAGAACGGCGGATTCAGCCAGAGTGTATCCATCTATTACGTGCAGATTAAAAACCAGACGTTGTGAAGGCACGAGCTGTTGCAGGGCTTTGATAAATACTTCTGTTTCGAGGTGATTAAAATCGATCAATTCGTTATTGTCAAAAAGATTGTAATTCTTGGAAGTTGCGGCATCGGTGGCATGCACCGTGCTGGAAACATAATACTCGCTACGAATGCTCTTAACAAAAGCTATGCATTCGAGGATAAATTGTTTCTCAAAAAAAGCGTCCATTTCCCCCACGCTATTACGTTGCTGCATAAGTTTGTTAAAACAGGCATTAAACCCAAGGTTGAGGATTTCTTCAGCTTGTTGTTGATTTTTGCAATAGCGGCTGGCAATGGCCGCGAGTTTTCCGTAATACGTCTCAAACGCTACTCTTTTAGCCGATTTATCATTCTTTTGGATCGCTGCGATCAGTTCAGGAGAAGACATGGTTTGCTTTAGTGTAATGGTGTTAAACGCAAAATAAAATTAAAAGTTTCGTTTTTGGTCGAAAACTTAAATTGGCGTTTAAATTAGGCGCTGATACCTGTTAAAAAACGGCTTCAAACAAGTGTTTCTAAACATTCAAAACCGAAAAAGCCCTTCTTCGCATAAAAATACTTTTCATACTTACAATACCCTTATTTAATTTTTTTCACTGTTTTTATTAGTTCCCTGTAAATCAAGCTAATCGCAGGTTATCACGGGTTGTACACAATTGAGCAATGTTTAAAAGTCGGGCCCGCTGTTAATTCATTTTCCTATCTATCCGCACAGATTTTCCATTTATTTGTAAAAGGGCTTAAGGAGGAAATTAATAAGACCGCTATTTAATAAGAATTTAACTATGACAGAACCGATACTCGTCGAAAACAAGGACAGATTTGTACTCTTCCCCATTAAATATAAAGATATATGGGAGTTTTATAAAAAAGCCGAGGCTAGTTTCTGGACAGCTGAGGAAATTGACCTAGCTTCTGATGCTGCAGACTGGAATAATAAGTTAAATGACAACGAACGTCACTTCATTAAGCATGTTTTAGCGTTTTTTGCTGCCAGCGATGGAATTGTGAACGAAAACCTGGCTATTAATTTCCTTAACGAGGTTCAGTACCCGGAAGCCCGTTGCTTTTATGGTTTCCAGATCATGATGGAGAACATCCACTCTGAAACTTACTCCTTATTAATAGATACTTATATTAAAGACCCGGTTGAAAAAGACCACTTGTTACATGCTGTTGACACCGTGCCCTGTGTAAGTGAAAAAGCGCAATGGGCGATCCGCTGGATTAACAACGGCTCTTTTGCCGAAAGACTTATTGCCTTTGCAGCGGTAGAAGGGATTTTCTTCTCTGGATCGTTCTGCTCGATCTTCTGGCTAAAAAAACGTGGCTTAATGCCGGGCTTAACTTTCAGCAACGAATTGATCAGCCGCGACGAAGGCCTGCATTGTGATTTTGCGTGTTTATTATATACATCACATGTAAAAAACCAATTACCAAAAGAACAGGTTACCAATATTATTGTAGATGCAGTAACCATTGAGAAAAAATTTGTGGTAGACGCTATTCCCGTTAAATTAATAGGAATGAACGCCGACCTGATGTGCCAATACATTGAGTTCTGTGCAGACCGGTTGTTACAGTCACTTGGCTGCAACAAGCACTACAACGCCGTAAATCCATTTGATTTTATGGAAATGATTTCGTTGCAGGGCAAAACCAACTTCTTTGAGAAACGCGTGGCGGAGTACCAAAAAGCTGGTGTAATGAATAATAACTCAGAAAATAACGTATTTAACCTCGACGAAGACTTCTAAATTTTTAACACTGGTCGGTTAAAATACCCCCTCTTATTTTTGTATCTTTATATAGGCATGACGCGGTCTTGCAAAGGAATTTTAGCCCCTAAAAGGTAGCAAAAACAAAGGAGTAATGAACCAACAAAAGTTGAAAATAATGAACTTTTGAAAGTTAGAAACATTAAAAAACTTAAAACGGGAACGGGCCAAATTGAAAGTACCTTGTAGTAACTAAAAAAACCTCAAAAACTAAAAAAACCAAAGGCGTATGTTTGTATTAAAAAGAGATGGCACCAGAGAGTCGGTAAAATTCGATAAGATTACTGCTCGTATTCAAAAACTCAGCTATGGCTTAGAGCCCTCGCACGTAGATCCTATATTAGTTGCCAAAAAGGTAATTGATGGCGTGTATGATGGAGTAACCACCAGCGAGTTGGATAACCTGGCAGCAGAAACAGCTGCGGGATTAACTTCCCGCCACCCCGATTACGCGCAATTAGCGTCGCGTATCGCGGTAAGTAACTTACATAAGAACACGATCAAGTCTTTCTCCAAGACTATCGAGGCCTTATATTATTATATCGATCCGAAAAATGGATTAAACGCGTCGCTTATTGCTGATGACGTTTATAAAATAGTAATGGAGAACGCTCATACGCTCGATTCTTCTATTATTTATGACAGAGACTTTGGTTACGATTATTTTGGTTTTAAAACTTTAGAACGTTCTTATTTGCTTAAGATGAACAACCGTGTTGCTGAACGCCCACAACACATGATCATGCGCGTGGCAGTAGGAATTCATAAAAACGATATTGAAGCAGCATTAAGAACCTACACATTAATGAGTGAACGTTGGTTTACGCATGCCACTCCTACTCTATTTAATGCTGGTACTCCTAAGCCACAAATGAGTTCTTGCTTTTTGTTGCAAATGAAAGACGATAGCATTGATGGGATCTACGATACCTTAAAACAATGTGCTAAGATTTCTCAAAGTGCAGGTGGTATTGGTATCAACATTCACAATGTGCGTGCTACGGGTTCATACATTAAAGGAACAAACGGTACCAGCAACGGAATTATCCCGATGTTGAAAGTGTACAACGAAACGGCACGTTATGTAGATCAGGGTGGTGGAAAACGTAAAGGTTCTATTGCTGTGTATCTTGAGCCGTGGCATGCTGATATTTATGAGTTTTTAGATATCCGTAAAAACCATGGTAAAGAAGAAATGCGTGCGCGTGATTTGTTTACTGCACTTTGGATTCCTGATTTGTTTATGAAGCGTGTGGAAGCTGAAGGTGACTGGAGCTTAATGTGCCCGAACGAATCTCCAGGCCTGAGTGATTGCCACAGTGCAGAATTCGAAGCTTTGTATGAAAAATATGAATCAGAGGGAAAATTCCGTAAACAAATTAAGGCCCGTGAATTGTGGGCTGCGATTATCGAAGCGCAAATTGAAACGGGTAATCCTTATATGTTGTTTAAAGATGCGGCTAACTCCAAATCCAACCAACAAAATTTAGGTACTATTAAATCTTCTAACTTATGCACTGAGATCATCGAGTACACAAGTAAAGATGAAGTTGCTGTATGTAATTTAGCGTCTTTGGCTTTACCACGTTTTGTAGATGAAAAAGCGGGAACGTTTGATCACGATAAATTATTTGAAATTACTTACGCTGCTACTTTGAACTTAAACAAGATCATCGACCGTAACTACTACCCAATTCCTGAAGCGCGTAACTCTAACATGCGTCACCGCCCAATTGGCTTAGGGGTGCAAGGTTTAGCAGATGCCTTCATTTTAATGCGTTTCCCGTTTGAAAGTGACGAAGCTAAAAAATTAAATTCTGAAATTTTTGAAACAATTTATTTTGCTGCATTAACTGCAAGTAAAGACCTTGCAAAAGTAGAAGGAGCCTACGAAACATATCCTGGGTCTCCTGCATCGAAAGGAATTTTCCAACATGATATGTGGAATGTAGCTGCTAGTCCACGTTGGGAATGGGATATTTTACGTGAAGAAGTAATGAAATACGGAATCCGTAACAGCTTATTGTTAGCACCAATGCCAACAGCAAGTACTTCTCAAATTTTAGGTAACAACGAATGTTTCGAACCATATACAAGCAACATTTACACACGTCGTGTATTAAGTGGAGAGTTTGTGGTAGTGAACAAACATTTATTACGTGACTTAGTGAAATTAGGAATCTGGAACGAAGGTCTTAAAAACAAGATCATCGCGGCGAATGGCTCTGTACAAAACATTCCTGAAATTCCTGCCAACATTAAAGAACTTTACAAAACTGTTTGGGAAATTAAACAACGTACCATCATTGATATGGCTGCGGACCGTGGTGCCTTCATTGATCAATCGCAATCGTTGAATTTATTTATTCAGGATGCCAACTTCGCGAAAATGAGCTCTGCTCACTTCTACAGCTGGAAAAAAGGATTAAAAACAGGTATGTATTACTTGCGTACTAAAGCTGCTGCTGATGCAATTAAATTTACCGTTGATCAGGATGCTTTACAACAACCAGCTTTTGTTTTAGGTAACGAAGATCAATTGTTGGTAGATCGCGGACAAGCACACATCTTAACCTTTGAAGAACAACAAGCGCAGTTAACCTGTTCTCTGGATAATCCGGAGGATTGCGAGGCTTGTGGGTCTTAGGCTTCGACTCCGCTCAGCCTGACATCGACTCCGCTCGACCTGACACTCGACTCCGCTGATTGCCACTACAAGAGGCAGGACGCAGATTTTACAGATAACGCAGATTTAAATACAAAATAATAAGGAGCCTCTCAGTTTTATAATTGAGGGGCTTTTTTGGAAATTCCGTTCAAATAGACCCCACTTAACCGCTCCAAACTGACCCCTAGTTTACGGAGCAAACTGACCCCAGCATTCCGCTCCAAATTGACCCCACCTTTTTTGATTGATTTTGCTGTTTTAGCAGAAGGATTTTTTGGTTTCTGATGTTGTAAATTCTCGCATCAGTAATCTTAAAAACTTCATGGCCAATAAATCAACCAGTATGAGTAAAGTCCGTCAGATCATCAAGCTTTATTCCCAGGGAATAGGCAAGAAAAAAATAGCATTACGTTTAGCAATGTCCAAAAACACGGTTAAAGTTTACGTGGAGCAACTACTTACTCTTAACCCACATTGCAGTTTTTTCCTTTGAATTTGTGGCTAATCAGGGGGTTTGAGTTGTTCGGGTTCCGCAGGGGGGACTACAAATTTTTTGCGGGTAAATGGTTTATGTTTATAGTTTAGGGC